>Ga0105340_1001124_pt1 | contig 12223 bp, 11 predicted proteins | sample EasRivMeERMLT700_FD_89676 | JGI IMG/M metagenome (GOLD analysis project Ga0105340, IMG submission 89676) | Soil microbial communities from meander-bound floodplain in the East River, Colorado, USA - East River MetaG ERMLT700 | ecosystem: Environmental > Terrestrial > Soil > Floodplain | place... | reverse complement strand
CAGTTTTCCTTTCGGGAAACAGAAAGTCAATCCCTATAATCGCGCCCATGCGCTTCGCGCAATTCATCTACGACGGCGTCGAGCCGGTGGAGATGGCGATCTACGGCGTGCTGTCGATGGCGCGGCGCATCGCGCCCCAAATCGGGATGTTCACGGTGGCGCCGCGTGCCGGCGTGGTGCAGCTCGCCAACGGCCTGCGCGTGCTCGCCGACCACGCGATGGCCGAGTGCCCGAGCGCCGACGTGCTGATCGTGTGCGGCGGGCCGGGCTGGAGCCGCGAGGCGGCGAACCCGGCGACGCTCGAGTTCCTGCGCACGTTCCGGCCGCGCCAGGCGCTCGCTTCGGTCTGCACCGGCGGCATGATCCTCGCCGCCACCGGGCTGCTCGACGGCCGTCACGCCACGACCAAGCGCGACGGCTTCGAAGGCGAGCCCTCGCCGTTGCAGCTGATGAAGCAGAAGTATCCGGCCGTCAGCGTCGTCGACGCCCGCCTCGCCGATGAAGGCAGCCTGATCACCGGCGGCGGTGTCACCCTGTGCATCGACGCCACGCTGCATCTCCTGCGGCGCTTCGTTGGCGAGGACGTGGCGGCCAAGACTGCCCGTGCAATGGCCTATTCGAACGCCTGGGAAGCCAATCGCCTTGCATTCGGCGAATGGCGAGGCAACCAGAACTAGGAAGTGATCACCCCGTCCGCGCCGGCGTAGAGCTTCTCCACCAGCGCGGCGCGCCGCTCTAGTACCGCGCGCTGGTTCATGTAGCCCTTGTCGGTGATCTCGTTGGCGTCGATCGACGGCGGCTCGGTCATGACCAGCAGGCGCGCCGGGTAGGTGGAGCTGCCGCCGTCCTCGGCGAGCTTCTTCAAAACGCCGGACAGGCGCGAGGCCACCGCGGCGTGGGACATGTCCTTGCTGCCGGGACTGAGAAACACCAGCGCCCCGACCTCGTTGCGGTCATGCCCCGTGATCACCGCATCCTGGATCAGCGGATCCGCTGCGGCGATCAGCCTGACGCGCACTGCGCCCACATTCACCCAGGTGCCGGTGGAAAGCTTGAAGTCCTCGGCGACGCGGCCGTCGAACACGATGCCTTTCGCCGGGTCGGCCGGGTCGGCGAGGCGGACGGCATCGCCGATGCGGTAGAAGCCTTCATCGTCGAACGCCGACCGGGTGAGATCAGCGCGTTGGTAATAACCCGGCGTCACGTTCGGCCCGCGCACGCGCACCTCGAGCTTGCCGGCGGACGGCACGAGCTTCAGCTCGCAGCCCGCGACCGGGAGGCCGATCACGCCTGCGCGCTCCATCGGGAAATGCACCGAGGTGGCGAGCGGCGCAGTCTCGGTCGAGCCCCAGGCCGAGAGCATCGCAAGGTCGCTCTTTTTCTCGTCCCGGGCGAGTGTTTTGAGCCGGTCCCACAAGCTCTGCGGCAGCGCCGCGGCGGCGTAGAACAGCACCTCCAGGTCGCGGAAGAAGTTCCGGCGCAGCGCGGCGTCCTTTTCGAGGAACGGCAGCAGCAGGTCGTAGCCGCGCGGCACGTTGAAATACATTGTCGGCGCGACTTCCCGGAGGTTATGCGCGGTGATCTCGACGAGTCCCGGCGCCGGCTTGCCGCCGTCGATATACATGGTGCCGCCGTTGCGCAGCACGAGGTTGAAATTGTGGTTGCCGCCGAAGGTGTGGTTCCACGGCAGCCAGTCGACCACGACCGGCGCTCGCTCCTCGACGAAGGGCCACGCCTGCGCCAGCATCTGCTGGTTGGCGCACAGCATGCGGTGCGTGTTCACCACGCCCTTCGGGATCCCGGTCGAGCCGGAGGTGAACAGGATCTTCGCGATGGTTTCAGGCCTTACCCTGGAGAATTCCCGTTCCTGGGTAGAGCCCGGATTGCTCTCGAGCAGCTCGGCGACGGAAACGGACTTCGCGCCGACCGCGCCGAGCGCGGGCGCGAACTTCTGTGGCTCGGCGGCGAACACCAGCCCCGGCTTCACCAGCTCGAAGATGGTCTTCAGCTTGCCGAAGTCCTTCGACATCAGCGAATACGCGGGAGACACGGGCGCCACCGGGACTCCGACGTGCATGGCGGCCAGCGCCAGCAAGGCATGGTCGATGCTGTTGTCCGAAAGGATCGCCACCGGGCGCTCGGGACCGAGCCCGCGGTCGAGCAGCGCCTGCGCGATCCTGCGCACCGCGCCGTAGGTTTCGCGGTAAGCGAGCTTCCTCCAGGAACCGGAAGAGGTCCGCTCTGCGAGGAAAACCCGGTCGGGAGCGCGGTCGGACCAGTCCACGAGCCACTCGGTGACGCAGCGTGCGTACGCACCGAGCTTCTGCGGCGAGCGCAGCAGCATGCTGCCGTCGGGGCGCTTCTGGAGCTCGGCCTGTGCCGGAGCGAATCTCGCTTTCATGCTCGCGCCATTCTAAGAGAAGAGGATCGGCGATAATCTGCTTCGTAGGGGATCGGGCAGGACGAAGGGAGCGCTCATGGAAAAGCAATTGCAGGTCATGGATCAGGTCAGCGCGGCGGGCATCGACATGGCGCTCAGGTTCGGTCCCAAGGTCCTGGTCGCGGTATTGATATTGGTGGCGGGTTTCCTGGCCGGGCGCTGGGCTGCCCGCACCCTCGGCCGGGCGCTCGCGAAGTTCCAGCTCGAGCCGCCGGTACTCGCGCTGATCGCGCGCACCACGCACGTGCTGGTGCTCGGGCTGTTCGTCATCATGGCGCTGCAAAACCTCGGCGTGGAGCTGCTCCCGCTGATCGCCGGCGTGGGCATCGCGGGCGCGGGCATCGCGCTCGCGATGCAGGGTGTGCTCGGCAACATCGTCGCGGGGCTCACGATCATCTTCTCGCGCCCTTTCCGCGTCGGCGACTACATCTCGATCGCGAAGGAGGAGGGCGAGGTCCTGCAGATTAGCCTGTTCAGCACCACGCTCGGGCATGCGGACCTTTCGAAGGTGGTGATTCCGAACCGCAAGATCGTCGGCGAAATCCTGCACAACTACGGCAGGGTCCGGCAGGTGTGGATCGAAGTCGGCGTCTCCTACGAAACCGACCTCGGCGTCGCGCTCAAGCTGACCGAGGAGATCCTGCGCGCAAACCCGCGCGTTCTGAAGGATCCGGCGCCAGGCGCCAAGGTGCTCAAGCTGGCAGATTCGAGCGTCATCATCGCCGCTACGCCCTGGGTCGCGGTGCCCGACTATGGCTTCGCGGGCGGCGAGCTGCAGCAGGCGATTCTCGAGGCGTTCCGCCGGCGCAACATCGTGATTCCGTCGCCGCAGCGCGAAATACGGATCGCGTCGAGCACCGCCTACGTGGCGGCGCCGGGGGCGGTCGGCCGGCTCGCCGGCCGCGACGCGGCCTAGTCGCCTCGCGTCACCTTCGGCAGCGAGCGCGGCGCAGCTAGTCGCACTGCAGGTACTCCTTGCCGTGCGACTGCAGGACGGGGGAGCCGCTCGAGCTGAGTGCAAGCCGCAGCGGCTGCGGCGACCAGCTGACGCCGTCGTGCGAGAACTCGAGCGTCTCGTTCTGCACGCGCCAGCGCGCCTGCCTGCCGGGCGTCTGGTTGACCAAGCCGTTCGGCATGAAAGCCAGGCGCTCGGTGGCGCGCTTGCCGCTGATGTCGTAGCCGGAGCTGCACCAGGGGCTTGCGGTAAGCGCCTGGCTGAGCCGCAGGTTCTGCTTGGTTTCGGCTTTCGCGAGCCGCAGCTCGCTCGCGCGTTGCGGGTTCGGCTTTCCGCCCACATCCGCCTCGCTGAGCACGATTCTCAGCTCCTCGCCGTTGAGACGGCCCGTCAGGTAGAGCATGCCGAAGTTGTTGCCCGCGGTGCCGCGCAGGCCGTCGGCCTCGACGCGCGCCTGCACGTGCAGGCTCCTGCTCCCGTGGCCGGTGAGCGTGCCGCTCACGCGCTTCTGGTCGTCGTGAGCGAGGGTGAGCATCACGGTGCCCCCGGAAGCGTTCTTTGCGGTGTAGGTGCCGCCATAGTTCTGCGCGAGCGCCGGAGCGCAGGCGAGCAGTGCGGCGGACAGGCAGGCAGCGCGTAGCATGGAAGCCTCCCAATGCATTTTTTCCAATGCTACGCGCAGCGCCGCGCGGCGCTTGCGGCATACGTCACGCCGCGCCTGCGGACCGCTAGCGAGGCGGGGTCTTCAGGATGCCCTCGCAGGCCGCAATGCTGCGCAGGTGCGAGTCGCGCATCCGGAGGAAAAGATCGCGCGCTTCGGGGCTCAGGCTGGGAACGGCGACCTCGAACTGCTTCACTGCCCACTTCAGCCCGCGCACGAGGAAGGCGATGCGCTCGCGCGGTCTCTTGACCGACACCGCCTTGTCGTAGAACTTGCCGGTGGCGTGGCTGTAGGCCTTTCCGGACTTCTCGATCAGTTTTCCGATGAGCGCGCAGTTGTGCGCCTCGTCGGCCTGGATCTGGCGCAACACCTTCCATTCCGCGCCGTTGCGCGGCCAGTCGTCCATGAACACCACGAGCGCTTTTGCGCCCGCGCGCTCGGCCGCTAGCATCTCGTTGAAAAACTCCGCGGAGTTGAACGTAGTCGGGCCTAGTTCAGGCGGCAGGCGCCCGGGTCGCGCGGATCGGCATGGCGGGATTTTAATGGAGCTTCACATACTCGTACTCGACCGGCAGGTTGTTGATGCCGCGTTCCGGCGGCGCGATCCAGGCGGCCATTTTGCCCGGCTCGATGACCCTGTTCATCAGCGAGTGCACGAATGCCCGGTCCGACTCGGACGGGATCCAGCCCGGCAGACTCTTGTCATAGAGTTCTTTTGAAACGACATTGCCCTTCGGGTCGACCGGCTGCCCCGCCCAGGGACCGATGGTGCGGCGAAAGCGCGAGGACGGCAGCGTGAGCCGGGAGCCAAAGCCGGCGCGCTCGATCTGGCGGTTCCAGCGCTTGAGGCCGATCTCGCAATCCTTCAGATACGATTCGCGCATCACTTCGTTCAACGCATTGAGCATCGGAACGGTTTGATCGCCGTCGGGCGTGACCAACTTCAGACTCTGTTCTCTCAACACATGGTCGTCATATTGCGACTCGTCGGGACGGCCCTTCAGGCCGTTGGCGAAGTTCGCCGCCGAGTTGGAGGAGATCTCCGAGCCGAACAGGTCGAGCGAGCTCGAGCACCAGAAGTTGAGGTACTTCTGCAGCGTGGGCAGGTCGACTGCGCCCGCCGCGCGAATCCTCGCGGGATCGTCGCTGCCGGTTTCCTTCATGACTTCGAGGGTGCGTTTCACCACGCGCCCGAGGCCGGTCTCGCCGACGAACATGTGGTGCGCTTCCTCGGTCAGCATGAAGCGGCAGGTGCGCGACAGCGGGTCGAACGCGCTCTCGGCGAGGCTCTTGAGCTGGTACTTGCCGTCGCGGTCGGTGAAGTAGGTGAAGCAGAAGAGCGACAGCCAGTCCGAGATCGGCTCGTTGAACGTGGTGAGGATGCGCGGCTTGTCGGCGTCGCCGGAATGCCGGGCGAGAAGCTCCTCGGCTTCCTCGCGGCCGTCGCGGCCGAAGTACGCGTGCAGCAGGTACACCATCGCCCAGAGATGCCGGCCTTCCTCGACGTTGATCTGGAACAGGTTCCGCAAGTCGTAGAGCGAGGGGCAGGTGTGCCCGAGCAGGCGCTGCTGCTCGACCGACGCGGGCTCGGTGTCGCCCTGGGTCACGATGAGCCGGCGCAGCGTCGAGCGGTATTCGCCCGGCACCTGCTGCCACACCGGCTGCCCCATCTGGTCGCCGAAGCCGATCTTGCGCTCGGCCTGCGGGTCGGCAAGGAAGATTCCCCAGCGGTAGTCGGGCATCCGGGTCACGCCGTAGTGGGCCCAGCCCTGCGCGTCGACCGAGATCGCGGTGCGCAGGTACACGTCGGCCGCCTGGAAGTCGCTCGGCCCCATCTCCTGCCACCACTGCAGGAACTGCGGCTGCCAGTGCTCGAGCGCGCGCTGCAGCGTGCGGTCGGTCACCAGGTTGACGTTGTTCGGAATCTTTTCCGCGTAGTTGATCGAGCTCATTACACCCGTTCCCAGTTGAACTTCGCTTTCGCGCCCGTCCCGTAAACCTTCAGCGCGCCCTGCTCGCCGACCGCGTTCGGCCGGATGAAGATCCAGTTCTGCCACGCCGTGAGCCGGCCGAACACGCGCGTCAGCATCGTCTCGGGACCGGCGAAGCGCAGGCTCGCCTCCATGCCGGTGAGCGCGTCGGGCGACAGGCTCGCGCGCTCCTCGATGGCGATGCGTACTTCGTCCTCCCAGTCGATGTCGTCGGGTGTGCAGGTCACCAGGCCGAGGTTTCTTGCCTCCTCCGTGGAAAGCGCTTTCCCTTTCTCGAGGGAAGGCAGCTCGCCGCAGAAGTGCGTCTCCAGGCGCGAGCGCCCATTCGCCATCGGATACGCGCCGGAATTCATTCCGGACAGCGCGATCCGCGGGCCTTCATCGACGTCGAGCATGTAGCTGCGGTCGGCGGCGAGCACCAGCTCCATCAGGGTGCCGGCGAAGCACGAGCCCTTGTCGATGATGGCGAAGATCGAGCGCGACGAGACGTCGAGGCGCGAGAGGATGCGGCGCAGGTAGCCGATCACCTCGCGTACGAACCAATCGGAGGAGTTGGCAGCCAGTACCGAGTCGAGCTCGAGAGCCTTCTGCAGGTCGCCCTGGCTCTTCAGGATCCAGAGCCCGATGTCGAGATGGTTCTGCCGCAGGTCGAGGATCGCGCGGTCGAGCTCGCGCGCGAGGCGCAGCGGGTACCAGTCGGCGGTTCGTTCGATCTTCACCGCTTCCGGCCCCTTGATCGTCAGGGTTGCAGTACGGTTTTCCGGATCAATCTGCACCCCGATGAGGCGGTTGTCGCCCAAAGGAGTCAAGGCAACACCCTGGCCGCCGGGGCGATCCGACTGCTTCGCCAGCTCGAGCGCGCGCGCCTTTACGGCCTCGGCGAACTGCTGCGGCTTCGCCATGTGGTCGACCAGGCGCCATTGCTTGGCGCGATCGGCGCGCACGCCTTCGGCGGTGGTGCAGAAGACGTCGGCGAGGTCGCGGCGCACCTTGCGCTTGTCGACCAGGCGTGTCAGGCCTCCCGTTCCCGGCAGGACCCCGAGCAAGGGGACCTCCGGCAACGAAACCGTGGAAGAGCGATCGTCGATCATCGCGATCTCGTCGCAGGCGAGGGCGAGCTCGTAGCCGCCGCCGGCGGTGGTGCCGTTCAGCGCGGCGAGAAACTTGAGGCCCGAATTCGCCGATGCGTCCTCGATGCCGTTGCGCGTCTCGTTCGTGAACTTGCAGAAGTTCACCTTCCAGGCGTGGCTCGAGTGGCCGAGCATGTAGATGTTCGCGCCCGAGCAGAACATGCGGCTCTTGCCGCTCGTGATCACCACGCTCTTCACCTCCGGATGCTCGAAGCGGATGCGGTTGAGCGCGTCGGCGAGCTCGATGTCGACGCCGAGGTCGTAGCTGTTGAGCTTGAGCTTGTAGCCGGGCACGAGCGGCTTGTCCTCCGCGACGTCGAGCGTGAGCGTGCCCACCGGGCCGTCGAAGCTCAGCTTCCAGTGGTGGTAGCGGTCGGGCTGGGTTTCGAAGGAGATCATGTCTTCACCAGGGAAAGGAGCTGCGAGAGGCTGGAGCGCGCCGATTTTCCCGACGTATCCAGGACGAGATCGGCGCGGCTGTAGAGTCGGTCGCGGTCGGCGAGGAGCTGGCGGATCTCGTCGAGCGCGGAAGGTCTTCCCGGGGCGTTTCTTCCCTTGAACGGGCGCATGTCGCCTTGGGCAATGACTCGCGCCATGTGCTCCTCCGGAGAAGCCTTGAGCCAGACGCACACGCAACGCTCGAGAAGCACCTTGTAGGTGCCGGCATCGGTCACGAGGCCGCCGCCGGTGGCGATCACCGCGCGCTCGTGCTGCGCCAGCACGCGCTCGAGGGCGCGGCGCTCGAAGCGGCGGAACGCGTCCTGGCCGTACATGGCGAACACTTCGCCGAGGGCGGCGCCGGCTTCCTTCTCCACCTCGCGATCCAGCTCGATGAAGGGAATGCCGAGCGACTGGGCCAATCTTTCTCCCAGGGTCGACTTGCCCGCGCCGCGCAGGCCGAGGAGGGCGATGCATTTCTGCTGGGGCCGCTCTTCGCGCACCAGGCTTTCGACCGTGACGCCCATGGCGCGCGCCACCTTGCGCAGCAGGAGCACCGAGATGTTGCCTTCGCCCGCCTCGAGCTGGGCGAGGTAGCGCTCGGAGACCCCGCTCGCGGCCGCCAGCGCTTTCCGCGTCATGCCGTTCTCGCTGCGCCAGGCGCGTACGCGATCGCCGAGGAGAGAAAGGTAGGCTGTTTCAGTCATGCAGTATAGTGCTTGACCGTGATTGTATAAGTGCAATATAGTGAGTGTCAATGAAGGTCACCATCCTCGTCGGCACCATGACCGGCACGGCGCAGCTTTGCGCCCAGGAGATGGAGCTGGCGCTCGACGACGGCGAGACCGAGGTGAAGACGCTGATGATGGACGGCTTGGACTCCTCTGTTTTTTCGAAAGATTCTGTTTTTCTCATCTGCACGTCGACGTATGGCCAGGGCGACGTCCCGGACAACGCCAAGGCGCTCTACGAGCACCTGCAGCAGGCGCGGCTCGACCTGTCGCACGTCCGCTACGGCGTCTTCGGGCTGGGCGACCGAACCTATGCCGAAACCTTCAATTTCGGCGGCAAGCGCTTCGACGACATCCTGACGGAGTTGGGCGCCCGGCGCGTCGGGGAGCGCCACACGCACGACGCTTCGAGCGGCATCCTGCCGGAGGAAACCGCGCTCGAGTGGTGCCAGCAGTGGCTCGCCAAGGCGAAGGAAACGCAGACCGTGTAGGTGGGCCCCCGACCGGCATGCATGTTGCTCTAATGTAGGCCGTGCGTGCTCTAAGGTGGATAGGCGGCGCTGTTCTCGTTCTCTTTGTCGTCGTCGCGCTGTTTCTTACATTCGGTCTGAACACGCTGCGCGGCCCGATTTCGCGGGCCGTCACCGAGGCCACCGGCCGCGAGCTCCTCATCGAAGGCGATCTCAAGCCGGTCTGGAGCTGGGTGCATCCCCGCATCCGCATCGAGGGCGTGAGCTTCGCCAACGCCGACTGGGGCAAGGCGGACTATCTGCTCAACGCCGAGGCGATCGAGGCCTCGATCAGCGTGCTGCCGCTGTTCGTCGGCCGCGTGGTGCTTCCGGAGGTCCACCTGCAGGGCGCCGAGCTGTCGCTCGAGCAGGACGCCGACGGCCGGAAGAACTGGATCATGGAGAAGGAGGCCGAGCCGAAGGAGGAGTCGCGGTTCTTCATCAAGCTCCTGACGCTCGACCAGGGCCGCCTGCGCTGGGAGGATGAATGGCGCGAGCACAGCTTCACCGCCGACCTGTCCACGGACGAGACCGGCGTGCGGTTCAGCGCCGAGGGCTCGTACAGCGGGATGCCGCTCAAGGCCAAAGGCCACGCCGGCCACGTGCTCTCGATCCGCGACGAGGTCACGCCTTTTCCGCTGAAGGGTGAGATCGCGATCGGCGATACCTCGGCGAAGTTCGAAGGCACGCTCACCGGTCTGGTCGGCTTCAAGGGCATCGACCTGCAGTTCGAGCGGCTTTCCGGCGAGTCGATGGAGGAGCTCTACTGGATCGTCGGCCTCGCGTTCCCCGATACGAGCCCGTATCGCCTTGCGGGCCGGCTCTACCGCGCCAACGGCACCTGGCGGTTCGAGAACTTTTCGGGGAAGGTCGGCGAGAGCGATCTCGCCGGCACGCTGCGGATCGAGACCGGCAAGGACAAGCGTCCCTTCATGCAGGGCGACCTGACCTCGAAGGTGCTCAACTTCGCCGACTTGGGGCCGCTGGTCGGCACGAAGGAGCCGCGCGAAAGCGGCGTGCTGCCCGACATGCCGTTCTCCCCGGAGCGCTGGGAAAGCGTGGACGCCGACGTGAAAATCACCGCCGGCACCGTCAAGCGCCCGGAGCAGCTTCCGATCGACAAGTTCGGCACCCGCATCCTTTTGCGCGACCGGGTGCTCACGCTCGATCCGCTGGGTTTCGGCATCGCGGGCGGCAGGCTCATCGGCACGGTCCGGCTCGACGGCACCAAGGAGCCAATGCGCGGCAACGTCAAGATGCGCGTCCAGCACCTGCAGCTCGCGAAGCTCTTCCCGACCGTCAAGCAGGCGCAGGGCTCCATCGGCGACCTGAACGGGCTGGTCGAGCTGGCCGGGACCGGCGACTCCGTCGGCAAGCTGCTCGGCTCGGCGAACGGCAAGATCGGCGTCTACATGGACGGGGGCAAGATCAGCCGCTTCATGATGGAGCTGGTCGCGCTCGACCTGTGGGACGTGGCGCGCATCAAGCTGAAAGGCGACCAGGACGTCGACATCCGCTGCGCGATCGCCGACTTCGGCGTGAAGGGCGGCATGGCGCAGACCAACGCCTTCGTTTTCGACACCACGGTGACCAACGTCACCGGCAGCGGCACGATCAACCTGAAGACCGAGGAGATGGATCTCAAGCTCAAGCCCCGGCCGAAGGACAGGGGCGTTGGATCGCTGAGAACGCCGCTCCACATCAAGGGCACCTTCGCCAAGCCTGAGATCGGCCCCGACATGGGCAAGCTCGCCGCGAGAGGCGGCGGCGCGGTCGCGCTGGGGATCCTTAATCCGCTGCTCGCCATCCTGCCGCTCATCGAGGAGGGCAAGGGCAGGGATAGTCCCTGCGCGGAGCTAATTGCGCAGGCTGCTTCGTCAAGCAAGGCTGCTACTTCGGCGGGTTCTCCTTCTTCAACCCGATCGCCTGCATCAGGCGCGACAGCTCCGCGTCCTCCTTCGCAATCAAAGCGCTGAACTCGCCGGCCGGCAGGAACGCCGGCCGCACGCCCACGTTCTCGGCTGCCTTCACGAACTCCGGCGAGCTGACCGTATTGCGTATTGAAGTTTCCAAAGCAGAAATCACTTGACGCGGCGTACCTCGCGGCACGGCGATGCCGCGCCACGCGTCGAGCGCGACGTCGAATCCGAGCTCGCGCGCCGTGGGAACTTCGGGCCACGCCGGATCGCGGTTTTGCGTGAGCGCGACCAGCAGCCGCAGCTGGCCCTGCTTCATCGGCGCGGCGAGCGCCGCCGGAAACTGCACGACCGCGTTGACGTGGCCGCCGACCACGCTCGGCACGACCTGCGCCGCGGCGAACGGCACCTCGTTCACCTCGACGCCGGTGGCGCTGAAGAGCGCCGCCACTGAGAGGTGGGTATGGCTGCCCACGCCGGAATGCCCGACGCTGATCGTCTTCGGTTTCGCCTTGGCGTCGGCGATCAGATCCTTCAAGGTGCGCCAGGGAGCGTCGCTGCGCACCGCGACCACCACCGATTCGGAGAGCACGCGCGCCACCGCATCGAACGTCCGGTAGTCGAAGTTGAGCTGCCCGGAATGGAAGCTGGTCGAGATGGAGTTCGAGTTCCACACCAGCGAGTAGCCGTCGGGCTTCTGCGACGCGACGTATTTGTAGCCGATCGCGCCGCCCGCGCCGGGACGGTTGACCACCAGCACGCGCTGCCCGAGGTTCTTCGACATGCCATCGGCCAGCATGCGGGCCGTGACGTCGGCCGAAGAGCCGGCGGGGAAGAGCACCGTGATCTCGAGCGGAGCGCGTTGCGGAAACGGCGGCTCTTGTGCCGTTGCGTTGAAGGCGAAAAGCGCGAAGACCGCCAGCAGGATTCTCACGACAACACCTCCTTTACTTCCACCCGTCTGCCTTCCTTTGCCGACTTGATTCCCGCCAGCAGGACCGCGAGCGAGCGCGTGCTGCGCTCGCCGTCCATCTCCGGCTCGGCATCGCCGCGCACCGCCCGGGCGAATTCCTCGAGCTCCTCGACGATCGAGTCATTTTTCTTGACCGAAACCGCCTCCGCCTGGGTAGAGCCGCGCTTCAACCATCTCAAACCCGTATGAAGATCGTAATACGCGCTCGCTTCCTTGCCGTAGATGTTCATCAGGTAATACTCGGAGGCTGAAGCGTAGCTCGCATTGAGCGTCGAGAGCGCACCGTTTTCGTGCTCGAGCACCAGGCTCGCGACATCGGGATTGTCGCCGGGTAGCACGAGCCGCACGAAGCGACCGCTCACCGCTTTCACCGGCCCGACGAGGTACTCGAGCACGTCGGTGTAGTGGATGCCGATCTGCAGCATCACGCCGCCGGGCATGCCTTCCGCGGTATAGCGCCAGGAGCTCAGGTCGATCTT
>Ga0105340_1001121_pt1 | contig 12252 bp, 10 predicted proteins | sample EasRivMeERMLT700_FD_89676 | JGI IMG/M metagenome (GOLD analysis project Ga0105340, IMG submission 89676) | Soil microbial communities from meander-bound floodplain in the East River, Colorado, USA - East River MetaG ERMLT700 | ecosystem: Environmental > Terrestrial > Soil > Floodplain | place... | reverse complement strand
TTACGTTCGACGCGATGCGGGCAAATCCGCCTTCTCCGCGCCGATCAAAGTCAACAGCGGCGAGGGCAGCGCCATCGCGGTCGGCACCATTCGGGGCGGACATATCGCACTCGGCAAAAACGGACGCGTTCACGTTGCGTGGAACGGCGCCATGAAAGCGGAGCCGAAGAATCCGCTCGGCGGGCATCCGATGCTTTATGCGCGGCTGAGCGACGACGGCAAAGCGTTCGAGCCACAGCGCAATCTCATGATGCAATCGTATGTCCTCGACGGCGGCGGCACGCTGGCGGCGGACGCGAATGGCAACGTGTTCGTCGCCTGGCATGCGATCGGCAAGGATTCTCTCAAGGGCGAGGACAATCGCAAAGTCTGGGTCGCTGCTTCCCGCGACGACGGCAAGACATTCGCCCCGGAGTACGCCGTCAGCGCCAACACCGGCGCGTGCGGCTGCTGCGGCATGCGCGGCTTCGCCGACTCGAAAGGCACGATCTACTTCCTCTACCGCGCGGCCACGAAACGCGAAAATCGCGGCATGGTTTCGCTTTACTCGGGCGACCAGGGGAAGACGTTTCAAAGCGAGCAGCAAGACAACTGGAAGATCACCACGTGCCCAATGAGTTCGGAATCGTTCGCGGCGCATCCGGACGGCGGCGTCTATGGCGCGTGGGAAAATGACGGGCAGATTTTCTTTCGCCTCATTCAGAATCCGATCAAGTTGAACGACCCAACATTGTTCAAAGCGCCCGGCAAGGGAGGCGATCGGCAGCATCCGGTGTTTGCGTTCAACAAAAACGGCGAGATGCTGCTGGCATGGGCGGAAGGCACCGGCTGGAACCGCGGCGGCGCGGTGGCGTGGCAGCATTATGACAAGGACATGCAGCCGAAGGAATCGGGCCGACTCGCCGGCGCGATTCCCGTGTGGGGATTGCCGGCTGTGATCGCGGAGGCGGATGGGCGATTTACGATATTCCATTAATCCGCTTGCGGTTTAGCGCTCGCATGGCGCCGCGCGAGCGCTAAACCGCAAGCGGCGGGAGCGCTACGATGCGTTGGACAATCATCCTTCTCACGTTCATCAGCTTCGCGCCATGCGTCCACGCCCAGACCAAGAAACTCAACCTCATCGTCATCACCACCGACGATCAGGCCCGCTGGTCGCTCGGCTGTTACGGCAACAAGGAATCGAAGACGCCCAACATGGACCGCCTCGCCAAGGACGGCGCTCGCTTCGTCAACGCCTTCACCGCGACGCCCGTGTGTTCGCCGAGCCGCGTTAGTTTTCTCACCGGCAAGTACGGCACGCAAGTCAAGATCACTGACTGGATCAACCCGAAAGAAGCCGAAGGCGGCCTCGGCATCCCGAAGGATGCGATCACCTGGATGTCCGTGCTCCAGCGCGCCGGCTATCGCACCGGCCTCATCGGCAAATGGCACCTCGGCGCGTTGCCGCAGTTTCATCCGACCAAGCACGGTTTCGATCACTTCATGGGCTTCCTCGGCGGCGGCAACACGCCGATGAACCCGACGCTCGAAATCGACGGCAAGGAACAGAAGCTCAAAGGCTCGCTGCCCGATTTACTGACCGACAACGCGCTCGAGTTCGTCAAGAAAAACAAGGACGGCCCCTTCGCGCTGATGCTCCATTTCCGCGAGCCACACGCTCCGTATGCGCCGACGCCGGACGTCGATGCGGCGCCGTTCAAGAACCTCGACCCGACCGTGCCGACTTTCCCCGGCCTCAATGTCAAGCGCGCCAAGCAATTGACGCGCGATTACTATGCCAGCGTTCACTCCGTCGATCGCAACCTCGGCCGGCTTCTGGAACTGCTCGATGAACTCGGCTTGCGCGATAACACGATCATCGTCTTCACGAGCGATCACGGCTACATGATCGGCCATCACGGCTTGTGGCACAAAGGCAACGCGACCTGGCTCGTCGAAGGCCGCGAAAAGGAGCGCCGGCCGAACATGTTCGATCATGCTTTGCAGGTGCCGCTCATCGTGCGCTGGCCCGGCGTCGCCAAGGGCGGCTCGCAGCGTCATGAACTCGTGTCGAACATCGACACCTTCGCATCGGCGCTCGGCATGCTCCAGGTGCAAGTGCCCGAGGGCTACAAGCAACAAGGCGCCGACTTCGCGCCCCTGTTGCGAGGCAAAACCGTCGAATGGCGTGACGCCGTGTTCGCGCAGTACGATCCGCACAACGGCCTCGACGCGGCGATGCGCTCGATTCGCACGCCGCGCTGGCATCTGGTGCGGCAATACAAGAAGAATGGCCAGCCGGACGAGTTGTTCGATCTTCAAGAGGATCCAGAAGAGTTGCGCAATCGTTATGACGATGCGAAGCTTCGCGAAGTGCGCGACGACTTGCAGCGCCGCTTGATGGAATGGATGCGTTCGGTGGGCGATCCGTTGATTCGCCCCTGATGCCGCTCGCGGCTTCGCGCTCGTATGACGCGCCGCTATGGTAATGGCCCGCGCCATGCGAGCGCGAAGCCGCAAGCGGCTCTACGCCGCCTTCAAAATCAAGCAGGTATTGCTGCCGCCGAACCCGAACGAATTCGACGCCGTCACGCGCACCCGATGCGATTCCGCTTGATTGGGGACATGGCGCAATCGGCAATCCGGATCAGCGTTATCCAGATTGATCGTCGGCGGCACGACCTGGCGATCCATGGCGATGATGCACGCCAGTGCCTCGACGGCGGCGGCCGCGGTCAAAAGATGGCCGGTCATGCTCTTCGTCGAACTGACCGGCACCTTCGCGATATGACTTCCGAACACCGTTTGCAGCACCTTCACCTCCGCTGCGTCGCCGACCGGCGTGCTCGTCGCATGAGCATTGACGTAATCGACATCGCTCGCATCGAGGCGGGCGTCGGCGAGCGCCTGCTTCATCGCGGCGATGGCCGGCTCCGGATGCGGGCTCGGAATGACCATGTGATACGCGTCACTCGACGCTCCACAACCGGCAACCTCGGCATAAATTCGTGCGCCTCGCTTTCGCGCCGCCTCGTCGCGTTCGAGCACAAAAAGTGCGCCGCCCTCGCCGATGACGAAGCCGTCGCGATCCAGATCGAACGGGCGCGACGCGTGCTCAGGCTCGCTGTTGCGGCGCGACAGAGCGCGTAAGTTTCCGAAGCCCGCCAACGTCAACGGCGTGATCGCCAAATCGCACGCGCCGGCCAGGCAGACATCAACCCAGCCAAGCTGCAGCCAACGCCGCGCCAGCGCGATCGCGTGATTGCCGCTGGCGCACGCCGCCGACAGGCTGGCGGCCGGGCCGGTCAGTTGCAATCGCCGGCAAGTTCGCTGCGTCAGCGGTTCGAGGTGGTCTTGCGGTTGATAGATATTATGGCCGCCGTTCATGCAATCGTTTTCCCAGTGCCAGTTCCATTCGGCCGCGGTGCCGAGCACCAGGCCGATGCGAACGTTGCCGCGCCTCGACCACCAGCCGGCGTCTTCGAGCGCCGAGGCGCAGCACCAGAGCGCCGCGCGATCGAGCTTGGAAAACTCTGCGAACTCGGCTGCGTCCCATCCATCCGGACACGGCGCCTCGCCGACGGTTCCGCCGATTTGCGCTGGATGATCCGCGACATCAAACGCTTCGACACGCCGCACGCCGCTCACGCCGGCTAGCAGATTCGCCGCGATGTCCGCGTACGAATGGCCCAGCGGCGTCAAGGCGCCGACGCCGGTAATTGCGATCGGCTCACGCGTCATCCTTGAGCCTCCGCGTCAAGTTCGAGCCAAAACGTATTGGAAAGACGCCATTTACCGGCGCCGCTCGGCAAGTCGTCGATGAACGAAGCGAGTTGAAACTCGGGCAAGTGAGCGACATCAAACAAGTTCAACGCTTGTCCAATCGACAAGCGCGCCCCGTTCTCCCCTCTCCCCCGGCCTGCAGTTATTTCGTCCTGGCGAAAAGGCGCATGGCCGGGGGAGAGGGGCCGGGGGTGAGGGGGATTCGTGGGCGCATGACCAACGAAGTCCCCCCTCACCCCCGGCCCCTCTCCCCCCGCCGCGAGATTTGTTGACACTGCATTGTTTTTCGTGGCGGGGGGAGAGGGGAGAACAAGCGCGAGCGCCGCGCCGAGACACGGCGGCGCCGCGGTCGTTTGATTCGGCGCCGGAATCCATTCCTGCTCGTAGCCCGTCAAGATTAGCCAAAGGCCGGGCAGCCCGCCGTCGGCCAACATCGCGATCGCAAGAAGAAACGCATCCGGCCCCGCGTTCGGGCCGCCGCTGACGCCGAAGTTCGGGCCATGAATCTTGAGCGCCTGACTGATCGTGCCCGAGACCGCATGCAGCGATTGATGCGGAATCAGGTGCGGCGACACGCCCCACGCGCCTTCCGCGCGGAGACGCTCGATCGTTTGCGCGACGCTGATTCGACCAAACCGATTCGGCGCCGCCAATACGCCCCAGTCGGCAAAGGAACATTCGTGCCAGCCTTGCCGCTCGATGACCGCCGACACCGCGGCGACGGCGACCACGGTTTGATTGTCCGCATGCTTGAGAAACGTCGCAGGCATCGCGTCCGCGCCGAGCCGGATCGGCTGCTTTCGCCATTGCCCGATTGATTCCGCGGAAGCGCGCAGCGTCGCGAACGCGGCGAGTCGGCATCGGACCGCCGTCGTGTCAACACGTGCATGCAATGTGGAACGCAAATTGCGCTCCTTTCCATCGCGCGGCCGACGCGGGTGAATGGTTTTTCCCAGATTTCCTAAATCACGCCACGCGCAGCAGCCGATTCCCCTTGAAATGGGTAAGTCGTTTGGTCTATATCATCGCCTCAGACTGCGTCAAACATGAAACAAAAGCCCCTTTCCCCAATGTAATAAAAGGCTTCGTATGCCCGGTTCTCCGATGCAAAACCTCGCGCAGGCAATTCGCCAGCACGGCCTGGTTCGCTTCGTCGAGCACTATGCCAAGAATTTCCCCGACGCCCACCTCAAAGACCTCGTCGTCGATCACCTCGGCCCCAATCGCGAAATGGAAGTCGTCGGCCGGCGCGTCATCAACTTCGGCAGCGACAGCTTTCTTGGGCTCGATCAAGATTTGCGCGTGCAGACCGCCATCGTCCGCGGTCTCGGCCAATGGGGCGCGCACAACGGCGCGTCGCGCGCTTTCGCATCGGTTCGGGCAAACGACGTGGCCGAGGAAAAGCTGGCAAACTGGATGGGAACGGAAGCTGCCCTGATCTATCCTTCGGTTTCGCTCGCGAACCACGGCGCCATCCCAGGATTGGTCAGCAAGCGCGACTTGCTAGTCATTGATGAACACGCGCACAACTCGATGCAAGAAGGCGCCAAGATCGCGCAGGCCAACGGCGTCCGTGTCGTACCGTTCAGCCATTGCGATCCGGATCATCTCAATCAGGTGTTCGCGGATGCCGCGCCGTTTCGCGTCGCCGTGGTCGCGATCGATGGTGTCTACAGCATGACCGGCGAATTGCCGCCGCTCGCGACGCTCAATGAAGTTTGTCTCCGGCACAACGCAGTTCTTTACGTGGACGACGCGCACGCCACCGCGGTCCTGGGCCGCAACGGGCGCGGCACCGTGCTCGACGCGCTCGGCCAATACGACAACACGCTCGTCGTCGGTTCGCTATCGAAAGGATTCTCCTGCTTCGGCGCGTTCATCGCGTGCACCAGGGAATTCAAGATGCTGCTCAAGATTCGCTCGAACACATTCATCTTCGGCGGACCGGTGCCGCCGCCGTATCTCGACGCGGTCTGCGCCGTGTGCGACATTCTTAACTCCGACGAATACGAAGAGATTCATGGCCGTTTGGCGCGCAATGTGGACCAGCTCATTGACGGCGCGGCGAAGTTGGGCCTGGTGGTGCTGGGCGGAAAAGTGCCGATCGTGTCGATCCTGATCGGCGATGAAGAAATCACCTTGCAAGCGGGGCGATTCCTTTTTGACGCGGGATTTTACGTTCAATCCGTGACCTTCCCCGCGGTGCCTTATCACGCGGGGGTTTTGCGTGTGCAGGTCAACGCCAATCATCGGCCGAGCGCGATTGATGGGCTATTGAATGCGTTTGCGGAATTGCAAAAGCAATTTGAGTTGCCGACGGCGCGGGATGAAATGAAGAAGGCGGCGTAGCCGCCCGGCGAGCCACGGGGTTAATCCCCGTGGTATTCGGCCCCGCTTCCACGGGGATAAACCCCGTGGCTCGCTGGATCAGGCCGCCTTCGCGTCCGCTTCCTTCAACTTCAACTGCAACAAATCCAGGACATCACCCACGGTCACGAGCTTTTCCAATTCTTGCTGCGCCATGCGAATGCGGAAACGCCGTTCCACTTGCGAGACGATGCTGACCACGTCCACCGAATCGAGCCCCAGGTCGGCGCGAAGGTTATTCGCGTCGTCCAGGTTCGCATACGACTCGCCGGTGTCGGCTTCCATCAGCTCGATCAACGTTTGTCGGATCGCGTCGCGGTCTAACATGACGGTCTCCCCCATGAGCGGGTCAGCGGCGAATGTTGTTCAGTTGCACCACGGTCTTGTGGCCCGATTCGGTGAACTCCTGACGTACGAGCCGATGATAGCGGTCGAACCACAGATCGATCGGCCCCGGCGCCGACGACACGCGGAAGTGATAGCAATCCTGAGTGTCGTTGCCGATCTTGAGACTGCGCGTGCCGATGTATTTGAGTTCGCAGGTGTATTCCTTCCCGGAATCGACCTCGAGGATCGGCACCGCGTTGTTGTGAAAGCGCTTGTCGGCGAGCTTCCAGTAACTGTTGGTCCAGATCTCCGGCTTGATGACGCGATTGGCGCCGTTGACGCTGAGGCGAAGTTGGGTGCCATCGAGGCCGACGGTCACATCGGATTTCTTGCCGTTATCGTTGGTCTTGGTTTTCATGCCGATGAGCCGGCCGTCCTTCCACCATTCCTGCGTTTCGATTTTGATGGAGTATTCCGTGACGAGGAGGTGGCGGAATTTGACATCGAGGCTGCCGGTCATGTAACTGGAGCCGTCGTCTTTTTGTTGGATGGTGACGCGCGATGTGCCGGCGTTTTTCTCATCAACGAAGATGGAGTATTCGCGGTGTTCGGTGTCGTCGGCGCGAACGGAGGAAAAAGGGGCAAACAGGGCGAGGGCGAGGCCGAGGAGGCATCCATACCGCGTCATGACGGGATCTCCGGGATCGCATCGTGCGAATCGGTGGGGAGTGTAGCAGAAAGCTGGAACTCGAGGGAAGGGGAAAAGTACGTTTGCCGGATTGAAGGCTGATGGTCACAAAGAAAAAGGCAAAGTACGAAGAGCGAAGAGCGAAGAGCGAAAAAGACGGAATTCGTACTTCGCTCTTCGCTCTTCGCTCTTCGTACTTTGCATTTCTTTCATGATCATCGAAGCAGAAAGGGCGAGCGACAACCCAGGCCGCCGCTCGCCTTTCGCAACGTTAGTTGGAAATATTGCCCCCAACCGCAATCGCGCTGCCGCCATTGCCTCCCTGGGCGCCGAAGCCGGACGCATTGCCGCCGTTGCCGCCCTTGGCGCTGGCGTTTCCGGAACCGCTGACGCTGGAGCCGAAGCCCTTGGAGGAAATATTCCCGCCGTAAGCCTCGGCATTGCCGCCATTGCCTCCCTTGGCGCCGAAGCCGGACGCGTTGCCGCCGTTGCCGCCGACGGCGGTGGCGTTGCCGGAATTCTTGACGCTGGAGAGGAACCCGCTGGACGTGATGTTGCCGCCTTGAGCGAAGGCCCCGCCGCCGTTGCCGCCTTGAGCGAACGGACCGACGGCGTTGCCCCCCTTGCCGCCGATGGCGGTGGCGTTGCCGGAGTTCTTCACGCTGGAGAACAGACCCTTGGAGGAGACGTTGCCTCCCAGCGCGATGGCGTCGCCGCCGTTGCCGGCCTTGGCGCCGAATCCGAACGCGTTGCCGCCGTTGCCTCCGACGGCCTTGGCGTTTCCGGAGTTCTTGACGCTGGAGAAGATCCCTTTGGCATTGATGCTGCCTCCCTGAGCGCCGGCGAACCCGCCGTTGCCTCCCTTGCTAAAAGGTCCGACGGCATTGCCGCCGTTGCCTCCCTTGGCCGACGCGTTACCCGATCCGACGATCTTCGGTCCGGCCTGAGCCGAGCTGACCAGAACAATCGCACTGACTCCCAGAGCCAGCACGCTGAGCATGTAAAACCGCTTCATGACAAACCTCCTTTGTAGATCCACCAGTTGGTTGACTGCGGCGATCGAGAACACGCCGTTCTCGAAGATGAAAGAGTTGCCATGCACGCCAAATGCCCGAAGCGGACATTCATTACAGTATTTGTTCATAAATTGTTACATGAAAAGGTGTTGCGATATGTTAATCGAATAACCATCTCCATAAAAGGCGTTTGAAAACGTATTCAATACGATACAAATCAAAATCAAATAGAATACATTTGGTCACTTAACTTCGATACCGTCACCAAACGGTCTCTGTCGGCGACACGGCATGGAGTGACCGTCAGCAAACGGTTTTTTCACAGGTAACCTATCTCACCAACCGTCAACAAACGGATCATTCGGACGTTTTGATTACCGGCAACTTCCCGTTGATTCGCGTGCAACTCCGTGGTATCACCCAACCACTTCACACAACCAACTCACACCCTCTGTTGCCCGCGAGAGAGGTACGTCATGGAAAACGGCTTCTACGTTCATCCCTCTTCGTATGTTGACGTCCCCTGCGAAATCGGCGAAGGCACGAAGATCTGGCACTTTTGCCACATCATGCCGCACGCCAAGATCGGCAAGAACTGCAATCTGGGGCAAAACGTGCTCGTGTCGAGCCATGTCGAGATCGGCAACAACGTCAAGATTCAAAATAACGTCGCGCTCTACACCGGCGCGGTCATCGAGGACGATGTATTCCTCGGGCCGTCGTGCGTGTTGACGAACATCGTCAACCCGCGCAGTGAAATCGTGCGCCGGCACATGTACGAGAAAACCATTATTCGCAAAGGCGCCTCGGTCGGCGCCAACGCGACGATCGTTTGCGGCTCGACGATTGGCCGATATGCGTTCATCGCCGCCGGCGCCGTCGTGACGAAGGACGTTCCCGAATACGCGTTGATGATGGGCGTGCCGGCCCGCCGCGCCGCGTGGATGAGCCGGCATGGCTATCGTCTCGGCGAACCGGACGCGGCCGGCGTCATGACTTGCCCGTTCAGCGGCATGCGTTACAAGGAAGTGCATCCGGAGTTGCTCAAGTGTCTCGATCTGGATGAAGCGGCGCCGTTGCCGAAGGCGGCGTGATCCCGCCGCTTGCGGCTTCGCGCTCGCGCCGAAGCGCCCGTCGATCCGGCGCATCACCGCGAACGCGAAGCCGCAAGCGGCAGTTGATGGAAAGGATTCCATGACGACGATCGGTATGCTCGGGGCCGGACGGTGGGGAGGCAATTGGATCCGCACACTCAACGCATTGCCCGGAACGCAACTGCGCTGGGTGTGCGACGTCAGTCCCGCTTCGCTTGATAAAGTCAAACAACAGTTCCCGCACGTTCAAACCACCACTCAGCTCGACGATCTGCTCAGCGACAAACTCCTCGATGGCATCGTCATCGCCACCATCGCGCCGACGCACTTCGACGTCGCCCATCGGGCGCTGTCGGCCGGCAAGCACGTCCTCGTCGAAAAGCCGATGACGCTCACCACGAAGGATGCCATCATCCTGACCGACCTCGCCCAGAAGCTGCATCGGGTGCTGATGGTCGGGCATCTGCTCGAATATCATCCGATCATTCGCCATATTCGCGCGATGATCGATTCCGGCGAGCTGGGCGAATTGCATTATCTGTATCAACAACGACTAAACCTCGGCACGATTCGAGCCGATGAGAATGCATGGTGGTCTCTCGCGCCGCACGACATCTCCGTTGCCAATCGACTTCTTGGCGCCGCCCCGATCTCGGTTCAATGCCGAGGCCAGAATATCGTTCACGCTCATGTTGCGGACGTCGTATTCGCCGCCCTCGAATATCCCGGCGGCAAGCTCGCTCATGTGCACGTGAGCTGGCTCGATCCGCACAAGAGTCGCAAGCTCGTTGTGATCGGCTCGCGCAAGATGGTGATCTTCGACGACACGGCCGAGCAGAAACTACTGGTGCTCGACAAAGGCTTCGAAAAGACGGATGCGATCGTGACGTTGAAGCAAGGCGCGACGACGTGTCCGAAGCTCGATGCGGCGGAACCACTTACGCTGGAGGCGCAGCACTTCGTCGATTGCATACGCACGGGCGCCCGGCCGATCTCGGACGGCGTCGCGGGGGCGCAGGTGGTGTCGGTGCTTGAGTACGGCCAGCGTTCGCTCGACATGGGCGGCGCGGTCGTGGCGATTCCGGAATTCAGAGTTCAGCCGCTCGCGGCTTAGCGAACGCGTGGCGACGTGTGAGCGCTAAACCGCAAGCAACGGTGGAGGGGGCAATGGACAATAACGTGATCCCGATGCTGGATCTAAAAGCACAATATCTTTCCTTGAAAGCCGAACTCGACGCCGCGGTGCTGCGCGTCATCGAATCGACGCAGTTCATCAACGGGCCCGACGTCGAGGCGATGGAACAGGAAATCGCCCAGTATTGCCGGGCGAATCACTGCATCGGCGTTTCGTCCGGCTCCGATGCGCTGCTGGTTTGCCTGATGGCGCTCGACATCGGCCACGGCGATGAAGTCATCACGACGCCGTACACGTTCTTCGCCACCGCCGGCGCGATCGTCCGCATGGGCGCGAAGCCCGTGTTCGTCGATATCGATCCGACGACGTTCAACATCGACGCGAAGGCCATCGCCGCCAAGGTGACGCCGCGAACGAAGGCGATCATGCCGGTGCATCTGTTCGGCCAATGCGCGGAGATGGATACGATTCTCGACATCGCTCGCCGCCACAAGCTCGCCGTCATCGAGGACGCGGCCCAGGCGATCGGCTCGGAGTACAAAGGCCGACGCGCCGGCTCGATGGGCACGGTCGGCTGCTATTCATTCTTCCCGTCGAAGAACCTCGGCTGCTTCGGCGACGGCGGCGCGGTCGTCTGTCAGGATCGCGCCCTGGCCGACAAGATTCGACTGTTGCGCGGGCATGGCTCGCATCCAAAATACTTCCACAAAGTCGTCGGCGGCAACTTCCGCCTCGATTCGATCCACGCCGCGGTGCTGCGCGTCAAGCTCAAGCACCTCGACGCGTGGTCGCAAGCTCGCCAACAGGGCGCCGCGTTTTACACGACCGCTCTTGTGAAATACGGCTTGCAGGGCCGGCTCATCGAGTCGCCGCGCGTCGTGCAGTCGCGGCACATCTTCAATCAGTACGTGGTGCGCTGCGACGATCGTGAAGGCGTGCGCGAACATTTGAAGAAAGACAAGATCACGACCGAGGTCTACTATCCGCAGCCGATGCACTTGCAGGAGTGCTTCGCGAACCTCGGCCACAAGAAAGGTGAATTCCCGGAAAGCGAACGAGCCGCGCTCACCACGCTGGCGTTGCCGATGTATCCGGAACTGGCGAATGTTCAGCGCGAACGCGTGGTGCGCAGCATGGCTGCGTTTTACGAATCGGCTGGCAAGATGGCGCGCCGCGCTGCTGCTTAACATTCGATCTCGTTCCCAGGCCCCGCCTGGGAATAAGCCATTCGCGATGTCGTTAGGCGAACGGTAGTTCTTGCTATGCCCGTAGGACGGACATTCCTGTCCGTCCTCGTATGGACGGACAGGAATGTCCGTCCTACGTCTGGTAAATTCGCACCGGCCGGTTCGTCTTACTGGAGCAACCGTTGCGTTTGTCTCTTCTTTCCTGGCTGCGCGATCCTCTCAACGGGGATCCTCTGCGCGCCGAGTCGTTTGCGGAACGAATCGATCCCGCGAGCGGCGAAGTGGATATCCTCGAAGGTCTGCTCATCTCCGACCGCGCGTATCGCGTTTTTGCCATTACCGAAGGCGTACCGGTCATGCTGCATGGCGGCCTGCCTGCGGACTTTGTCGCGCGGCATCGCCAGCACATCGACAAGGTGCACATGCCGTTCAGCATCGCGGCGTCGGCTGGCTTCAGCTTTTCGGAAGAATGGGAGACGCACTGGAAGACGAAAGCCGTCCGCACCTGGGGCTGGACACTCCAGGAGCGAATTGAACAATTCTTTTTGGAAACGCAGACCTCGAGAAACGAGCTGCGCAATCGCTGGATCCTCGACGCCGGCTGCGGCAGCGGACAGTTGGCGCACGCGCTCGCGGAGGAAGGACCGAACGTCGTCGGCTTCGACCTGGGCAC
>Ga0105340_1001120_pt1 | contig 12254 bp, 8 predicted proteins | sample EasRivMeERMLT700_FD_89676 | JGI IMG/M metagenome (GOLD analysis project Ga0105340, IMG submission 89676) | Soil microbial communities from meander-bound floodplain in the East River, Colorado, USA - East River MetaG ERMLT700 | ecosystem: Environmental > Terrestrial > Soil > Floodplain | place... | reverse complement strand
GCATCATCCCGTTCCGCGGCGAGTACTATAAAATCGCCCCGGCGCGCGAGCGTCTGGTGAAAAATCTGATTTACCCGGTGCCGGACCCGACGTTCCCGTTTTTGGGCGTGCATTTCACGCGCATGGCGCGCGGCGGCGTCGAAGCCGGCCCCAACGCGGTGTTCGCCTACGCCCGCGAAGGTTATAGCCATAGCGACATCAATTTGAGCGACCTATGGCGCACCGTCTCGTTCAAAGGCTTCTGGGCAATCACCGGGAAATATTGGCAGACCGGTTTTGGCGAGCTCTACCGCTCGTTAAGTAAAAAAGCCTTCGTGCGTGCCTTGCAAAAACTTCTACCGGAGATCGGCGCGGACGATCTCGTCCCCGGCGGCGCCGGTGTGCGCGCCCAAGCGGTCTCCGCCAGCGGCGCTTTGGTCGACGACTTCGTCATCAAAGAGAGTCAGAACGCGATTCATGTCTTGAACGCGCCATCCCCCGGCGCCACCGCGTCGCTCGCCATCGGCCAAAGCATTTGCGCCATGGCTGAAAAAAGCTTTGGCTTGAAGTAGCGCGCCGGTTTCTAACGCTTAGTCGTGACGCACACTCCTGTCTGGACTGGAAACCGTCTGCTTCCCTCTTTGAACAAGAGGGGCTAGGGGAGATTTTGCCAAGGGGGAAAACAAAATCCCAGCTCTATGACAAAGGTCGCGCAGCTAAAGTCACGGGTGCTGACGGCACCGACTCCGCGCTATTCACTGCGCTTAATCTTAGTCGAGGTCAGCAACGGGATGACGGCGAGCGCCAAAGCAAAGAGGTAGGTCAAATTCATCGCCGCCACGAACAAAGTGCTATTTGCTGGGTCGGGCGTCGCGCCGGCGTCGCCGGTGTAGTAGCGAAATGCCAGAGTCAAGAAGATGCCGCTTAGGGAAATGCCGAGCATATGGCCGAGACCGAAAACGCCGTTGATGATGCCGATCGCCGTGCCCCAATTTTCCTTGGGCAAGGCGCGGATCATCGCCGCCTGGGACGCCGTGTTGAAAAACGCCGAACCGATACCGGTAAGAGCTAATAAAATCGTCGGCAGCAGCCAGTGGGAGTCGCTGCGCAAATAGACACCGATGATAAAGCTCGCCATCAGCACCAGGACACCGACGATAAGGAGAACCCGCGAACCGATGCGATCGGTCACAGCGCCGCTCACCGGCGACAGCACCATGCTCAGCAGTGACGGGATGAGAAAGATCGTGCCGATAAAGGTCGGCGATAATTTGAGCACCTCTTGCAGGTAAAAAGGCGTGATAAAGGTAGCGAGGCCCTGGTTGATGTTACAGAACAATAGCCCCACCGAGCCGTATCCGAAAACTCTGACCGAGAAAATCGACAGATTGACCAGTGGACTCGCGACACGCTTTTCCTGGCGCAGGAAAAACCACAGCGCCGCGAGAAATACCGCGCCTAAAAAGAGCTGGCTACCGGTGCCGAACGTTTGCGCCACTTTTTGATCGAGCAAGAGCGTCGCCAAAACCGTCAAGGCAAACAGGAGCAATCCGCCGCGGTAATCGATTGTCTGCTGGCGCGCCGGTTCTACGGTGGCGGCGCGCCCGGTTACCATGCACAGCGCAGCGCCGGCCAGACTCGGCAGGAACAACACAAAGAATATGCCGCGCCAATGAATCAGATCAATGATCAGCCCGCCGATGGGCGGACCGATAAAAAAGCCAAACTGATGGGACATCGCCATCAACCCCTGGGCTTTCCCTTCGGACCCCGCGGGCATCGCTTTAAAGGCCAGAGTGCGTCCCGAAGATTGAATCATCGCGCCGCCGATGCCCTGGAGGAAACGGTACAGAATCAACTGCCAGATATTTTGCGAAAAGCCGCAGAGCAGCGACGCCAGCGCCATCACCCACATACCCACAGCATAGGTCTTGTGATGGCCGTGAATATCGCCCAGCCGGCCGCAGATCACTCCCAGGCCAATACCCGCCATCTGGTAAACAATCAGCGCCCAAGAAATCCCCAACATGTCGGTATGGAGCGCTGTTGCCAGGGTCGGCACCGAGATCATGAAGACCCGCGCGGAAACTCCCGCGATGGTCACGCCCAAGATGGAATTGATGAGAACCAGACGGCGAATGACATCGCGGTTATGAGTCGATGGCGGTGAAATCACGGGTCAGTGGCGGTAAAATGCAGAGCGGCGCAAAAGTTAAACCACACCAACGAAAGACTTGCTACCCACGCAACGCAGTAGAAGAATCCTTAGGCCAGCTCAACGCAGCCAGTCACTCAGGCGCTGGACTCCCCCGGAATTGGCAATTTTGCATTCTCCATTGTCCATTTTTTAATTCCCCGGCTTGAATGTATCGCGGAATAGCGCCACGTACCTGTCAAAGTCGTCGATGGCTTGGGGCTCGAACGGCAAGAGTTTATAGGGCTTCAAGTACGGCGCCGTGACATCCGGTCGCGTCGGGATTCGCCGGCTCGCGCGGATCGTCTCCATGCCGCCGCGCGACAAGAGAAAATAAAAAAACAGCGCTGAAGTGTAAAGACTGTTCCCGGTACTGGTGACCGCCGCGCCGACTTTCGAAATCGGAATCACGCCGTCGAGCACCGACCACTCGACCGGCGCGCCGGTCGCTTTGGCGCGCTCCACGGTGTGGACCTGCAGCTCGGCGGCGAGGGGAAACTCGCCCGCCGCCATCAATTGGCCGATCAGAGAATGGCCCTTGCGCCACTGCAACTGCTGCGCCGCCAACTGCTTCATATAACTTGCCGCGGCCTCCTTGCCATCGCGCTTTTCCAAATAATTTAGCGAGATCACGTACCAGTTGTAGGGCTCGTTATCGATCGCCATGTTGCCCTTCCACTTAGGGTTGAGCAGATCTTTGTAGCTCCGCGGCGCCTGATCCTTGGTAACCTGCTTGCTGTTGTAGGCCGGCACCCAAGCGGACGTGTAAAGTCCGGTCCAAAAACCGCGCGGATCTTTAGTCTCGGCGGGATAGACGGAACTCTCCACCGCTTCGTAGCGTAGTAATAATTTACGCTTGATCATCAGCGACAGTTCCAGCTCGGGTAGAGTTACGATGTCGGCTTTAAACGCGTTTGCCCGGGACTCGGCGAGAATCCGTTCGAGCAACTTCTCACTGGACGAGCGGAAATGATTGATCTTGATCGTCGGGTGTTGCTCATTGAATTTCTTGCTCAGCGCAAGCGCATCTTCCGCCGTCGTGCTCGAGTACCAAACCAGCCCATTCTCCTTCTTCGCTGCCTCGACCAAACGCGCCTGGCGCTCGGCAGCGGGCAGCTTCCCCAACGCCGCCAAAGTCGACTCGCGATTTTGCGCGCTCACGGTTGCACCCGACAACAGCAACGCTACGATTCCCAACGACAACCGCCAACGACTCATTTTTGACTCCAATCTTTTTTTGCTATCGGTCTCCTCGCCGACGCAGAGGCAGCCGGCCAGGGTGCGAGAGTGCAAGATTTCTAGCGGCTTTTAGAATTTGAGTCAATCATGGTCACACCCACAATCTTGATTTCCCCCGGTGCGTCAAATATCGTGACCGGACATTTACGGAGGATCGCTTTTCATGCTCATCGAATACAAAGGCAAACGGCCCAATGTTTCTCCCACGGCGTTTATCGCTCCAACCGCGGTCTTGATCGGCGACGTCACCGTCGGTGACGACGCCAGCATCTGGTGGGGCGCGGTGCTGCGCGCCGATCTCGGCGGCTTTCCGATCGTCATCGGCGCCCGCACCAGTATTCAGGACAACTGCGTCATCCACTCCGGCGAGCTGGCCACCCTGGTCGGCGACGACTGCACCATCGGCCATGGCGCGATCATGGAGGGATGCGACATCAAACGCGGCGCCATCATCGGTATGAACAGCACGATCCTGGAAAATACCGAAATCGGCGAGGGTTCGCTGATCGCCGCCGGCGCCGTCGTCGTGCCGCACACCAAGATACCGCCCCATGTGCTCGCCGCCGGCGCCCCGGCCAAAGTGAAAAAAGAAATCGAAGGCGAAGCGCGCAAATGGATCGAGATGGGCGCGACCACCTATGTCGGACTGTGCAAGAGCTATCTGGGCGGCGACTACAAAGTTATCGACTAAAGAGAAATCGTGATCGTGGATCGTGCTCGTAACGGGCTTGCGCTATCGTATCGGAGTTTCATCAAATGCGAATAATATTGATCGGACAAGCGGCGTTTGCCGAAAAGACTCTGGAAAAACTCGTCGGCAAAGGCGAGAAAGTCGTCGCGGTCTATTGCCCGCCCGATCCGCCCAACGGCAAATTCGACCCGCTAAAACAGAAAGCCATCGATCTCCACATCCCAGTGCGCCAGCATAAATCGTTCAAAGCGCCGGAAGTGTGTGACGAATTCGTCGCATTGAACGCCGATCTAGCGATCCTCGCTTTCGTCACCCAGATCGTCCCGCAGCAAGTTTTCAGCGTGCCAAAACTCGGCAGCATCTGCTTTCATCCGTCGTTATTGCCCAAGTATCGCGGCGCCAGCGCCATCAACTGGGCCTTGATCAGAGGCGAACCGGTCACCGGACTTTCGCTATTTTGGGTCGACAAAGGCATCGATACCGGCCCGATCCTCTTGCAAAAGGAAGTGAAGATCGAGCCGGACGACACCACCGGATCGTTGTACTTCAACAAAATCTTCCCCCTGGGTATCGAGGCCATCGGTGAGGCCGTCGACCTGATCAAAGCCGGCAACCCGCCGCGCATCGTTCAAGACGAATCCCGAGCCAATTACGACCCCATCTGCGACGACGCCCATGGCAAAATCGACTGGTCCAAACCGGCGCAGGAAGTCTACAACCTAATCCGCGGCTGCGATCCGCAACCCGGCGCGCACACGACCTACAATGGCAAGTTGGTACGGATCTTCGACGCGCGGCTACAGACTGGCAATAATGCCGCGGCAGCCGGACAGGTGACCGGCATCGGTGGAGAAGAAATCATCATCGCCCTCAACGGTGGCACTCTAACCGTGAAAAAAGCCCGCGGCGCTGGCGCCAAAATCAGCGGCGTAGAATTTGCTAGACAGGCGGAATTAAACGTCGGCGATCGGCTCGGCTAACGGAGGAATTTCTCGCGCCAAATGCTTAGCGCGCAAAGCTTCCCCAGCTCAGGCCCCGAGGAGATTTGATCTCATACTTGGCGGTCTTTGCGCGCATTCTGCGAGATATTTCGGTGTTTGGTTGCGGCCTTGCCGCGCTGTATCATTCGTGGTGAAGGCTATTCCCAACAAACCCACAATAAACTGTGCCCGACAAGCAGGTCACCCATGAAACTATCAGTACTCGATCAATCGACGGCGGCCAAAGGCCGAACCCAGGACAGTGCGATCCGTGAGACCCTCGAACTCGCGCGCCATTGCGACGCGCTCGGTTACCATCGCTACTGGGTTTCGGAGCACCATAACTCCGGTAATATCGTCGGTACGGCGCCCGAGATACTCATGGCGGCGATCGCCGCCACCACGCCGCGCATCCGTATCGGCAGTGCCGGCGTAATGTTGCCGCACTATTCGGCGCTGAAAGTCGCCGAGCAGTTCCGCGTTCTGGAGGCCATTGCGCCGGGCCGCATCGACTTGGGTATCGGCCGCGCGCCCGGATCGGATCAACTGACATCCCATGCCCTAAATCCGAACCCGCAGAATGTCCATGATCAATTTCCCCGGCAAGTCCAGGAGCTGCAACACTGGGTGTCCGGGAAACCCCTGCCCGAAGGCCATCCGTTTCAGAAAATCGTTGCCCAACCGACGGGACCGACGACGCCGGAGATGTGGATACTCGGCAGCTCAGACTACGGCGCCCAACTCGCCGCCTATTTTGGGTTACCCTACGCGTTCGCGTACTTCTTCAGCGACGGCTTTGGTGTCGAGCAAGCGCTGGATCTTTACCGCAAAAATTATCGTTCCAGCGAAAATAATCCCAAGCCGATCTGCACGATTTGCGTCTGGGCGCTGGCCGCCGATACCGAGGAAGAGGCACTGTTCCAGTTCAAATCCCGCGAACGCGCCATGATCGACCGCAAACTTGGCATCCGCCAGCCGCTGATGTCGCCGGAGGAAGCAAAGCGCCCGTATTCGCCCGCCGAATTGGCGATTGCGGAAAAATTACACCGCAAGGCGATTGTCGGATCTTCAGAACAGGTCACCACGCGATTGAAAGAACTCGCGAAAAGTCTCGATCTCGACGAACTGGTCGTGGTCACATGGACTTACGATCCCGCTCCGCGCCGTCGTTCCTATGAGCTGCTGGCGCAAGCCTTTGGCATGGGAAAAACCTAGCCCCAATCAGCGTAATCGATTTTCGGGTTTTGCCAGCGGCAACCAATAAACGCAAAACCGAGTCCACCGTGGAATTCATCTATGAGCTAGGCTGAGCTCGCCTTAGGACTCCTGCCCCCTAGGACTCTTGACTCATGAGGAATCTTTAACAGCTGGCACGATCTGAGTAATAACTTAGCACTGCAACACCGGCCTCCGTCAGACCGGCGAAGCTCGATCGGCAAACGATAAGGTACCGGCTCTTGGCTGATACGTGGATAATGTATGATAATGCTGGTGATCTAGAAAAGGACAAACCATAACCGACAGGAAAAACAAGTCAGGACCGAAATGCAGCCGGTCAGTTTCTGTAGAGGATGGGAGAATCTGAGAATCAACTGCAACGGGATCCGCCGATAACTGAGTCTAATATTATGTCAGAGCCACAAGTCACCATCGTGATAGTACCGAGGGAGCGTTTCACCCATAGCGAGCGCACCCTCGAAAGCGTTTACCAGGAAACGACATTTCCTTTCCAACTGATTTACGTCAGCGCCGGCACCCCGGACCCGATGTATCGTCGGATCGCATCGCAGGCGGAATTAAAAGGCTTCAAGCTTATCCACACGGAGCGGTTTTTGTCGCCTAACCAAGCAAGAAATCTCGGCGCGAGGGAGGTCAGCACCAAATACCTCGTCTTTGTGGACAATGATGCGCTGGTCACGCGCGGATGGCTCGAGGCCTTAGTGCAATGCGCCGAAGACACAGGAGCATGGGTTGTCGGACCGCTTTATCTTTTTGGCGAGATCGAGCGCCAGAAGATCCATATGGCCGGCGGGATTTTAAAGTTTACGGAGCAACAAGGGCAAAGGGTGCTTTACGACGAGCAATATCTTTTCGATACTCCCATGGCTAATCTAGCAGTGCCGCTTCAAAGGAGCGTTTGGGACTACGCGGAATTCCATTGCATGTTGGTGCGCACGGACGTGTTCGCGAAAATCGGCCCCCTGGATGAAAAGTTATTGAGTCACCAGGAGCACATTGACCTGTGTTTGGAAGTGCAAAAGGCCGGCGGAGCGGTATACATCGAGCCGACAGCGGTTACCAGCTACGTTCCGCCGCCCCCTTGTGACGAGTCGGATCTACCCTATTTCATGTTGCGCTGGAGTGAAGCTTGGAACCTCAGGACCGTGCAGCATTTCAATCAAAAGTGGAACGTCGCGACCGTGCGCTTCTTTACAGACAAGACTGCACCTGAAGCGGATCACACAACTTCACGCTGGGCCCGAGGGCACCGTCGCCTGATGACCGGTCTCGACGTCCGCGAAACTGGACCGACTGATCCCCGCTCCTGCTTGGAGCAGGCGCAGCTCATCATTGCGCTGTTTTTATCCGTCGACAAGGATCGGTTTGACTTGTTGCTGACGACTGATTCTGGCGAGTTGCTTGCTTCCGAGGCTGCTTTAGATCCCGACCAACTATTCGAGAGATTGCCAGCGCATTTGCAAGCCGCAGACGATGGGAACTTAAATGTTATGGTCCGGCCACTGACCAATGCCCGGCCGGGCGAACCCTTGATGGTAATGGTCGATCAACTCGATTTTCAGGCAGCCGAAGCGCTGCGACCTCATGCGTTTTTGACTTTAACGACTAGTCCTGACCGCTACCAATGCTGGATTGCCGTTGGAGCCGCAAGCTGGCGCAGCGCGGCCGCGCTCCGCCGTATGGTCGGCCCAGATAAGCCGAGGACCGAAAATGATCCCTTTTGGGTCAACCTCGCCGGCGCTAAAAACATCTGCGCTTCCGGGGGCGGGCCACAGGGCCGCTATCCGCGCGTCGCCCTCGCCGAAGCGGTTGTCGGACGCCTGGTAACGGTGCACCAGCTGGAGAGCAGTAAGGCCGCGGCACATTTGTGGTCAGGTCACATCGCCTAGATCGATGGAGCAATAACATAATGTTGAATGATGAGCTGGATACTAGGAACGCAGAGCGAACGATTGCGATCTCTGCTACCTTTACGGCAGAGCCCCTCGAGCGACCGCTGACGTTCTGGCTGGAGGAACTCCAGATACCGGCGCGGATCACCTTTGCGCCGTACAACCAGGTGTTTCAACAGCTCGTGGATCCGTCTAGCTTGCTCGCCACCAACCGCACGGGTGTCAATATTGCTCTGATATGCTTGGAAGACTGGCAGAGGAATGGCGCAGAGCGGCAAGCCGGCGAAGTGTCGTTTCCGGCGCTCGAAGGTGCCGCGCGCGACTTTGCGCGCGCGGTTACAACCGCCGCCGAGCGTTCGGCGACGCCGCAGCTCGTCTGTTTGTGTCCAGTGTCACCGGCGGTTGTGACGGACCCGGACAGAAATCGAGTTTTCGATGATATAGCAGCGTCGCTGCAGACCGAACTGCAAGCAATACCCGGAGTCCACGTCATTTCGACAGCCGAACTATTCGCCTGCTACCCGGTCGCGGAATATTATGATCCGCACAGTGACAGGTTAGCGCATATCCCGTTCACGCCATTATTCTTCAGCGCCTTGGCGACAATGCTCGCGCGTAAGATTTACCGCCTTACGAGTACCCCCTACAAGGCGATCGTGGTGGATTGCGATCAGACGCTCTGGGGCGGGGTATGCGGCGAAGATGGCGCGGCGGGCATAGCGATAACTCCGCCGTGGAGGAAAATCCAAGAGTTCCTGCTCGCACAATATCATGCCGGAATGCTCCTTTGTTTGTGCAGCAAAAACAATGAAGCGGATGTCGTCGAGGTATTTGCAAATCGTTCCGATATGCCTTTGAAACTCGATCATTTTGTCGCCCGGCGAATCAATTGGCGGCCAAAATCGGAAAACATCAGAGCTTTGGCGCAAGAGTTGAACCTGGGCAGCGACAGTTTCATCTTTCTCGATGACGATCCTGTCGAGTGCGCTGAAGTGCAATCGAACTGCCCTGAAGTGTTAACCTTCCAAGTTCCGCGGGACCACAAGGAGGCGGGGCGGTTTTTATCACACCTGTGGATCTTTGATCATCTCAAGGTCACCGCAGAGGGCCGGCAACGCAATCTAGCCTACAAACAGAGCTCAGAGCGCGCGAACTTTCACAATGCATCGCTTAGTTTTAAGGATTTCCTAGCGGGTCTCGATCTGAAAATTGAAATTTCGCCGTTAGTTCCGGGGCAAATTCGCCGCGTGTCGGAATTAACCCAGCGAACCAACCAGTTTAATTTTTCGACCCGGCAACGTAGCGAGAGCGAAATTCAGCGCCTCTGTCAAGGAGAAGACGCGGAGTGTCTCACGGTAAACCTGAGAGACCGGTTTGGCGACTATGGCCTCATTGGCGTGATAATCTTTCGAGCCGTTCATTGCATTCTCGTGGATACCTTCCTGCTGAGCTGTCGCGCTCTCGGTAAAGGCGTCGAGCACCGCCTGCTATCGAGACTAGGCGAAATCGCTATGCAGCGAGGTTTAAGCCGAGTCGAAGTGCGCTATCTCCAAACTAAGAAAAATCGCCCCGCCTTGGAGTTTTTAGAGATTGTCGGCGCGGATTTGAAGGAAATAATTGACGGAGGTTTTCTTTTCAGATTTCCCGCCGAGTATGCTGCGGCTATCGAATACCGGCCTCCGGAGGCGGCGGCAATCAGCGCAGCGAGCGCCGAGGACGAGGGTCCTTCGGTCATTTCCCCTGATTCGGAAGATGCCCGAGAAAAGACGTCGCTGTTAAGTTCAATTGCCATTGAACTTAACGACGCCGAACGAATCCACCAGGTGGTTTTACAAACGCGCCGTCCTCTGCCGCGGGACGTCGTGCCGTTCGTGCCGCCGCGTTCTCCGCTCGAGCTGCGTCTGGCTCGCACGTGGTCGGAGCTGCTGGGATTGGAGCGTATTGGCGTCCATGACAACTTCTTCGATTTGGGAGGCCACTCCCTTCTCGGTATGCAGGTTCTCTCCCGCATCCGACAAGACTTGAGCGTTGAGCTCCCAGTGAGACTATTCTTTACGACTAAACTTACTATTGCCGGACTCTGCCGGGAAATTCTAATGGCACAAGCCGATGCAGCCAGCGTCGATGAACTCGATGCGGTTTTGAAGAAAATCGAAGCACTATCCGATGATCAGGTTGCATCGCTGCTAGCCGGAGAAGATCAGAGCCAGGACTGAGTTTGGCGTATCGTGAAAATACTTCTGGCGCAGAAATTATCGTATTCGCCGGCATGGACCGGGGCGGCAAAATCGAACCGCGAGCTGCTGCAATATCTTAGCCGAAGAGGCCACCTGTGCAGAGTTCTCGCGTTGGCGCACACCGCAACACATTCCCCGTCGCGCCGCGAATCGCGCAACGAGTCATCGAATCCGACCGAAGCAGGATGGACCGAGCGATTTGATCTCCAGGGCGTTCAGGTTCACCAACTCGCCGAAGCCAGTCAATTTTGCGGCCAGCTTTTGAAACAAGCTGAGGAGTTTGGACCGGATTGGATTTTGATATCCGAGGATCCCAGTTATCTGGCCCTGGCGGCTGCTCTGGAGAGCGTGCGGGGAAGTGTTGTTTATCTATCGCACAGCCAGGCGACTTTGCCTTTCGGTCCGGAGTGTTTTTCGCCGGATCTGTTGAAGACGCAAATGCTACAGCGGACGGCCGGCATCATAGCGGTCAGCGATTACCTGAAGGGTTATATTTTTAAGTGGGGCGGCCTGGACTCAGTCGCCATTTCCTTGCCGGCTTACGGGAACCCACCGTGGCCCCACTTCGGATCATTGGATAACGCCTTCATTACGATGGTCAACCCGTCGGCGATCAAGGGCATTGCCATTTTTTTAGCGCTGGCGCGCGCATTACCTGCGGAAAGGTTTGCCGCAGTGCCGACTTGGGCCACCACGGCTGCGGACCGGATTGCCCTAAAGCAATTTCCTAATGTGCAGCTGCTTCAGCCGACCGAGGATATAGATCAGATTTTCGCTCGGACGCGCATACTACTGACGCCATCGCTCTGGGGGGAGGCCTTTGGCAAGATCGTCGTGGAGTCGATGCTTAGAGGAATTCCTGTCTTGGCGAGCAATCTGGGCGGCCTCCCCGAAGCAAAACTAGGCGTGGACTACCTTTTGCCAGTGAAGCCCATCACACGATATCAGACGAACAGAGATGATCAGATGCTTCCGGTTCCGTTCGTCCCCGATCAAGATATTCGCCCTTGGCTCGACGCGTTGACGCGGCTTCTTTCCGATCGGCAGCATTATGGCAAGCTATCCACAGCCTCCCGGGAAGCCGCGGAGAATTACGTTTCGAAGCTTTCGATCGCGCCGGTTGAGGAATATCTGGAAAATCTCGCTGCCGTGCCTGCGATCAAGCAAGAGGCGTATGCACGCGAGCACGATGGTTCGTCATCCGCGCTCAAGAATCTTTCTAACGAGCGCCTTGAGCTTCTCGCCTCGTTGCTAAAAAAGACCGCGCCACGAGATATCAAACAATAGAGTGCTACAGCGCGCCCTCAAGGCTGGTTCTTTCGGCACCGGACGCCCCTCACTACTTGCTCTATTTCGAGCGCAAATCGTATTGAGCTGATTCACTGTTCAGGTCCCTGCACATAAGGCAATCAACTAACAATCGTGCTTGTCACCCGCACCGCCTCGATCACCTATCCGCCCTTCTGCGCTTCGGCGATGAACTCAGAATCACGCATCGGATCGACATCGGAACCCGAGGATCATATAGCCTCGCTCGGAGGGCATACCGGGAAGAGCGATCATGGGATGATCGACGCCTTTTCTCGCCGCTGAGACTTCCAAAATACGCGGGTCGATCAGCAATATCGCGCGGGTTGGAATCGACTATTCGCGGATTGTTTTTCAATCCGATCACGGATCCCACTCGGCCGTCGCATGCGAGATCACATCGCGAACATCGATTGACGATCCCACGCGCGCTTCAAAGTTTGCGAAGCTCGTCGGCGACACGTCGGACGGGTTGAGGTAAATGGTATTGGTTGG
>Ga0105340_1001119_pt1 | contig 12256 bp, 11 predicted proteins | sample EasRivMeERMLT700_FD_89676 | JGI IMG/M metagenome (GOLD analysis project Ga0105340, IMG submission 89676) | Soil microbial communities from meander-bound floodplain in the East River, Colorado, USA - East River MetaG ERMLT700 | ecosystem: Environmental > Terrestrial > Soil > Floodplain | place... | reverse complement strand
GATCGATTGAACCTCGGGATCCTCTATCAGAACTGTGGCATGAACGAGTTGGCCTTCCGCACCCTCAACCAGTACCGCGAGCAACGGCCGGAGGACGCGGCCGCCGTCGACTGCCGGTTGGCCTCCCTCTACGAGGACATGGACCGGGTGCCCGAGGGGCTCGAGGTCACCGCCGAGCGGGCCCAGAAGCGCCCCGCTGATCCCTGTCTCCAGGTGGCCTGGGGGCGGCTCCTCGAGAAGCAAGGCATCGAGTTCGAGAAGAAGGAGCAGTACGCAGAAGCGGTGGCGAGCTATCGGCAGGCCGAAGCGCGCTTGCAGGGCGTCCTCGGCGATCCGCAGTATGGGAAGGACGCCACCGACCAGCTGTCGCGCTTGGAGCAGTTCATCCAGCGCGCCGAGAAGAAGTCCAAGCAGACGAACAGCCCGTAGAGTGCGGGCCGGAGGGCGGCGAGCGCGGCCTCGCCGCCCCCCATCGCACCGCCCCGTGAGCCCGCTCCTTCCGAGGGCAAGGATTCCATGATCTATCTCGACCACAATGCGAGCGCCCCGCTCCATGAATCGGCGGCCCGGGCCATGGCGCCATGGCTCGGCCCCCGGCAGGCGAACGCCTCGAGCGCGCACTCGGGGGGCCAGGCGGCGCGCGCGGCGATCGATGCCGCTCGCCGCGCGCTCGCGGCCGCGGTCGGCGCCCAGCCGAGCGAAGTCGTGTTCACGAGCTCGGGGACCGAGGCCGACGCCCTCGGGCTCGTGGGCGGCGCCCTCGCGCGGCGAAGCGTGAGCCGGCGAGTCGTCGTGTCCGCCATCGAGCACGAGGCGGTGCTCGCGGCCAGCGATTGGCTCGTCCAGCTCGGGTTCGAGCGCACCGTGGTCCCGCCGGCCGCCAGTGGGCGGGTGGATCCCGATCTCTTCCTCGCCGCGGTCGGCGCGGACGCGGCCATCGCGGCCTTGATCCTGGCTTCGAACGAGACCGGAGTCGTACAGCCGGTGACCGAGGTGGCCCGCGAGCTCCGTCGGCGCGGGATCCCGCTCCTCGCCGATTCGGCTCAGGCTTTCGGCCGGCTACCGCTCGACGTGACGAGGCTCGGCGCCGATCTGATGGCGCTCTCGGCGCAGAAGATCGGCGGGCCGCAGGGCGTGGGCGCGCTCATCGTGCGCCGCGGGACGGCGCTCGTCCCGCTCTTCGGCGGAGCTCAGGAAGCGGGGCGGCGCGCCGGGACTGAAGCGGTGGCCGCCATCGCCGGCTTCGGCGCGATGGCGGCCGAGATCCCGCGCGCGCTCGCGGCGGGATCGGCGGTCGCTCTCCGCCGCGACCGACTGGCGGCAGCTCTTGAGATTACGGTGCCGGAGGCGGTGGTGCACGGGGCCAGCGTGCCGCGGCTTCCGAACACGCTCGCGATCGGGTTCCCCGGCGTGGATGGCGCGGCGCTCGTCTTGGCGCTGGATCGCGCCGGAATCGCCGTCTCCCGCGGATCGGCCTGCCAGTCGGGCGCGGAGTCGCCATCGCACGTGCTGGCCGCGATGGGAGTCGCGGAGCCGATCGCCCGCGGGACGATCCGATTGAGCTTGGGGAGCGAGACCAGCGATCAGGAGATTGCGCGCGCGATCGAGCTCATCCCGCCGATCGTGAATCGCGCGCTCGCCGCCGGCGGAGCCCGCGCGCAGGTGCCGGCGGGAGTGGACGCCTCATGAGCCGCGGCACCGTGATCATGGCGATGTCGGGGGGCGTGGACAGCTCGGTCGGAGCGGCGCTCCTCCACGAGCAGGGCTACGAGGTGGTGGGCGCGACCCTCAAGCTCTGGTGCTACGGCGAGACGCAGGCGAACGGGCGCACCTGCTGCTCGCTCGAGGACATGGCCGACGCCCGCGCGGTCGCGGCTCGCCTCGGGATCCGCCACGTCGTGCTCGACATGCAGGGCAATTTCCAAGCCCAGGTGATCGAGCCCTTCGTCGCGGCTTACCTCCAGGGCGAGACACCGAATCCGTGTGTCGAGTGCAACACCCATCTCAAGTTCGGGCAGCTCGTGCACTTCGCCGACCAGGTGGGAGCCGAGTGGATCGCTACCGGCCATTACGCGCGGCGCGGCCAGGGGCCGGATGGAGAGGCGGCGGTGCTGCGGGCCGCGGATCGGGTCAAGGATCAGTCGTATGTCCTCTGGGGAGTGCCGGCCGCCCTCCTCGCGCGCGTGCTGCTCCCGGTCGGAGAGCTGACCAAGCCCGAGGTGCGGGCGGCCGCCGCCGGGCTCGAGCTCGACGTCGCCAGGAAGCCCGACTCGCAGGACATCTGCTTCGTGCAAGCGGGGCACTATGCCGATTTCGTGCGGGCGCGGGCCGGCGATCGGGTCCGTCCTGGCCCGATCGTGGACCGCGCGGGGCACGTGATCGGCCGTCACCAGGGGATCGTCGATTTCACGGTCGGCCAGCGGCGCGGGCTGGGGCTCGGCGGCGGGCGGGACCGGAGCTACGTGATCGGAATCGACCCCGAAACGAACGCCGTCCAGGTGGGCGAGCGCGCCGATCTCTTGACGCGGCGAGTGGTGCTTGGCGGATGGAATTGGCAGCGGGCGCGGCGCCCGGCTGCCGGCGAGCGCTTCCGGATCCAGGTCCGGTCGGCGGGGGCGACGGCACCCGGGCAGTTAGACCCCATCGACCCCATCGGACAGGCGCCCGGGCGAGTGCTGGTCATGGACCTCGCCGAGCCCATTCTGGGTGCGGTGGCCGGTCAGTCCGGCGTCCTCTATGAAGGAGAGCGCGTGGCCGGCGGCGGGGTGATCCAGTCCCGGGCGGGCGTTTGACCTGCCGGACGGGGGCGTGGTCTACTTGCCTGCCGAGCCGGATTTCCGCTTCGCGGAGGGATGGCCGAGTGGTTTAAGGCGGCGCCCTTGAAAGGCGCAGACCGCAAGGTCCGTGGGTTCGAATCCTACTCCCTCCGCCAGCTTCTAGAGCCGCGCCGGGGGAGTGATGGGAAGCGGAGAGGTGGCCGAGAGGCCGAAGGCGGCGGTTTGCTAAACCGTTGTAGGGTCAAAAGCTCTACCGAGGGTTCGAATCCCTCCCTCTCCGCCAGCCCCTCATTTGACAGCTCCGCGCGCCCTGTGTTACCCATTCGGTGGAGTTCGTGTGCGCCCATAGCTCAACTGGATAGAGCGTCTGGCTACGGACCAGAAGGTTGGGGGTTCAACTCCTCCTGGGCGTACCAATTTTCATTTCCCAATCGCTGATCCCCCGCGCTGATGCTCCCCGTGTGTTCGTACCCTGCCGCCCCCGGCGCCCCACCGCCCCCGCAAGCGCGCGAGGTAATCGATGAATCCGAAGGGTAGTTCGGTTTGGATCGCGGCTGCCGCTCTGCTTTGGCTCACCGCGCACGGCCTGTTGGCGGCCGAGACCAAATCGCCGAAGAAAGAGCAGAACAAGAAATCGAAGGGCCACCCGGTGTTCGTGTACACGGACTCGGGATTCGTCGCTTCGGGCACCAACCGGGTGCTCGTGGTCTCCATTCTCAACACCACCACCACCCCCGGCGTCGAGCACGAGTTCTATCCCCTGTTCGCCGAAGCCGCGCGCGCGCACCCGGCCTTCACCCTGGTGAGCGAGGCGGAGACCGCCCGCGCGGCCGACCAGAAGGGAATCGGGGACGATTACCGCGCGCTCGTCCGGCAATGGGAAACCAATCGGAGCTTCGATCCGGCTACGCTCCGGAACGTGGCCGATTCGCTCAAGGCTCAGTACGTGCTCGGCGGGGACGTGTCGGAGTGGAGCTCCACCACAGTCGACTGGAACGTCGAAGGCTATTCGCATTCCGATGTCGCCGCCTCGCTGAAGATGTTCGCCACCACCACCGGCAAGCGGGTGTGGGAGGCCCGGGACAAGATCGAGCTCAAGAGCCCGCTCCACGATCCCCGCGCCCAGGCTTCGGGCGTGGTGGATGATCTCGGGATCCAGCGCGGCGGCCGGCAAGTGGTGCCGCCGCCGCCTCCGATCGATCAAGCGGCCCGCCAAGTGGCCACCAACCTGGGTAGCGCGCTGCCCTGATCCGCCGCGCGCAATCGGCGTGACCCCCGAATCGGATGCGCGCTGGATGCGCGAAGCGCTGAAGCTCGCGCGCGAAGCGCGCGCGGCGGGCGAAGTCCCGGTGGGTGCGGTGGTGGTGCTCGAAGATCGGCTGCTCGGCAAGGGCAAGAACCAGATCGAGACCCTCGGCGATCCGACCGCGCATGCCGAGATCCTCGCCATTGGAGCCGCCGCCGGCGCCTTGGGTGAGCCGCGGCTCACCGGCGCGACGCTCTACGCCACCCTCGAGCCGTGTCTCATGTGCAGCGGCGCGATCGTGCTCGCGCGGCTCGAGCGGGTGGTGTTTGCGGCGGCCGACCCACGCGCCGGCGGCTGCGGATCGCTGTACGACATCCCGCGCGATCCGCGCCTCAACCACCGGGCGGTGGTCTTGGGCGGGCTCCTTGCCGATGAAGCGACCTTCTTGCTACGATCCTTCTTCGACGACTTGCGGTTGGGTGCCAAGAACCCCAATGGCCCGTCGGAAATTTAACGACGTGCGCGGAGAGATGACCGAGCTGGTCGAAGGTGCACGATTGGAAATCGTGTAGACGGGAAACCGTCTCGAGGGTTCGAATCCCTCTCTCTCCGCCATCTTGCCCTTCGCGAAGACGCCAACCGGAGTATCACCACCGTGGATCCCGTCCCAGAGGCTCCCCGCCTCGCGCACCGTCTCCGGTCGATCGGCTTCCGGCCCATCGGGCTCGTCCTCGCGAGCCTCTGGCTCGCAGCCGCCGTCGGCGGCCGAGCGGCCGCCGACGCCGGCTCCGTACCCACGGTGTCCGATTCGGCCCGCGCGCCCGCGTTCGAGAGCCTGAACCTCATCCTCTCGTCGGCGGGCGATGGCGAGCTGCTCCCGTGTGGCCGTTGCACGAGCAAGGCCGGCGGACTCGCGCGGCGGGCGACGCTCATCCGGGCCTGTCGGGATACGGCGGATCATGTGCTGGTGGCCGACGGCGGCGATTTCCTCCGCAAGGGCGGGCGCGATCCGCAGCTGGATCAGTTCCAGGTCGACATGATGGTGCGCCGGCTCTATTACACGGTCTTCGGCGTCGGGGAGATCGAGCTCAGCCGTGGCGAGCCGTATCTGCGGGAGCTCCTCCAAGCCCATCCGGGCGCGCAATGGGTCTCTTGCAACATCCTCGATCGGGCGACCCAGAAGCCGCGCTTCGCCCCCTATGTCACGAAGCGCACGGGCCAGGCGGTGATCGGGTTCACGAGCGTGCTCGAGCCCGTGCTCGCACCGGCCGGGCTCGATTCGGCGCTCTACGTGGCCGAGGCGGGTCCGGCGCTCCAGAACACGGTGGACGCGATGCGAGCCGAGTGCGATCTGGTGGTGGTGCTCGGACATCTGCGGCACATGCCGCTGCGCGCCTTGATCGAGAGCGTGACCGGGGTCGACATCGTCGTCTCGAGCCATGCCAAGCGGATCGAGAACTATCCGATGCGGATCGGGGATGTGCGCCAGGTGTTCTATGGGGGTGTGGACGGGCGCTTCCAGAACTGGTCGAACATCGTCATCACGCCTGAAGAAGTGTTCCCGTACGGCGGGCGAACCTTCTACCTCCGCGACCATGTGCCCAACGATTCGACCGTCACCCGGGAACTCGTCGCCTTCTTCGGCACCGACTCGCCGCCGCCGGCCGAGGACGACGAGGACGGGGGCGGGGTGGTGGAGGAAGGGGCGGCGGGCGAGGGGTCTCCGCCCGGCCCGGAGCGTTGACGATCCCGGGGGCCGGTGCTAGATTGCCTGGTCTCGAGCGGCGCGGCTCATCGCGTTTGGGGATGTAGCTCAGTTGGGAGAGCGCCTCGTTCGCAACGAGGAGGTCACCGGTTCGATCCCGGTCATCTCCACCAGGAGACCGCCCGACCGCACCCGCGGTCGGGCGCTTGCTTCCCGGCCGCGAGCGGCGCCCCCGAGTCCGAGGCGCGGCCCGCTCGCCGGGCCAGGCCCCTCGCAATCGCGCCCTGCGAACCCCGTCAGGACCGGAAGGTAGCAGCGGTAAGTGGACCGCGCGATGTGCCGCGGGTCACCCTGGCCCGGTCTGCGCGCCGCGCCACCGTTGGTCACCCGAGCGATGACTGCACCATGGCGCCGACGGCCGCTCGTCCGGCGGGGTGCCGGACCGGAGAGTTAGCATGGCCTATCAGGTACTGGCCCGCCGCTACCGCCCCCAGACCTTCAGCGAGGTCATCGGCCAGGAGCACGTGACGCGAGTGCTGGCCGGTGCGATCGCCGCCGATCGGGTGGCACACGGGTACCTGTTCACCGGCCCGCGCGGGGTGGGGAAGACCTCCACCGCGCGCATCCTGGCCAAAGCCCTCAACTGCGTGCGCGGGCCGACGGCCGATCCCTGCAATGTCTGCGCAGCCTGTGTCGAGATCACGCACGGCCGGAGCCTGGACGTCCTGGAAATCGATGGCGCGTCCTCGGGCGGGATCGATCAGGTGCGCGAGCTCCGGGAGAACGCGCGCTACGCGCCGGGGCACGGCCGGACCAAGCTCTACATCATCGACGAGGTGCATCAGGTCACGGCCCACGGCTTCAATGCGCTCTTGAAGACCCTCGAAGAGCCCCCGCCGCACGTGATCTTCGTCCTCGCGACCACGGAAGTGCAGAAGGTCCCGGACACGATCGTGTCGCGCGTGCAGCGGCTCGACTTCCGCCGGTTGACGCAGGACGAGATCGAGCGCCAGCTCTCAGCGATCGTCGAGCGCGAGGGGTTCCAGGTCGATGCGGGCGCGGCCCGGCTCCTCGCCCAGCGGGCGCAGGGGTCGCTCCGGGACGCGGAGGTCCTGCTCGATCAGGTGGTGGCGGCGGCCGACGGCCCGGTGAGTCGGGAAGTCGTCGAGCGCCTGCTCGGACTGACCGGCGCCGAGACCTATCTCGCCTTGAGCGAGCGCATCGCGGCCCGCGACGCGCGCGGCGCGCTCGCGCTCCTCGATCAGGTGCTCAGCCAGGGGGCCCATCTGAGCGAGTTCTTGCAAGGTTGGATCGAGCACTGGCGGGACTTGATGCTCTTGACCGTGAGCGAGGACCTGGGTGGACTCGCGGGGCCGGGCGACGATCTCGCGCCCCGCGCGCGGGCGCTCGCCGGAGCCTGGTCCCGGGCGGATTTGGCGCGCCTGGTGGGGATCGCGCTCAACGCCGGACGGGAGATGCGCCGGAGCGACTTTCCGCGCGTGCATCTCGAGCTCGCGCTGGTCGAAATGGCGGAGCTCCCGACCGCGGCCGAGCTCGGACGGTTGCTCGATCGATTGGATGCCCTGGGGGTCCCGGCCCTGTCACCGGCCACGCCCCGCGGCGGGCCGGCCGCCCCCGGCCCCGCGCCGGTCGCGGCGCCCGGTCCCGGGGCGAGCCGGTCGCCGCGGGGATCCAGTGGTGCCCCCGCCGGAGGTGGCGGAGGGAAGTCGGCCGGCGGGGCCATGGGGCTGGCGGCCGATCCCATCGCGGCCCGAGATGCCCAAGGGACCGGCGAGCTGAGCATGCCCACCGCGGAGGAAAGGGCGGCGGCCCAATCGACTCTCCCCGTGGAAGAGGAAGCGGCCGCGGAAGGCGGGGTGGAAGTGGCCTCCGCCGGGGCCGCCGACCTGCGTTGGGCGGAGACCATCACTCGGGTCCGGGCGCGGCGGGCGTCTTTGGCCTCGATCCTCACCGATGCCGTGGCGGTGGAGATGGCGCCCGGAATCCTGCGCGCGCGCTTCGGCAGCACGTTTCACCGCGAGAAGCTGCTCGAGCCGCGCAATCGCGAGCTCCTGAACGAAGAGGTGCGCGCCGTGTACGGGCGCGGGATCCGGCTCGAGATCGAGGCCGGTGAGCCTCGGAACCGACCTCCGGCGGGGGAGCCGGCGCCCCCCCGGCCGCCCACCCGTTTCTCGCCTGGAGTCGAGACCATTCTGGAGCGATTCGACGGCGTGATCCTCGACCCCTGATCGGTTAGGCTTCGCACGAGGCGAAACGAGGACTTTGGAATGAAGATGAATCGACAGCTGGCCAAGCTCATGAAGCAGGCGCAGTCGATGCAGACCCGCATCACCGCCGCCGAGGAGGAGATGGCTGAGCGGGAGTACAAGGCTTCCGCGGGCGGCGGGGTGATCGAGGTGGTGGTGAACGGCCGGCACGAGCTCAAGTCGGTCAAGATCGACCCGAAAGTCGTCCGGCCTGAAGAAGTGGAGATGCTCGAGGACCTGGTCCTCACCGCGGTCAACGACGCTCAGCGCCAGGCCGAGGCGGCCACCAAGGCGGAGATGGCGAAGCTGACCGGGGAATCCGATCTCGGAGGGCTCCTTTCGTAGGAGCCAGACGGCGAGGTGACCATGCAGGTGGGGTCGGAACTCTTGAGCCGGCTGATCACGGAGCTCGGCCAGCTACCCTCGGTCGGGCCGAAAACCGCGACCCGCCTCGCCATGTACATCGTCCAGATGGCGCGCGAGGACGCCGAGCGGCTGGCCCAGGCCATCCTCGAGGTGAAGGCCCAGGTGGGTTTCTGCTCGGTCTGCGGGCATCTCACCGAGCATTCGGCCTGTGACATCTGCCGCGACCTGAACCGATCGGATTCCCAGATCTGCGTCGTCGAGCAGTCGGCCGACCTCTTGGCGATCGAGCGCACGGCCGAGTTCCGGGGCCGCTACCACATCCTCCGGGGCGCCATCTCACCCCTGGACGGTGTCGGTCCGGACGATCTCCGGGTGAAGGAGCTCCTCGAGCGGCTCCGGGCGGGGAGCGTGGAGGAAGTCATCATCGCCACCAACCCCAACGCCGCCGGGGAGGCCACCGCCCTCTACCTCTCGCGGCTCATTGCGCCCCTGGGGGTGCGGGTCACGCGGATCGCCCGCGGCATCCCGATCGGATCCGACCTCGAATACTCGGATCAGTCCACGCTCGCGAGCGCGCTCTCCGGCCGGCGCGAGATCTGATCGCCACCGCAGGCAACCACGGCACACCGCCTCCGCGCACCCATCCCGTCGTGCATGCCGCCCGCCGTTTTCTGCTGCCGTGCGCGATCGCCTGCCACTTTCCGGATTGACCGCCTTCGCGGGCCCATGCTAGCTTGCGCCGTCTCAGCGAAAGCCCGCACCTTCCGTCATTTACAACCCGGCGCGCTGTGACGCTGGCCGTCCCCGCGGACCGGTCAGGTCGGGGGGGCCAGCTCCAGCACCTCTGGCTGCCCGGCGGCTTCACTCCCAGACCTGCGCCTCGGTCGTCGGGTGTCAGTCCTGACCGGACTTCACCGGCAAACGGGAGTAACCGAATGGTCGGAAGAAACTGGGCCTTGTACGAGGAGGACTTCTGGGGCATCGATGAAGCCCTTTCGAACTTCCTTGCGGGGTCTTTCTGCCGGGGCGTGGCGCTGATCGACCGCACGGGTCAGCTGATCACCACCGTCGGCGACTTCCCGGACCTGGACCTGGACTCGTTTGCCTCCTTGGCCGCGGCGGATTTCGCGGCCAATCGGGAGCTGGCCGCTCTGGTGGGCGAGACCGATTTCCGAACGCTCGTTCACCAGGGGGTGGATTCCGGGCTCTACCTCCAAATGATGGCCGACCGGGTGATCCTGGCGGCCCTGTTCGACAAGCGGACGACGCTCGGGCTCGTGCGCTTCCAGGCCAAGCGGGTCGCCAGCAAGCTCACCACCATCCTCGAAGGGCTCTTCGCCAAGATTCAGGCCGGCGGCTTCGACGATAGCGAAGCGGCGGTGGGCGCCGGGTTTGCCGAGGCGGCGGAAGCCGAGCTGGATGGTCTCCTAGGTGATTAGGGACTCCGGTGCTCATTCATTACGCGGCCCGGGAAATCCACGCCAAGATCGTCTACTGCGGTCCGGGCCTCGGCGGTAAGACCACCAACCTGCTCGCCATCCACGGCAGGCTGCCCGAACGCGCCCGTGGCCGCCTGCTCTCGATCGCCACCGACGGCGATCGCACCCTCTTCTTCGACTTCCTGCCGCTCGATCTCGGTCTGGTCAAGGGCTTCCGGGTCCGCTTCCACCTCTATACGGTGCCCGGCCAGACCTTCTATGCGGCGTCCCGGCGGGTGATTCTCAGGGGAGTCGACGGGATCGTGTTCGTGGTCGATTCGCAAGCGTACCGCCTGGCGGAGAATCGGGAGAGCTGGGAGGACTTGCGGGGCAATCTGGCCCGCGAGCGCGGTCCCGGAGCCGAGCACCTGCCGCTCGTCGTGCAGTGGAACAAGCGCGATTGCGCGACCGCCCTGCCGGTCGAGGTGCTCTCGAACGAGATCGGGCTCGGCGGCCTTCCCAGCGTCGAAGCGGTAGCCGTCCGGGGGGTGGGAGTGGCCGAGACCCTCAAAGCCTGCTGCCGCGACGTCCTCCAAGAGATGGAATCGGCCGGGCGCGGAGGGCCGCCGCGCGGAGGATCGTCGCCCGGAGGGACCGGGCCCGGCATGCCGCCGCCTGGAGCGCCCGCCCCGCATCGCCCCCTGTCTCGCACCGGGGCCCGATAGCCCGCCATCCGTGACTTCGGACTCACCGCGCCATCTCGGCCGCAAGCTCCAGCTCGCGGTGGCCTCGCTAGGTCCGTGCGGTTACGCGCCGATCGTCCCCGCCACCGCCGCGAGCGCCGTCCTGGCCGCGATCTATGCCGGGCTCCCGCCGATCGGGCCGGCGATCGATGGCGGGGTGGCGCTCGCGACGATCATCCTCGGGGTCTGGGCCGCGGACCTCGCCGAGCGCGAGTGGGGACACGATGCCCGCCGGATCGTGATCGACGAGGGAGCGGGAATGGCGGTCACGCTCTGCGGGCAGCCGGCAGGTGTTGCGACCGCCGTGCTGGCCTTCTTCGCTTTTCGATTCTTCGATGTCGTGAAGCCTTTCCCGGCTCGCCGCGCCGAGGGGTTGCGCGGCGGGTTCGGCGTCGTGGCCGATGATGTGATGGCCGGGGTCTACGCCAACCTCGCGGTGCGGGTCGCCGCCTGGGCGCTGGCGCGGATCGGAGCATGAGCCCCCGCTCGCCTGCTTCGCTCGCCGGGTCCGAGTCCGCGGCGGACCCGCGGGCGGTGATGATCGCGATCGGAAACGAGCTCCTGGCCGGGCGGACAGCGGACTCGAACTTCGTTGAGCTCGCGCGCCTGGCGGGCGAGCTCGGCGTGCGGTTCGCTCGCCACCTCACGATCGGTGACCGGCAGGAGGAGATTCGAGCCGCGCTCGAAGCCGAGGCGCCGGACGCGAGCTGGATCGTGCTCTCGGGCGGGCTCGGCCCGACCGCCGACGATCTCACGCGGGAGGCCGTGGCTGACTTCGCCGGCGTGCCGCTGGTCGAGGATGCCGCCGTGGTCGCTCGCCTGGAAGCGCGCTATGCCGCGCTCGGCTGCACCCTGAGCGGCACGGCGCGCCGGCAAGCGCTCCTGCCGCAGGGAGTCGAGCTCCTGCCCAATCCGGTCGGGCTCGCTCCCGGACTCTGGCTCGCGGCGCGCGGGACCGTGATCTGCGCCTTGCCGGGAGTGCCGGGCGAGTTCCTGAGCATGGCGCAGGAGAGCCTCCTCCCGCGGCTCGCGGCAAGCGGGCGCTGGCCCCGCACCGTGACCGCGGTCCTGCGCACGGTGGGCCTACCGGAATCGGAGGTCGCGGATCGAGTGGAGGGAATCACCGGGGCGGCGTCCGGGAGCTCGGGAGTACGGTCGGAGCCGGGTGGGCCGGAGCCGGGTGGGTCGGCTCCGAAATGGGCTCCGCTCGATCTCACCGGAGTCGAGCTCGCCTACTTGCCGCATGCGGGGATGGTGGATCTGCGGATCGTGGCCCACGGTGGGCAGGCCGAGGCGCGGGTGGCGGCGATCGAGCGCGAGCTCACCTTGCGCCTCGGCGGGTCCGTCTATGCCCGCGGCGAGCAGACGATGGCCGAAGTCGTGGGGGACCTCTTGCGCGCGCGGGGCCTGCGCGTCGCCCTGGCGGAGTCGTGCACGGGAGGACTGCTTGGAGCGCAGCTGACCGCCGTGCCGGGCAGCTCCGACTATTTCGCGGGCGGGGTGGTCGCCTATTCGAACGCGGTCAAGGAGGGCTGGCTCGGTGTCGCGAGCGCGATCATGGCGGCCCACGGTGCGGTCAGTGGGGAAGTGGCGGAGGCGATGGCGGGCGGAGCGCGGGAGCGGTTCGGAACCGAGCTTGGCCTCGCGGTCACCGGGATTGCGGGGCCAGGTGGGGGATCGGCGGAGAAACCGGTGGGGCTCGTCTACTTGGGCCTCGCGACCCCGGCCGGGCAG
>Ga0105340_1001115_pt1 | contig 12285 bp, 8 predicted proteins | sample EasRivMeERMLT700_FD_89676 | JGI IMG/M metagenome (GOLD analysis project Ga0105340, IMG submission 89676) | Soil microbial communities from meander-bound floodplain in the East River, Colorado, USA - East River MetaG ERMLT700 | ecosystem: Environmental > Terrestrial > Soil > Floodplain | place... | reverse complement strand
GGCAACCGAACGACGCCAATCCGTAGCCGCAAGCTGCCAGCTTGCGTGCTGAAGCGAAAGCAGACAAGCTGGCAGCTTGTCGCTACGAAAGCTCGTTATTCGCGTTCCAACGCATCGAGATCCTTGTGGCGCGGGCCGGCGTCAAAGGTCGGCATCGGCAGATCCGCGGCGAGCGCCATGGCTGCCTCGCTCGATATTGGTTTGGTCACGCCAAGGCCGCGGTAGATTGGATAGCGACGTTTGGCCGCAATGATTTCACGTCGCGTTCGGCCTTTCGGCGCGTCAGGCCACGGACCGACTTGTTCGTGAAAGTCGAAGAACGCCGGCAAGGTTCCCTTTAGATAAGTCCAGTAAGGCGCATTGTCCGTTTGGACAAAGAACAATCCACCCGCTTCAAGGACGAGCTGCACCCGCGCCAGAAAGGCCGGCGTCAACAGGCGTTTGCCGATGTCACACGCGTCGTAATAGGGTTGCGGATGATAACAGTGGATTTCCCGCACGCTCCGCGGCGTCAGATAATCCGCGAGAAAACGCTGACCATCAATCGCGGCGAAACGCAGGTTTTTCAGGCCGCGTTGATTGCCGCGCCGCGTCGCATAGCGAAGAACCATCGGCAAAATGTCGATACCAATATGATCGAACCCCGGCCGCGCCAGCGCCGAACCCAGGAGGAATCGCCCATTGCCGCAGCCCAGATCGACGACGAGCGGCGCCGCCCGGCCGAACAGCGTGCTAAGATCGAGCGGCCCCGTCGCCGGCAACTTTTTCAGGGCGGTTTGCGTCCATTGCGCCCGCTCGAGGACCGAGCCCGGAATAGGTACGCCGAATTCGCGTTCGATCGGCGTAGATTTCTTCATGGCGGCTTTACCAAACGACATTGGCAACACTTGACTATTGTTGTACGATCACGATAGAATTCGAGATTCGTCCAAACAACATTGACCTACCGACGTTGTACACTAGTACCATCCGCTTGCGGATTTGCGTTCGCTAGCTTCTTAGCCCCAACGCCCACGCTAGCCAGCGAACACGAACCCGTGAGCGGTTTCTTTTCTGCCCGAGGAATGTCATGAGCACCAACCCGGCCGTTTCGTCCAGCGGTGACAGCGGGGACGCTAACTCCCAGCAAGAACAGGCGCGGAAGCAAGTCAATCAACTTGCCGAGGAGATCGCGCAACTCGCCGAATCGGACCTTCAGCCGGCACAGTTTTACAGCGAGTTCCTGCAACGCGTCTACTTCGCGCTGCAAGCCTTCGCGGCCGCCGTCTGGATCCGCACGCCGCAGGGCAACTTGCAGCTGCAATGCCAGATCAATCTGCGCGAGCTCGGCCTCGACCGCACGCCCGACAGCCGGCCCATGCACGACGAACTTTTACGGCAAGCCGCGCTCCAACAAAAAGGCGGCATCATTCGGCCGCACTTCAGCCATAACTTCGGCACCGGCCCCGAGCACGTCGCCGGCAACCCGTCCGATCATGCGATCCTGCTCGTGCCGATCGTCCAGGAAAAACAGGTGCTCGGCCTCGTCGAAATCTGGCAGGACGCCGGCCGCGATCACAACGTCCTTTTGAGCTTGTACCAGTTCCTCATCCGCATGGCGGCGTTCATCTCGATCTTCCAGCGCAACCATCAACTTCGGCAAATGCTCGGCCAGCAAGAGCTATGGATCAAGCTGGAGACGTTCGCCCGCCAGATTCACGGCAGCTTGAACATGACGGAGGTGTCGTACCTCATCGCCAACGAAGCGCGCCGGCTCATTGAAGTGGACCGCGTCAGCGTGGCGACGCGCTCGGACGTAAAGTGCGTGGTAACGGCGATCAGCGGCGCCGATGTCGTCGAAAAACGCTCCAATCTCGTTCAATTGATGCGAGCCCTCTTCGACGCCGTCATCGAATGGGGCGAGAAGCTCATTTACACCGGCACCAAGGACGACGCGTTGCCGCCCAAGGTTTTGCAAGCGCTTGACAAGTATCTGGAAGAGAGCAACAGCAAATTGATGGTCATCATGCCGCTGCACGACGAGCGCGACAAGGACAAGAAGAAACGCGCCCGCTCCGCCCTCATGATGGAGTGCTTCGAGACGAACCTGTTGCCGGAGCAATTGATCGCCCGGCTCGAAGTCGTCGGCCGGCACGCGTGTCCATCGCTTTACAACGCCCTGGAATATCGCCGCATTCCGATGCGGTTCCTGTGGCTGCCGCTGGCGTACGTGCAGGACGGCCTGGGCGGCAAGGCGAAAGCGATCACGGCCGCCGTCTCGACGGGCGTGGTGCTCTTGATCCTGGCGATGATCTTCCTACCGTTCCCGCTCAAGATGGAAGCGCCGGGCAACATGCTGCCGTCCGACCGCACCGCCGTGTACCCGTATATCGAAGGCACCGTGCAGAGCATCCGCCCCGGGCTCAAGTCGGGCAGCGAGGTAACCAAGGACCAGGAACTGTTCGAGATGCACTCGCTCTCATTGGGCGATGAAATTCGCAAGCTGAAATCGGAAATGGACGGCCTGGAAGCGCAGATGGCTCCCCCGTTTTTCAAGGCGGCCGAGGCGATGGATGCGAAACTGTCCGAACAGTTGGCCGCAGCGCATGCCGCACGCCATAAGCATCACCAATTGGGTCTGCAGCTCCAAAGTCTGCGGCTGCGCACCAAGGCCGATCTCACTCGGCCTGGCTTCTTCAAGATCACGGCGCCCAAGAAGGGCATCATCCTGTCCGACGATTTCCGCGACAATTTAGTAGGCCGGCCGGTCAAGCCGAACGAGCTGCTCTTGAGCATCGGCTACACCGACAAGAACAATCCGCGCCGCAGCGAATGGGAGCTGAAGCTGAAGATTCCGCAGAAACACGTGGGCCAGGTGATGCGCGCCTATGACCGGTTGCCCGCGGGCGCCGAACTCGATGTCGATGTTCTGGTCAAGGCGGACTCGGCGGCCGGCTCGTTCCGCGCCAAGCTGAAAAAGGACCGGATCGCCCCGCAGGCCAATCCACAGCGCGACGCCGCCGACGACGCCGAACCGGTGGTGTTGGCGTGGGCCCGCATTGAGGCACGCTACGTCCTCACCGAAAAAGTCTTGAACGACCTGCGCGGCGCCGGCCTGTCCGATGACCTCATCAATCGGCTCAACACGTTGAAGGACCGCCGATTCGATAGCCGCGACCTGTTCCTGCGCGACCTCGGCCGTTTGCTCAAGGCGGACGAGAGCAAGCACGAAACGCGCATCGTCGAATACGCGTGCCGCGACGACATCCCGCTCGACATGCAAATTCTGCCCAGCCTGCTGTTGACCAATAGCGAAGTCAGCACACGCATCCGTTGCGGCAACGCGGCGATGGGCTACTCGCTCTTCTACGGCGTCTGGGAGTTCATTTACGACAAGGTAATCTTCCCGCTGAAGCCGTGATAACTGTTTATTGATGATGAGAAAGGCCATTAACGCGGGTTGGGAGGGCGAGGCTCCCGCCGAGCCGCGAACCTCGAAAAAGCGTAACCCAAAACGGCTCGGCAGGAGCCTCGCCCTCCCGAAGCAAGCGATATCTTTTTCTGATTGGCAAATGCCGCAACGCCGAAGTCGTGCGTTGCGGAGGCAGTTCCAATAGGGAGCTTCAACATGGCAAAATTCCTCGTAATCCTCACGTTGGGCGTCGCGTTGTTCTTCGCCGGCATCTGGGCATTGGGCATCAGGCCCCCGACGGACGTTGACAACCCGCCCATCACTGGCAGCCGCGAACCGGTCCGGGCCAAGGAAGACCTGGGGGCCGATCTGTACGCCGCCGCGCCGTTCAAGCCAATTCAGGCGCCCAAGTGGAAGAACCTCAACCCGATCGTGGTGGTCGGCTTCTTGAACGCGTTTGAAACGGAAGAGGTGCCGTGCGTCGTGCCGGGCCGCGTCCTCTTCATCGGCGAACAGGTGGACGACACCGCGGCGTTCGTCGCCGGCTCCGCTGCGTTCCTCGCGGAGCCGTATTATCCAACATCGGTGACAACGGGGCAGGGACGAAGGTTCTCCATGTTTTATCGCAGATTGTACGACAACGAACCCGTGCGCTACGGCCAAATGCTTGGCATGATCGACCCCGCCGAAGCGCTCGCGAATGTACTGAAGGAAGTCGCCAAGGTTGCCGCCGCCGAAGCCGATGTCGTGTCGGCCGCAGCGGGCGAGAAAGAAGGCAGGATTCGCAAAATCACGGCCGACGAACTCTTGGTCAAAAAAGCGATAAACCGCGAAGAACATGGTGCAGCGGTACTGACGTGGATCAAGCTAAGTGGGGAATTGGAAAATGCCAAGTATAAAGTCGTTATTGCCAACCGCGACAAGGAAATCGCCGAGACGAAATTGCATCAGCACGAACTCCGCGCCTACATGTCGTATGAGCAATGCACCGTCAAGTCGATCCAGCGCGGCCTGGGAAACATGTTGAAACAACTCGACCCCGTGGCGATCACCGTGCAAAACCTCGAACGCCTGATGGCCGAGGCGCAAATCGAAGAGCAATACGCCGCTCGCTTGAATCTCATGAAACGCGTCACCGCGACGATTGAGCCGACGATCCTCGAAGCGCCGAGCCATCAATATCACGGGCACACGCTCGACGTCACCACCGTCGCCGTGGCGCGGAACGGGAAGATCGTTTCCGGCAGCGAGGATAAATCGGTCTGCGTGTGGACGCCGATGTCCGTGGCGCCCGATCGCAAGCTCGAACACGACGACGCCGTCCGCGTCGTCGCCTGCTCGCCCGCGGCCGCCAAGGAAAACATCTGCATCGTCGGCTGCACCAACGGCAGCATCTATCTTTGGGACCTCGACAAGGACGACGACACGCCGATCAAGGAACACCAGCGAGCGCACGGCGGCGATGTTGCCATCACGGCGCTGGCGTTCAGCCCGGATGGGAAGTACTTCGCGACGGGGGCCGCGGACGGTTCCATCAAGATCTGGTCCACCGAGGATCGGGCGGAACTGTACGGCTTCGTGCCGTCGAACGGCGTCGAGAAAGCGCACGACGACGCCGTCACCACGCTCGCCTTCACGCCGCAATGCAAGCTGATTTCGGCCGGCCGCGACAACGATATGCGCGTCTGGAATCTCAAGGAAAAAGGCGCGTACGCGGATGGCAGGCCGATTGTCGGCCGCGAGGGCAAGGTGGCGCACCTGGGCGTCAGCCGCGATGGGCAATGGATGCTCTTTGACCAGGGCCGTTCCCTGCGATTGACTTCCGTCGAGAAGAAGACGCCCGTTTACACGCTCAACCTGCCGGCGAATTCGCTGCCGTTCGAGACGCTCGCGGAGTTCTCGCCGGATGGCTCGCTCATGCTGACCGCCGGCGCTGGGGAAGGGCGCTTGCAACTCTGGCGAACGCCGGACGCGACGTCGCGCGGCTTCGAGGTGCGCCAGTTCGCGACGAAGGAGAAAACGCCGGTCACGTCGGCCGCGTTCTCCGCCGACGCCGGCAAGGGAGGCCCGAATTCGTTCGCCGTCTCCGCGTCCGGGCAGAAGGTTTACCAGTGGTCGGTGCCGACCCCCAGCGAGGTCACGGAGCATCGGCTCGAAGACGTGCCGCTCACCATGAAGACGCACTCGCTCGATCCGGGCACGAAGACGACGCGCATCGGCTTCGAGGTCGCCAACCCGGCGACGGAACGTTATCCGCACGGCCGCTTCGAAGCCGGCCGGCCGGTGGTGATCGTGATTGAATGAATATCTTCGTCTCTTAACCTTCAGGAAAGGAATGCGAGAGGAACCGGGAGGGCGAGGCTCCCGCCGAGCCGCGAACCGCGAGAAAAAGGAGCCCAAACGGCTCGGCAGGAGCCTCGCCCTCCCGGTCGCTCCCTTACTTACCTGAAGATCAGTAGCGTTCGCATGGTGCTATGCGGGCGTTAAACGAAGCATTGAGAAACCGCAATGGAATCCGCCGCTCCTGCCAGCGATCTCGAACGACGCAAGATGGTGCGCCTGCGCCGCCGGTCCGATCTCACCATCGTCCCGCAGCGCTACGAGGGCCGCACCTATTACGTCGTCAAGGATCCCGTCAGCCTGCGCTATTACCGCTTCAAGGAGCACGAACACTATCTGCTCGCGCTCATGGACGGCGGCCACACGATGGATCAATGTCAGAAAATGTTCGAGGACCGCTTCCGCCCCGAACGGCTGCGGCTCGAAGATCTCGAGCAGTTCGGCCAGCAACTTTTAACGATGGGCCTGGTGCAAAACGATTCGCCGCAGGCCGGCAAGCAGCTCTTCGAACATCGCCGCAAACGCATCCGCATGGAATGGATGCAAACGCTGACCAACATTCTCTACATCAAGCTGCCCATCTTCGACCCGGAAAAGCTGCTCGTGCGCATGCTGCCGTGGCTGTGGTGGATGTTCACGGTGACGTTTGGGATCGCCAGCGCCCTGTTCATGGCGGCGGCGCTCCTTCTGGTGCTGCGAAACTTCGACTATTTCTATAGCCGGTTGCCGACGTTTGAAAGCTACTTCACGTTCAAGAACGTCGTCTACATCTGGGCCGCGCTCGGCATCGTCAAGATCATTCACGAGTTCGGCCACGGCTTGAGCTGCAAGGCGTTCGGCGGCGAAGTGCACGAGATGGGCTTCTTGTTTTTGTGCTTTTCGCCGGCGATGTACTGCAACGTCTCCGACGCGTGGCAGTTGCCGAACAAGTGGCATCGTATCATCATCAGCTTCGCCGGCATCTACGTGGAGCTGATGATCGCCGCGGCGGCGACGTTCATCTGGTGGAATTCGCCGAGCGAGCCGTTCCTGAACAACATGTGCCTGAACTTGATGGTGATCTGCTCGGTCAGCACCGTCCTGTTCAACGGCAATCCGCTGATGCGTTACGACGGCTACTACGTCCTCGCCGACTGGCTGGAAATCCCGAACCTGCGCGACCGCGCCAATCGCTACATCCAAAATCTCGCGATGGAATATTGCCTCGGCATCGAAGTGCCGCCGGAGCAATACATGGACCGCTGGCGGCGCATCCTGTTCGTGACGTTTGCGGTGGTCAGCTACATTTATCGCTGGGTCATCACGTTCGTCATCCTGCAAGTGATGGCGACTTTTTTGAAGCCGTACAAACTCGAGGTCGTCAGCGAGCTGTTGGCCGTCGGCGCCTTGGGGTCGATGATCGGCTGGCCGATGTACCGATTGATCAAGAACGTCAAGAAACGCGGGAGGCTGCCTGACATGAAACCGATCCGAGTCACCATCAGCGCGTCGCTGGTCGCCATCGTCCTCTTCGTCGTCTTCTTCATCCCGCTGCCGGTCTCGCGCGTGCGGAATACCGGCGTCGTCCAGGTGCAGCCGACCGAGATCGCGAACCTGTCGATCGAGGTGCCGGGCACGCTCAAGGAACTCCTGGTCAAGGAAGGGCAGCTCGTCAAGAAGGGGCAACGCATCGCCGTGTTCTCGAGCCAGGAACTGGAAAGCAAGCTGGAAAGCGTGACGGCCGAGCGCGGCGCCAAGGAAGAAACCGTTCGCTCCTATGACGAACAGATCAACAAGGAACAAGATCCCGTGCAAAAGGCCGGCCTGAAAGCGCAGCGCGACCGCTACCAGGACGATTTTCAAAAGGCCGACGTCGCGTACAAGCAGATCAAGGAAGAAATGGCTCGCCTCGTCTTGCGGGCCCCGCGCAACGGCGTCGTGATCAATTTGCCCTTGATCGACGACATCGGCAAACGTTTCGGCGATCGCGATCAGAACCCGCTGTTTTGCAGCGTCGGCGATCGCTCCAAGCTGCGCATCCTGGTGCCGTTGTCGTCGCCCGATTACGAGCTGGTGAAGGAAAACTACTTCAAGGCGACGGCCCAGAAGCCGCTCGAGGCGACCATCCGCATCCAGGGCCACGGCGACAAACTCTGGGCCGGCCAGATTTCGCAGCTTCCCAAGCAAGACGCGCTCGAGATTCCCTACGAGCTGTCCACCAAGGGCGGCGGCCCGGTCGCGATCAAGCCGTCCTCGCAGCAGGGCAAGCTGTTGCCGCAAAGTCAGGTCTTTCTGGTCGGCATCGATCTCGTCCAGCCCGATGATTCGATCGCGATCAAATCGCTGGCGCAGGTGAAGATTCACAACGAGTATCGCTCGTGCGCCTGGTGGGTCTGGCGTTCGATCAACAACGCGTTCGACCTGCCGTTGTGGAAACCGTGGTGATATTGAACCACGGGGAGCACGGGGGACACGGGGGTAATGCGATAGTGTAACCCCGTGTCCCCCGTGCCCCCCGTGGTTCAAATTCCCAAGATGGCGGGTACGTCAACGACGGATTGTACGATGTGAGTGTGCTCGCAGCTTTCCAACTGCTGCCTCGCGAAGCTGCCCGTCGTCACGCCAATGATGAATGCACATCCCACGTTTTTGCCTTCCTGCAAATCGACCGGCGTGTCGCCGACTTTCGCGACGCGACGAGCATCTTCGACGCCGAACTTCGCCATCAAGAGTCGGATCATGTCCGGATGCGGCCGGCCGCGTGGCGCTTCGTCGCTGGCGATGGTGGCGTCAACGGCGTTCGTCCAGGCGAGCCGTCGAAGGATCGCGTCCACGATCTGACGGTTGAAGCCCGAGTTGAGCGCGACCTTGATGCCGGCGCGGCGCAGCTTGGCGAACGTTTCGCCCGCGCCGGGAATCTCACGCACCGACGGATCGGTCGCGTAAAAGTGCAGCATTCGCTTGACGAAATCATCGTGAATTCGTTCAACGTCCGCGTCCGAGTCGGTACGGCCCGCGGCGGACAGGAGCCGGCGAATCGCTTCGGGTTTGTGCAGGCCCATGACGTCATTGATGGCCTGGCGCTGCGGATGCACTTGCACGGCGGCGAGCGCGGCGCCAAAGCACTCGGCGACCGCGTCGCCGTCGTAGACCGTGGTTCCCGCCATATCGAATACGACCAGTTCAATCATGGGGATTCTCCCAGCCAGTCGGCGACGACGCGTTCCGCGAGGCCGAACGACAAGGTCATGCCGTTGCCGCCGACGCCGGTGACGACGCGCATGCCGGGACGCGGGTCGGCCGTGACAAACGGTTCGGTCGGATGCTTGAGATAGATGCCGTGCCAGCGCTGGGCGATGCGCAAATCGGGGATGCGCACCATCGTGTGCAGATAGCGCAAAATCAATTCGTCGATGTCCGGTTTGTCGAACGGCTCGATCGCGTCGCCGTACTCATGCGAGTCGCCGATCGTCAGTTCGCCGCGCTGATTTTGCGACAGGAGCACATGGATGCCGTATCGGCCATACTCGGGCATGTCGCGATCCAGACGGGCGACGAGCGCCGGCAACGTCGGGCATGCCGCGAATGCGCGATAGTGGCGCAGCGTCAATCCCGCCGCGAGCATGGCGCCGATGCGGAACGATTGGTCAAACGGCTGCGAGCGCATCATTTGAAGTTTGCAAAGGACCATGCCGGAATCCGCAAACGCCTGCGGCGCCAGTTCGCGAAAATCGGCGCCGGTGCATACTAACAGCCGCGGCGCTCGGCAATCGCCCGCCGAAGTCTGAACGCGCGGGCAATCGTAGCCAAGCACCGGATTGCCGTATGCGAAATCGACGTTGAACGCCGATTGCAGCCAGCGCGGCAGCTCGGCGATCACCTGCCGCGGATCGACGGCGACTTCAATCGGACTCCACAGGCCCGAGCGCAGGCCATTGGTTTCGATGGCCGGAAATCGCTCGGCGACCTGTGCGGCATTCAACAGAGCGCATTCATAGGCGTTACCGGCGAGCGCGACAAACTCGCGCAGCACCTGGGCCTCGTCGTCGTGATACGCCAGGTGCAAGGAGCCTGCGCGATCGTGCCAGAGCCCGCTTTCGTTGAGAACGCGCAGCCAGATTTCCAGGCTGCGCCGCGCCAGATCGTGGAGCGCGCCGAGCGGCTGCCCGATGGGCCAGAGCATGCCGAAGTTGCGCACGGACGCGCCTGCGGCCCGCGGCTGGCGTTCGAAAACGACCACGCGCAAGCCGCGCCGCGCCAGATGGTACGCATGCGCCAGGCCAAGGACGCCTGCGCCGGCGACGGCGACATCGTATTCGCGCTTCATGAGGTCTTTCCGCCGAGCTTCAGCGCCGTTTCGAGCGCCGAGCGATAATGCTGCAGGTCCGGCGTCTTCAGGCCGGGGATTTTCGCTTGATCGTCCCAGCGCCGAAGTTGGACGGCTTCTCCGAAATATCGGTCGTCTTCGAATCGCCGCACGTCATCCGCCGAGAACGGGCCGCCTTGCAAACGCAAGCTGAGCTGCGATGCCGCGGACAGACTCGCAAGATACGCCGGTTCGACGGCACACAAGTATCGCTTCGCCGCAACGTGCAACCGAACTGGCTTGCTGACCGCGTCGCCGAAATGGCGCTCGAGCCAATCGGCGCCGCAGTCTTCATGCGTGCCGTCGATGCCCCGTTTCGCGACATCTTCGGGCAAGCCTCGCATCAGATGGCCAATGTCGTGCAAGAGCGATGCTGCGACGAGTTCATCCGAAGCGCCGCTGGTCGAAGCCAGATGCGCGGACTGCAACGCGTGCTCGGTTTGCGTGACTGCTTCGCCAAAGTAGGCGTTCGTACCGCCCTGGCGAAACCAGCGCATGATCGTATCGATGACTTCGTCGCGTTTCATGTTCGACGCTTCCCTCACGGAACGACGGCGACGCGCTGCCCTGGATTGGCGTGCGCGAATGCAAAAGCCGATTCGATTTCATCTAGCCGAAAGCGACGCGTAACGAGTTCCGCGAACGGATACGCTTTGCCCGGACCGGCGAGGAACTCGAGCGCCGTCGCCAGGTCGCGCGGTGCGTAATTGTGGACGCCGCGGATCGTCAACAGTCGGCGAACGACGTCCTCCGGATCGAGCGGCACGCTCGGCGTCGGCAGCACGGTGCCCGCGAGGACCACGGTGCCGCCGATGCGCGTTGACGCCAGCGCCGACTTCACGGCATCCGCGACACCGGCCAGCTCCAAGGCCGCATCAACGCCGCGTCCGTCTGTGAAGTCGGCGATTGCCGATTCGAGCGCCTTCGGTTCCGAGGGAAAAACGTGCGTTGCCCCAAATGCGAGCGCGCGTTCGCGCGGTGCTGGATCGGGATCGACGACCATCACGGCATCGACGCCAGACGACCGCGCCATCGCGCACGCCGTCAAACCGAGTACGCCGGCGCCGAAGATGATTACGTTTCTTCGGATGTTTCCCGCGGCTCGAAAGACCGCGGCGACCGTCGCCGTCGCGCAATTTGCCGACGCGGCTACCGAATCGCTCAGTGCCTCCGGCACACGGAACAACGCGGTTCCCGGCACGAGTACAACGTAATCCGCCAGCCCGCCTGCAAACAGCCGGTCGTCGTCAACGCGTTGATGGCCGTACTTGAACAGCCGATCGCACTTTTGCGGCAGTTCGTTATTGCATGAAAAGCAACTGCCGCAATTCGCGGCCACGTTCCAGCTCACGCGAGCGCCGATGACAAGGTCGGCGCCATGAAAATCGGAACGACTGGCGTCAGGCCCGAACGCCTCGATGCGGCCGACGATCTCGTGGCCAAGCACCGTCGGCGTCGCCACGGTGCGCCGGCCCGAATGGCTATGCAAATCACTGCTGCAAAGCGTGCAGCAGGTCACGCGCACGACGATTTCCTGGCCCCGCGTCGGCGGCGTGGGACGCTCCACGATTTCCAGCGGACGATCCGGTCCATGGAATAACACGGCGCGGGCCATCAGACTTCCACTTGAATCGGTGCGACCGCCGGCACAGTCGGTTGCCTGGTCGCGGGATGCGACGCGAAATATCGCCAGCAAGGGATCAGCAACAAAGCGCTCAGGACGGCGATGCCCCAGCTGAGCGGCACGAAGAAGTCCAGAAAATCCTCGCTCGTTCCCACGATGCCCTTGCCGAGCATGACGCCGACGTAGCCGAGATAGCCGACGGCGTCCGCAAGATACATCAGATAGCCGATGTTGCCGCGATCGCGCGTCAAGGCGATGAGGCGTTCGAACAATGTTGTATGGAAAAGCACATAGGGGAGATAAAGGCCCAATCCATGCAGCACCATGAACGCAAGCGGGGAAAGCGCATTTTGCATCCAACCGGCGAGCGCCGCGGCGACGAGGAACAGCCCGGCGAGAGCCATGGCGATCGCGCCGAAGAAGGCGCGCCGATTGTCGTCGATCAAGACGGCGAGCCCGCACAGAACAACGATCGCGAGTCCGATGAGGCTCTCGGATAGCGCAAAGACGCCCGGCTCGCCGACGACGCCGAGCGCGGTCCAGATCTCCGGCGCAAAATCGTCGCGCACGCTTCGCAGGATGGTG
>Ga0105340_1001114_pt1 | contig 12287 bp, 11 predicted proteins | sample EasRivMeERMLT700_FD_89676 | JGI IMG/M metagenome (GOLD analysis project Ga0105340, IMG submission 89676) | Soil microbial communities from meander-bound floodplain in the East River, Colorado, USA - East River MetaG ERMLT700 | ecosystem: Environmental > Terrestrial > Soil > Floodplain | place... | reverse complement strand
GAAACGGACAAGCCGTCAGGCCGGCAGCAGTCGAAACCGTCCTGCACGACCACCGAATCTACATACCAACCACTGCCGGAAATTTTGGCATCCGTGGTCAAGCGCCATTGAAACTGAACGCTGCGCCCTGCTGCCGTCGATGGCAACTCGACGAGCGTTTTGACAAAGCCACGGGAATTACCCGACCATCCAGCGCCATCGTACGCGCCTGAGAGAAAACGCCCTCCAGCGTTGCGAATATCAAGGAACGGCCCGTTATCGATCGAAATGAGCAGCGTTCCTCGATCACAACACGATTCTGTATTGTAGCTGTGGCTAAAGGAAAGGACTGCAGCCGGATCGGTCACTAGCACCACCGGTGAAATCAGCCGGTTTTCCGAGGCAACGGCAGGGCTCAGCGCGAAAGCGGCCTGGCTGGTGCCATCGGCGCCGCCGGCCACCGTCGTCCACGCCGCTGCATTGCCGGTCACCGTCGCAGTCCAGCCCTGCGGCAGATTGCCCAGAGTGACGGAATCAAAACTCTCGCTCATGGCGATGCGAGCGACGCCAAGCTGGATCACGAAACTTGCAATTCCCATGTCGTTCGTTCCGTCCTGAAGTTGGAACTGAACGGGAATAGTTCCGCCGCATTCCCCGATTGCCTTGAACGTAAAACGGTTTGTTGACGTCCCGCCCGAAGGTTCCAACACGCCGAGGGCCTGTGAACCGCTGGGGTTGCGTACGTTTTCGCTGGCCAACAGTGTCGCGGTCAGATCGCTCGTCGGAATTGCGCCCGCGTTGCGAAACACGAAATCGAATCCAACAATCTCATACGGATCAGCCACGCCATTGGGCGTGCCGCAGGTTTCACTCGCGATCTCGAATCCCGCCGGCGCAATCACCGCTCGGGGAATGCTGTAAACCAGCGTGAACGATTGGCGACCCTGGGGAACACTCCGTCCCACAACGCGGACGGTCCAGGCCCCCGGCTGAACATTGCCGTCGGCGTAAACCTGTTCGACAACGTTCAGGTGATCTTCGGCGTTCCGCGCCGCAGGAAATGACGGGTTGGCTGGATCGAGCGTCCACGGGAAACGACGGCCATTCGCCGGGTCGTGGACGACGAGGTCGAGATCGTTCACCAGCGCGACGGCAGCGTTGGCGACCGCAGCCGGGTCATCCCAGACGAGCGTCACTTTCACATCGTTAACGCCGGCAGGCAAACTGAAGACGTAGACATTGGTTTCGCCATGGCCGACTTCACCCACGAGAAACCCTGAGCCACGGATTTGATCGATCGCCGGTTGCGCCTGGAGCCGCCCGTAACCGGAGGCGTAGTCGGGCCCCTTGTTGTACCAGGTTGTGTTGTCATCGAGGTCTTCCGCTGTGTGCAACAGAATGGCTTTGAGCGTCGCGGGAAGCGGATTCGTGCCGAAGCGAGACCGATAATCTTCGATCATGAGCGCGATCACACCAGAAACAGCCGGGGCGGACATCGACGTGCCGCAGTACAGGTTGTTGCCGTAGATGTCGCCAGGCAGCGTTGACTTGATGAAACCTTCGCCGCCGGCTTCGCAACCGGGCGCAACCATGTCGGGTTTGATGCGGCCGTCGTCCACCGGACCCCAACTCGAGAAAGCCGTAATGGAACTGTCGTCGGAATTGATTGCGCCAACACTGATGATGTTCTTCGCCGTCGCGGGCGGCGCAATGTTCCTATAGTTGATGTAATTTGGCGGACCGCCTAAGAGGTTGCAATCCATGCTGTCGCGCGAGTTGCCCGCCGAGAAGATCACGCTGATCCCGCGGCCATAGAGCCCGGTAACGATCTGATCAAAATCCGGCGCCAGGGAAGCGTAATCGCCGTAAAGCGAACAGTTGCCGAAGAAGCTATCGACCACATAGCCCCACGAATTCTGGGAGAGCATGATGGACTGCGAGCTGATCGGATTGTTGTGTTCGCTGATGACGTTGCCGTAGAAGTCGTACGACACCATCGTCGCTGAAGGAGCCATCCCGCGCCATTGCGAGGCAGTGCCACCCCGGGTGCCGCTGAGCGCCCCGCTGCCGGCCATCGTGCCGGCGACGTGCGTCGCGTGTTCATCCACGATGCTGGGTTCTCCAAGTGTAATGCGCCCGGCGAAGTCATCGTGGCCGCTATCCACACTGCCGCCGTCCCAAATGCCGAGCGCGACGCCGCTGCCGGACAAATTGTAAGGAGAGGATTGAACGATGTCGGCGCCGACGTTCGCGCGAGAACCGTCGTTGAGAGCCTTTGGGGGAGGAGGCGCATCTTCAATCCATCGCACTTCGTCGAGATCGGCCAACTGGTCGAGCACGCCGGTTGGAACAATGACGGTGACGCGATTCAGTTCAGGCATCGTGCTGACGACCTGGCCTCCCGCCGCTGCAATCGAGGCAGCAAGCCCCCCGAGGTCGGCGTCCTCGAAGCAATTCAGTTGCAGCTCCACATTGCCGCCGGGACGGAGCGCCCAACCGCCAAAACCCTCGGCGCGAATTCGCGGCGCACTTTTGTCCTCTTTATAAATGGCGCCGGCCCAACGCACCCGAAACGGCTTGAGATCGGCTGCTTTCACCCGCGCGGGCACGGACGCGAAATACGCGTGGTCGGGCAAGTAGCCCATCAGTTTCACTCCGCGTGCTCGCAGTTCCTTGCGGTGAGCTTCTGTCGGAAGTTCCTCGAACTGCAAAATCACGTGGACGACAGGTCGATTCGCATACTTCGCCTTGACGCGATCGAGGTTCGCTTCGGCCTCCCCGGCGGGAACAAACTCTTCCGATTTAAGCCGGATTGTCTTGGCGGTGTTTCCTGCCCCCGCGGCCTGAATCGCAGCCTGGGGCGCGCGATCCGGCTTTTGGTCTGCGGCGTGCAGAAAAGGGGCAGAAAACACTAACAGCGTCAGTAAGAAACGGAGCTTCCGGTCCATGGTTGATGGTCCTTTCTGGTTAACAATGACTCACGCGTGCACGGGCACACATGGTTGTTATCGGGGTCACCGCATAAATCTTTAGGTAATTCTACGTGCTCCGTTCGTGAGCGACCTGAACACACCGACGGGCAGCTTTAGCACACTCGACTTGCCTGCCGGTCGTGCCTAAGCTGACTGGATGCAGTTGGCAGCGCCGTTGACCATCGCAGGTCGCCAGTTCCGATCGCGTTTGATGATTGGAACGGGCAAGTTTTCCTCGCCCGAGGCGATGGCCGACGCCCTGGCCGCCAGCGGCACGGAGATCGTCACGGTCGCTCTTCGACGGGCGGACTTGACGGGTAAGAAGGACCCATTCGCGAACATCCTCGAGTTTATCGATCCCAGGCGTTACCTGGTTCTGCCAAATACCAGCGGGGCGATGAATGCAGAGGAGGCGGTGCGGTTGTCCAGGCTGGCCGCCGCCGCGGGGCTGCCGACGTGGGTCAAGTTGGAAATTCATCCGGACCCGCGTTACTTGCTTCCCGATCCGGTCGAGACGCTTCGCGCTGCCGAGACTCTGGTGAAGGAGGGCTTTACCGTGCTGCCTTACATAAATGCCGATCCCGTCCTGGCGCGGCGGTTGCAGGATGTTGGGACGGCGACGGTGATGCCGCTCGGTTCCCCTATCGGTTCGAATCGCGGGCTGCGCACACGCGACCAACTCGAGATCATCATCGAACAGGCAATCGTTCCCGTGGTGGTCGACGCCGGGCTTGGCGTGCCAAGTCACGCCGCGGAAGCGATGGAAATCGGGGCTGACGCCGTGCTGGTGAACACGGCAATCGCGGTGGCGAGCGACCCGAACAGGATGGCGATTGCGTTCAAGATGGCCGTGGAAGCGGGACGCGCCGCGTTCGAATTGGGGATCACGGCGCAGCAACAACACGCGAGCGCAACCAGTCCGCTGACTGCATTTCTCGACAACAACTAATTTGGGTTTGAGGGCATGAAAAAAGTCACGTTGCAACGCATCCGTCAGGCGCTCAATGCTGCCCTCAAACGGCGCGTCGTCGTGGTCGGTGATGTCATGCTCGACCAGTTCATCTGGGGCAACGTCGGGCGCATCTCTCCAGAGGCTCCGGTCCCTGTCGTGGAATTCCAGCGCGAAAGCTTTATGCCGGGCGGTGCAGCCAACGTCGCCAGGAATCTCTCCGCGCTCGGCGTGCGAACCGAGTTGTTCGCCGTGGTTGGCCGTGATGATGCCGCAAAGAATCTCGAACAGCTTTTGAGCGATCAACGCGTCGACTGCCGCGGCTTACTGGCACACGGCAGCCGCGCCACCAGCATCAAGACGCGGATCGTCGCGCACCAGCAGCAGGTCGTGCGCGTGGATCGTGAAACGCGGCTCGATATCGACGGCCCAACGACACGACGTCTCTTGACCACGCTGGAACCGGCCATTCTCGCCGCAGATGCGGTGATCGTCGGCGATTACGGAAAGGGCGTTGTTACCCAGGGGCTCCTGGACGAACTGCGAAAATTTTGCCACGCGCGCGGTGTGTGGCTGAGTATGGATCCGAAGCCCATTCATCAGTTGAACCTCTCGGGACTATCGTTAATCACGCCGAATCGAAAAGAGACGTTCGAACTCGCTAACTTGCCGGACAGCACTCGCGCGCCTGACCCGCTTCAGGACGAGGGCCTGATGCGCGCCGCGGACAAGCTGCTGACGGACCTGCAACCTGCCTTGCTACTGATCACGCTGGGCGATCAGGGCATGCTCCTTTGCCAGCGGAAGCAGCGGCCATTTCATATTCCCACCGTCACCCAGGAGGTGTTCGACGTCTCCGGCGCGGGCGACACCGTGATCGCTTCGTTCACGCTGGCAATCGCCGCAGGCGCTTCGCCAGTGGAAGCCGCCATCATTTCAAACCACGCCGCCGGAGTCGTCGTCGGCAAAGTAGGCACCGCGACCGTGACGCCGAACGAACTGCTGCAAAGTTTTTCCAACGCGCGATGACCGAGGTCACTCCAGAGATGGTTCGCGCGATGAAAGGCCGATGCAAGGTCGCCGCCCTCACTGCCTACGATTTTCCCAGCGCGAAATTGCTCGATGAAATTGGCGTGCCCCTGATCCTCGTCGGCGACTCCGTTGGAATGGTCGTGCTCGGATATCCAGACACGACGCGCGTGACTCTTGCTGACATGGAGCACCATGTGCGGGCTGCGGCCCAGGCGCGTCCGCGGGCGCTGCTGGCGGCTGATTTACCGTATCGCACATACGAATCTCCGCAGCAGGCGGTCGAGAATGCCCGTCGGCTCATGGCAGCGGGGGCCGAAGCCGTGAAGGCCGAGGGCGGGCGCATCATCATCGAACAGGTGCGGGCAATTACAGACGAAGGTATTCCGTTCATCGGTCACCTCGGAATGTTGCCGCAGCATGTCCTCGAAGAAGGCGGTTACAAAATAAAAGGCAAAACCGATTCCGAGCGGCAGGGTTTAATGGATGACGCGATGGCGCTGAGCGAAGCGGGCGCATTTGCGATCGTGCTGGAACTGGTCAAATCGGATGTGGCGCAGGAGATCACCACCCGCGTGCCCGTGCCGACGATTGGTATCGGGTCGGGACCGGACTGCGATGGACAGATTCTCGTGACGCACGATTTGATTGGCACTTTCCCGTGGTTTACGCCGCGGTTCGTCAAGCCGCGGATGAATGCCGCGGAACAAATCAAAACGGCGGTCAGAGATTGGATGCAGTCACTTTGATGAAACGGTTGACGCACATCGATGCCGAAGGCGAAGCGCGCATGGTCGACGTTTCCGGAAAAGCCGTTTCAAAGCGCGAGGCAGTGGCGAGGGGGGAGATAAAGGTCTCAGGTGAAACGCTCGCGTTGATCGAAGCGCAAAAGGTCGCCAAAGGGAACGTCTTCGCCACGGCGCGCCTCGCGGGTATCATGGCCGCTAAACGCACAGGAGACCTGATCCCGCTGTGCCATCCCCTGCCCATCACGCATTGTGAAGTGGATTTCGAAATTCCTCTGTCGCGTGACAAAGTCGTCATCACGGCCACAGCTCGGATCACCGCACAAACCGGCGTTGAGATGGAAGCGTTGACCGCGGTGAGCGTCGCGGCGCTGACGATTTACGACATGTGCAAAGCCGTTGATAAGACGATGGCGATCTCCGATGTTCGACTTCTGAAGAAAACCAAGACTGGAGCTTAAATCATGCAAATTGCAGTGGGTGTTATCACGATTTCCGACCGCGCTTCGAAGGGCTTGTACGATGACTGGGGCGGCCCGGCTGTGAACAAGGCCGTCGAAGGTTATGGTTGGAGAGTCGCAGCCGTAGCACTTTGTCCTGATGAGAAACGCGAAATCCAGTATTCGATTCGCGAACAGATCAGCAAAGGCTGCCAACTCATCCTGACCACCGGCGGCACCGGCGTCGCCCTGCGCGATGTCACCCCGGAAGCGGTGCGTGAGATTGCGGGGCGCGAACTGCCCGGCTTCGGCGAGGTCATGCGCATGGAATCCATGAAGATCACAAAGAATGCGATCCTTTCTCGCGCGCTGGCCGCGGTGGTCGAAAAGAGTCTCGTCATTTGCCTGCCCGGAAAGCCCAGCGGAGCAGTCGAGTGTCTCGGTTTCGTGGCCGGCGCTATCCCGCACTGCGTCGAGGTTCTCCAGGAAGTGCCAACGAGTTGCTGAAATATGCGGATCGCGCTTGTCTTGCTTGTTGGGTTGGCTTTCGCCGGCTGTATAACCAAACAGACGATCCAGCTTCCCGCCCCTTCCGCCAGCCAGAATCCAATGGTGTGGGTTCGCGGTGACGTTAAGAATCGTGCCGTGCCATGGAATGAGGAAATGACCCTCTCCCGCGCGATTGTGGCCGCGCAATACACCGGCTTTTCAGATCCGCACGCGATCTCCATTCTGCGCGCCGGCCAAACCTACAAAGTCAGCGCGCGCGACCTCCTCAAGCAACGCGACGATCCCCCGCTTCAACCGGGCGATGTCGTGGTGATCGAGCGATAAGAGTCCGATCTTCGTGCTCGCGGAAGCGTCCTGGAGTGCGGCAGTTGCTCTGCCGCTTTTCTCGGCGATCCACATCCGAAATTTCATGCTTGCATCTCCTACACGTGTAAGAGATAAAGCTTACAACTGTAAGCGATGAAACCGAAGAACCAACGCGTTCCTTCGATTTCCGACGCCGAGTGGGTCGTCATGCGCGAGGTTTGGGCACAGGGAGCGATGACCACGAACCAGGTCGTCGACGCTCTCGAAACGAAGACGCATTGGAAACCGAAAACCGTGCAGACGCTTCTCACCCGACTTGCTCGGAAAGGGGCGCTCACATTCGAAAAGCGCGGCCGGGAATATCTGTTCCGCCCCCGCGTCACCGCCGCCGAGTGTGAACACGCGATCACTCAATCGTTTCTCGGAAGGTTTTTCGGCGGGGAACTGGCGCCGTTTCTCTCGCGCTTCGTCGAGCGCGAACGGCTTTCGGCGAGAGAAATCCGGGAACTCAAGAAAATTTTGGACCGTAGTAAACCGTGAACCTGCTCCAACACTTCGCGCCCGCGGCGCTGGACTGGCTTTGGCAAACGACCATTGCCGCGGCGATCCTTGCCGTCGTCGCTCTGCTGATCCAGTGGACTTGTGAGCGGATAATTGGCCCGCGCTGGACCTACAGCCTCTGGCTGCTGGTCGTCATTCGCCTGATGATGCCAACGGCCCCCGCAAGCAAGTTCAGTCTTTTCAACGTCTCTGCATCGCGTCCGTCATCCGAAGTGATTCAGATCAACGAACCACCGATGTCGCCGACGACACCAGCACGGCCTGTGGCAAATGTCAGCGCCGCCCCCGCCCCCATTCCCTCGCCTCCCTTGCTCACCTTACCGCTGCTTGTAACTCTTGTTTGGCTCACCGGCGCTGTCGCCTACTTGTCGTTTTGTGTCCTGCACTACCGGCGCTTCACTGCGTGGGCGAGACGTCAAACGCCGGTCTCCAATAGCAACGTGCTTGAAGCATTACGCGACGCGCAGAGCCTGCTCAGTTATCGTCGAGATATACCGGTTCTTGCCACCACCGCGCTGCGCGTCCCTGCCCTTTTCGGTTTCCTCAATCCGCGCCTGCTCGTTCCGCAAGCCATGCTCGACACATGGAGCGCCGAGGAACTGCGCCATGCGTTGGTGCACGAGTTGGTCCACGCCAGGCGGCGAGACCATTTGCTAAACTGGGGACTCATCGTCGTCCAGGCGGTGCATTGGTTTAGTCCGATCGCATACCTTGCCCTGAGACGCCTGCGGGCCGAACGCGAGTTACTCTGCGACGCCGTCGCCCTCTCGTGCATGAGCGCTGAGCAGCACCGCTCCTACGGCGCTGCGCTCGTTAAGGCCGCGCAAGAGTTCGCGCGGACCAGAATTTCTCCGGCGATAGTCCCGATGATCAACCACAACAACGAAGTCAAAAGGAGAGTCTCCATGATTGCACAATTCAAACCAACACCGCGCGTCATTTCGGTGGTCGCGCTTGTCGCCATCGTTCTGCTCGCGGGTCTCACCTTTACCAGCAAAGCGCAGAAGGCGAAGACACCAGAAACTCCCTCGACGCAAAAAGCGCCAGATCGGGCCGAAACTGGTTCGATCAAAGTCCTCCAGGCCGCTTACGATCAATTAACGAAGCAGGTCGAAGAGAGCGAAGCAGTCTTGGAAGCGATGCGTCATGAACTGAGCATTCCCAGTTATGTCGCCTATAGCGACAGCTACCAGCCGGGGCCGGAGACGGAGAACATCCGCCGCCTCGAAGGGTTGCGTTTGGAAGCCCTGAGTGAATTTCGAAGCATCCAATCGCTCTACGGAGGGCTTAGTGCCCTATCGCCTACAGAATTTCGCAACGCTATTGCAATAGCAGCGCCTGACGTGCATTCCGGAGCTCTCCAGGCGCGCCAGGCCGAGGTAGAGCAAAAGCTCGCAGGGCTAAGCGAGACGCACGCCAAGGAGCATCCTGAAGTTGTGACCCTTAAGCGCATCCTGGAAACGATCAACAGGCAGGTCGACGACAGGCGGCTTGGTATTCTCGAAGGATTGAAGGCGAAGACAGCGCAATACAAAGCGCGCCTCGAAGAACTGGATCGGGAACTTGTTGAAGTGAGGAAGCGCGACCGCGAAGCTCCGACTCATTATCGCGTGTATTTCAACCGCAAGCGTGAACTTGAAAATTTCCAGCAGGTCCGGGACCGCTTGCAGATGCGCATCATCGAGGAAAAAATAAATTCGGCGCTCACGTCGATCACACGTTCAGAAACGACACCGACCAAGCCATAGCGGAATACTCATCGTCCCTCGCTGCTGAACTTACTACGGCTGCCCTTGCCAGACCTCGTCGGGACTAGCATGAACACGCCTGTGTCCCGATCCATCCGCCAGGACGTAGACACGCGTCCACCTGCCGTCGGGCGTTTTGATCGGTACGGTACGCGCGACAATCGTGTTCCCGTCAAGCTTTCGAACATCAGCAGCATCGGTGATCACCAGTTCAACGTCTGGCCACACGGTGCCTAGGTCGACAGCGCTTGTTGTGTCATCGTCCTTAAGGAACTTCTCACATTCGCGCCGAAGCTCCGGCGTCAGTTGCCCATCTGCGCCGACGATAGGGTATTTGCCCGTAACACCCGCCTCTTCCCGGTCGGCCGCAATCGACAACATAGCTAAAACCAATCTCATCATCCCCCAGGTATTGTGCTGGACGCGAATTTCAAAAGGCAGTTTGTCCGCCTCAGTAGGGTTGACTTCATCGCTGGCGCGCGACCTGGGCGTCGTGCGCGCGAGCTCGGCATTCTGTCGCCGCAACTCCGCAACTTCGGCACGCAAGCGCAACAACTCGGGATCGGGACTGACCGGCGTGTTCGGTTTCAATTGCTCGCGCGGCATGTCAACCTGAGTCGCGGCGAGTTTGGCCCGCAGCTCAGCGTTCTCCGCGCGTAGCCTCTGCATTTGCGTGCGCTGCCAAAGCAAAACCACGATGAGCGCCACGCATATCGCGGCCAAAGCGAACCGTTTCGCTCGGTCACTCATTGGCTGCTACTTCCGTCCATGCCGCTGCACCAGCTCTTTAATGTTCACCGGCTTGCCGCCCTGCCGTTTGCTCTCATCTGCTGCTTCCATGAAGGCGAACATCTCTATCGTTTCCTCCGGCGAAACCGGCGCCACCCCGGTTTGAAAAAACCTGATGATCTCGCGCACCAGCGGCGCGTAGCTGCCACTCCCGTTCTGCTCCGCAACGTCTTTCGTGCCAAACACGATCACCTTCTGCGGCGTTTTTCCCGTGCGCAGGCCTACGAGCGTGCCGATGCGGCCGTCAGACCACGTGCCCGTGATCACGTCGCTGTCCTTCGAGTGCGACCGCACGACCGTCTCGCAACCTGTCCCCAGGATCGTGAACAGCGCTTCGGTCGGATGCACCCCGTACCAATACATATCCGGATGATGCGCCTCCAGATGCGCCGGGCCATAGGAGATCACGTTGCGAACGTCGCCCACGTTCGCGTTCTTCACTTCGACCAGGCTGTCATAAAAGCGATACGACGATGAGCTGAATACCGGCACGTTGTTCTCTTTTGCGAGGCGGTAGATTTCGATCGCGTCCCGCAGCGAACCCGCAAGCGGTTTGTCGATGAACAGCGGCTTGCGAGCTTTGATCACTGGCCGGGCTTGCTCGAGGTGCGGCCGTCCATCCACACTTTCAATGAGCACCGCGTCCACTTGCGCGCAAAGTTCCTCGATCGAATCCACGATCTTTACACCAAACTGTTCCTGTAGCTGTTTCGTGTAGCCGTCCACGCGCGTGTGACTCGACTCTACATCCGGGCTTCCTCCCTTAAAGGCGACCACAACCTTTCCGCCGGGAATGTATTCCTTGTTGTTGGTTTCGTTGAGCAGCTTCGTAAACGCGATGACATGCGATGTGTCGAGGCCGATCATGCCGAGTTTCAAATCAGCCGCGGAGACAGAGCCAATGGTGAGAACGAAGAGGAAAGAGGTCAGGCGATTCATGCGTCGAAGAAAACCGATCCGGACCTCCACCTCAATAAGAAAGCCAGCGTGACAGGTCGGCGTCACGCTGGCAGCACCCTTACATGCCTCCTCCTTTAGGATTACAATTGAGCAACGCCCGACCCTAGAGCCGTGTTTTGAGGCTGCCTATGGGGTATTTAACCCAGTGAAGGTTACAGTGAGGTCACGCGGATTTTTGGCGCAACGCGATCAACGTTCGCACATCCACCGCATCCATTCCTGCAGTGCGAATTGCCGTCAAACCGAGGTCGGTATCTTCGTACGCGCGACAGTTCTCGGGACGAACCCCAAGCCGGCGCGCGGCTTCAAGAAAAATATCCGGCGCGGGCTTTTGATGAACGACATCCTCGCTCGTCACGACGGCGGCAAACAGGCCCCCGATATTGAGATGCCGCAAAACCTTCTCGATGATGGGCCGAGTGCCACCGGAGGCGACCGCCATAGGCAATTTGCCGGCATGATCCGTGGCAATCTCGACCACTTCATGGATCGGTCCAACCTGCGCCATGAGCTTGAGATACTCTTCCTCCTTCTCCCGCGAGACCGCGATCGGGTCGATCGAGAGCCGCTGCTCCTCGCGCAGCATCTGCAAAATGTGGCGCGAGGGCACTCCGCCGAGGGCATAAAAACGGTCCTCAGGAAAAATGACGTTGTGCCGGCTCGTGATTGTCTGCCACGCCACCCAGTGCAGGGGCATGGTGTCGGCGAGAGTGCCGTCGCAATCGAAAATGAGGGCTTTAATCTCCATCAGTAAAATCAATTCTTCAGCGCGGCAAGCTTCTGCTCAAGCTCGAAGACCATGAGTTGGTCGATCATCGAGTCCATGTCCCCTTCGACGAAGCTCATCAGGTTGTACAGGGTCACTTCGATGCGATGGTCCGTGACGCGGTTTTGCGGGAAATTGTAAGTGCGAATTTTTTCACTCCGTTCGCCGGTGCCGACCTGCGCCTTGCGTTGCGCGGCATATTTGGCGTTTTCCTCGGCCACTTTCTGCTCCAGCAATCGCGATCGCAACACCGTCATCGCGCGCAACTTGTTCTTCTGCTGCGAACGCTGGTCCGCGCACCGGACGATCAAGCCACTGGGCTTGTGAATGATCTGCACGGCGGAATCAGTCGTATTGACCCCCTGCCCGCCGGGTCCCGACGCCCGGCAAACAGAAATATCCAGCTCCTCCGGCTTGATCTCAATGTCCACCTCCTCGGCTTCCGGAAGCACCGCCACCGTGGCCGTGCTGGTGTGGACCCGCCCCTGCGCTTCCGTCGCCGGCACACGCTGCACGCGATGCACGCCGCTCT
>Ga0105340_1001110_pt1 | contig 12300 bp, 14 predicted proteins | sample EasRivMeERMLT700_FD_89676 | JGI IMG/M metagenome (GOLD analysis project Ga0105340, IMG submission 89676) | Soil microbial communities from meander-bound floodplain in the East River, Colorado, USA - East River MetaG ERMLT700 | ecosystem: Environmental > Terrestrial > Soil > Floodplain | place... | reverse complement strand
TCGAAGCTGATGATGGTGTTCTCGATGGAATTTTCGTCGCCGAGCTTGCCCTTGGGATCGTAGTGCGTGCGCATGAGGCCGCCGATTTTGAGATCGATGTCGGCGTGCGCGACCATCCAGCTTTTGGCGCCGTCTGAAGTGGTGAACGCCTTCCACACGGCGGCGCGCGGCGCGTCCACGACGATGGTCGAAACGAGGCGATGCTTGTCGCCGGCGTTGCTCGCGGCGACGACGAAGGGCAGGATCAGCACGGACGAAACGAGGAAACGAATCATGGTACGATCTCCAAAAAAATAGAATGAACCACAGATGAACACGGATGAGCACAGATAAGAATGAAGTCAGGATCATTGTTTTTCCTGCATTTATCTGTGCTCATCCGTGTTCATCTGTGGTTAGTTCCGAGTTACTTTTTGCGACCCAGCTTCATCGAAAAGCGATGCGTATCGTCGGGCTTGCCGTTCATCCAGCCTTGCCAGGTCGATTCGATCGTGTTGTCGTCGATGAACGTGATCGTGCCGTCATGCATATGCATGTCCTTGGCGGGATCGATATTGGCGCCGCCGGTGAATTTGAAAGCGAGTTTGTTGCCGGTCATTGGCTCCGCCTTCATCTGCGGCTGATTCTTGGCGGCGCAGTAGTGCGTGAGGACGAGGTTTTTGCCGTCGAGGTGATAGACGGTGATCATTTCGTGAGCGGTGCCGGGAAAGATGACTTCATGCACGGCGCTGCCGGCGGCGGTGACTTTGTAAATGGAGATGACTTGATCGGTCGGCTTGCCGTCTTTGCCGAGGGCGACCCATTCGCCGGCGAGCTTCTTAAGCTTGTCGAAGCCGGCGTGGTTGGTGGTTTCCTTTTTGTCGCCGGCCGTGCCGACGAGCGAGAGGGTGAACAGAAGGACGAAACCGAGACTGAGGATTCGAGACATGACAAAGCTCCTTAGAAAAAGTGTGAAGAACAATTTGAAACGCAGAGGCGCAGAGAACGCGGAGCAGAGATCTCGGTGACTGTTAGAGATTATTCTCCGCGTCCTCTGCGCCTCTGCGTTTCAAAATGGAAATCTCACGTCCGCCGTTTGCCAACCGTCCGCCGCCGGGACCGCTTCGGCGTCGCGCGCGGCTTCGCCCAATCGGTGCCGTCTTTTTGCAGCCGTTCGAAGTAATCGCGCAAACACGTCACCGCGGCATCGTACGTGTCAATTTTGCGATACGAGCGCGCCAGCATGACGGCGCCTTCCATGATCGTCAGGATGAACTCCGCAAGCTGCGTGCGATCGACTTCGCTCGGCAAACGTCCCGCGGCTTCCTCCAGGCAGCGTTCGACGGCGGCGCGCCATTGCTTGAAGTTCTCGGCAATCTTCGCCCGCGCCGCCGGATGGCTGTTCGACAACTCCAGCGCCAGACTGCCGACGGGACAGCCGTGCGCGAAGTTGGTCGCCAGCAGTTGCCGGCGATAGCCGTCGAGGATGCCGAAGATGCGCTCGATCGGATCGCTGACGCGCGCAAAGACCGGATCGAGCACCATCGGGCAAAGGTTGTTCAAATACCAGTCGAGCACTTCGAGCAGCAGGTCCTCCTTGGTCGGGAAGAAGTAATAGAGGCTGCCAGAGCCCGCGTCCGCTTTTTGCAAGATTTGCGCGATGCCGGTGGAGGCGTAGCCTTGTTCCCAGAACAAGACGCGAGCGATCTCGACCAGACGTTGGCGCGTTTCGGGTTTCATGTTTGTTGAGTGATCAATAAAGTACGCTTCCGGATGCCAATGTCAAGAAAACAATGGCAAAAAAATGGCTGGCAAAAAAAATGTTAATCTTTGGTTCCCATTTTTCTGCCGCCCATTTTTTTGCCATTTCATTGAGCGTCCCCGTACAGTAGCTTCAACAACATTTCCCGGAGGTTATCATGCGTTTGCTGTCGATTTTTGCTGTGGTTCTCTCAATCTCGTCCGTGTCGGCGCAAGAAAAGCTCTCGCGCGGCTACTCGATTCCGTTTCTCGATCTCGCAGATCAAAAAGATCGCCAGGTCATCATCGATCGCGAGAAGGGCCAGTACCTCGGCCATCCGACGACGTTCCTTTTCGAGGACGGCAAATCGATGCTGGTCGTCTATCCCAAGGGGCACGGCAAAGGCGCCATTGTCATGAAGCGTTCAAGCGACGGCGGCTTGACGTGGAGCGAACGCTTGCCGACACCCGACAACTGGATCACCTCGCAGGAAACGCCGACGCTGTATCGCACCATCGATCCGAAGGGACACAAGCACCTGCTGATCTTCTCCGGCATCTATCCGATCCGAATGGCTCATTCACCGGATGACGGCAAGACGTGGACCGCACTCAAGGCGATTGGCGATTACGGCGGCATCGTCGCCATGTCGAGTGTTGAACGCCTCAAAAATGGCGACTACATGGCGCTCTTCCACACGGGCAAATTTGGCCTCGACGGCAAGATCGTCAGCCCGCCGCAGTATCGCATCTACAAGGCCATCTCCAAGGACGGCGGCCTCACCTGGGGCAGGTCGATCGCCATCGCAGAGAAGGAAGGCGCCTGGCTGTGCGAGCCCGGCTTGATTCGCTCGCCTGACGGCAAACAAATAGCGGTCTTGTTGCGCGAGAATAGCCGCAAGCTCAATTCGCACGTCATCTTCTCCGATGACGAGGGCGAAACGTGGACCAAGCCGCGCGAGTTGCCGGGTTCGTTGACGGGCGATCGCCACACGGGCCGCTACACCAAGGACGGCCGGTTGTTCATCAGCTTTCGCGACACGACTCTCGAAAGCAAAACGAAAGGCGACTGGGCCGCGTGGGTCGGCACGTATGACGACATCGTCAAGAATCGCGAGGGCCAGTACCGCGTTCGGCTCATGAAGAATCACAAGAGCATGGATTGCGCTTATCCGGGCGTCGAGGTGTTGCCGGACGACACGATCGTGACGACGACGTATGGCCACTGGACGCAGGGCGAGATGCCGTACATCGTGAGCGTGCGGTTGAAATTGACGGAGCTGGATCGCATGAAATGATTTCCGAGCCGGAAGCGTTAGCGAAGTGGATACGGCGAACTTCGCTTTCGCGTCAGGCTCGGACGACTACTTTGGCCGCGTGAAACTTACGCTGGCGGGCCCCATCGAAAACCGATACGGCACGCCGCGCTCGGTCCAGCAACAAACGCCGACGCCGCAAAAATCAAGTTTCCCCTCGATGGGACTTTGATCCCCGTCGGCGCGTCGAATCAGAACCTGAAAGGCAAGCTCATCCGAGTAGAGAATCGTGGCGCCGTCTTTTCGATCTGGCGGATATGACAAGTGAATTTGAGTTCTTGGATCGCTTGTCGCAACGGTCAATTTCAAGGCTCTCTCATGATTCGACAAAAAGATGCCATACCTCGGTTTCAATTTCAACCGGATGGCGACGAATTGCAAGCCGCGAGAATCGGTCCGGCTCGATTCCACGGCGACTTCGAAGTATCGAAGTTGACCTGAAGAAGACGGCGCCTTGCCGACGAGCGCATCCGGCGCCGGTTGCAGCAATGCCAAACTCAGAACGCACGTTGGAAGCATGACCGGCCTCGCGTGGTCCACCCGTTCGCGGTCCCCTGTAACCTCGGCAACGTGCCTCCATATTATCGCGATCGCTTCCCGTCAAGCTAGACCGGTTGTCGGCAGATCTCCCTCCCGATTTGTCAGGTTTTCCCCTCGCATTTTTGTAAGGAATCTGCTATAAACCTTCTTACCTACCTCCCGCCTGATCGACGAGAAGGGACTCGCGATGCTCACCGTTTTCGACCGCGACGATCGGATGAATCGTCGTTCTTTCCTCCAAGTCGGCAGCCTCGCTCTGGGCGGCCTTTCCTTGATGAACTTGCTCAGCGCCAAAGCGAGCGCGGAGCCGCGCCGGCCGATCCTCAAGGATCGCTCGGTCATCTTCCTGTTTTTGCACGGCGCGCCGAGTCAGATCGCGACGTTCGATCCGAAGATGGACGCACCGTCCGAATTCCGCAGCGTCACGGGCGAGGTGCAGACGCGCATCCCCGGCGTCACTTTCGGCGGCACCTTCCCGCGCCTGGCGAACCTCGCGGACAAGCTCAGCATTGTCCGCTCCTACGTCTCCGGCGACGGCAATCACGATATCAAACCGGTCGTCGGCCGTGATACGTTCGGCGCCAACCTCGGCTCCATCTACGCGCGCGTCGCCGGCGCCAATCATCCGGACACCGGCATCCCGACCAACGTCCTTTTGTTGCCGCAGGCCGTCGATGCGACGACGCGGCCCGGCACGACGGCGTTTGGCCGATTCAACTCGACCGGCATGCTCGGCACCGCGTACGCTCCGTTTGATCCGTCCACCGGCAGCACCCTGCGAAACGACATGCGTCTGGCGTTGCCGATGGAACGGCTGAATGATCGGCGTTATTTGCTCGAACAACTCGACCAGGTGCAATGGAGCGCCGCCGAGCGTGCGACATCCGAAGGAATCGATCGTGTCCGTGAGCAAGCGCTCTCGACCGTCGTTGGCGGCGTCGCCGATGCATTCGATCTTTCGAAGGAAGATCCGCGCACCGTCAACGCTTACGACACGTCCACATTGATCAAGCCCGAAAACATCGACCGCCGCTGGAACAATTACAACAACTACGTGGACAACGCCAAGAGCCTCGGCAAGCTCCTCTTGCTCGCCCGCCGCCTGTGCGAGCGCGGTTGCGGCTTCGTGACGGTGACGACGAACTTCGTCTGGGACATGCACTCCGACATCAACAACGCCCCCGTCGGCGAAGGCATGGGCTACATGGGCGTGCCGCTCGACTGGGCGTTATCCGCGTTCATCGAGGACCTTCAAGCTCGCGGCCTATCGGACAAGATCCTGCTGGTTTGCTGCGGCGAAATGGGCCGCACACCGCGCATCAATCGCAACGGCGGCCGCGACCACTGGGGCAACCTGGCGCCGATCCTCTTCACCGGCGGCGGCCTGCGCATGGGCCAGGTGATCGGCCGCTCCACGTCCAACGGCGGCGACGCGGCAACGACGCCGGTACGCATCCAGAATGTGATTTCAACGATCCTGAATCAAGTCTTCGAGATGGGCGAAGTCCGCCTCATTCCAGGTTTGCCTCGCGAGATCGCCCAGACCATGACCGGCTGGGAGCCGATTGACGGGCTGGTGTGAAACCCAGTTACCCAACGGCCGTTGGGTAAGTCGAAATGCTAAAAAAACGGGGAATTTGGGCGATTCTGGCCCAGCTCCCCACGTGCGCGCGCCTCAAGGGCGTTCTCGTTTCAAGCGCGACGGGGCCTTGAATGGCAATTCTTTGTTTGAATCTACTGTTTTCTTGACAGCGGTGCTGCGCCACATTAACATTTCATCCGCAAACAGAACGGAGCGTTCGCTAACAGCAGGTTCATCAAACGAATCCATGAACTCAATTCGGGTCACGTTCGTTGTACCGGAGAATTGCCGTGAAGAGTCGCTCATTGATCGCAATACTCATCCTGACAACGCCTACCGTTTACGCAGGCGAAGGTCCGCCGGTGCTCAGAGCGCTGTTCGCAACCGTTAAGCGGCATGAAGACAAACCCAGTCTGAGCGAGGAAACGCGGCGGCACTTGACGATCCTGCGCCAACACCTCGTCACGCTCGAAGCGGCCGCCAAGGAAACGCCCATGCCGGCGGACTATGCGAAGGTGCTCGAAAAGCGCAACGCCGTTTTGCAGGAATTGTCGCTGGCGCCGAAAAGCAAAAATCATGCTATCTTCCTGTCGATCTTGAAGGATATTCAGGCCAAGGCCCATTTCGCTCAATTCGGCAATGACGCCGCGTTCATTTCATGGAGCCAAACCGGAGTGCCAGGAATTGTCTTTTCAAACGATGGCAAATGCGTCTATAGCGCCAGTACGGAGGGAACCATTCGCCGATGGGACCCGAAGCAGGATGGAGCGACGAAACGCTGGACGACGAACAAGGCAATCAAATCGCTCTATGAACTTTCGGAGGAAGCCAATGTATTCGGTGCAACGGAAGTCTATTTTTTTGGCGCCGCCGAGGAGGGCATATGGATGTATGACGCAAAAAACAACAAGGATTATCAATTCGGAGGCGGTGGAACGAACGCCGACAAACCCAAGGTGATTGGATTTGGGAAGGGCGAAATCATCGTCGCGGATTTATTGGGAGGGCTGCAAACGTGGGATGTCGTTGGCAAGAAGATGTCCTTTGAAAGACCCCCAAGTGTTCGACCCACGATCGCGTCGACCAACGGCGTCTGGTCCTGCTTTGCCTCCCCGAGGGAGGGAATCTTTGTCTCCAAGGATGTTCGAAAAGGTTTTACCTTGCTAACTCGGGACAGCGACAACATCACGAATCTGAGCGTTTCCAAGTACGGCGATCAGTTGGTAATGGCAGAAAAAGACGGAACGGTGGCAGTGTGGAACCTGGCGACTCAAAAGAAAAGTGAAGTGTTGAGGACGGATTTCGCCAGTATTCGAGTGATTACCGTATCCGGCGATGGGAAGGTTGCGGTCGCAGGGGTGACCAAAGCTCGCACGGAAGAGGTGAGAGCTTGGGACCTATCCAACGGCAAGACGCTGTTTGCGCGCGTGACACGGAGCGAAGACCACGTGGTGGCCCTGGCCTTCGCCAGCGACCATCGGACGCTCGCGATTGAGCAAGGCGGCGGCGATACGCGCACCGTTTCCTTTTTCGGCAGGTTCTTTGCCAATCCCTGGAAAAAAATCCCCGTTCGGATTGAAGCCATCGAAAACAACAAAGAAGCCCGATACCAGGCGGCCTACCAGGATGACGACGAATACACCAGCAAAGGAAAAGAACACCAACTGCCTGCATTGACCTCCACGACCGAGAATTTGTACGCAGGGTACTACCACTTCTGGATTGTCAGGGGCGGAAAACGTGGTGACAACAAGCCAGTAACGATCGACTCCTCTGTTTCGAAGGTTCAGATTACCGTGCGATGAATTCAAGAACCCCGTAGACCGATCTCTGCCAACCATCGTGGAACATGTTTATCCGCATCATGCTTTTTCTCCTGGTATTGTTGGTTGCTGGCCTTTCTTTCGCCTTGATCGACTTACCAGTGCCTCGGTCCGAGAGCAGGTTTGACCTGGCCTGCAAAGCGATGACCGCCGTCGCCATCCTCTTCGTCGGGTTGATTGCGATCTATCTGGAAAAGGTCGTACGAACGTTGAGCCAGAAATGGGCCGCGATCGTCACCGTGGTTCTGCTTGTTCTCTCGAGTGGATTGTTTTACGCCTATTACGTCTTTTACCAGGCGTACACCTGTCGGTTTAATAACACGATCGTCGTCGTCGGAGGTGATGAGGACCTTACCGAAAGGGGGAAAAAAGTTCTGCAACAGAATCCCAATATTCAATGCGACGAACTGCTTCTCCGTTCCAAATCGGAGAAAGCTTTTCGCGTTTGGGATCCAGACGCCATCGCTCAACGCGAATTCATCCTGTTTATCCTGTATCCATTCCTGTGGCTGTTGCCCACTTTGCTTCTTGTTGAATTCGCGTGCTGGATTCTGATGCTCACAACCATGGAAGGCGACACCGCCGCAACCAAGGTTGAACTCGTCACCGACTCGCCTGGCCTGCAACGCGTGGCAGGCTGCGACAACGATCGGAGACTTGCCGACGTCGTATTCATCCATGGACTTGGAGGCGGCTCGCACACCACCTGGGCGGCGGGTGGCCGGCGCGAACTGTTTTGGCCAGTTTGGCTCGCCGCGGAATTTCCCGACCTCGGCATCTGGACTCTCGGTTACGACGCCAATCCCAGTGGTTGGCAATCCGAATCGATGCCTCTTGCGGACCGGGGAATCACCGTGCTTCAGCAACTGTCCAGCGACGGACTGGGCGAGCGCCCTTTGATCTTCGTGGTTCACAGCATGGGCGGAATTGTGCTCAAGCAAATGTTCCGCGAGGCGGAGACGACCGGGCCGGAACGGTTCAAGAAAATCCCCCACCAGATCGTGGCTATCGTGTTTATTGCAACCCCGCACTCGGGTTCGCAATTGGCGACGTTCGCCGATTATGCGCGCCTCGTTTTCCGGACGAATAAGCACGTCACCGAGCTGTCTGCGCACTAGTCCCGATTGCGGTAGTTGCATCGTTGGTTCATGAAATTTCACAGTGAAAGCCGATTCGAGTGCCGAACGTTCTGTGAACGCCGCAAGTTGCGTGTGACGACTCGGCTTCTTTGCATTCCGCTGCCCCGGTGGGTCCTGGTGGTCAATGCCACCAGCGCGGATCCGCAAATCCTTGGCGAGCCAGCCATCCCTCTCGATGAGGACCACCTGAGCATTTGCAAGCCTGCGTCACGAGATGCCGACCTTTACAAGGCCGTGCGGCAATTCGTCAAAGAAATCTACGAGAGAATCCCCGCGGCCAAGGTCGCAGGAGCGCAGGATCCGTTGCCGGCAGACGGGGATAACCGCAATCCAGCGACGTTGAACGAATCGACCACCGATTACAAATACGATGCGTTCATCAGTTATCGTCGAAAGAATCGCGATCAAGTGTTTGCCCGCGATTTGAGAGCCGATCTCCAAAGTGCAGGGTACGTCGTGGCGATCGATGAAGTTGACTTCGATCCAGCGGCGACCTTTCTGGACGAAATGGAACGTTGCGTGAAGGAAAGCCGTTTCACGCTTGCGGTTGTTTCAGAGGGTTACTTCGAAAGTGGGAATACTCAGGAGGAAGCCGTCATTTGCAAGGTTCTGGACATGCGCGAACGATGTCGTCGACTAGTGCCGCTCAGGATCGAACCGGTCGAGATGCCAATATGGCTATACCTGATCGTGGGCGTGGATTACACGTTGGAAAACCCGCTGGTAGAACCGCTGGAACGGATCAAAAGAACCCTCGGACCTCCGCGGCGTTGAAGTGTTCTCCAAACTTCTTCGACTGGGCTTCGTCTTTTCCTGTGGAATGAGTCGAACATCCTTCTTCTCGAGGCCATGTAATGTCGGACAACCCCAATCGGCGGCGATTTCTGCAAGGCTCCCTGGCCGCGAGCGCCGTCCTGACCATGGGCAGCGCGCATTCGTCCCACGGCGACCAGGGCAATCCGCCCGCCACGCCTGGACGCGTGCGCTGGCACGCCGATTTCACCGCGGCGTGCAGGGCGGCGGACCGGTCGGGAAAGCCGGTCTTTCACTTTCACATGCTCGGCCGGCTCGACGAAAAATTTTGCTGAACCAACGCCCGTCTGGCGAGGGCCGTGTTGTTCTCGCGCGAAGATGTGTCGGCGTTCATCAATCAACATTTCGAACCCGCCTGGGAAATGGTGCGGCCCGTGCCGATCATTCGCATCGACTTTGGCAACGGACGCACGGCGACGCGCACACTGCGCGGCAATATCGCCAGTTATGTTTGCGGCGTGGACGGGAACGTCGTCGATGTCCTGCCGGGGATCTACACGCCGACGGCTTTCACCACGGCCCTGGTAATGCCGCGCGATCTGGCGCGGGACCTGGAACGATTTGATGCGGCGGATGGGCTCGCTCGTTTGCGCGATCACCACCGGGCCAGAGCACAGAATCTACGCGCGCCCGCGCGTCCGGCGCGGGCAGTTGACGTCGGCAAGGTCGCCATCGAGGTCGTGGTCGCGGACGTGACTCTTCGGCAGCCTTCCGCGACCAATCGCAACGAGACAACGCCGCCTCGGCCGCGAACCGCGGCGGAACTGGCCGGCTGGCAGCCGCTCGTTGAAGACACGCGCATCAACGAGACGCAGCGGCGCTTGCAAATTCACGACCGCCTTGCGTCAAGCGAACGAGTTCGACCTGACCAACTCAAGCGCTGGCTATACCGCGACGTTCTTCACGCCGATCTCGATGATCCGTACATGGGCCTTGGCGGCGACTTTTTCGAGAACATTGAAGGTAGCTGAGATTGCGCTCTCAATTATTTGTCCTTTTGCCACTCGAGGTACTGGAAGTCCTTCTTCTTGTGAAACTCCGTCGGCCGTTCCTTGCCCGGCAACGCGAAGCATGACTTGCGCGTGTCGCCTTTGATTTCGTAGATGCCCTTGAGCGGATTGTCTTTTCCGTCGCCGAAATAGACGTTGATCTCCTTGGGCTTCTTGGTCGGGTCCACGGAGAACGTCCCGCTCACGGTGAGGCTGCCGGTTTTCATCGTGAACTTGTCGCCGTCGATTTCAATTTTAGTCAGCTCGATCTCGACGGCGGATTGCTCCTGGCCATCGAAACTCTGCGCGGCGGTGGCTTGCCATTTGCCCTGAAATGCCTTGAGTTCTTTTTTGACTTCTTCGTCGGAAGGTTGAGCGGCAAACGCGACGCCGACGAAGAGCAGAGCGAAAATGGTGTGACGCATATGAACCTCCATTTGCAAATGCCATGTTTGGAGTGCGACGCCAACATCATATCCGGGCGCGGCAAACCATTCCAGTTGACTATGGGCTTCAATCAATTTCGTCGGGCGTTGCGTCTCGAATTGTGCATGCCATTTTCCAGGAATCGCTCAAAGAACGTCAGCATACGAGCTTCGGTCTCGCTGCTTTCCAGGATGCCAAGGGCGCGGGCAATGGCTTCGAACGTGGACATGCGGTCGCCAGAGCGATTGCGTCGCAGCGACTCGAAATCGACGCTCGAGCCGGGCAAACGCACGGGCCGAGCCTGGCTCAACATCGGCACGCGTCGCATCATGTGCTGCGTTTGATTCCAGTTGCCATCGGGAACCAGCAGCGTCAGCGGCCGCGGCAGATTCGCGAGGTAGGTTGGCGTGAGCGGCTCGGCGCCTCGGCCGGGAAAGAGCACCAGTGTGGACGGCGAGCTCGGGTCGATGCCGTCGCTGCTGACGGTCCGGTGCGGCAACCCGTGCCGGCGAACGACGGTGTCCTTGATCGCGAGCCGGGCGAGATGTCCAGTGTTGGTCGTTTTGCGCCATTCCTTGGAATGAATGATGACGAACAGCCGCGTCGCGATGCGAAGTTGCGGGGCGTGAGCGCAGACGCATTCATGGCGGCGCAGGCGGCAGGTGGTGCAGCTTGTGAGAGGGACGACAGGATTGGCACGAAGATTCATGTATCGTCCTGATTGGCATGATGCGGGATGGGCGGTATTATTGAATTACGAGTTACGCGGAGGAATGACCCATGCTGACCGAGCAAGAAATCAAGCAGGCGCTGCACGCGAGTCGAGTCGCGCCGATGCCCATGGCGGTTCCGCACGGGCCGTTCGGATGGGAACACTTGTCGCAATTTTTAGGCGGACGTTTGGACATGAGCAAAGTAGTCAAGTCCCTGGAGATTCCCGCTGAGACTTGGCAGAAGCTTGAAAAAATCGCGGACGAAGCAAGTCGCATCCAATCGCGACCAGTAAGTGTATCCGACGTAGCCGCTGCGATTTTGCGGCAATACGCAGAGTCATACTAAATCCCAATCTTCCATCGCATAAGCAATGCAGTGGCATGGTTTTCAATGGTCATCGCCCATGCCCAGTTGCGACGGATGACGTTGGCATGTATTTCCTCGGATTCCGTCAGTCCATCCCGAAGCCGTTTCGCCTCAATCCACTGCAAGTCATCGGCAAGTTTTGCGGCCATTCCTCGGTTCGCGACGTTCTCCAAGGCCGGAAGGTCCATTAGTTTCATGGCCGTGACAGCCGATGCAATCTCAAGGTCCCCTTCAACCATGCAGAGCAATTGAAAAAGTCTTGCAAGGTAGCCTGGATGGAATTCTGGTTCGGCGAACAATGACGGGTCCAACGTTTTCGGATCGTTGCAATGCCTCCATAGAGCTTCAGCGAAGTCGGCTTTCATGCCCGGATCGAAATCATCGGCGAAATTGACATACATCAAATTCGAGTCGATCGCGTCGTTCAGAAAACCTCGCACTCGGATCGCGCTGTCGGTATTTGGCAACAATTCGATTATTGAGGAGGTAATTGCACGGAATACTCCGCCGGAGCTTCCCCAATAGTGGCTTGTATCAAAATCGATGATTCCAGCCATTTTTTATTTGCTCCACACCGCCACCCGTTCCCGCCGATACGCCTCATTCCCCAGATGCGCCGCCGCCGCCGCGCTCACGCCCGCCGAAATCGGCGCGCTCGGCTGCCGCTGATTGCGAATCGCGTCGATCCAGTTTTGCAGATGCAATAGCTCGCCGTCCGGTTGCGGGTAAAAGTCGCGGCCGCGCGGCAGCTCCTTGTTGAGAATCATCTCTTCCGGCTTGTTCTTCGCGAACCTCGGCTCCGGGATCAATTCGAATCGGCCGCGGTCGATGTACATGTTGCCTTCCGTGCCCATGAACTCGATCATCGCGCCG
>Ga0105340_1001108_pt1 | contig 12316 bp, 9 predicted proteins | sample EasRivMeERMLT700_FD_89676 | JGI IMG/M metagenome (GOLD analysis project Ga0105340, IMG submission 89676) | Soil microbial communities from meander-bound floodplain in the East River, Colorado, USA - East River MetaG ERMLT700 | ecosystem: Environmental > Terrestrial > Soil > Floodplain | place... | reverse complement strand
CCGAGCACCTGGGTCGGCGCCAGCGTGACGTTGTCGATCGCGCAGAGATGTTCGAAGAGGTAATGGAACTGGAACACCATGCCGACCTTCGCCGCCGACACCTCGCCGGCATCGCGCGGCTCGAGTCCCGCAATCACGCGCAGCATCGTCGTCTTGCCGGATCCCGACAGGCCCATCAAGGCGACAAGCTCGCCGGTCTCGGCGTGGAGATCGACGCCGCGCAGGATTCCGCGCGAGCCGCGCTTCAGGCGAACGCCCTTGGCATCGAGTGCGCGGCTCATATGGTCGGCATCCTCCAGCGCTCTTCGAGGCGCCGTGCGAGATAGCCGAGCGGCAACGACATCGCCAGATACAACAGCGCGCATAACAGCCCGGGAATCACCCAACTGCCGATGTTGGTCGCGAAGATCTGCGTCTGCTTCGTCAGTTCGACCACCGTCAGCATCGAGACCAGCGACGAGTCCTTGAGCAACGCGACGAAGTCGTTGGTCATCGGCGCGAGCGCCAGACGAAACGCCTGCGGGGCGCGGACGAGACGAAGTGTCTGCATCCTGGTGAAGCCGAGAATACGCGCCGCATCCAGCTGGCCACGGGGCACCGCCTCGAGCGCGCTGCGATAGATTTCGCTCTCGTACGCCGCGTAGTTCAGCCCGAGTCCCAGTAATGCGGCGATGAACGCCGGCAGCCTGATCACCGAGGCCAGGCCGTAGTAGATCACGAACAGCTGCAGCAACACCGGTGTGCCACGCATCACCTCGACGTAGATCGTCAGCAGCAATCGCGAGAAGCGATCGCCATAGACTCGGCCAGTCGCGATGAGCACGCCGAGCGCGACCGCCAGCGCCATCGCCGCAAACGACAATACCAAGGTGATCAGCGCCGCTCGAAATAGTGACGGGACGTAACGGGCGACGAGCTCACCGGTCGAAGGCGCCGCCGTTGACGCGGTTTGCTCTTGGGGATTCGCGGCCCGCTCGTAGAGGCGGAGCTGATCGTCGTTCCAGACATTCCACTTTCGAAAGATCGTTTCGAGCGTGCCGTCTTTCATCGCGTCGCGAAGAATTCGGTCGACCTGATCCCGCAGCGCGGTGTTTTCGGGCGCGGTGATGACAATGTAATGCCCGACGGCCAGCGCGTCGGGATGCGTGAAGAGACCGGTGTTGCGGCGCATCGCGCGATCGGCAAGGACGTTGTCGAGCACGACTCCGTCAACGCGACCGAGAACGAGATCGGAATACGGATGCACGTCATCGTCGTACGAAACCGCGGTGATGCCGTGCGTGCGCTCGGCGTCGAGCAGAAGGTCGTAGGCCATCGTGCCGCCGAGCGTGGCGACGCGCTTGCCTTTCAGATCGGCGAGCGAGCGATAGCGCCCGCGATCGCCGTCGCGGACGGTCAGCACTTCCCGGAACTCGTAATACGGGATGCTGGCAGCAAGCGACTGGCGCCGCGCAGGAATGTCTTCGATGCCGCTCAGTCCGATCTCGAAGTCGCCCCGCTTCGCGGATTGATCGAGCGAGGTGAACTGCACCTGCAGGAACTGCGGTGTCCGGCCAAGCTTGCCGGCGATCAGCTCCGCGATCTCGACGTCAAAGCCAACGAGCTTCGAGGGATCGCGAGGGTCGGCCTCGACGAACGGCGCGCCGCCTTCGGCATCACCGCCCCAGCGGAGGATCTGCTGCGCGCCTAGAGGCGCAGCGGCAGCGAGCGCAAGCAGCACGAGCAGGTAGAGGCGTGTCCGCATCTTGCGAAAGCGATCATAGTTCAGCCGCTGCGCGGCGCGGACTGGGCGCCGGGTGGTTCGCGAAACGGCTCGACGGGAATGCGCTCGTAGCGCACATCGAGAATCGTGAGCGGCTCGTGGCCGCCGGGCGCATGAAGGACCACGCGCTCGCCTGCGGCCTTCTTCATCAACGTGCGCGCGAGTGGCGACACCCAGCTGATGTAGTTGCGATCGAGGTCGACTTCGTCGACGCCGACAACGCTGACGACGCGCTCGGCGCCCGTGGCATTGGTGTAGCGCACGGTCGCGCCAAAAAACACGCGCGTCGCCGCCTGCCCGCCTCGTGGCGCTTCCGGGTCCACTACTTCCGCGGCATCGATCCGTTTTGTAAGAAAGCGAATCCGTCGATCGATTTCACGTAGGCGTTTCTTCCCGTACTGGTAGTCGGCATTTTCGCTGCGATCACCGTTGCCTGCCGCCCAGGCGACGACTTGCGTCACGGCGGGCCGCTCCCTCAACAGGAGAAAGCGGTGCTCGTCCTTGAGCCGCTGCAGGCCGCTCGGGGTGATGTAGTTCTTGACGCGCGGGCCGGGCGCGTCGGCCTTGGGGTTTCGAGTGAATCCCTTCCTCATACTGCTCGACAGATTGAATCACAACTGCCGTTGGTGGGCCTTCCAATCAGCTCGAAGGAATGATCACTCGCTCACCTCGCAGGTCGCTGACTTGTCGGTGGTGCGACGCGCGCACGCGGCGATGCGCTGATCATTTAATCCCTGCACCGCCACCGAAATATCGCGGCCAGGCGCCGCTCCCGCCATTTCTTCCGTCAGCCTGCGAAAGGTATGGACGATGCTCGCGCTCTGAAGCTGAAACGTTTGCGCTCCGTTCGGCGAGAACTGGATCACGGTGATCACGTTCTTGTCGGCGACCGTGACGGCGACTTTCGACACCAGGCCGTTGTCGCACCAGTGCTGCGCCACGGCCTTGAGCTCCTTGGGCGCATCGACGTCACACTTGCGGTCGGACTTCCCCGCGGTGGGCGTGGAGCTCGGCGGCGACACGCGCTGGCCAAGCATCGCCAGCGCGATGATCGCCATGATTGCGGCGATGCCCCAAAAGACGCGAACGGAGTTCATGGGTGTCACTTCATGCAAGAACGGTGCGAGCGGATCAGGCAAAGGCCACGTAAGTGCTGAGCTGGGCGAAGGTCTGGCGTAAAGTGCGCGCATATTCTCGAATTCCGAACAAACGACGGGTCAAAAACCGTGAATTCCGCCTCGCCGCCGGCCAGCCCCTCGGTTAAGATCCTCCGCGCGATTCCCTCGCGCGCAATGATCAGGAAATCCATCGGTAAATATCGGATCGTCGAGAAACAGGATCGCGAAACCGGCACGGTCTATCGAGCCGTGGACGACGCGATTAGCCGCGAAGTGGCGATCAAGATCCTCAGCGCCGACGTCGAGGACAGCGACGTCTTCAGGCGCTTCAGCGCCGACGCGGCAGTCCTGGCGACGCTGAACCATCACGAGGTCGCCGCCATCTACGAGGTCACCAGGGTCGAACGCGACCTGCTGATCGTGATGGAGCTCGTTCGCGGCGAGTCTCTCGAGCAACTGTTGAAGCGCTCCGGCCCCTTGCCGCCGGAGCGGGCTGGCTATCTGGTGTGGCAAGTCCTCGGCGCACTAAGCCCCGCGCACGAGGCCGGGATCGTCCACGGCGACATCAGGCCCTCCAATCTGATGGTCTTCGCCGGCAGCATGAAGATCCTCGACTTCGGCCTCGCGAGGTTCGCGGACGCCGGACGACCAACGACCGACAGCAGCCTGACGGCAACACCCGTGTATATGGCCCCGGAGCAGGTGCGGTCGGAGGGCGTGGACCACCGCGCCGACCTTTACTCCTGCGGCGTCGTGTTCTACAACCTGCTGACGGGAACGGTCCCATTCAAGGCCGGCAACCGTGTTGAGTTGATGCGGATGGTCTTGAACGATCCGCCGACGCCGGCATCAACCTATCATCCGGATTTGCCGGACTGGTGCGGGAAGCTGATCGACAAAGCACTCGCGAAAGCGCCGGTCGATCGTTTCCAGACCGCGGAAGAATTTCGCAGCGCCTTGACAACCGAGATCGGCAGCGCCACCGGGACTCCGGCGCGCAAACTTGGCACTCCAGCTGTATTTGAAGGTGCGCCGACCGTGGTCATGCGTGCTTCGGGCGCACCCAACGCGGTCGCTCCCCCCGTAGACGCCGCGGTGCCACCACCCCCGATCGCACCGATACCAGCCGCGACACCGGCCCAACGCGCGCCAATTGCGAAGGCGTCGAATCGTAATCACCTCGTGGCCGCCGCCGTCGTCCTCGCCGTCTTCATCGCAGCCGTCGCCGCCTACAATTTCAGCAGTCGCCTTCCCGCCGCTGATGTCGCTCCGGTAGCATCAGATCCAGTGACGACGAGTCCTGCAGCCGCGCCAACAACGCCCGCCCCTGCTCCGGTGATAGCGGCGCCGGTCGAGACGACTCCCGCGGTTCCTGCGAATGCGGCCACGACGCCGGCCTCACCTCCGGCAACCGTCGCGACGCCGCAACCCGATCTCGCCTCGGGCGCCGCGCCACGTACGGCAAAGAGCCCGCCGGCGGTGGCACCGCCGGCGAAATCGACGCCGGCATTTCCGTCCCTGATGTTCGATGCCGACGCCGTAGTGGCGGACGGCGACAGGCACCGTGAGCGTGACGGCAGGTTGGTAATGGCGGACGGGAAAATTACCGTGGTCGAAAAGAACGACACGGTGATCGCGACCTTTCCTATCGATCGGATCACCGGCGTCAGCTATTCGACCGCAAGACATCCGCTTTGGAACTCTCCAACCGGACCGGCCGAGGTACTGAGGGTTGAAGGCGGCGCCTTTGGCATTCGGCGCGGCGCACGTAACTGGCTCGTGTTCCACACCACGGACTCGGTGCACGTCGTTCGCGTGAGTGATGAAGACATCCGTAACGTCATCGACGCGCTTCAAGCTCGCATCGGGCAGCCCGTCAGACGCGTGACGGAGAAGAAGGACTGACGCCGACGTGCTGATCCTCACGTTCCTCGACGCGGGCCTGCCACGCGTCCATCGGCTGCGCGACGGCGACAACCTCATCGGCCGCGCGCCGGTCTGCGAGTTGGTCATTACCGCGCCGGAAATGTCGCGGCAACACGCGCGCGTGCGCGTCACGCGGACGAAAGTGATCCTCGAGGACCTTGGCAGCACGTCCGGCACCTTCGTCGACGGCACGAGGATCAGCGGCCCACACCAGCTACACCCCGGCGACAGTTTTACCGTCGCTACCGTCGAGATCACGCTCGCGAGTGACGTCAACGAGATCGAGCTGAGCGAGGAAGGCCACCTGCTGATCGACGATGCCAACAGCATCGTCGTCCCGATCAAGCCCGCCGACGTGCCCGAGCGGGGTCCGACGGCCGATGTCCCGGCGGACCGCCGCAACGAGAGCGATCGCCGCAATGAGAGCGATCGCCGCACCGGGATCAACAGACGCAAACACAACGTCGGCCGACCCACAGGCGATCGGCGATCAGGACGCGATCGGCGCGGCGGCCGCATCGTCCGGCTGCTGGCGGAAATCGGCAAGACCCTGGTCCAGGTTCAGCCGCTCGAGCAGGTGCTCGAGCGCGTGGTCCACCTGGTGTTCGACGCGGTGCCGGCCGAGCGGGCGTTCTTGCTGTTGCGCGACTCACTCGACCAACCCCTCACGGCGCGCGTGCAGCGGAACCGTGATGGGACGTTACCGACCAAGACCATGCTCAGCCACACCATCGTCAACAAGGTGATGCACGAGCGAGTCGCGATGCTGGCGAAGGACGCCTTGTATGATCCGCGGCTCGACAGCTCCGGCAGCATCCAGTCCATGAACGTGCGATCGTTCATGTGCGCGCCGCTGTGGAATCGGGGCGAAGTGCTCGGCGTGCTGTACTGCGACAACCCGAAAAGCAAGCGGTTCAACGAAGACGACCTCGAAGTGTTCGCGGCGCTTTGCAACTACGCCGCGGTGGCGATCGAGCAGTCACGGCTGGCGAGTCAACTGACAGAGGAGACGCGGCGGCGCGAGCGGCTACAGCGCTATCACTCTCCAGCGGTGACCAACAAGATTCTGCACGGCGGCGACGCCGATGATGGTCTGATCGCACAGACGCGGGACGTCTCGGTGATGTTTTGCGACATCGCGGGCTTTACCTCGATGACGCAACACATGACGCCCGAAGCGGTCGGTGACATGCTCAACGACTTTTTCGAGCGGATGACGGACGTGATTTTCGATCACGACGGCACGCTCGACAAGTTCATCGGCGACGCCATCCTCGCAGTGTTCGGGGCGCCGCTTGAACAAAGCGACCATGCGTCACGCGCCGTCGCCGCCGCGATTGAGATGCGGCGGGTACTGGCTCAATTCAACGCCGAGCGCCACGGCCGGCCGATCGAGATGCGCATCGCGATTAATAGTGGTCCGGCCTTGACCGGCGACATCGGATCGCCGCGGCGCCGCGAGTTTACGGTGCTTGGCGACGTGGTCAACATCGCATCGAGAATCGAGTCGTCCGTGGCGAAACCAGGCCAGATCGTCATCTCGGAATTCACCAAGGGCCGTCTCGGCCCCGGCTTCCAGTTTCGTCAGCTCGACAGCGTCACACTGCGCGGCCGCGATAGCGCCGTGGATCTGTTTGAAGTGATCGGATAGGGCTTGACCTTTTAACCATCACACTGCGCGGCCGCGATAGCGCTGTGGATCTGGTCAACGATTCACGGTCACCACTTGCGACAGCGCGCTGTTGCCAGCTGCGTCGTATGCCTTGGCGCGCAACGTGTGCGCACCGCGTTTGAGACGCTGTGAATTCAAACTCATTGCGAACGGCGCTGTCGTCGACGCCGTGCTCATTGTGCCGTCCACATACAGTTCAACCTTGACGACGCGCACGTTGTCCGAGGCGGCCACAGTCACCGACACCGTTTTCGCAACGGTTTGCCCATTGGTCGGCGTCGTGATGCTGACGACCGGCGCAATCGTGTCGGCCGGGGGATCTGGCGTCGTCACGACAATTGGATTGCTGGTCGCAAGGCGAACACTGTTGCCGCTGAAGTAGCGCAATTCGTAGGTGCCAGCCGTTGTGGGCGCAGTGAAGAACAGCGTGCCACTGATTGCGCCGGACGTGGACTGTTGCTCTCGTGATGCCGAGTCGGAGGCGCCCGACGCGAAGAGTCCGATCCAATCCGCAACGGATACGGCGCCCGTGGAAGCTGTCCACGCCCCCTCGATGACCCCGCTCGTAGTAACCGCGGTGGACGCCGAGAGCGTGACCGTTGGCGTTGCAACCGGTAACTCGTCCGCGCCGACGTCCGCTGCCGACCCTCGTGCATCGCCGTCAATGTCGAACGAGACCGGCACGACCACTGCCGCCGCCTTGTCGATCGCGATCGTCGCTCCCGGTACGAGATGGAGGTTCGCTGCGGCCACATCCACGAACAGCGACAACGATGCATTCTCGACGTTGCCGCTGGTGGTGGCGCGCGCGCCGTCGCGCGGTACGAGACGATCCGTCGTGAGATTGTTCGCGATGGCAGCGACCGTGTTCGTGAACCGCCACTCGATGGAGGAGGAACGCGGCGCATTCGTCGACACGACCGTGTTGTGCAGCACATTCGTTTCGCACGATTGCTCGAGACCGATCCCAGTATCAAAGCCTGCACTGCTCGTGAAGAGCCTCGGGTCGCTTGCGACGACGAAGTTATTGACGATGACCCCGCCGTAATGGCCGACGTTGGTGGCGCCGCCACAGGGTGCGTCGCTGTACGTCCTCCCGATTACTACAGATCCGAGGCCGAACCCGATGCCGCGTGCCGGATTGATGATGACGTTGCCTTCGACGCGCGTGTCCCTGCTGCCAGTCCACACGTGAATCGCAGGGTCGGGCAGACCGCTGCCGCACCAGAAGCCGCTGATGACGTTGGCGTAGATCTGCCAGCCGCGAGCCTGATGGATGTCGATCCCGCCCGTGTAGCAGTTGTTGCGGACGAACGGTCTGCCGACGTCCGTCAGTTCGAGCGACGAGCACCTGATCACGCCGTTGTCGGCGTAATTGCCTTCGGCAGGATTCACCTTGATGGACTGTTCGGACGCGTCAACGCCGCGAAGATTGTGAAGTAGCGTTCCCGATACCGGGCCGTCGGGAGCGACGTGAACCAAATGCCAGTACGATCGCGTGAGCGTGACGTCGGCAATGGTGACATTGGACTTCTGCACCAACAGCACATTGCCAATCGAATACTGGCCATCAAGAACAACGCCAAGCCGGTTTCCGGACCTCGATCGCAGTGTGACGCCAGGGACGCGCATCACGAGCGTTTGCGGCAGCGTATACACGCCATCGGCGAGTTGAACCGTGGAGCCAGGCTGCGCGGCGTCGAGAATCGATTGCAGGCTTCCAACTTGTAATGGCGTGACGTCGATGACGGCGCCAGACGGTGCAGGCAACGGTCCGCAAAAGGTTTGCGCGCGCGCCGTGACAGGCAGTGCAAGGCAGATGACACCGGCAACCACCGCGACGACAGACGAAACGCGACAATAAAACATGGATCACCCCAAGTGTAGTGCTCACGCCACTGGTCCAATGTGGGGGATTCGGCGGGGGAAGACCGCGCGGACGCCGTGATGTTTGCGGTGCAGTGATGTGTACAACATTTCTCGTGCCGCCGCCACTACGAATTCGAGGTGGTGTGCCGTGCACCGTTCTTCCGTCCTCCGTGTGCTCCGTGGTCAGCTTGACAGCGTCACACTGCGCGGCCGCGATAGCGCTTTGGATCTGTTTGAAGTGATCGGATAGATTCCGTCGAGGCTACGCCTCAGATTAAGATATGGCGCCATGTCGCAGGAGTCGCACGAGATCCGCTATCCGGCAAAGTGTTCGGAATGCGGCTCCACAAGAGCCATGCTCAAGAGCGCCACGACCGTGCCGGGCTATCCGGAAATCATCCGCGTGGACATCCGCTGTGCGGCCTGTGGGTACAACTGGACGCTCTACACGCGGCATAGCGAGCCCCCGATCTAAAACCCGCCAGGAACGACTCAACAGCTGAGACATTCGCGGTCGGAGTCCGTCTATCTCTGCAAAGAGAACCGCATGGATGCCCGCGATTGGCGCTTCCCGACGGCCTGCCCGATTTGCGATGCGATGGCCGGGACGCCCTATCACGTTCAAACCGTGGCGCCTACGCTTACGCTCGCGCTGCGTTGTGGTGACTGTGGACACGAGTGGGAAATCTCCGCTCCGTCACCGTCGTTATTCCTTAAGCCTCGCCCGGATCGTCGCAAATCGTCCAGGCCGAAGCTGTCCTAGCGGTTCTTCGCCGGTCTTCCGCGCTCCAGATGTCGGCGGTTTATGACTTTGTAACGTCGGGTACCTTTCTCGCTGAGTTTGAAGTTTGACGACAAATTTGGTGAGATCGAGCCTCCCCTGCGGAGTGACCCAATTGGATACCCGCGACTGGCGCTTTCCAACGGCCTGTCCAAATTGCAATGCAGTGGCCGGGACGCCGTACCTCGTTCAAGCCGAGGCGGCTACGCTCACTCTCGCGCTGCGGTGTGATGACTGTCGCCACGAATGGAACATCTCAGCGCCATCGCCGTTCGTATTTGTGAAGCCTCGACCGGATCGTCGCAAATCGCCTAGGCCGAGGCCATCCTAGCGGTTTCTTCGGGTCCAATGAGCCAATTCGTGGCTTAGTACGCCAGGGCGGTCGTTCCCAGGCCACGATGCTCACGGCCATCCGTGGTTACATCGTAGGACACTTCGCTCTGCTGTCCCTTCACGACAACAGTTCTACAAAATGTGAACGCCGGTTCGCGGTGGTCGATACGAACGGCGCGGCTAGGGCTTGGCTACCGTAATGGCGGTGCCGTTGCTGCCGTTGTCGACGTCATGATTGGTCGCGCGCTGGTAGACCAGCGTAGCATGGCTCAACGTGTCGACGGTGAAGGTGGCGCTTGTCTTCTTCACATTGATCGTCCCGGTGCTGACCTGACACGATCCGCTGCTGCTGGTTGTGCACGTAACTGTGCCCGAATGACCACCACTCCAGTAACCTGAAATCTGTACACCGGCACGGTTCGCTTCGGCGGCATCATGGATCGTGACGGTCACAACCGCTTTCCAAGTCTGCTTGTTTAAGCCGGAAGGCGCACCATCGAGATCGCCGACGTGCATGGTTTGCGGAGGCGGCGCATTCACCGTGATTGCAACGGTTCCGGAGTCAGTTCGCGCACCGCGATCGTCGATCGCACGCGCCATGAGGAGATAACTGCCGGGCGCGACGTTATTCCACGTCGCCTCGAACGGGCTCGTGACGTCAGTCGCCACCAATGAGCCGTTGGCGTAGAACTCCACCTTGTCAATCGAGCCGTCGCTGTCGTCGGCCGTTGCGGCCACGACGACCGTCGCCGGGGCGCTATAGGTGCTGCCGGCGGCCGGTGACGTCACACTCACGGAGGGCGGCGCATTCGGCGCATCGACCACGTGCTGCCGGACTTCTTTCAGTTTTTGCACGACCAGCCAGCTGCGAAGAAGATACCCGACATTGGCCGCCGCCTCTCCGGTCATGTGGGTGTCCGGGTCGCCACCAGGCAAGTACGGATCGCTGTCGGCCCCGAATCCGGCGCCACTGCCGGTTGGGTGTACGCCGTCACTAGAGATCAACGTGCCCATCCAACTGGTGCCGGGACGTCGCAGCACGATCTCCTGGTAATAATCGATGAGCGGCAGACTTCTGGTGAATGCGAGATTGGTGACGGCCGCGTTGAACTGTACGACCACATCGTTGGGGAAGCCATCGCCGCGCGGCGGTATGGTCGACAGGATCGGTACGATGTGCTCCGCTTCAAGCCTGTCGACGATGGTGTGGAGATTGGCGATGTTTTGCGAGTTGCCGGGGTCGTTGGTGCCGAGCATCACGACCGCAATCTGCGCGTCGTTGAATGCGGAAATGACGGTATCAACCTGGAGGTTTCCGGAGTACGTCGGGTCCGCCACAATCGATCGCGCGTCGATCGGATCGGACGTGACCGGCATCGCTGGTCCGCCGTTGCAACATCCGAGAACGAATTCCTGAAGGGTCAGCCCGCCGCTCGATGTCAGACCGCGTTGGAACGTGGTGTCAGCTGCCGCCAAATACCAGCCGTTCTTCTGAGTCAGATCGAAATTGTTCGCACCCCATGACCCGGTGTGGGCCCACGACGTCACGTCGGCATCCGACAACGTTTTTCCAGCGCCACGGACCGGCCAAAGGGCGAACGCGTACGAGTGGGTGATCGAATCGCCGAGCGCGAGCACGAAACCCTCGGTTTTCTGATTCGCTGCGCTGCGTAACAGCGACGACGCATGCGCGACCCAGTCGCTTTGCCATCCATCATCGTAGGAATTGGCGCGTGCCGAAGTTGGGCCATCGAGGGTGCTCGCCGAAACCACGGCGACAACGGTCAACAGCGTGATGACGAGCCCAAGACTGCGCCAGGATCGATGAGTGTATTTGAGGAATTTTTTCAAGGCGTCGAGCCTAACACGAGCGTGCTGTCAGCCATAGGCGAAAGCGTTCCATCGCTTTCAACCTGAACCGTCGTTGATTTCCAGCTTCTTTCTCCAAAACCACCATTCGAGCCGGCTAACACTTTTTCCGCAGGTGCGAGGCAACGCCGCCGACATCTTCAAACCTTGAGTCGGCATCATTCGTCGTTCGGCTTCCTGCTCGTCCGCGGTCCAAAATACGGTGGCGTAAACGGCACCATCAATCTCGCACTCCGCGCTCAAGGATATGCCCAACCCTCTGGCGTGCCCACTCTCGTAATATCCACGTGCCCACTCCGCTGACTGCCGAAGCGACCGACGCCGAACGACCATGGTCCGGTCGACACGGCGGACGAAATCGTCCGGGCGCCGCCAGACAATCGTGTGGACGTGCTCAGCCACTGCGACAAGTGCGGGTTCCGATGGGTTGTGACTGTGGATCGGGGTAAACACACCACGTAGAAAGCGTACGAGTAACCCGTTTATCTCCTTAATCTTCGCGGATTTTTCTAGCTCTTAAGAGGCGGCCCCCCAGCCAGACTGACCGACGGTCCGCAGCACCCTGTTCCATCGACTCTAGAACGTGAGCGTATTTGAGCTGGATTCAACTTAGATGGTTGTCGCCCGCGAAGGTCTTTGCTAGGATTCGCCGGATGACTTGAGTCGGCCGTAGTGCCTCCCGTTCTGGGAGGCCATGTTGAAAGAACGACCCGCTTTCGAACCTCCTCCTTGTCCCATCTGCAAGGGACAAATGGAGGTGGTCTATAACCGCTATCACCAGGTCGTCGCCGTGTGCGTGGATTGCCATACGGGTCTGACTATTCCCGATTCGTCGCAGAAAGTTTTGCGCTTGAAGCGTGAGGGGAAGTGGAGCCCTCTTGGCTGAGCGCCAGCAACCACGCCGAACAATAAATCCGCTGCCGCTGATTTGCCCCCGGTGTGGCGAGAAGCTGACCTACGTACGCGAGGATGGCGACGTTCGGGTT
>Ga0105340_1001107_pt1 | contig 12323 bp, 15 predicted proteins | sample EasRivMeERMLT700_FD_89676 | JGI IMG/M metagenome (GOLD analysis project Ga0105340, IMG submission 89676) | Soil microbial communities from meander-bound floodplain in the East River, Colorado, USA - East River MetaG ERMLT700 | ecosystem: Environmental > Terrestrial > Soil > Floodplain | place... | reverse complement strand
GCGCTCTTCACGTTGAGCTTGCGGTGCACCATGAAGCCCTGGCCGTCGTAGTAGTTGACGCCGACGAAGTTGAGCCCGAGGCTGGTGTCGCGCGTGATCGTCCAGGTGGTGTTGCGCGACAGGATGTCGACCTCGCCCGATTGCAGCGCGGTAAAGCGCTGCTGCGCGGTGAGCGGCGTGTAGCGCACCTTGGCTGCGTCGCCGAACACCGCCGCCGCGACCGCGCGGCAGAGGTCTACGTCGATGCCCTTCCAGACGCTCTGCGAATCGGGCGCAGAGAATCCGGCGACCGCACCTCCGTTCACGCCGCACTGCACGAAGCCCTTGGAGCGCACCGCGTCGAGCGTGGACTGCTGCTGTGCGTATGCGGGAGTTGCGAGTACGGCGAGTATCAACAGTTCTTTTTTCACGACGGTTCTCCTTCGAGTAGGAAGTCGCGGACGACCGCGATCTGAGCGGGATGCAATAGCGTCGGCGCATGGCCGACGCCGGGAAGCTCGACGACCTTGGCTTTGGGACCGCGGCGCGCCATCTCCGCGGCGGTCTGCCGGGAGACGACGTCCGACTGCTCGCCGCGAATGAGCAGCGTCGGGCAGCGCACGGCGTCGTAGATCGGCCAGATCTCGAGATCCTTTTCGGGCATCGTCGCGCGGTAGGCCTCGGCGATGCGCGTATCGTAATGCGGGCGCCAGCTGCCGTCCTCGCTCCTGCGCACCCAGGTCTCGGTCAGGAAGCGCCACTGCGCGTCGCTGTGCGGGCCGAACGGCGCCGAGATGGTGCGGATGTATTTTTCCGCGTCGTCCAGCGTCGCAAAAGAGGGCGCCTGGCCGATGTAGTTCGCGATGCGCTCGAGCGAGGCTTTCCCGATCACCGGGCCGGCGTCGTTGAGGACCAGCTTCTTCAGCGGGCTCGCCGCCTGCGCGGCAAGCGCCATGCCGACGAACCCGCCCATCGAGGTGCCGAGCCAGTTCACCGTCTCGACATCGAGCCGGGCGATGAGCGTGACCATGTCGGCCACGTACTGCGTCCAGGTATAGAGCTTCGCGTCGGCCAGCCGGTCGGAGTCGCCGCGTCCGGCGACGTCCGGGCACACGATGCGGAACTGCGCGCAGAGCGCCCGCGCCAGCTCGTCGAAATCGCGCCCGGAACGCGTGAGGCCGTGCACGCACACCAGCACGTCGCGGTTGCGCGGGTCGCCCCACTCGCCGTAGGCGATGCGGTGCAGGCCGGCCGGGGAGGCGCAGAGCACCGAGCGCCGGCGGGGCTCCGCTACTTCAGCCATTGCGCGACGATCGCCTCGCGGGCAACTTTTGCTTCCTGATCGATGGAGGAATAGCTGCCGCCGTTCGCGCGCAGGAGCGCGAGCTTCTCCGATTTCAGGTTCGCGCCGCGCACCGGATAGCCGTAGTTCGCATAGCGCACGCGCTCGAGCGCGGCCTCTTCCTCGTCGTACCAGATCCACTCCTCGACGAAGCGGAAGGCGAGCTCCTCGAGCGCGGCATCGGGCCCCTCGGTGCCGAAGAGCGAGAGCACCCCGTCGCGGTAGCGCCAGTACGTGTGGCGCGCGTCGGTGACCGCGTAGCCGATGAGGCTGCCATCGGCTTGCGCCGCGCAGGTCAGCCCGAGCTCGAGGCGGCCTTCCTCGCCGGCGAGAATGTCGACCTGCGCGTCGACCTTGGCGTCGTCGAGGCGGCCGGCGGTCTGCTCGACGAGCTGGCCGTTCTCGATCACCGCGCGGCCGCGCTCGCTGTCGCGCTCCCATTCGGCCTCGACGCGCAGCTCGGGAAAGTCCGCCGACGCGGCGGTAAACGCGGGAAAGGGAATGCCGCGCCGCGGACGGAAGCGATACTCGAGCGCCCCCGCCGCGTGGTGCTCGGTGTAGTCCTCGGCGTCCTCGTCGCGCACCATCAGCCAGCGCAGGCGCTCGCGGAAATCGTCGAGCCGCCCTGCGCCGGTGATGCGCACGACCGCGGTGAACACGAGGCGCTAGCCGCCGTACTTGAAGGACAACGCGAGCCGCGCGCGGAACTGTGTCACCTTTCCGTCCTCGATTTTCACGTCGAGCTTCTCGATCTCCGCGATGCGCAGATCGCGAAGGGTGCCTGCCGCGGTCTTCACCGCGTTGCGCACGGCGTCTTCCCACGAGTTGCTGCTGGTGCCGATCACTTCGGTCACGCGATAGACCGTTCCGCCGCCTTTCTTCGCCATGGTCGATCCTCTCCTCTGGTCGCGGGAGACCCCCGCGAGATGATTCTATACGCGACGCCAATAGCGGGGGCGCAAGCGGCGCTCGGACTGGATGCGGATCGAATCTGGCTTCAGGACCACGCTGACCGCACCGTCCAGATCGGTGCGCAGGACCGGGACCCGCGCACTCGCGTAGCGCTCCAGCACCTCGCGCGCCGGGTGGCCGAAGCGGTTGCGGTACCCCGCCGGCACCACCGCCCAGCGCGGCGCCACGGCGGCGATGAATTCGGCGCTTGACGAGGTGCGGCTGCCGTGGTGCGGCACCAGCAAGATGTCTGTTTGTGGAATCTTCTCGATAAGAACCGACTCTGCGGCGCGCTCGATATCCCCGGTCAGCAGAATGGAAGCTCCGCCGGCGGCAACGCGCAGGACGCAGCTCTGGTTGTTGCGGCGCGCCGCCTCCCAGCCCGCCTGCGGATGCAGGAACTCGAAGCGCACGCCGTCCCATTCCCAGCGCCTGCCGGCGGCACATCGGCCCGCCGTGGCGACCAGCGAGTTCAGGGCATGGCCGCGTGCAAGCGAGGACGCGAGCGCCCGGACCTCCAGGGTTTCCAGCACCGTGAGCGCGCCGCCGACGTGATCCATGTCCTCGTGGCTGAGGACCATCATGTCCACGCCGCGGATGCCGGCGGCGCGCAACAGCGGCACGACGATGCGCCCGCCGCTGTCCGCCTCGGGGCCGTAGGCCGGGCCGGCGTCGTAGAGCAGCGTGCGGTTAGCGGTCCGCACCACTACGGCCAGGCCCTGGCCGACGTCGAGCGCGGTGATCCAGGCCTCGCCCGCCGCCGGCGCAGCCGGGGCGAGCGAAAACGCCGGCGCCATCAGCGCGAAGCCGCCGGCGCGCCACGGCACGCCGCGCGGCGCGAGGATCCAGACCGCGCCCGCCATGGCGAGCGCCGCGGCCCACAAGGGCGGTACGTGCTGCTGCCACAGTGCGCCGGGAAGCACTGCGCACCATTCGAGGAAACGCAGAAGCCATTCGACGAGCCACGCCGCGATCTCCAGGACAGATTCCAGGGGAAGAATCACTGCGATCAGTGCGAGCGGCGTCACGATGACCGACACCACCGGAATGGCGATGGCATTGGCGAGCGGCCCGGCGACCGAGACCTGGCCGAACAGCAACAGCGCGGCGGGCGCCAGCCCCACCGTGATGGCCCATTGCATGCGGCCCCATTGAGCCGGGCGCCATTCGTTGGAGGCGACGTAGAAGAGGAGGGCGACCGCGGCGAACGAGAGCCAGAGCCCCGGCGCGAGCGGCGCCCAGGGATCCGCGGCGACGACCACCGCCAGCGCCAGCGCGAGCGTGCGCGCGGGCGAGGCGATGCGCCCGCACCAGAGCGCAGCGGCGACCACGCTCACCATGTAGAAGGTGCGCTGCGCCGGCACCGCGAAACCGGCGAGCAGCGTATAGCCGAGCGCGGCCGCGATCGCCGCCGCGGCCGCAGCCTTCCTTGCGGGGAGCCGCAGCACCGCGGCCGGCACGCGCCGCCAGCCGAATGCGACCAGCCACGCAGCCAATCCCGACACGAGCGTGACATGCAGCCCGGAGATGCTCATCAGGTGCGTTACGCCGGTGCGGTTGAAAAGCCGCCATTCCTCGGCGGAGATCGCACGCTGGTCCCCGACCGCGAGCGCGGCGAGAATTCCCGCGGCAGGCGTCGCGCCGAGCTGGTCCTGGAAACGATCGCGCACCGCTTCCCTGGCTTTTTCCACCCGAGCGAAGAAGCTGTCCCTGAACCCCACTCTGCGCTGCTCCCCCCGCTGCCTGACGTACCCCGTCGCACCGACCCCCCGCTCGAGCAGCCATGCCTCGTAGTCGAAGCCGTACGGGTTTACGTGGCCATGCGGCCGGCGCAGCCGCACCGTGAAGAGCCAGCGCTCACCCGGGTGCACCGGCTCCCTCAGGAGCGACGGCCCCTCTTCGATCGAGGGGCTCCGATGCCACGCCAGCAGCAGCTTCCTCGGCAGGCGCTGATCGGACGACTCCACCTCGAGCTCGAAGCGCACCGCGCGTTCGCTCACAGCCGGCAGGCTCGCGACAACGCCGACAACGTCGAGGTCGCGGCCTTCGAGCTCCGGCGCGAGCCAGTCGGCCATGCGCAGGTGTGCCATAGCGGCGGCCCAGAAGAAGCCGACGGCGAACGCCAACGGCAGAAGGAGGATTTTCTGTCTCAGGAAGAACAGCAGTAACACCGCCGCCCATGCCATCGGCGGCAGCTCGGCCTGCACCTGGAGCGCCGCCGCCCCCGCGGCAAACGCGAGGGCTGCCAGGGTCATCTACAATGGAACGCGCTTGCTCTCTTCCGGCTGACCGTGCCCCGCAAGTTTTTCCGCAAGTACCTTCCCGATCCCGAGGTCGTGCGCTCGAGCCGCATGGTCGCGGCGTTCGGAAGCTGGGCGCAGCACCCGAACCTGTGGCACCTCAACCGGCGCTCGGTGTCCGGCGCGGTGGCGATCGGGCTGTTCGCGGGCCTGGTGCCCGGGCCGCTGCAGATGCTCATCGCGCTGCTGCTGGCGGTGCCGCTCAAGAAGAACCTCCCGGTGGCGCTGCTGGTCACGCTCTACACCAATCCCTTCACCATCGTGCCGCTCTACATCCTCGCCTACGCGTACGGGCAGTTCCTCCTGCCTGGGGAGCGCGCCGCCCATGTCACTCCCTTCGACTTCGACTGGGGGAATTTCGCCGAGTCGATGCATGGACTCGGCGAATGGGCGCTCTCGCTTGGCAAGCCGCTGGCGCTTGGCCTGGTAGCGCTCGCCTGCACCCTCGCGGTGGTCGGCTACGTGGCGGTGCAGATCGCGTGGCGCGGTTATGTCGTTGCCGCGTGGCGCGCGCGCGCGCGGCGCCGCAAGGTCCGCATTTGACGCATCCGGAATTCGTCGCCGCGTACCAGGCGGGGCGCATCCGCGTGAAGGTCGACCGCGCCGCCGCGGCGCGCTTCGTCGCCGGCCGTGCGATGCTGCCGCTCGTCCTGCTGCCGGTGCTCGGCCTGGGCGTGGCGCTTGCGCTGGTGGGCTACGTGATCACCGGAGCGGCGATCTTCGTGGCCGCCCTGGTGCTGCGCTATCTAGTACGCCGCAGCAGCGACGGGTTCCTCATGTGGCGCGCGATTCAGGATGCCGAGTTCTACCGCCAGGTCATGGCGGCTCAGGTGCTGACCATCGAGGAGTGCAGCACCCCGTCGCGCAGCTCGTAGATGCGCTGCGCCCGCGCGGCGAGGTCGCTGTCGTGGGTGACGATCACGAACGCCGTGCCGTGCGATGCGGAGAGCCGCACCATTGCTTCGAACACCTCGTCGGCGGTGTGCGAGTCGAGGTTGCCGGTCGGCTCGTCCGCCAGCACGCACGCGGGCTCGGTGACCAGCGCGCGCGCGAACGCGCAGCGCTGGCGCTCGCCGCCCGAGAGCTCGCCCGGCTGGTGCTCGAGGCGCGCGCCGAGGCCGACTTCGCCGAGGATCTTCGCGGCGCGCTTTTTCGCCTCGCCGTGTTCCATTCTTCGAATGAATAGCGGCATCGCCACGTTCTCCACGGCCGTGAACTCGGGCAGCAGGTGGTGGAACTGGTAGACGAAACCGAGCGTCGCGTTGCGCACCCGGCCGCGCTCGGCCTCGTTCATGCTGCTGAAGGGCTTGCCCTGCACCAGGACCGTGCCTTCGGTCGGGGCGTCGAGGCCCCCGAGCACGTGGAGCAGCGTGGACTTGCCCGAGCCCGAGCGGCCGACGATGGCGATGCGCTCGCCGGCGCGCACTTCCAGGTTCACGCCGTGCAACACCTGCACCGGCGCCGGGCCCTGATACGTTTTCCTCAGGTCTTTGCACGAGACTACCGCTTCACTCATAGCGCAGTGCCTCGGCCGGGTTGACGCGCCCCGCGCGCCAGCTCGGGTAGATCGTGGCGAGAAAAGACAGGCCGAGCGCCATTGCCGCGATCCAAACGACATCGTTCGCCTGCAGGTCGGACGGCAGGTCGGGGATGAGGTAGACGTCCTTGGAGAGGAACTTGATGTTGAAAGCGTGCTCGATCGCCGGGACGATGACGTCGATGTTTAGCGCCGTGACGATGCCCGTCAGCACTCCCACCAGCGTGCCGACGACCCCGAGCACCATGCCCTGGACCATGAAGATCTGCAGCACCGAGCCCGGCGCCGCGCCGAGCGTGCGCAGGATGGCGATATCGGCCTGCTTGTCGGTGACCGCCATCACCAGCGTCGAGATGATGTTGATCGCCGCGACCAGCACGATCAGCCCGAGGATCAGGAACATCATGCGCTTCTCGATCTCGACCGCGCGGAAGAAGTTGGCGTGGCTGCGCGTCCAGTCGGAGGCATAGAGGTCGCGCGGCAGCTTGGCGAGCAGCTCGTGCGCGACCGCGCGCGCCGCGAACAGATCGTCGAGCTTGAGCCGCACGCCGCTGACCGTCTCGCCCATCTGGTAGAGCGTCTGCGCGTCGCGCAGGTGAACGAGGGCAAGCCCGGAATCGGCGTCGACGATGCCTGCCTCGAACACGCCGGCGACGGTGAACTGCTTGAGGCGCGGGATCACGCCCGCCGGCGTCACCACGCCCTGCGGCGCGATCAGCGCGATCTTGTCGCCGCGCAATACGCCGAGCGAGCGCGCGAGATCGGCGCCGAGCACCACGCCGTATTCGCCCGGCCGCAGCGCGTCGAGCGAGCCGGCACGCATGTGACGCGCGAGGTCGGCAACCTTTTCCTCCTCGCCCGGCAGGATGCCGCGCACCACGGCGCCGCGCACCGTCTGGCCGTTGGAAAGCATCGCCTGCGCCTGCACGAACGGCGCGGTGGCGAGCACGCGCGGGTGCTGCGCCACCGCCTTCGCCACCCCGTGCCAGTCCTCGAGGCGGTTGTCGCCGGCGAGAATCTGCAGGTGCGACACCACGCCGAGAATGCGCGTGCGCACCTCCTTCTGGAAGCCGTTCATCACCGACAGCACTACGATCAGCGCCCACACGCCGAGCGCGATGCCGATCATGGAGACCGCGGAATTGATGCCGATGAAGCGATTGCGCCGGCGTGCGCGGGTGTAGCGCAGGCCGACCATGAGCTCGTATCGCATGGAGGGCAGTAACTTACTACAATCCCCGCGGTGGACGCCGAGACTTCGCGCCTGCTGAAGAAGCTCCTCCTCGACGAGCGCATCGCGCACCTCGCCACGCTGCGCAACGGCGCGCCGATGGCGTCGATGACCCTCTACATGCCGGAGAAGGATTTCTCGGCGTTCTACGTGCACGTCAGCCGCCTCGCCTGGCACACCCAGGACATGGCGCAGGACGCGCGCGTCGCGCTGTCGATCGCCGAGACCGACGACGGCCGGGCCGACCCGTTCACGCTCATGCGCGCGACCGTGCGCGGCGACGCATTACAGATTCAAGACAAGAACGATGAATTGAAACGCCGCTGGCTCGAGCGCTTCCCGGCGCAGGCGATCAACTTCGAGCTTGCCGACTTCTCTTTCTGGAAAATCACGCCGCGCGACGCGCGCTTCGTCGCCGGCTTTGGCCGCATCCACAACCTGTCCGCCACCGAGCTGAACATGCCATGAATGCCGAGCAACTGAAGGCGCTGCAAGCGCCGATCAAGGAGCGCTACAAGAAGGATCCCGCGGCGGCGGTCGTCACGCTGCGCGCACAGGGCCGCATCGACGAAGGCATCGCCTGCCGCGTCGATACCGGCAAGGCGCTGATCGAAGCGGGGCTGCATCCGGCCACCGGCGGTACCGGGCTGCAGGCCTGCTCGGGCGACATGCTGCTCGAAGCGCTGGTCGCTTGCGCGGGGGTAACACTCAAAGCAGTCGCAACTGCACTCGGCATTGCCTTGAGAGATGCAAAGCTGACCGCCGAAGGCGATCTCGACTTCCGCGGCACGCTCGGCGTCGCCCGGGACGCGCCGGTGGGCTTCCGCGCGATCCGCCTGAAGTTCGACCTGGACAGCGACGCCTCCGAGGAGCAGCTGAAGAAGCTCCTCGAGCTCACCGAGCGCTACTGCGTGGTGATGCAGACGCTGCGCCAGGCGCCGCCGGTGGTGGTTTCCCGATGAACGTTCTCGTCAACATCGATGTCGAGGACCTCGAGAAGGGCGCGCGCTTCTATAGCGAGGCGCTCGGCCTGCGCGTCGGCCGTCGCTTCGACGGTGCGGTGGAACTGCTGGGAACGGACGCGCCGATCTACCTGCTCGAAAAGGCTGCCGGCACGCGGGCGTTTTCCGGCGGCGGGAAGCGCAGCTACGCCCGCCACTGGACGCCGGTCCATCTCGATTTCGCGGTCAGCGACCTGCCGCGCGCGGTGGCGCGGGCGAAAGCGGCCGGCGCCTTGCTCGAGGAGGACGTCGAAGCCAAGGCGTGGGGTCGCATCGCGATGCTTTCCGATCCCTTCGGCAACGGCTTCTGCCTGCTCGAATTCACCGGCCGCGGCTACGACGAGATCGCGGTGTCATAGGGGGAACGCGCGCAGCGCGGCGACGGCTTCGGGCTGCGGGGCGGGCGTGTGCGCAGCGTTCATGACCATCGATACCGTCGTGAAGTAGCCGATGAGCCCGAGCATGTCGATCACGCCGCGCTCGCCGAACTCGCCGAGCGCGCGCCGGTACGTCGCGTCGCTCACGCCCCGCGTGCGCTCGAGCTCGTCGCAGAACTCGTAGGCGATCTCCTCGTCCGCGGCCATGGACGCGGGGCGCCGGCCTTGCGAAAGGCTCTCCACGGTCTCCTGGCGGACTCCGGCCGCGAGGGCGAGCGGCACGTGCACCGCCCACTCGAACTGCTGGGTCCACCGCCGGGAAACGGCCAGCATCAGGAACTCGCCGACCCGCGGCGGCAGTGCGCTTCGGTACCGCAGGTATTCGCCGACCTTCTGCAGCCGGTCCATGAGCTCGGGGCTGCGCAGCAGGGGTATGAACGGGCCCTTGACGCCGCCGCGCGGTCCAGCGGCGAGCTCCTGGGCGGCCTGTCTTTGCGCCGGGGTCATCTTGTCCGGTTCCAGCGGCGGCATGCGATCTGCGACGATCATCGGTGCTCCCTTCCTTTCGATTTCACTGCGAGCGCGAGCGCGCTGAGCGCGAGCAGCGCCGCAGCGAAGAGCAGTGCCTGCGAAAAATCCCCCTGCGCGCCGACGAGCGAGCTGACGGCGAGCGGGCCGGCGATCTGCCCTGCGGCGAACGCCGAGCTCATGGCGCCGATCGCCACCGCCGCGTCGCGGCCCGCGACGCGCTTCGCCTCCTGCATTGCAACCATGGTGATGACCATGAAGGTGCTGCCGACGAGGATCGCGGCGAGCAGGACTGCACCCAGCCCGGGCAGGGTGCCCGGCGCCGCCACGCCGATCGCCATCGCCATTGCGGCGCCGATCCAGACGCGCCGGTTGCCCAGCGCGCGGACCAGGGCGGCGACGAGCAAGGTGGAAGCCGCCGCAGTCAGCCCGAACACGGGCCATGCCCAGCCGAAGATCGCGGCGTCCTGGATCGCCTGCTTCGCCATCAGGGGCAGGAAAGTCGCCGGCACGATGTAGCCGAAGCCGAACGCGCCGTAGCACAGCACCAGGCGCAGCCCATCCGCGCTCCAGGAATAGCCGCGCCCTGACGCGCCCGGCGGCTCCCGGCCGGGGGGATCGACGCCGAGCAGCGGCCAGACCAGCGCCGCCACGGCGAGCGACAGCACTCCAAGGCTGATCCAGGCGTGCGTCGAACCGGCCCCGATGCCGCTCAGCGCGAGGCACAGGCCCCCGGCGACGACGATGCCCCAGCCCACGCCGCTGAAAACCACCGCGTTCAGCGCCGGGCTCGCGAGCGGCGCGAGGCGCTCCAGGGTCCACGCCGAGACATGGATCAATGTCCAGGCGCTCGCCACGCCCGCCGCCGCCCGCAGCACGAGCCAGGCCGCGAAGTCCTGGGTGAGCCCCATGCCCAGGGTCGAGAGCCCGACCGCGAGCAGCGAGGCGCGGATCGCGCAGCGGGCGCGCGCCGGCTGCGCCATCGCCCACAGCGCCCCGAGGAAGTAGCCGGCGTAGTTCGCGGCGGCGAGCCAGCCCCCCTGCGCTACCGAGACCCCGGCGTCGTCCTGCATCATGGGCAGCACGGGCGTGAACGCGAAACGGCCGATCCCCATCGCCACCGCGAGCGCCATCAGCCCGGCAGCCGCGGCGGCCGCCGGCGTGGCGGCGTAAGCGGCGCGCAATGTTTCGCTTGGCAAGCGCACGCGCCGAGTCTAGGCTTTGCGCCACGTTTCTGATAAATGAATAATCATGATGATTTCGTTCTCGATTCGTGAACAATGGACCTGACCGCGCTGAAGATCTTCAAGACGGTGGTCGACCAGGGCGGCATCACCCGGGCTGCCACGGCGCTGCACCGCGTCCAATCCAACGTCACCACGCGGATCAAGCAGCTCGAGCAGACCCTCGGGGCGAAGCTCTTCAACCGGCAGGGGCGCAAGCTGGTGCTTTCGGCCGAGGGCAAGGTGCTGCTCGCCTACGCCGAGCGCTTGCTCGATCTCTCCTCGGAGGCCCAGGCGGCGCTGAAAGGCCACACGCTGCGCGGCGTGCTGAAAGTCGGCGCGCTCGAGAGCACCGCGGCTACGCGCCTGCCGCCGGTACTGGCGCGCTATCATCGCAACCACCCTGCAGTACGCCTCGAGCTCGTCACCGGGACGAGCGGCGCCCTGGTCGACCGGCTGCTGGGCGGGGACATCGAGGCCGCCTTCGTCGCCGAGCCGTTTCCGGCCCGCGATCTGCAAACCCAGCACGCGTTTACCGAAGAGCTGGTGCTGATCACGCCGAAGAGCCACCCGCGCATCGCGAGCCCGAAGGATATCGGGCAGCGCACCATTCTCGCGTTCACCACGGGGTGCTCCTACCGGCGGCGTCTCGAAGCCTGGCTCGGGCGCTCGAGCGTGGTCGCCGAGCGCGTGATGGAGTACGGCTCCTATCACGCGATCGTCGCGTGCGCTGCGGCCGGCAGCGGAATCGCGGCGGTGCCGAAATCGGTCCTGCGCGTCACCGGCATGGAAGCGCAGCTCGCGGTGCATCCCCTGCCGCCCAAGGTCGCGCACGCGAGGACCATGCTCGCTTGGCGGCGCGGCCACCGCTCGAGCGCGCTCGACGCCTTGCGCGCAGAGCTGAAGTGAGGATCTACGGCGTCGATTTCACCTGCGCTCCGCGCAAGGCGAAGCCGATCACGATCGCTTCAGGTCGTTCAAAAGGAGATGCTCTAGAAGTCGAGGAAGTCCAGAAGCTCGAGAGCTTTGCGCAGTTCGAAGCGTTCCTCGCGCGCCCCGGACCATGGCTCGGCGGCTTCGATTTTCCGTTCAGCCTGCCGAGTGAGCTGGTGCATGACCTCGGCTGGCCCGCCGACTGGCCCGGCCTGGTCGCGCATTGCACCGCGATGGACCGGCTTGCCTTTCGCTCGAGTTTGGACAGATATCGAACTTCAAGACCGATCGGCGGCAAGTACGCCCACCGCGCCACCGACTATCCGGCCGGCTCGTCCAGCCCGATGAAGCTCGTCAACCCGCCGGTCGCGCTGATGTTCCACGAAGGCGCGCGGCGAATACTCGCTTCCGGGGTTTACGTGCCAGTACTTTCCAATGGCGACAGCATGCGGGTGGCGCTGGAGGCTTACCCGGGTCTGCTCGCGCGGAAGCAGCTCGGCATCCGGGACTCCTACAAGAGCGACACGCGGCGCGAGCACACGCCTGCGCGCAGGGCGGTGCGAAAAAAGATCGTGCAGGCGCTGAGGTCCGGCCGGCCGTTGGCGGTTCGCATCGACCTTGAACCTCGATTGGAACGGCAACTGATCGCGGACGGCTCGGGCGACCTGCTCGACGCGGTGATCTGCGCGGTGCAGGCGGCGTGGGGCTGGAAGCGGCGGGCGTCCAACTTCGGCCTGCCGCGCGACGCGCACCCGGGCGAGGGCTGGATCGTTACTGCTTAGGCACCGGGACGAGCAGGTAGCCCTTCGATTCCATGCAGAACTGGGCGAGCCGGTTCTCCTCCATCAGCTGGTAGCCGTACGGGTCGACCATCGACGTCGTCGGCCAGACGAAGAACCCGCGCCCGCTCGGATCGCGCGC
>Ga0105340_1001106_pt1 | contig 12331 bp, 7 predicted proteins | sample EasRivMeERMLT700_FD_89676 | JGI IMG/M metagenome (GOLD analysis project Ga0105340, IMG submission 89676) | Soil microbial communities from meander-bound floodplain in the East River, Colorado, USA - East River MetaG ERMLT700 | ecosystem: Environmental > Terrestrial > Soil > Floodplain | place... | reverse complement strand
GGGTGGCACTGCCGCTGGACCGACCATCGTCAGCGTTACGGTCAACAACTTAAATCCGACGCTGAGCGGCCTATCCGCCACGCCTATCCTTGAAAACGGCACGACGACGTTCAGCGGCGCCATCGCCGACGTCGGCACTCAGGACACCTTCACGGTGCACATCGACTGGGACAACGACGGCATCTACGAACAATCGCACGTCGGCGTTGGCGCCGGCGCGTTCAACTACACGCACCAGTACCTCGACGACAATCCCACCGGCGCCGCTTTGGACAACATGCAGATCAACGTTCGCGTGACCGACGACGACACCGGCGCCGTTACCGGCGACACCACCGTCCAAGTCACCAACGTCGATCCGGTCATCGACACCCTGTCGGCCACCTCGGTGAACGAGAACGGCATCGTGCACTTGACCGGCGCCTACCACGATGACGGCACGCAGGATACGCACACGCTCACCATCGACTGGGGCGAAGGCGCTCCGGAGACGTACGTCGTCACCGGCGGGACGTTTGACATCACCCATCTGTATCTCGATGACAATCCAACCGCCACGGCCAGCGATGTTCACACGATCAGTGTGGTCTTGACCGATGATGACACCGGTACCGATTCAGACAGCACCACGACCACGATCACGAACGTCGATCCGGTCATCGACACGCTGTCGGCCACTTCAGTGAACGAGAACGGCATCGTGCATCTGACGGGGACCTACCACGACGTCGGGACGCTGGACACGCACACGCTGACGATCGACTGGGGTGAAGGCGCTCCCGAAATCGTCATCGTCACCGGCGGCTCCTTCGATATCACGCACCAGTACCTCGACGACAACCCCACGGGCACGCCGAGCGACATCTACAACATCGGCGTGACGTTGGCCGACGACGACACCGGCGCCGACACCGGCGGCACAACGACAACCATCAGCAATGTCTATCCGACCGTCAGCGGGCTGTCGGCCACTTCCATCCTGGAAGACGGCACGACGACGTTGACGGGAACCGTTGCCGACGTCGGCACTCAGGACACCTTGTTCACGGTTGAAATCGACTGGGACGGCGACGGCAGCTACGACGAGACGCATTTCAACGTTGGCCTCGGCGCCTTCAGCTACACGCACCAGTATTTCGACGATAATCCGACCGGAACGCCGGTCGATAACATGCCGATCGGCGTGCGCGTCACCGATGACGACAAGGGCGAAGGCGACGCCGGCACGACGGTCGAAGTCACCAACGTTGATCCGGTGATCGACTCGTTGTCAGCGACCTCCGTGGACGAAGACGGCACTATCCACCTGACCGGCGCATACCATGACACGGGCACGCTCGACACGCACGAGCTCACCATCGACTGGGGCGAGGGCGCTCCGGAAACCTACGTCGTCACCGGGGGTGCGTTCGACATTACGCACCATTATCTCGACGACAACCCGACCGGCACGGCCAGCGATGTCTACACGATCAACGTCGTCCTGACCGACGACGACACGGGTACGGACGCCGCCAGCACCACGACGACGATTACCAACATCGACCCGGTGCTCGACTCGCTCGCGGCGACCAACGCCGACGAAGGCAGCGCCGTTCACTTGACCGGCACGTACCACGATGTCGGCACGCAGGACACGCACGCCTTGAACATCAACTGGGGCGACGGCGTGATCGAAACCCACGTCGTCACCGGCGGTTCGTTCGACATCATTCACGTTTACGTCGACGACGATCCCACCGCGACCGGCAGCGATGGCTACACCATCAGCGTGGTCCTTGCCGATGACGATACCGGCACGGACGCCGGCAGCACGACGACCACGATCACCAACGTCGCTCCGACGCTGTCCGTGGACCAGAGTTCGATCATTCAGGACGATTGCCACACGACCTTCCAGGTGGCGGGCGCCTTCTTCGATCCGGGCGCCGACAGCTACAAGGTGGTCATCGCCTGGGGCGACGGCAATATCAGCGAGTACACCGTGTCCACGTATCCTGGACCGGAATCGAATGGCCAGGCGGGTACGTTCAACGTCACCGGCAGTCACACGTACACGGCGTTCGGGACCTACACCATCTCCGTGAGCGTGGTGGACGACGACGGCGGCGCCGATGCCGAGATCGCCGGCAGCGTCACCGTGGCGGCGATGGCCGAGATCGTCATCGATCCGGTCTGGGGCATGATTTTGGACATTCACGGCACCGACCTGGCCGACCACATCACGGTCAACCAGAACATGGAGAATGGCGTCCTGGTTTTCAAGGTCCATACCAACTCGTGGGCGACCGACCAGACGTTGGCCGCCGCCGGCGTCAACGTCATTCGCATTCACGCCTGCGATGGCGACGACCATGTCGTCATTTCCACGGGAGTGGATGTCCGGTCCATCCTCTTTGGCGATGGGGGCAATGACCATCTCAACGCCGGCATGTCCGGCGCCATCGTCCTCGGCGGCGACGGCGACGATATGCTGATCGGCGGTCAGGGCAACGACATTCTCATCGGCGGCGACGGGGCCGATCGCATCGTGGGCAATAACAACGATGACATCCTCATTGCCGGCTACACCGCGTATGACGCCGATGAAGCGGCATTGAAGGCGCTGTCGGCCATCTGGAGCAGCGGGGCCAGCTATGCGAGCCGGGTCGCGGCCGTGCAGAACACCAGCAATCCGTATTACTTCAACACGGATGGGCCGATGCAAACCGTGTTCTCCGACGACGACGTGGACCAACTCACCGGCAGCTCGGGCTCGGACCTGTTCTTGGCGGACACCACGCTCGATGAGAGCGGCGCCGTCGAGGATATCATCACCGACGTCAAGAACGAAACGGCATTGGATATCGACCCGTCGTAACGCCGTCGCCGAGTTGAGCGAGCAAACAGAGCGGAGACTTCGGTCTCCGCTCTTTTTTTAGGTTAACCGGTCCTGGCACGCAACGTCGGCGATGAATGGGGCTGTCGCCATCTGATATCGGACATGTAGAGTTTTTTTCGCCGGCTGCGGTCGCCAAGTTCATCTTTCCAGCGAGGACAACAACCCACTTTTCACATCTTCGCTCACATTGTGCTTGCCGAAGTAGTTTTCCCACATCGCCTTGGAAAAAGCGACGTTGCGGATGAGGATTTCTTCTCCGCCCACGCGTTTGAAATGCAGGCCGACCTTGGGGATATGCGTGATCAGGATGTGGTCGCCATTGTTGGCGGCGCCGGACCGTATTTTGTCCGCCAGTGCCTTGGCTTCGGCGTCAAAGGCCGGCGAAGGGTGGTTCTGCCGCAGAATCGACACCAGGCTATCCGCCATGTCCGTGCCCGATACGGTGCGAAGCATGGTCAGGTGCAATTCCTTGGGACAATCGACATCGATCAGCTCTTGAGCGGTGCGGACTTTGACGCCTTCCTGAACGTAGCTCGCGACGGAGTACACGGAGAAGATCAGTTTTTTCCGGACGGCCTGCCCGGTCTTGACCAGCTTGACTTTCTGCCCGCCGATCTCGCTTTCCTTGGTTTGCGGGGACGGGCTCGACCCTTGCTGCCCGAGCGCCTCCGCACCAACCCAGCAAGACAACGCCAACAGAACCCCGGCGCCTACGGCGAATCCTTTTCGTTGCATGGCACATCCTCCGTGTTTGGTTTCATGAATCCTGTTCTACATTAAATGAAGGCCTCGGATCGTATAACGCAGCGGTCTTATTATTGCTAGGCAGAATCAGCCGGCATATTCACTTGTTCGATGAAACTCTTCTTTTCACAGGCAGTTACGGAAAGGCTGGATCTTCTTGGGATTCGGACTTCGAGAAACCGCGAACCGTCTAGCGTGACTTCAACACCAAAATTTTGGGTTGCACACGGATTGGGAGGGCGAGGCTCCTGCCGAGCCGGAAGCATCGGAGTCGGCGCCCCACAATCCGTTTATCGCGGGTGCACGGCTCGGCAGGAGCCTCGCCCTCCCGGCCAATCGCAACCCCAATTTTTAGCCTTGTTGGAGCATTAGAGCAGCGTTTTGCTTTTCTTCGTCACGACTTCAAATAGTCGGAGATTCTGTCCAAAGCACACATCCGAATCCCATCGCCTGCGTGCGTACTCCGCCGCCAAACCACGTCGCTCCTCGAGTCGTTTTGGAGACGCTAACAAATCTCTTATCAGATTTGCTACGACCGCCTCGTGCAAAGAGGTAACCCATGCGACGTTGCCAATATCCGGCATCCCGCAAGCGGTGTCGTCAGAAATCATCACGGGGGTACCGCAGGCCAAGGCTTCCTGCACCACCAGCGGAAAGCCCTCGCCAACGGAGAGCAGGATCAAGAGGTCTGCCGCGCGGTAATAGTCGGCGATCTCCCTTTGCGGCAGAGAACCGACACAGTGGACGTTCGAGAGGTTCCAGGCACGCGGGTCGTCTGGACCCCAACCGATGAATACCCATTCACAAGCGGAGAATTGTTTCGCAAGGGAATGCAAAATGGGCAGGCCCTTCTTCTCGACAAAACGGCCCACGAACAGAATGACGCATTTGTCCTCGGACCAACCAAACCGAGCTCGCAGATGGCGGCGTTGATCATCGTCAATTGGATGAAAAGTGTCAGACGAAACTCCATTCGGAATAAGCAGACTGGGCGGCCGAAAACGCACAAAGGATCCGAAATAATCCTGGACTTTGCGACTGATGAATACGCACTGAGTGCAGCCGCCCAAGACGATTCTCCCGAGCGTACGATTGCCAATGGCTAGAAGGGTTCGGAGGACGCGATTCGAATAGGGCACCGGGCCGATGTGTTGTGTCACGATGACTGGGATGCCAAAAAAAAGGGCACACACGAACGCGACAACGTTGCCAAAATAGAGGCAGTCATGGAGGTGCAGGAGATCGCAGCACCAGACGGCGCGAATCAAACGTGCCAGGCTAAATGGGCCCCATAATGGGTAAGGAAACCCAAGCCATTTCTCGGTAAAGTTCCATGCCGTCATTGGAATTGGCGAGATGCCCGCAGGCAACTCGCCCGGGCGGGGACCACTGGCGGCCCAGGTGATCTCGACGCCGTTGGACTGCAAATATTTCGCCAATTGTTCGGCTGCGATCTCGATACCGCCGCGATGGTCGGAATAATAATGGGTGACCAATAGGACTCGCATCAAATACTCGCGGAATAATTGGCCCGCATCGGCGAACACGCTTGAGTTTGGGTCATGCGCATCGCGCCGAGAAAGAAACTGCCGAAGAAGATCTGCATTCCCAGGATGATCAACGTGAATCCAAAAAGGCCGCCTCGCGCAAATCCGCCCGCGGTTGTCGGCTCGACTTGCGCTTCTGGCGAGAAGTAATATCTCAAAAGGATGAAAGCAAATCCTGACAAAAAGAAAGCCGCACTCATCGCGATGCCGCGCTCCAGAGTGATTGAATGACGCAAATACAAACTCAATTTGTCGATCGGCACAACGTTTGGTTGACATGTCAGAATTTTGGCGAACGACCAAAACCAGAGAGTTTGAAAGCCAAGGATCACGAGCATGTTTCCAAGGACATTAGCCGCTTCCAAAGAATTCGTGCCCGAATGGGCAGATCCGAACGCGCCGAAGGCGATCAGTAACAATCCGGCCAAGGTAATGAAACTACCGGGTATCAAGAAAACCCAAAACGAGCACATCAACAGTAAAAATCGGAGGTGTCGCCAGCCATCTCTCAGGCTGCGCAAATGGGGAGGCCGGTCGCGGCCATCCGGGTAAAGGACCGTGGGTACCTCGGTGATCCGCTGGCCGTGTAATTGCGCTTTCACAACCATCTCGCTTGCGAATTCCATTCCGGGGGACGTCAGACCAAGTTTCAGAATCGACTCTTTGCGAAACGCGCGCAGGCCGCAGTGGGCGTCGCCAATGGGTGTGTGGAAAAACAGATTGAGGATGCCTGTCAAGACCGGATTGCCGATATAGCGGTGGTGCCAGGGCATGGCGCCGGGACGAATCCCGCCTTGGAATCGATTGCCCATCACCAGCTCATCTCCGGCGCGGAGGCGTTCGATGAAGGGCTTGATCGCGCCAAAATCGTAGGATTCGTCGCAATCGCCGATGATGATGTACTTGCCGCGCGCCGCGGCGATGCCGCCTTGAAGCGCGCTGCCGTAGCCGGGCTCCGGAACGTGAATGACGGTCGCGCCGTGCTCACTCGCGATGACCTTGGAACTATCCGAGCTGCCGTTGTCGGCGACGATGACTTCACCCTTGATTTGCAGTTCTGCCAGGGCGTTGAGGGCTTTGCGGACGCAACTCCCAACCGTTCGAGCTTCATTCAGACACGGCATCACGATCGATACTTCGATTGGTTGCTCCACTAACTGATGGGTAGCCGATGCCGGAAGGGATTCAAGAACTGGACTCATTGCGTTCACTCCGTTGCTCAATTAGTCGCCTGTGCTTACCAATCGCTCATGGACTCGACTTGACACGCCGCCTGCGCACGATGACCAGCAATACCGACGCCGCGAATAGAACCGCCAATGAAATGGTCAAGGTCCAGAGAATCTGTTCGCGGCTGAAAGCAAGTACAAAGGGCTCCACCGAGGCATCTTCGAGACGGTAGCCGGCCGGCGTTTTCACCCATCGGCCATTGAAGTCGTTCGCCTGGGCAACTTTTGTCATCAAAGCCCAGCAAGGATAGTCATTGAGATTCACGCGTTGATTCAGTGATAGATTGAGAATACTCTCCTCGGATGCCGTCATGGTAAGGCCCGACGCCGATGCGAGTTGCTCAAGCACGTCGCGCACCGTCGGTTTGGCGTGAGTCCAGTTGACGCCGGCGGCCAGCGCCGGATCCTTGCGAAGATTGAAGCGGTCCTTTTCGAGTTCTCCTGGGAGGTCCGCTTTCGGAGTTTCGGGTTCCTTCTTGGTCACTTCAATCGCCTTTTGCGGCACGTCCTTGACCGGCGTAGGACCGGGGCGACGGGCCACGAGTTCCTTGTGGCCGCCCCGAATTCGCTCATAGTGGTTCCACCATTTTTCGCCTGCAATCCAGGTCTGACGGACGACTACCTCGGGTTGATCGGGCATTGAGACAACGGCTTCCCATTGCTTTTCCTTGGCATCGTCCACGGTCGATAGCTGCAACGTACCAGAGCTCCCCATGAAACGGCTCGACTTGATCTCCGTCATGCCGCGCCTACTCGGAAGCTCCAGAGGGACTCCCACCGGGAACAACGCCACGAAGGACTCCGCTTCGAAAGAAACCACGGCGCCTTTCAGGTGTTTCTTGTCAAGATACACGGTCAACGGTTGCCCATTGTCCTTGCGAACCCAGACCTGGTGACGACTTGGCACGACGGCCTTGGATGCCGGTGACGGAGAAACGAACCCCAGCTTCCAGCAGGGAGTTTTCTCAAACGTGCCCTCGCTCATGACGATGACATGCAATGCGTAGGCGATTTTCTCGGCAGCGTCAGGAGGATTCGCCTTCGGTTTCGGAAAGTACTCCACGTCGATATGGAAACCATCCCCCGGCTTCCACAGCGTCCACGGCGGCGAATCGGCGCGGCCCGTTCCCTCGAGCGCGAACACGCAGAACAGCAGCCCTGGAACCCACAAGCTCGAAGTCGATAGACCGGTTGCCTTCATTGCGCCTTCAATCCTGACGAGCCGCACCATTAAGGAGCGGAACCTAATCCCACAACATGGGACCGAACACCGATTTTGGATCCGTCAATCGCTTGTGCGCGGCTTTCCTCAATTCCGGGTCGGGGTCGGATCTCGACAAGAAGGCGATCGTCCCCGCCACGGTGTTATTGTTCTTGCAGACTTCCCAGCGAACGCTCACGTCCTTGTCCTTGGACAATTGGTTTAGCACTGCGATCGACGTCCGTGGGTTCCTCGCGACGGCAACTCGAACGGCGAGATCGTCGTCCTTGGCCAGTAATTCCTGGATCTTGACATGCGCCAACGCCGCGCCGAGCCGGGCGCGCTCCTCGACGCTCAGTTTTTCCACGGGGACGGTTTCGTTGTAGGGCAGGACCATGGCTTCAACGACAATCTGATAGGCACTCTTGACCAGGCGGTCTTTCTTTTCGTCCGTAAGATTGGCGGAAATGACCGGCAAGGAGCATGCGAGCATTTTCTCGATCGCCCACGCACAACGACCCCCTTCGGTGAAGACGTCCTGATCGATAACGACCGCGCCCTCCTTCGGTTTCTTGTCGTCGGATTTCTCTCGCCGGACAACGAAAACGTTGCCAAGGTTGTCCAGCGGGAGTTTCTTCATCGATTTCAAATGGTCCAGGCACGCCAGGATGATTCTCTTTTGGGTTTTTTCAGGCAGCTTTTTCCGCCATTCCGCCGGCAGCGCCGCCATTTTCCGGTAATCGGTGCTTTCGAGAAGTTTTTTCAAGGCAGCCGCGGAATCCGCATCGTCAGGACCGGCGGTACCCGAGCAAGGAAGCCACATGGAAAGCATCCCCGTAAACGCGAGAGCAGTTAGCAGTCGGCAGGTCATTGAGAGCCTCCACGATCGGAGCGCAAGCGTGAATTAGATAGACGTCCTGGCGTAATGAGGTTGTCCATGACCAGGGCAGAAGCGATTACGGGTTTATTGTAACTTCGGCTCGACGCGAATGCACGTTTTTTATGGCAAGCCGCGACGCGTGAGCGAGCGACTGTTCTTCGCTCGCTCACGCGTCGCGGCCGCACCGATTGGTCATGGATACGGGTCGTCCAAGGTCCAGTCGTACCACTTATTAGTGCCATCCCACGGATCAATGAAGTCATCTAGGGCCGCATCCTTGTAGATCGACCCCTTGAAAGCCGCGGCCTCGTAAGCGGCTTGCGAGGTCTTGCGGATACCGTAGCTGGGGTCGTAATACACGCCATTGATCTCCAAGATGTAATGACTCCAGAAAAAGCCTTGTGGATTCGGGGAGTTGCCCTGACCGGGAACGCCCTTATCGTCCTCCGCTTCGCCGGCGGCCAGGACTTTTGGCGCTTTACTTCCGTCGACGCCAAGGTCCTTCTCGACGATCTTCCAGGGGGAACCGCCGTTGGTCCTCCAGTTGTGCACCGCCAGGCCCCAGTAAGTCCTGCCGGCGGCGGCGCCGGCGGTTTCGGCAACAATGGTAGCTCTCTGTAGAGGCTTCTTATTCACCTTTGCCAACCCTTGCGCGCGCAGCGTATATCCGAAGAAATCCATCCACGAATGGCACTGACCGTTGCCCCACGCGATCAGTTCAGGGGCCGTGGTCTTTAAATTATTGTCGGTGGTATTGCGGTCTTCGTCCGTGCCTGCTTCGTAGGTTCCGTTGGGGGGCACGCTTTTTTCAAGGTAGCCGTAATAGGTCAACAGCCGATTATCGGAAACGCGGTTGATGGACAGGGTGGCGAACTTGCCCCAGATCGCTTCGAGCACCGGGTTATCGTCCGGGCCGTCGGCGGTGCCGCCGAGGTTGTTCGCCCCCGTGCAGCCGACGTGGAGGACCGTGTGGATGATCGGCGCCCCGACGGGCGTTGCCCAAGTGAGGTAGTGCTTGTTCTGGCTCGTGCCCGCCGCCGTGTAGGGAGCGGCGTTGAACTTCATCTCCCAAGTGATGTCGAACGTGTTGATGTAGCGGACCTTGTTGTCGAAGTTATTGCCGGCGCCAGCCACGGTGGCCGGGATGGTGACTTCCGTGCCGGCAATGGCGCCGTCGGTCTCGGGAATCTTGATGCCTTCGCTCCCGCTGCCTTTCACTTTCACGGCTACCGTGGCCGGCAATGCGGGCGTCACGAGGAATTTCGCTTCCCAGGTCGGCTTCGTTGGTGCCGCCTGGCTGCGCGTATACGCAACGGGATACCGACGGTCCGGGAGCGAGATGTGGGCGCCGAAGAATTCAAAGACGGTATTTCGCCACTGAGGCGCATCCAGGGCCGTCGTTCCATCGTCATTGACGATGGCGTGGTTTCCGCCGCTGAAGCTGACTTCCTTCAGACTGACACGAACGTTGAATACTTTCACCTTCCATGGGAACTTCGCGCCGAGTTTGCCTCGGAGCCATGTCGTGGACGAGGTTGCTCCTCCGGTGACCGTGAGACTGGGCGCGGTGCCCGCCACCGTGGCGACCGACGCGGTCTCGGTGTCGAAAGTGACTTTCGGGATGGCCGATGCAGGCGTCACCGTTGCGACGACGGGCGCGGTGCCGCCATCGGCAACGACCACGACCGGGTCCGGCGCGAAGACGACCTTGATCACGGTGCACTTGAGTTTCTTCGTGCCTGCAACACCTTTCAAATAGGGGACAACGTCGGTTTCGCCGGCTTTGATCCCCTCAACCCAGATCGTCGGCGCCTCCCAGGTTATGCCCGCAATGCTGGGGTCTTCGGCGAGGAACGTGAGCGCGATGGAAGCGCTGGTCGGCGTTACGGTGACCGAAGTGTATTCCCAGTCCCCTTCCGCGACGTCGATCGGGTCGGGGTCGTACGAGATATCCACGACCTTGATTTCTCCCGATCCGCAGTCATCATCGCCGACCGAGCCAACGATTTGCGTTTCCCCCGCGGCAACCCCGGTGACCGTGAGCGTCGGCGGCGTACCGGTGTAGGTGGCGATGCCCGTATCTGTGATGTTGATCTCCACGGCGGCGGCCGCTTCGATCGGCGTAATGGTCGCCGTGAGCGTATCGCTCTTGGTCACCCAGACGTAAAACGGATCGGGCGAAAACGTGACCCAAGCGACATAGACGGTCACGGAGGCGATGACATCGCCGTTGAGGATCGCCTGAACCTCCGTCGTTCCGGTGCTCACGCCGGCGACCGTGAGGTCCGGCGCAACCCCGCTGACGGTGGCAATCGATCCATTGGCGGTGGTGTAAAACACATAGCAGCTGGCGGCCGCCGGAGTCGCAGTCGCCGTCAACGAGGCAGTTCCGCCCACGGCCACATATACGGGAGACGGCGCGAAGGTGACGGAGATGGCGTTGACGATAACGGTCGTTGTGCCCGGCCCTTTCCAGGTAGTGCCGCCGTCGTAAGAGACGTAGCCGCGCACCTCGATCTTGTATTCCCCGGCATCCGGAAAGACGGCCGTCAGCGTGTTGCCGATGACGGAGCCGGGAGCATCCGCCTCGAATTTCCAGGTGGCGGTCGCCGATTCGGGTGGATTCTCATCGACCCCCGACAAGGTCGAGGTGATTGAGCCTCCCTTGGCGATCACAAAATTGTCCGGACTGGCGGTGACCGTGATGGGGTCCGCGTGGGCAACGCCGGCGAGTGAATGCCATGCAAGGAACGTGACAAAAATCGTGACGAGTCCCGAACGGATCGAACGCAAGGTTGCCGGCATGAGAGCCTCCTGGAGAGTGGAGCAAACGTCTTCGTGCCATTTGGTGGAATCGCGGCGAACAAGGAAGGGGTAGTCTTTCAGATCGGTGGGGTTTCGCAACGGTAGCAGTGCTGTAGCTATGCCGTAGGCGGTTCAGATTCGCGATCGTTTGCCGCAGCAGGATCGTTTCCTGGCTTTCTGCCGGTTGCCTGAATTCCTTGACGACTTTCGGTCCCGCCCACAAAACGCGCCGCCGGAAACGAGGGTGCAACGCAGCATCCACGAATTTGCCTTGGTAACGGGAACTCCACACGCTGCAGAACAACGTTCCATCCCAAAAATGAATGCCATTCGACGTGCGCTCTTATCGGCTACTTGGCGGCGAAATTGCCGCGCTCAGTCTTCTTGAACCGCGAGTCTTTACCCTTCGTGTTGACCTCTCGCAAGATTGCCGAGTAAAGCGTAGCTGCGGGAGTTTGTCCATTGGGGCTGGACCACACATTTTTCATCGACGTCGCCTCGATTATGTCCTTCGCGGTCATCGCCGAGGCGAAACAGTCAATTGCTGGCAATATCCGATAGGTCATCGATCGTTAGCGCCAATTGCTGCGTTTGCCAAACGATGAGCTGGCCAGCCCATTGCAACTCCACGTCCTGGATATTCTTGGGGCGTAGAACATGCACCGCGTCGCGAATTGGCGCCAGCGGATTGCGCCATTTATGGGCAAGAACCGCCCAAGGTCACTGGGCGCATTCTGCGGCTTCCGAGTTATTACTTTTTCAGTTCATCCAAAACGTGCTCCAGAACTTTTGGCTCGGGTGGTTTGACAAGGTGATAATTGAAACCGGCTTCCGTGGAGCGACGCCGATCCTCTTGTTGACCCCATCCGGTGATGGCGGCCAGGATTATGTCGCGAAGGTCCGGCTGTTGACGAATTCGCCGGGCAACCTCGTAGCCGTCCATGCCGGGCATGCCGATGTCGAGGAAAATGGCCTCGGGCCGAAACGCTTTGGCCGTATCCAGCGCGGTCGGTCCGTCGTGCGCAACTTGAACGTCATGCCCCT
>Ga0105340_1001105_pt1 | contig 12340 bp, 8 predicted proteins | sample EasRivMeERMLT700_FD_89676 | JGI IMG/M metagenome (GOLD analysis project Ga0105340, IMG submission 89676) | Soil microbial communities from meander-bound floodplain in the East River, Colorado, USA - East River MetaG ERMLT700 | ecosystem: Environmental > Terrestrial > Soil > Floodplain | place... | reverse complement strand
GGCCGAGAAACAGGAAGCTATCGGGAAAATTGGTGTAGTTCTCGACGCCCCGCGTCAGCCCTTCGGCCAGGCCGCGAAAGAGCGAAAACGTTCCGAGCGTAACGATCAGCGGCGGCAGCTTCAGCCGCGTGACGAACAGCCCGTTCAGTAGCCCCGCGGCAGCGCCGAGGAGCAGCGTAAGTAACGCGGCTGCAGGGATTGGCAGCTTGGCGTCGCGCCACAGCATGCCGAAGAGCACCGCCGACAGGCCCATGAGCGAACCAACGCTCAAGTCAATCCCGCCCGTGACAATGACCGGCGTCAGCGCCAGCGCGAGCAGACCGATCTCGACGCTCAGGCGAACGACTTCAAACGCATTGGTCCGCGTCATGAAGTTGGTGCCGATGAAACAGAAGACCACGATCTCGGCCGCGAGCAGGATCGCCAGAACCAGCTCCTGCGATAACGGCGGCGAGGCCGTCTCAGGTGGTGGCGGGGCGGAGGTCTGCATGTTTCCTCTGTCTCAAATTGAATGCATCCGATGCGACCGCGAGCAAGATGATCGCCCCCTGGATCGCCTTGGCCCAGTACGCCTCGGCGCCCAGAAAGACCAGGGCCGACCCGATCGTGCCCAGGAGCAGCACGCCGACGAATGGGCCAATCAGCGTGCCGCGTCCTCCCGAGACCGCGACGCCGCCCACGACCACCGCGGTGATCACCTCCAGCTCCATGCCCAGCCCGGCGCTGGCATCGACGTCGGCAAAGCGGACGGAGTTGAGCATCGCCGCCAGTCCGGCAAGGGCGCCCATGAGCACAAAGACTCCGAAGACGACGCGGCTCGGCCGAATGCCAACCAGCCACGCCGCTTCCGGATCGGACCCGGTCGCATAGACCGCTCGCCCCGCCGCCAGGTATCGGAGCGCCAACGCCATGGTGATGAGTATCGCCAGCGCCACGCCGATGATCAGCCATTGGCCCACGTCTTGGCCGAGGCCGAACCACTGGAAATCCGCCGGCAGATTCTTGACCGATTCGCCTTCACGCCACCAGCGCAGACCTTCGCGAAGAATGACCATCGTGGCCAGCGTGACCACGATGGACGGCAAGCGCAGCCCTGCGATCAGGACGCCGTTCAGGGCGCCGAGCATTGCCCCGAACGACATTGCTGCCAGCACCACCAGCGGGATCGGCGCCCCGGCCTGCGCCAGGAGGCCCGCAGCGACCGCACAAACCGAAAACTGCGAGCCGATCGAGATGTCAACTTGCCGCGTCAGGATCACCACGGTCATGCCGACGGCCGCGACCAGCACGGGGGCGCTGGTGACGAAAATGGATAGCAGTTTGTCGCCACGGAAAAACGACGGGGCGAACACAGCCAACACCACGAGCAGTGTGGCGTACGCCAGGGTCACCGATAATTCACGGCGATACTTTCCCACCAGGAATTCCTCTGCTCACGCGCCGCAGGCAATCGGTAAAGCAAGTTGGTGATGAATGCGCCTTAAACGCCTTAGGCGTTGAACAACAAAGCCCAGGGTCCGTGTACTCACGAACCCTGGGTAAACGCATCACACAAAATCGGGTTGAGGATGCCTGTACCCAGGGTTCGTGAGTACACGAACCCTGGGCTCTGTTGTCGAACCCCTTCGGGGTAAAGACACTTCGATAGTGCATCCGAAATAATGCATTCGAATTCGGGAATCTGATTTTTCGATCCTTGTTAGACGAGTTTATGCCCCAGTGCGAGCGACAGCAACTTCTCTTGCGTCGCCTCCGCGCGGTCCATCACGTCCATAATGGCTCCATCATGCATGACGGCAATGCGGTCGCTCATGCCGAGTATCTCGGGCAGCTCCGATGAAATCATGATGATTGCCAGCCCCTTGGCTGCCAGTTCGCTCATCAAGCGATGAATCTCCGCCTTGGCGCCGACGTCAACGCCTTGCGTCGGTTCATCGAGGATGAGCACGGCCGGCTCCGTCGCCAGCCAGCGGGCCAGCGCCACTTTTTGTTGGTTGCCGCCCGAGAGGTTGGCGGCCACGGCGTCGATCGAGGCGGTCTTGATCGCGAGCCGCTCGACGAACGCCGATGCGATGCTCCGTTCGCGTGCCGTGTCGATCCAGCCGAGTGTGGCGATTTTAGTCAAGATCGCGAGGCTGATGTTAGGAGCGACCGGCATCTCCAAAAGGACGCCATGACGCCGCCGGTCTTCGGGCACATAGGCGATGCCCAGTTCGACAGCGTGAGTAGGAGAGCGGATTTCGACGGCGTTGCCGCGCAGCCGGATTTCGCCGGCATCGGCGGGAGTGAGGCCGAAGAGGATGCGCGCCAATTCCGTGCGGCCGGCGCCCACAAGCCCGGCCAGTCCCAGAATTTCGCCGGCGCGAACGCTGAGATTTACGCCTTCAACGTTCGCGTCTCGGCGGCCGACGCCGCGCAGCTCCAGGACCACTTCACCCGGCGTCACGGTCTGCTTGGGAAAGACCGCTGTCAAATCGCGACCGACCATCAGGCGAATCAACTCCGCGCGATCCACCTCCGCCATCGGTCGCGTCGCCACGGTGCAGCCGTCGCGCAGAATCGTCACACGGTCGGCCACCTGGAAAAGCTCGTCCAGCCGATGCGAAATATAGATCATGCCGACGCCCTGGCTGCGCAGGTCCCGAATCATCCGAAATAGCCGCTCGACTTCGCGTTCGCTGAGGCTGGCAGTCGGTTCGTCGAGAATGAGGATGCGCGCGTCGGCGCCCAGCGCCCGGGCGATCTCGACGAGTTGCTGTTGCGGCATCGACAAGCTTTGTACGACCGCGTCTGGATCAATCGCCGCGCCGACGCGCTCCAGAAGCTCGCGTGCCCGGCGGCGCCGCTCCCCCCAGCGAATCGGCCGCCACCAGCCAGGCGGCTCCAGTCCAAGGGCGATGTTCTCGGCCACGGTGAGGTCCGGGAAGAGCGCCGGCTGTTGATGAATGATCGCGATGCCCAGGGATCGGGAAATGACCGGATCGTTCTTCGCAATGACGCGCCCGTTCACTTCGAGGGAACCGTCGTCCGCCTCGTGGACGCCCGTGATGATCTTGGTGAGCGTCGATTTCCCCGCGCCATTTTCGCCGACAATGGCGTGAACCTCGCCGGCGCGTAGCTCGAATGAAACACCCTGGAGCGCCTGCACGCCGGCAAAGGTTTTGCTGATGTTCGTGGCTCGCAGCAGCGCGTTCAATGGGTGCCTTTGTTTTTCGATTGCCGTTTCGCCAACATGGTCGCTTCGTATTTCTTGACCTCGTCCAACCACGCGATCCCGACCGGCACGCCTTGTTGCAGGCAATAGTAATCCCAAACCGCAGCGAACGGCATCGTCTTCAACTCTTCCATCTGCGCCAGCCGGCGCGTGTAGTCGCCATCGGCTTCCGCCTCGCGCAGGAGCGCCGTCGGCTCGAGCAAGGCAACCAATAGCGCCTTGAGCAATGAACGAGTGCCGATCACCCACGCCGCCACGCGATTGATGCTGGCGTCGAAAAAATCCAGACCGAGATGCACGCGCCCGAGATAATCGCCGCGCACCAATTCCTCGGCAACGGCCCGCAACTCATCGGATAGAACCACCACATGATCGCTGTCCCAGCGCACGCCGCGGCTCACGTGCAACAAGATCGCGTCGAGATACGTGAGCACCGATGAGATTTTGTCGGCAATGCCTTCGGTCGGGTGAAAGTGGCCGGAATCGAGGCACAGCAGCTTGCGATTCTGAATTGTGTAACCCAGATAAAACTCGTGCGACCCAACGACATAGCTTTCCGAGCCGATGCCGAAAAGTTTGCTCTCCACCGCGTCCAGGTGAAATTGCGGGTCCAGCGGCTCGGCGAAAATCGCATCGAGCGACTGCTTGAGAATCTCACGCGGCGTCTTGCGGTCGGCCGGCGTGTCCTTGAAACCGTCCGGAATCCAGACATTCGTGACACAAGGCGAACCCAGCGATCGGCCAAATTGCGCGCCGATCTTGCGGCACGCGATGCCATGCTCGATCCAGAACTGGCGAATACCCGCATCGCGACTGCTCAGCGTGAAGCCGTCCGCGGCCCTGGGATGCGAGAAGAACGTGCCATTGAAATCGAGGCCGAGCCCGCGTGACTTGGCCCAATCGACCCAGGCCGTGAAGTGTTCGGGTCCTAACTGGTTGCGCTCGACCGGCCGGCCCTGCGTCTCAGCGTAAATAGCGTGCAGGTTGAGTCGATGCTTGCCGGGGATAAGCTTGAACGCCAGATCGAGATCGACCCGCAATTCGTCGGCGTTCCGCGCCTTGCCAGGATAGTTGCCGGTCGCCTGAATGCCGCCGCCGGTGAGGCCGACGTCGTTCTCGAAGCCGCCAACGTCGTCCCCTTGCCAGCAGTGCAATGAGACGGGGATGCCGCGCAAAATAGCCATGGCGTGGTCGGTGTTGACGCCCAATTCGGCGTAGCGTGCTTGGGCCAGGGCATAGGTTTTTTCAATCACGACTTCTTTGATTTCTTGACTTCCGCCGCATACACATGCGAGGGCCCGTGCATGTTGGAGCGGAAGACGACCCATTTCCCATCGGGCGTGATGGTGACGTTCGGCTCCGACTTATAGTTGTGCTTCGACATGTCCACGAGTCGCTCGACCTTGAACCCGCCCTCCGACCAGCCGTCATTGGTTCGCGGGCCCGTTTCTTGTGGCGTGAACGCGTAAATCCAGCGGCCATTCTTGGCGAAAGCGACCTGGCCGGGATCGCCGCCGTCGCCGGCAAACAGCTTGCCGTCGCGCGAGGTATTGTAGTGGATCGACCAGTGATCGCGCTCGACCTGGTAGCGCGTCTTCGCGCCGGTTTCGAGATTGATGCCTGCCAGCCAGAATTCCTTGCTGCGCGGCGTTTGCAGATCGAACCAGACCGTCTTGCCGTCGGCGCTCCAGAATTCGTGCCCGGCGATCTCCATGTCTTGCGTGCGCTTGTGCAGGAGTCGCTGGCCCGTGCCGTCCGTGCGAATGATCCAGACGCGATCGAGTTCGTGCCACGTGCCCTCGTGACAATACAGCAGCAAGTTCGGATCGGTCGGAGAAAACTGCAGATGATTGAGCCAGGCGTATTGATAGCCGACCGTTTTCGCGTCGCCGGTCTTGAGATCGGTGAAACGAAACGTCTGGCAACTCGGATTCGCGAGCCGGGCAGCGAGCTTCTGCTCCTTCGCCGCGGACGCCTCTTCCTCCGCGGTCAGCGGGATTTTGTTGAGCAGCTTGGCGCCGAACATCCGCTCGCGTTGCGGCAACAGCTTGCGAGGCTCGGGTCGAGGCGTCTTGCCGTCGGGATCGGTCGCGGTCACGGTGGACACGGATATCGTCTCGTCGGCGTTGATAGTGCCGCCGCGGGCGTTTTTGACTTCGCGAATGGCCCCGCTGTCCACACTCGCGGCGAACACGCCGCCGCCTTTGCCTCCCTTGATGAAATAGACGTCACGCGTCTTGCGGGCCATGGCGATGGCGCTCGCGCCCTTGACGATGATTTCCGCATTCGGCGGCTTTTCGCCGAGGGTCTTGAGATCGACGACGGCGATGCCGCCCTTGGTGTTGAAGATGAGCTTGTCGCCTTCGGGCGTGTAAGTGTTCTGGTGAAAGTAGAGACTCGAACCGCCACCCTCGCCAGAGAGTCGAATGACGCGATGGCCGGTCGCCGGATCGATCCAGTCGGTCGGAGGCTGGGCGTGCGCATTCGACACCGTGGAACCGAATGCGAGCAACGCTGACAGGATGAAAAAGCGTAGCATGGGGCTTGTCCCTTCTGGTCTTCGTTCCCAAATGAGCAAATTGCCGCCATCGGTTCCATTTCGCGCACGCTTGGCTTCTTCAGGAAGGCTTGCCATTATCCGCTAAACCCTATGCTGGCTCCACGTTCCCACGTCTCTCACTCCCTGCCGACGTTTCTCGGAGCAAGCCGATCGCCACAAACAGGCCAAATGGGATGGTATTGATGAATTGGCCGACATCGAATTCGAAAGAACCACTGACATCAAACCAGTGAACCAGAGCAAACAGTCCCCAGAACGCGGTCATGGCCCAGTGATACGCTCGGCTCTGGTCATAATGCCGGACAAACCAGAGTGAAATCAGGCCGGCGAAAATGAGTAAGGAGCCCAATTCCTGCATGATGTGTAAGGTGTTCGAATTGTCCTCTCCGATGCTCCGGATGAGATCCCTCAAGCCTTCGGGCAACAAGCCAGTGCCGAGAAGCAGCACGCACGCTCCAGCTCCAAGGAAGCTCGCGCCGCAGAGGGCGTATAAGGACTGTGCTGCAACTCGCGTGAGCATGTCGAGCTCCCGTCGGCCCATTCATGCAAGGATAATCACCTGGTTCGTTCTCTGCCGAATTCTCCTGATCATTGCCATTACGGTAGCCATTTTCCACGCCGAAAAAAGGGCACGCGCCCTTTCTCAATCTGCAGTGCGGTAAGGTACGTCGCCGTCGCGTAGACATTCCCAACCGGATGACTCCAGCCGCCGTCCTTGTTTTGGAATTCCGTTGCCCGCATCCAGAGAGCTTGGTGATACGCGGTCCAGGTTGTAGGCTTCTCGGACTTCGGGAAGAGGCTTGCGTGGCCCTTGTCGCCCAGGCCATACATCACCTGCGCGTAATGGAAATGAAAGTACGATTCAAGGTCGATGCCATTGAAGGCGCCGGCATCCGCGGGAAAGTACGGCAGCCACTTCTTCACCAATGCGGAGTCGAAGTTCCCGGCGCTGAATTCGGCGGCCAGCGCGGCCAGCCGCAAAGTAGGCCGATCAGAAATGTCATCGATTTCATTGCGTTCTTTCGTAGTGACTGACGAGACAGTGCATTGTCCAAGATTGTCCCAATCTGACAGCATCAACTTCGGGACGGCCAGTCATTCTTTCAGACGCCAAAGCCGTGCCGTCTTGTCCTCGCCGCCCGACAGGATATGTTCCCCGTCCGGGGAGAAGACCAGGCTCGTGATCTGCCCCGTGTGCCCTTTGAATAGCCGGACCGACTTCCCCGTTGCCGCCTCCCAGCACTGGACCCAATCGTCGTCACGCCCGGCGGCGCGGACACTGGCCGCGATGTGCTTACCGTCCGACGAGAAGGCGACGTACGTGCCGGCCACGTCGAACTTCCGGACCTCTTTACCTGTCTTGAGGTCCATGAGGTGCAGGGCGTCTTTCCGTGCGTAGGCGAATTGATGCCCATCCGGGGAAGGAGCGGAAAAGCGGACCCAGTCTTCCTCCGCGCTGACCTGGTAGCGATGCAACTCCTTGCCCGTCTCGAACGCAAGCACCACCGGCCCGCCCAGGTGCCCGGCCGGCGCGCTGTGAACCACGACTCGTTGGGCGTCCGCCGATACGCCGAAACTCCAGACCTTGACGCCAAACAGGCCGCCGTTGTTGATGTCGAAACGGAAGCTGCGAATCTCCTTGCCTGTGGCCGCCGCCCAGACGCGGACGAGGGCCTCGTCGTTTCGGGCCGTGAGGAGCTGTTTGCCATCTGGTGTAAATGCCAGCGCGGGTGTGTCCTCGTTGGCATTGCCCCGCTCCCGCAATTCGACCCGCCAGACCTCTTTCCCGGTGGCGGCCTCCACGAGCACCATGTCGTAATAACGGTGGGCGGCGATGTGCCGGCTGTCGGGAGAAAAGGCCAGCCGGAAGGGCCGGCGGTCGAGCGCCGGGACCGGGAGCGTGGCGACTTTCTTGCCGGTCGCGACTTCCCAGACCTGATGGTCCGTCGCGATCAACTTGCCGTCGGGTGAGAACGCGACCTGGTAGATGCGGCCTGCGTACTCAAACCGGCGTATTTCGCCCGAGTCCTTGTCAACTTTCGCTTGCCCATACGCCCTGAGCGGCAACCCGCTAAATAGGATAGCAAGCGCAAACACGGGCCCCGCGTTCCTGGTTGGCATGACGTCCCACATTCGGTTCTTCATTGGAAATGCTCCTTCCGCGAAATCTCCTTGATGGCGTCTTCCAAATTGCGTCGCGCGGATTCGGACGTCGCGTTTTCCAGGCGACGCCGCAATTCCGGGAGAAGCTCCTTCGCATCCGGCCCAATGGCACCGATGGCTCGCAGCGCCTCTTCGCGATCGTACTGGTTCGGACTGTCAAGCAACGTGCGGAGTTCCGGCAAGAAGACCTTGCCATGGGACTTGAGGAGCGCGAAATGGTGCAGCGCCTCGCTGCAATCGCCGTCGCTGCCGATGTTGCGCAGACCGCGGCGCATCGGTTCGACTCCCATTTTCGCGTTCGGCCCTTGCATCATGATCAGCGTGACCGCAACATCATAACGCGAGGAATCCCGGTCTTGCCTCATCAGCGGCAACAGGTGCTCATCCGCGCCGCCGGCCGCCTTGCCCCATTCGCGCAACAATCGATGCACGGTGGTCGTTTGCATGTGGTCGCGCAACTTGGATTGCCCCAGAAGCGTCGCGAGGTTTTTGGCAACTTCAGGAATGCAGTCCTTATCGATGGCGACCGCCGCCTTTCCTGCCGAGATGGCCACTTGAGCTCGGCCTGTCCGATTGATTTCAAGCACGCGCGGCAGCACCGAACGCGCTTCCGCTCCAAGAATGCTGCAAATCCGCAGAGCCATCCCGACGTGCCCATCGGCTTCCGGCGTCTCTTCCTTGGCGCGCTCCTCAAGCGTTTTTTGGACGAGCGGCAGAATCTCCTTGGCGTGCATCAGGTCGATCGAAGCGAGACACGATGCCGCTTCAAGCCGAACGTAGGCGTTCGCATGGTCCAATGCCAGACGCAGTTGCTCCGTCACCGGGGCTGCGTTCTTGCCAAGCAGGCGCAACGGGTAGGCAGCGTTGGCGGAGGATTTCACATCCTTGTCCACCAGATATTCGCCGACGGCCACGACTGCTTCGCGCGGCGGCGCCTTGGCGTTGAGGTGCGCGTTGCGATGGAGATGCAGAATCGCCATGGCGACTTCGCCGCGCGCGGGTGACTTCAGATCGGGAAGCCGGGCCAGGAGCGTCGCCATCGCCTCGGCGCGTGATTCGTCCGTCATCTTGATGTAGGAATACCCGGCCAAGCCCCACGCTGCCTGGACGCACTGGCGTGAGGACGCCGTTTTCGCAATCTTGAGAAGGATCGGGATCGCGTTTGGCGTGCTGCTGAACACGCTGTAGAACCGGTCGTAATCGCCATGCTTGGCCGCCTCTTCGATGATCACGGGAACCAGCGTTGGTTCTTTTCCTTCCATGAATAGCGACAGAGCTTGCGTGTGATTTCCGTTCGTCGAAACACACTCGCGAACCAGGGCGACGAGTTTTTCCACCGGCGGCTCCTGGCGAAATTGATGCATCGCCGTCATGGCCGAGATCTTGGTGGGAAGGTCCTTGTCGTCGAGCAATTGGACGAGGGCGTTCTTGAGATCGTCCTTCACACTCGGGGTGAGTTTCTTTTCCAGGAGTACGCCGAGGTTTTTGGGTTGTCCTGCTTCGTCGCGCATCTGGTTCAGCGTCTTCAGAACGATCGGCCGCAGCTTCGGTTCATTCAGGAGTTTCGTCAGCTCGCTCACCGATTCATTTGGATAGTGGGGGAGATAAGAATCCAGCAGGTAGCTCCGTCCTAAACGCGGAATGAACACCAGGAGCGTGCGTGTCGCGCGCGCATGGTCGGGCGCGCCGAGCTTCGCCAATGCCAGGGCGACATGCGCCAGATCACGCGTTGCGTGAGCGCCATTGGGTTCTTGCAGGCGCTTTTGCAAGGCGGGGATCGCCTGCTTGCCCTCGGGACCAGCGGATCCCAGCACGTCGGCCGCCTGGCCAAGCCACATGGGCTTTGCTTCCACGAGCGCGACGAGATCGGGCACTATGGGCGCCACGTCGGTGCCGAGCTTCTTGGCCAGGACAAACGCCTCCGTCATGCGGTTGTAGTCATTGGGCTGGTTGCGAAAAATCTCCTGCACCAGGGGCAGAACGCGCTTGCCGTGCCTGGCGTCCAGGCTCAAGAGTATTTCCGCGGCTTCTCTTTGCACGTGGAAATTCGAATCGCTCAATGCGTCCAGCAGCGCCGCCGTCGCGGGAACGGCATCCTTGCCGAGACGGCGCAGTTGCCGGACGGCATCAAGGCGCATGTCAGCGTTCTCCTGGCGCACGCCCTCGAGCACGCATGCGAGAACCGGACCGACTGCGCCGTTTCGATCATGGACGATCAACGCCGCCGCGGCGTGAAAGCGCGCGGGGAGTTCCGGATCGTTCAGAAGCCCGCGCAATTCTTGCACGATTTTCTGGTTCGAAGTCGTGAGCCTCGCCGTGGCGGCGCCGCCGGCGCGGACCATCGCATTCTTGTGAGCGAACGCCCCGGGCAGCCATTCGACATGGTTGCGCATGAAATCGTAGCGCATGTCGTAATTGCCGAGATACGTCACGAGTTCCGCGTGCACGGCCGGCGACGCATCCGCGAAGGCGGCGACCAGCGACGGCAGCGCCTTCTTGCGCAGATCGTCATGCACGGCGCTGCGCTCGCCGCGACCGCTTAGCATGTGATCGAGGTCGCGCCAGGTGATCGCCCTTTCGTGCATCAGGCGAATCAGCACCGGGATGATCTTGTCGGCTTCATTGGGCACGAGCGTGCGAAACAGGTCGGCGGCGTACTGTCGCTGGCTAGGATTATCGTCGGCCAAGTTCGTCACTGCATGCTCGACGACCCTGGCGCGCATCTTCGGGTGCTTCTTCAGCACGTCTTCATCGTGATCCTCGGCCAGCCGGCGCCAGGCGTAGAGGGCGCCGAGGCGAATCTTGGCGTCGTCGTCTCCAAGCAAGGCGAACAATTGAGGGAGCGTCACGTCCGGATTGGCGGCGAAATAAGCGGGATTGCCGACGGACAGCGCGAGAATGCTGCGCGTCGTCGCCGGCGACCAGGCGCCGATCCGTCCGATGGCGACGCAGGCGTGCTCGGCCGACTCGCGCCGCCCGTTGAGCATCGTGTTGCCACGCTGGTGCAGAGTCGGCAGGGCGGCTTTCGCGGCCGGCCCGATTTTACCGAGCGCGACGATGGCCAACTCATCGAGTTCGCCTCGCTGGAACTCGGTCACGATCCGCGTCAGCGCGGGAACCGCACCTTCCGCCTTGCTGCCAAGCTCGCCGAGTTTCTCGATGGCTTGACGTTTTGCGCTGCTGTTGCCGGTCTGTAAGGTCGCCAGCAGCGATTCAACGGTGCGATCATCGCCTTGCTGGGCGAGCCCGCCGATGCCAAGAAGCAATGCCGCGCCGAGGGAGAGGAGGTAAACACGCATCACGGACGTCTCCATTACGGGCGCCGGAGGTTAAGAGGCCGTTCCATTCTCTGCCTTATATCCCACGCAAACCAGCGATTTGATCTGGAATTTTCGCGCGGAATTGAACGACTTGGGGCGATCCAAAGAGCGCGACGCCGGAAGAAGAGGCGTGAATCGGTCGTGTTTTGAAGAAAAATCAGATTTCTTGGCCAACCTTCGGTGCAACTCCTGATTCTCAAGTACCGAGGGCAGCGAGCGCCCCCGCTTCGTTTCAGGTCCTTTGTTGGAGATTCCGCGATGGCATTCCCATGGTCCAGGTACAAAAGCGTCGATTCGAAAAAGGCCAAGATTGACGAACGCCGCCGTTTTCGGCCAAGCCTTGAGCTGTTGGAGGATCGCCTGGCCCCCGCAGTCTTCACGGTCGTGAACGCCAACGACGCGGGCGCGGGGAGCCTGCGTGCCGCGGTTCTCGCCGCCAACACGACTGCCGCGGCGGATACCATCGTGTTCGCCGCCGGCATGGCGAACAAGACCATCACGCTCACCTCTGGCCAGATCGCCATCAGCAACGCCCTGACGATCACCGGCCTCGGCGCCAGCAAGTTGGCCATTAGCGGCAACGACGACTCACGCCTCTTCAACATCACTGACGGCAACGCCGCGACCTTCGTCGCGGTCAGCTTCAGCGGGCTGACCCTCAAGGATGGCCTGGCCTCCACCGGCGGCGCCGCGATCAGGAACACCGAAAACCTCGCGATCTCAGGCTGCCAGTTCGAGTCCAACGTCGTCAACGACCCCTCCAGTGGCAGCGGCGGCGCGATCAGCCACTCGATCGGCTCGCTGTCCGTGACGGGCTCCACCTTCGCCAACAATGAGGTGATTGCACCAGGCGGCAGTGGCGGGGCCATCTCCTCCTCGGCCAGCACGACCCTGGCGAACTGTGTGTTCACCGGCAACACCGCCGTGAATGGCAGTGGCGGTGCTGTCCGCTTCAACTCCGCTGGCGTCAACAGGGCCTTCGTGGTCCGCTCGACCCAGTTCGTCGGCAACGCGGCAGGCGACCAGGGAGGCGGCCTGTCCGGCTTCTCCACCAGCGCCGGATCGACCGTGTCGGTGTCGGGC
>Ga0105340_1001104_pt1 | contig 12346 bp, 13 predicted proteins | sample EasRivMeERMLT700_FD_89676 | JGI IMG/M metagenome (GOLD analysis project Ga0105340, IMG submission 89676) | Soil microbial communities from meander-bound floodplain in the East River, Colorado, USA - East River MetaG ERMLT700 | ecosystem: Environmental > Terrestrial > Soil > Floodplain | place... | reverse complement strand
GCTCGCATGTCCCCACGCGAACGCGAAGCCGCAAGCGACATCACAGCGCCTTCTTGAGCACCTGCGACCTCCGCCCGCTCGCGTCATAGCGCTGCCGGCGTTCGGGAGGCAAATCGTCCGGCGTGCCGAGCGTGTAGTGTCCCTTCTTGACGAAATAGTTGACCGCTTGCGTCGATAGGCAAAACAACTCGCCGGCGCCGGTTTGCCGCGCTTGCTCTTCGACGAATTGCATGAGCCGGGCGCCGATGCCTTGATTCTCATACTTCGGCGCGACGCACACGCAAGCCATCTCCGCTTTCTTCACATCGGGAAAGCGGTGCAGCGCGACGCAGCCGGCCAGGTTGCCGTCGATTTCGAAGACATAGTAAGCCGCGATTTGCCGTTCGATTTCAGCGCGCGAGCGAGGCAACAGCTCTTCGTTCTCGACGCTCGTCTTGATGAGATATTGGATGCCGCGCGCATCTTTCTTTTGCGCCTTGCGAATCGCTTGATACTCGTTGGTATGAACGAGCGTGCCAATGCCTTCGTTGGAAAAGACTTCGGCCAGGAGGCCTTCCTCGACGGTGCCGTCGATGATGTGCACGCGTGGCACGCCGCCGCGCAGCGCCTTGACGGCGCCGGCGAGCTTCGACATGCCGGAGCCGACGAGATCGCTTTTGTTTTTCTTGAGGAGCATCTCAGCTTCTTCGACCGTGAGCTGGCGGATCAGGCCGTTGCCGCCGGGTTGTTGAATAACGATGCCGGGAATCGTGGTGATGTAGATGAGCTTGACGGCTTCGAGCGCCCGCGCGATTTCGACGGCGACGACGTCGGAATTGAGCCGATAGGTCGCGCCTTCGCCGTCGGAGCCAAGTGGCGGCACGATCGGCACAATATCGCTCGCCAGGAGCGCTTTCAGAAGCTGCACGTCGACGCGCTCGACCCGACCGGTGTGCTGCTGATCGACGCCTTGCAGGATGCCGGCCGGATGCGCGACCAGCGCGTTCGAGAGTGCGCCGCGCAGATCGCTCGCGGACAGTCCTTCCAGCACCTCGTGGCTCACGCGATTGGCGGCCGTCAAGGCGAGATCGAGCGTCGCCGCGTCCGTGACGCCGGTGCCGTCGATATTGGATGGCGTCTTGCCCGTCGCCGCGGCGAGCTTGGCAATTTGATGTCCCGCGCCGTGAATCAAGACGACGCCGATGCGCAGGCTGCGCAAGAGCGTGAGATCGAGCACCAGATTGCGAAAGTTGTCGTGCTCGACGATGGCGCCGTCGAAGGCGATGACGAAGATCTTGTCGCGATATTGAGGGACGTAGCGCAAGATTTCGCGCAGATCGACGAGCCGCTGCAGCGTGCTGTTCGCAGGCGGCTCGGGGGCTGGCTTTGGCATATCGTTCGTCGGCGTTTTGTCCGGGTGAATTCGCATGGCCCATTCAGTATATCCGAGCCGGAAGCGTATGCGAAGTGGTGCGTTGTCTTCGCTCACGCTTCAGGCTCGGACCATTCGATACATCCTCCGATGAGCGTTCGCCAGCCACCAATGACATTCCGGCAACCAGCGCAAAAACCGCGGCCAACCCCGTATGCGTTCGTGACAGCGATGATGCCAGTATGCGTAATATTGACTGAAGCTGGCGTCCGCCGCGTGCCGCCGACTGACGGCCAAAATTTCGCGATACACCTCGAGCCGCGCCGATTGCGTCTTCGTTTCGGGATAAACACGCGAGCACGCCAGGAACTCCGGCACGTGCACGAGCGTTCCGCCGGCTTGGCCCAGGCGAAGCCAGTATTCGTAATCCATCGCATAGTGCAAGTCATCGTCGAACCAGCCGATTTGCTCGACGATCCGCCGACGCCAGAATGCTGCAGGTTGACATATGCAGCACGATTGCAAGAGCCGATCGAACGCATAAGGCGCCGTCGGATACTCGGCGAAGATGCGATTGTCCACGTCGATTTCATGAGCATTGCCGTAGAGGAGATCCCAATCGGCGTTGCTCTCGAAATGCTTGACGACCGTTGCGATCGTGCCGGGCAACAGCACGTCGTCGGAATTGAGATAGCCGAGAATGTCGCCGCGCGCCAGTTGCAAGCCTTGATTGATGGCATCGCTTTGGCCGCGATCGGGCTGCGAGCGCCAGTAAAAGCAATTGCCGTAGCTTCGCAAAATGTCCACGGACTCGTCGCGCGACCCGCCGTCGATCACGAAATATTCGATGTGCGGATAATCCTGGCTCAAGACGCTGTCGATGGTGCGGCGCAAAAAGCGGCCTTGATTGAACGACGGCGTCACGATCGACACGAGCGGCGGCATGGCGGAGTCCGTATTCAATGGTACCTCGCTTGCGGTTTAGCGCTCGGGTCGCCTGGCGGGAATGCGAAACCGCAAGCGGCAGCTCATTGTCCAAAGTGTTTGATTTTCGAGCAAGCCCGATTGGTCAGGCGGAATTGGCCGGCGCCGTCAGATCAATGCGCAACAGGCCGACGGGGGTGATGAAGCCCGTCTGGCCCAGGGCTTCCTCGATTTGATGCTTGAGGTGGCGATTGCGCTCGACGAGACTGCGCCACTGCGCCGCTTCGTCGTCGTTGAGGAACTTGGTGGCATGGTGAAAGCCGTCATGCGTATCGACCGAGTAGACCCAGACTTTGTGATCGTGCAAATCGACGAGTTGAATCCGCAATTTCAGATGCGGATAACTCACGCTGCCCAGGCGGAATTCGTAGCCGACCAACCCGCCGGCGCGCGTCGCCAAATCTTGACAGACGCCGGCCGAGCACGACGACGGCGGCAGGTACGATTCCAACGCTCGTTCGGCGTTGATTTCGCAATAGGCGCGTTTGCCGGAAGGAATCGTGGACGCACCGCCGGGGTACGCCAGCGTCAGGAACACGCGGCAAGCGTCGGCCAAGGCTTTGGTCGTCAACGGCTCCACGAAAACTCCTGGTTCGCCGCACGGAAGGGGACATTGCGGATTTGCGTCCTTACAAAGGTAACAGGTATTATAAGACGATTCGCCGGCGACGCCTTGCCATTTTGGCGGCGCTCGGAAAAAAAGGAGATACGTATGGATCGGCGTCTCGTGCTCGCGTTGGCGATTCTCTGGTGCGGCGCGATGCGAATCGGCGCGCAGCCCGCGGAACTCGACAAGCTCAAAGAAAAGCCGATCGCGAACGGCGGCGGCAAGGTCGGCGAGCTGTTGCGCCTGTGGTGGACGGAAGGCTCCGCCGCGGGCAACGCCGGCGATTTCTACGACAACCGCGACGGCGATCATTCGCCGCTCAACTTGACGCCGTACCCGCAGCTCTCCTTGTTCAAATACTCCGAGCAAGATTTCAAGCTCAAGAAAAACTGGGCCGCCGCCCGCGAGATTCGGCCACACGTCACGTTCGGCAACTCGTCCACCTCGGCGCCGGCGCACCTCGGCGGGAGCAATCCGCGCTCCTATTATGTTTCTTCCATCGGCATGGGGGTTCTTTACCAGCAATACCGGAAGAACAACCTTTACATCTATCCGGAACATCGCGACCACGATCCGGGCCATAATGGCGTCGCTCCCCCCTCGCCCTCCGGGAGAGGGGTTGGGGGTGAGGGAGGATATGGCGACCTCTATCCGACCAACACGCCGTACCTCATCATCTCGCAAGGCTCGTCCGGCTCCGATCAGCCGTTCATGCGCATGATGCCGTCGGTGCTCGCCGCGTTTCGGCCCGAGGTCAAGGCGAAGCTCATCGAAACCGGCACGTTGATGCCGACGATTCAGATGCTCTTTCGCTTGACCAACAAGCATCTGAAAGATCCCAAGGAATACCTGACCGGCAAGGCGCACCCGAGCGTCTTCGAAGGCTCATGGGTCGATGAATTGGCGCTCGTGCAAAAGGCGCACGCCTTGACGCTGGACGCGTTGCCGCCGATGGTGCAGTTACGCGTGCTCGAGGACGACAAGGCGATCCCCGGCATCGATTACGTCGATTCGACGCCGTCGCAAGTGCTCGCCTACACGCCGGCGTGCATCGCCCGCATCCATCGCAGCAAGGCATATCAACAACGCCTGGTCGTCGATGCCGGCGCGAGCTTCGATGTCAACAAGAGCAAGTTGATTTACACCTGGGTCGTCCTCCGCGGCGATGCGAGCAAGATCAAGATCGTGCCAAAGAAGGACGATGCATCGGTCGCGGAGATCACGGTTTCTTACCACGAACGCCGGCCGATTGGACCGGGTTCGGACATGGAATCGAATCGTGTCGATATCGGCGTCTTCGTGCACAACGGCACGCACTATTCCGCGCCGGGCTTTGTCACGATCCACACGCTCGACCGAGAAGCGCGCACGTACAACGAGCGCGGCGTGATTCTCGACATCGCGCACGGCATGAGTGAAACCACGCTGCGCGGCGCCAACTGGGACAAGCTGCTTGCTCATGTGGCCAACGATCCGCTCGCTGGCAAGTTGCTTGATGCGACGGTGACGCAAAAAGGCATCTTCGCCCATCTGGCGGAAATCTACGAGAAACGCCGCAATGCCTTCGAGAATGTTCAAGCGGAGGTGAAGGAAGCCGAAACCGTTCGCGGGAAGGCCAAGGAACCCGCGGATGTTGAGAAAGCAACCAAGGCGCTTGCCGCCGTTCGCCAACGATTGGTGGCGGCGCAGAAAGCGATGGATGATTTGCTCGATCAGGGCGTCGAATCGCTTGGCGGCTCGCTGCGGCAATTCGTCGAGTCGCGCCTGACCAAGCTCGCTCGAGAACCCCTCTTCACGCATCACCACAAGGATTGGCTGAAGGAAAAGCGCACGCCGGCCGTGGATGCACGAGTCACTCGCCTCTGGCAAAAGCCGATTCGCCTGGGAATTGCCACACCCAACGAGACGCTGACGCCGCTCTTGCCGGGCAGGGGAACGTTGGCCGATGCGAAATGGACGCGATTCGAATTGGCTCAGCTCGAAACGCTCCACGCGTTCCTTCTTGCGGAGCTGGCGTTTCCCGGCATGTTGCAGGTAACCGAACGAGTTAACTACGTCGATCATCGCCTGTCGTTGCCGCGCGAATGGCGCGATGTGTTTCGCCACGACCACAAGGGCGAGTTCATCGGCTGGCGGCGCTATGGCAGCGACGGCATTCAGGATTACAATCACGACGGTCTGCTGGTCGTCGAAAAGGACGAGCGCGGCCGTTGCGTCAAGGGGCGTGTTGTTCGGTATGAACAACCGCCGTCGAAGGAAAAGGGGCTCAACACCAATCTGCTGCGGACGGTCCCGACGGAAACGATTGTGGCGTACGAGTTCGCCGGCGCGGAGGACACACGTGGCCGGCGTCTTGATCAAGTCAAGGACGAGAAAAAATGAGCATGGTCGAAGTATTGCGTCATCATGCCCGCGCCATTTGGGACGCTGCCGTTGAAGCCGTGCGACCCGCGCCGCTGGTGCGCGATGCGCTCGTTGATCTCGATCTCGGGGCGGCGCCGCGCCTCCTGGTGCTCGGCGCCGGCAAAGCGGGCGCGGCGATGGCCGAGGCCGTCGAGAGCGCCCTGGTTGATCGGCTCGATCGCATCGAAGGCATCGTCAACGTGCCCGCGGACGCCGTCAAGCCGCTCAAGAAAATCCGCTTGAACGCCGCCCGTCCCGCGGCGACGAATTTTCCGACCGCGGAGGGCGTCGCCGGCGCCGAGGAAATGCTCAAGCTTGCGCGCGGCGCCGGGCCGAACGACGTTGCTCTGTGCCTCCTGTCCGGGGGCGGCTCGGCTCTCTTGCCAGCGCCGGCCGACGGCGTCACGCTTGCCGACAAGCTGGCGATCACGAAATTGCTGCATCAATGCGGCGCGACCATCAATGAAATGAACGCCGTCCGCAAGCACTTGAGCGCCATCAAGGGAGGTCGATTGGCCCAGGCGTTCGCGGGCAAGGCGCTTTACAGCTTGATCATCTCCGACGTCATCGGCGATCCGCTCGACGTCATCGCGTCCGGCCCGACCGCGGCGGATTCGTCCACGTTTGCCGCGGCGCTCGCCATTCTCGATCGCTTTCAACTGCGCCAGCGGACGCCGCCGGCGGTGTTGGCGCACCTGGTGAAAGGTGTGGCCGGCAAAATCGACGAGACGCCGAAATCGCTGCCCGCGAACGCACATAACCTCGTTATCGGCAACAACGTCAAGGCCCTTGCCGCGGCCCAGGCGCACGCGGAATCGCTCGGCTATCGCGTCTTGAGTCTCGGCTCGTACATCGAAGGCGAAACACGTCACGTGGCGACCGCGCACGCCGGCGTCGTCCGCAGCATCGTCGAACAAGGCGTGCCGATCGCGCCGCCGGTGTGCGTCTTGAGCGGCGGCGAAACGACCGTGACGTTATCCTCGAACGCGGGCAAGGGAGGCCGCAATCAGGAGTTCGTGCTCGCCGCGTTACTGAAGCTTGGGATGACGCCGAACGTCGTGATCTTGAGCGGCGGCACCGACGGTGAGGACGGCCCGACCGACGCCGCCGGCGCCATCGCGGACGCGGCGACGCTCGGTCGCGCCAGGCTTGATGCGGAAGATTGTTTACGCCGCAATGATGCGTATCCCTTCTTTCAAGCAACCGGCGATTTGTTAATCACGGGATTGACGCAGACGAACGTGATGGATGTGCGCGTCATGCTCATCGGACGTTAATCACTCTTCGACCGACGGCGAGCCCTGTTGGACGCCGTCCCACAATTCCACGTACTTATCCTGAACAAAGGGATGAAGCTGAGATAAATAATCGCGCGCCAAGGGAAGGCGTTTGATGAGGTTCTGAACATCGCCAAGGTCTTGCAAACGTCCCGGATTCGTCATGCCGGATGCGATTTTCAAATTCATGAGCGTCGGCAAATTGACGTAGCGCACGCCGTCCGCTTCGAGCGTGACTTCGTCATTCGGTTCGGGAAACGCGATCGGCTTCGGCTTGCCGTCGCCGGGATAGTTGCCGGAGACGATAAACTCGATTTTCACGCCCGTGTCGGCGTCGCGCAGGTTTTTGCTTCCCTGGAACGGCGGCACGTAGCCGAGACCATCCAGCGCCTGGTGGATGCGATCCAACGACTCGCGTGTTACGAGGATATCCACGTCCTCGGTGAATCGTCGGAAACCGTGGTGGAACAACGCCATGCCGCCGGCGACGGCATAGGGAATATTCAGGTCAAGCAATCGCTTGGCGATTTTGCGCAGAGAATCCTGCACGGCGCCTTTTTCCTCGAAGAACTTGCTGCCTTCGCTCAAGGCCCACCTCGAATCCGCGTTCAGCCGCTCTTCGTAGGTGATGATGGACATGGTATTCGGCCTTCGTCGTGCAAGCGTCTCGCTTGCACAAGTGCGTGCCGGCGAGACGCCGGCACTACGGAGCGAGTTCCGGCGCCTTCTTGCCCTTCTTCGCCAAAATCTGCGCCAGGGCGTCGATCGATAATCGCGGATCGTCGAGCAGCAAACTGATCATCTCCGTCCGCACCAGCTCGAACACGTCCTCGCCGATCCAGCCGGCGGCGGCGAGCTGTTTTGTCAAATGATCCAAACATTGATCGCGAAGTTGATCGGTGCGGCGCGAGATCGTTCCTTCATGAACCTTCAAGAGCTGGGCGACCTCGCGCTGGCTCAGGCGATAACGGATGCGCAGGCCCAGCAGCAAGACCTCATCGTCGCTGATGCCGGTCAGCCACTCCCGGGCGGCGTCGGCGAAGACCTCGCGCCAGCGCGGGTCGATCTCGCCCGAGCCGTTGGGCATCGGCATCGCCAGGTCGTCGTCGGGCAAGGCTTGCGCGAGCGGGTGCTTGCGCAGTTGCGAGATGTGCCAGTTCTGGAATACGCGAATCAACCAGGGCACAAGCGGCCGTTGTCCGTCGAAACGCGCCATCACGGGCAACGAGCCGGGCGTCTCGGAGATGCACAAGTGGCCCCAGAAATCCGCGACGGCGGTGTCCTGACGTTCTTCATCGCGCGGATAAAGCCGTGCGGCCCGAGCTCGCAACGCGTCCATCAAAAGGCAATCGCTACGGCCCGCGCGGGACGCGAAGAGTTGCTCCCATGCTTTCCGATTGCCTTCGAGGCACGCCGACGCGAGGAACCAGTCGAGTGGATAAAGTTGATCGAGATACGCTTCCCAGGAAACCGGTTGCTCGACCTTCTTTTGAAAGAGCCCAAAGGTGCGCTGCAAATGTTGCTGGCACTTCTCGCGCGGCAGATCGACGGCCGGCATTTGCAGCCGGCAAAAATAGTACAGAAGCTCCACGCGCGGGCCGGCGGTTTCTGGCGCTCGTTCGGGCATCCTTGGTTCCTTGACCCCCAGGAATCGCTGCGCTCATCCTGGGGCTTAGTGCCACGTTATTATTGTGGGACGAAGACGATCAGCTCAATGCGCGCCGGTGGCAGCTTCTCGGTCTCCGGCATCGGCGACGGATTGTTGCCGCAGCCGATGGAGCGGATCGAACGCGTGGACCACCACCACCAGCCCGTGCGATGCACGCTGTGCTGACTGCGCAAATACGCCGTCACGACCTCGCTTTGCTTTTGCGTCACGTTGAGCGCGAAATCGGGCTGAGCGTTCGGCTCGGCGAATGCGGCCACCAGCAATTCCGAGCCTTCATATTGTTGACGATTGAGCCAGCTACCTGCATCATCGAGTTTCTTCTTGCCCTTGGAGGTTAACACCGCCTTGCCCGGCTCGAACAGGTCGCTTTCCGCATAATACGTGCGATAGCGCTTGCATTCCGGACGAATCAGCTCCTTGTTGAAATCGACGACGTAACTGCGCACCACCGGCAGCGCCTTGATCGCGTCGGAGTTTTGCTTGACGGAGTTTACCATTCGCCGCACATCTTGAAGCGACGCGACCGCCTCGGCGTACGCTTCGTTGGACTTGACGAGCTTGCCGAGCGTGCCTTCGCCGTTGCGTACGTCGTAGATGGCGCCCTTGACGACGCCGAGCGTCTCGGTCAACTCCGTGTAAAGCTCATCGTTCTTGACGAGCTTGCCGAGCGTGCCTTCGCCGCGTTCGATGCTGTCGAGGGCGGCGTCCGCCTTGGCGAGGACGACGTTGAGCTTCTTGGTGGCGCTCACGAGGTCCTCGGTGATGGAGCCGTCATTTTTGCGCAATGCTTGCATCGCGTCGTCCACTTCGACGAGCAGCTTGTTGAGTTTGGTCGCGGCCGTGGCGATGCCTTCGAGCACATCGGGCTGAATGTCCGCTTTGAGTTGAGCATGATCGTCCACCACCTTGGCGCCGGCTGTGCCGGGCAGGATGCGCACGACCTTGCCGGCCAAAAGCGCGTCGCTGGCGATCTGCACTCTGGCATCGTCGCGAACGAGGTGGCGGTACTTTCCATTGATACGCAGACGCAACTTGACCGGCTCGCCCGGATTTTCGGGCGGCACGATCGCTTCAATCTCGCCCGCGTCCATGCCCTGGATGCGGACGCGGGTGCCGACCTCGACGCCGCCGACGTCGGGGAAGCCGGCCTGAACGCGGAAGTTGTCCGAACCCCAGCCGGAGCGTTCGTTGAGAAACATCAAGCCCGCGCCGCCGAGGGCGAGAGTGACGAGGACGAGCGCGCCGAGGAAGGCGGCCTGGAAGCGCGTGAGATTGCGGGACATGGATTCTGGCCTCCGGAGCAAATCTTTAGGTTTATCCCCGTGGAATGGATGTCTATTCCACGGGGATAAACCCCGTGGCTCGCCGAGCGTGGCACTTCATTATACCCTGCATGGCCCCAGCCTATTGCAGGAATCGAATCGTCATCGGATAGCGATACATCTTGCCCTTGTTCGCCTCCAGGCCGGCCATGATGGTCCAGTACAACCAGAGCGGCCCCATCACCAAGCCGCCCAGGCCGCACGTCGGCAGGATAATCACCAGGGACCAGATGAATGTACTTATGCTGAAATTGATCGCTTCTTTGCCTTGTTTGTCGATGAATTTCGATTCCTCTTTTTTCATCATCCAAATCACCAACGGGATAATGAAGCCGCCGATGAGCAGGCCGAGATGGCAGAACATGGCCATCTGTTTTTCTTCATCGCTGATGCCTTTCTTCTTCTTGCGCGGGCGATCGTCTTCGTAGTCGTCGTCGCGATCATCTTCGTCGTCGTCGTCTCGTCGGGCCATGCAGGCTTCTCCTCGGCGATGGACGTAACATTCGGATAGACGCAGCGTCTGGGTGACGCGTTCACGTTGAATCGTGGCCGAAAATTGTAGGGATTACACCCTCACATTGTAACAATTGGCAAAATCCAGGGACTGGGGAAAATGGTCTTTTTGTTTGGCGCGAGCCTTGATATATCGCCTTCGCTTGAACGGTGCAGGGACGCACCTGACCAAGCCAATGGGAAGGACACGCATATGTGCAAGGACGCACGTCTGGGTTGGCTGGTGGCGGCAATCGCAATTTCCTGGCTCAGCGTGATCCCCGGTCGCGCCGGCGCGTCCTGAACGCCGGCGGGATGCACTCCGCCGGTCGGCGGATATCCGATGTTTGCGATGCCGGCCTGGCAGACGCAACCGCTGGCGATACCGGTTCGTCCGGCGCCTCAGCAACCGATTGCGCAGCAAAAGCCGACGCAATGGCAACAAACCCCCGCCGTCGTGCGCGGCGTCTCGGCCGCTGAAAAACCGAAGTTCGTGTTGCCGCGGCCCGAGGCGCTGGGCGTGTCGAGCAGCTTGAAACTTCCGGAGCAGACGCCGCAAGCCGTTGCGGCCGTCGATTGGCAGGCAATCCAGACGCGCATGCAACAGCTCAATGTGAAGGGCTATCACAAGGTCCGCGTGCCGACGGGTGGCTTCCGCGTGACGCTGGTTCTGCCGACCGCTCCCGTGGAGGCGCAGGGCGACACCGAGGCGGCGGCCATCCTGGTTGCACTTCACGACGCGGAGAAGCGCGGGCGTTAACTGGTTATTCGTCAGTCATAACGGATGATTTAGCAAAACGTTTGAAACGCCGAGGCCGCAGAGATCGCGGAGGAGGGGTTGACCTCTCGCCGCGATCTCTGCGGCCTCGGCGTTTCAATTGTTATGAATTCCGCGTCCTGCGATTGCCGACCTTTTCGGCCTGTATTATCATGGTTACATTGAGCCGCTTCGAAAAACTCGCCGGGGGGAACTCCATGTTTGCAAAACGCCAATTGTTCGCCATGCTCGCACTTGCCTTCACTTTTAGCATTGTCCTGCTCGCCGGCGACAGCGCCGCTCAAGAAAAGAAGAAAGAGAAGGATCCGCAAGAGGGCAAGAAGGGCAAAGTCATCGGCCTCCTCACCGAGAAAGGGCCCAACTTCATCGAAGTGAAAGCCGACGGCGAAGAGAAGGGCCGACGCTATGTACCGCACTGGGTCGGCGGCATGCCAGCACAGGGAGGCGGACCGGACAAGAAGGTGCTCAAGGTCATCAGCGAATTGAAAGTCGGCAGCCGCATCGAAGTGGAGTGGGAATTCGAGGAACGTTTGCGCGTGCTGACCGTCAAAGTGCTGAAGTTGCCGGCGGAGAAGGACAAGAAGTGAAGAGTCATCTCGTTCCCCGGCTCCGCCGGGGAACGAGTATCGATGGGGGGCATATGAATCGTTATTTCCTGATTGGGCTGGTCGGTTGTGCGTTTACGACAAATGCGGCGTTCGCGCAAAACAGCGCGGCGTCGAAAGTGGCGCCGTCGAAAGGTTGGCTAAGCGACTTCAGCTCGGCCCGCGTTCAGGCTCAGAAAACCGGCAAGCCGTTGATGGTGATTTTCCGCTGCGATCCCTGAGGGGATTGCCAAAAGTTTGACGGGCAGGTTGTCCGTCTGGAAAAAATCGACGATCTTGCCGACCAGTTCGTTCGCGCGCGCGTCTTGAAGATCAGCGGCGCCGATCTCAATTTGTTCGAGTTCGATTACGATCTCACCTGGGCGGCGTTCTTCATGAACGCGTCGGGGAAAGTCTACGGCCGATTCGGAGGCCGCGACGGCAAGGGGGCCGACACGCGCAATTCGCTCGAGGGACTGCATTTCGCGATGGAAGCGGCGCTGGCCGAGCATCGCAAGAACCCGAACGCCAGGCCGGACGCGCCGGCGAAGCCGCCGGTCTACGTTGAAAACTTCCCGATCGCCAAAGCGCGGTACCAGGGCTGCATCCACTGTCATCAGGTGAAGGAGATTCTCCGCGCCGAAGAGCAAAAGGCGGGCACGTGGGACCGCGAGAGCATCTACACGTATCCGTTGCCGGAGAATGTCGGCATCACGCTCGACCTGATGCGCGGCAACCTGGTGCGCGAGGTCAAGCCCGGCTCGTCGGCGGCAAAGGTCGGCATCCAGGCCGGCGACGTCGTGCGTTTGCTCAACAAGGTCGCGGTGAACTCGTTCGCTGACGCGTCATATGGCTTGCACAAGGCGCCATTGAAAGGCG
>Ga0105340_1001102_pt1 | contig 12363 bp, 5 predicted proteins | sample EasRivMeERMLT700_FD_89676 | JGI IMG/M metagenome (GOLD analysis project Ga0105340, IMG submission 89676) | Soil microbial communities from meander-bound floodplain in the East River, Colorado, USA - East River MetaG ERMLT700 | ecosystem: Environmental > Terrestrial > Soil > Floodplain | place... | reverse complement strand
CCGACTTTGCGCAGGTCATCGACGAGGCCACGACCGATGAAGAAGTCCTGACCAATCAGGCGCGGGCGCTCAGCGCCGTCATGCTGCGACCAAAAAAACAATATGAGGCTACTTTCATTGCCGACCCGTGGGCCAGGCTCGCCATGGCTTATTTGCAGGCTCGTGACCGGCAGGCGCTCGACCGGCTGGTCGAGCGACGTCCGAAGTTCGCCGGGCAGATGGGCGACCTGTTTGCGGCCGACCGCGACTGGCCGCGCGCGGTGGAAATCTACAGCCGGGGCATCCCGGCCAAGACGACCGACGTCGTGTTGTTGTCGAAGCGGGCTCGCGCTTATGAGGCGCTCAAGAACTGGGACTCCGCCGACGCCGACTGGTCGCGCGTTGCCGAAGGAAATCCAGACGGTGCGGAATTGCTTGGCGACTTTGCGCGCCGACTCGCGGTCAGTGACCAGATGGCGCTCGCGAATAGCCACTTTGAGAAGGCACAAGCACATTACGAACGATCGCTAAAGGCGGACGCCAACAATGACCTCGTGGCAATGGACCTCGTGCAACTGCTCCTGGACAAGCAGGAATATGCCCCGGCCAATCCAGGTATGGACGAGAAGCGGTCCGCTGTCCTGAAGTTTGCCGACCCGTGGCTAAGACTGGGCGCTGCGTACGCATTGAACGGTCGCGATGGTGAGGTATTTCGATTTATTGACAAAGCTATCCAACAGCCTGATACCAAGAAGACCGCATTGGAAATCGTTGCGCTCCGCGGTTTTGCCGATCTGTTGCGCGGCCCGCTGCTCGACGACGCGACGAAGTCGAATCTGCGCAGTCAGATCTTAGCCTTGCTCAGGGCTGAGCTGGCCGATCGCCGCAAGGAACTGGATAGCGACAATGCCGTCGAACGCGCCACGGTGTTCAGAGGGCTCAACGCCTGGCAGATGGACGGCAACCTCGCCGGCCTCCGTGAGTCGGCGGCGCTGGCTGAGCTTCCCGCGAACGAACAGAAGGCGCTCGGCCAATTCTGGACCGAAGTGGCGGAGCTCTCCCTCAAGACCATCGCCGCCTTGCCTGCCGACAAACAAGTGGTTTTGATGGCCGAGTGGCTGAAAGAACGCAATCCCGGTTATGACGGCACGTTGACGCACAAGGGCGAGGGTAACATGATAACGGCCCTGGAGTTGCCGTCGCCGCTCGTGCAGGACCTGACGCCCTTGCTGGCGTTGCCTGGACTGCGGTCGCTCACCTGCCGCACGACGCTGGGGTACGGCAACAAGGCCGAGAGCGACGCCGCCGTGCTGCGCTCGCTCAAGTCCCTGGAGACCATCAACGGCAAGCCCGTGGCCGAGTTCTGGAAAAACGTCAACGCCAGGCAAGCGGAATTCAATGCGTGGCTCAAGCGAGTTCCGACTCTGCCTGCCAAAGAGCAGGTGAAAGAGGTGACCGCCAAGTTGAAGGAACGCAACCCCGGTGTGAAGTTGAACCTGACCAACATAAGCGAGGGCGAACTGGTCACGGAGATATTGATTCACGAGGCAAATAATCTGACCGATCTGTCGCCGGTCCGGGCTCTCGTGAGTCTGAAATCTTTCAATACCTATGCCAGCACGGGTGGACATCTGACCGACCTTTCTCCGCTTGGAGGCATGAAAAGTCTGACGATCATTCATTTGAGCGAAATGAAGGTGAAGGACCTTTCGCCGCTCAAGGAGTTGCCGCTTACCGCACTGGCCCTCGAGCATTGCCCTCTCGTGAAGGACCTGACGCCGCTCAAGGGCATGAAGCTTACCAAACTAAGCCTGGTCGGCTGCGAACAGGTTCAGGATTTTTCCCCCCTCAAGGGCATGCCGCTCGCATCGCTGAACCTTCATCTTTGCACTCAGATCGAGGACCTGACGCCGCTCAAGGGCATGCCTCTCACCATCTTGAACCTTCATGGCTGCGTCAAGGTCGTTGACTTGAAGCCGCTCAAGGACATGAAACTCACGGAGCTATGGCTGGGCAACGCCAAGGTGCGGGACCTCTCGCCGCTCAAGGGCTTACCGCTTGACAAGTTGGCGCTGAGTCATTGCCGTGAACTCCAGGACGTGTCACCACTTCAGGGCTTGCCGCTCAAGACGCTCTATCTCGACGATACGAAGGTGAGAGACATTTCGCCGCTCAAGGGGATGCCGCTGAAGCAATTGTATATTGATACCTCCGCCGTCACCGACGTGACGCCGCTGCAGAGTGTCCCGCTGCAAGATATCCGTCTGACCGCCAAGAATATCACCCGGGGCCTGGAGGTTCTTCGCGGCATGAAGAGCCTCAAGACCATCGGCACCGACCATTACAACGACTGGCCGGCGGCGAAGTACTGGGCTCGCTATGACAAGGGCGAGTTTAAGAATTAGCGATGCATTAGCCCTTCTGCCGCGCCAGCGGCACGAACTCCACCGGCCGCCGCGAATCGGCGAAGCGCAGATTGGAGATTCAGAGATGAGGATTTTTGTTGCAGGAGGAACGGGAGCGATTGGTCGTCCGCTGATCGCGGAATTGCTTGCAAACGCTTACTAAGAAATCCCAGCATCGAAGGGATTGTCCTGCGATTTGGCTTCTTCTATGGGCCCTTGGCATCACTTGACAATGCTCAGATCAGCAAGGCGCCAGATGCGTGCGTCGCCGTCCTTGCCAGCCGCCACGAGGAGATTCGATTCCGAGACAAACCGGATGTTCAGGATCGTGCCCGTCGAACCGCGAAACGTCGCGACTTCTTTCTTGCTTTCGACAGACCAGACGCGAACCATCTGGTCCTCGCCTGCCGCGGCGAAGAGCGTGCCGTCGCCATTGAAATCGACGGACCAGACATCATGTGTTGGCGCCGTGAGCGTGGCGATCGATGTGCCGGACGCAAGTTCCCAAAGCCGCACCGTTTTGTCCCAGCTTCCCGAGACGAGATACTTGCCGTCGGGAGAGACGGCTATCCCGTAAACGCCCGCTTGATGACCTTGCAGGGTCATTTTCGCTTTTGGGGACGACAGGTCCCAGATTTTGACGGTTTTGTCGCCGCTCGCGGTGGCCATGGTCTTGCCGTCGGGGGCAAACGCAACCGCGACGACCGGCCCGCTGTGGCCCTCCGTCCTGAAAATCTCCTTGCCAGCGACCGCATCCCAAACGGTGACCGATCCGCCGCGAGTGCCCAGCAGCAGCCGTTTCCCGTCGGCGTCGAAAGCCAGGGCGCGCGCGGCGCCCGCGCCTGAAAGCTCATGAATCTCATTGCGCGTATGCAAATCCCAGATTTTCGCGGGGCCGTCGTCGCTGCCTGTGGCCAGGTAATTCGGCGACAGCGCAAGCGCCCAGATCGTGTCTTTGTGAGCGTCAAGTGACCAGTTCAATTTCTCCTCGGCAATGTCCCAAAACTTCACGGTACCGTCGTTGTTTCCCATCGCCAGGTTCTTCCCATCCTTGGCTATGGCAAGCGACCAGAGCGGCGCCGCATTGCTCTTGAGTACGTGGAGCGGCGTTGGAATCTTGTCCTCGTGCCGATCGCGCGGCGGCGCCAGCAAGAACACGCCCAGCGCGCCAAGCACGAGCGTCAACAGACCCGCGCCGATTCCCAGCGAGATGGCTCGCCATGGGCCGGGCGTCTTCTTCTTGGGACAAATCAGCGTTTCTGACGACTTCAGAAGCGCCCAGAAATGTTCGAGTGTATTCGCCACTTCGCGCGCCGTTTGAAAGCGCTCGGCCGGCTTCTTGGCGAGCAGCCGATCGACGATGTTGACGAACCATTCGGGCAAATCGGGATTGCGTTCCTTGAGCGGCACGGGCTGATCTTCCGTGACGCGCTTCAACACAACTAGCGGCGTCTTGCCGTTGAACGGCGGTTCGCCGGCCGCGAGTTCGTAAAGCACGACGCCGAGACTGAAGAGATCCGAGCGGGCATCGATTTCCTCGCCGCTCGCCTGTTCGGGCGACATGTACAGGGGCGTGCCGACGACAAGACCGGTGCGCGTCAAACGCACATCTTCCGCGGCTCGTGCGAGGCCGAAGTCGGTGAGCTTGACGCGCAGGCCCGACCTTTCCAGAAGAATGTTGCCGGGTTTGATGTCGCGATGGATCAAACCCATTTCGTGCGCCGCCGACAGACCGGAGGCCGTTTGCATGCCGATGCTGATGATCTCCTTCAAGGACAGGCGGCCTTCGCGCTCGAGTTTTTTTTCCAGCGATTCGCCGGTGATGAGTTCCATGACCAGGAAGGGGAGGTCCTTGGCTTCGTCATGTTCCACTTGATAGACGGCGACGACATTTTCGTGGCTGACCTTGGCGGCGGCTCGCGCTTCGCGGCAGAAACGTTCGGTGGCGGCTTCGTCCTTGGACCATTCCGGATCGAGAATTTTGATGGCCACGTCGCGCTGCAGACAGGTATCGACCGCTTGCAGCACCAGGCCCATGCCGCCGCGGCCGACGACGCGGACGATGTTGAAATTCGCCAGGCTCCCGAGGTGGCTGCCGTCTTCGGGAGGATCGAGAAACGCCAGGGAAATCTCCTGCAGTCCGCGCCGCGGCGTGTTGGTCGGCGCCTGTCTATCCACGGTCAATGCCTGCTCGGCATTTTTCAACGCCGGCCAGTACGCGGAGTGCGGTTCCGGCGTCTTGTACGCGGTTTGTTCGAGCAACGTCACCACCAGCGAGCTGTCTCCATTGGCCATGGCTTCAAGCGCTTGCTGGCAACCACTGCACCGATCCAGGTGCGCCACGATCTCGGTCTGACCGGAATCTGGGGTGTTCCCGTCGAGCAACTCGCGCAACTCGCCCGAACTGGGGCACTTGGATGCAACGTTCATGATTCGTCCCCTTGCAGGCGTTCGATTTCCTGGCGCAACCTGGCGATGACTCGACTCTTGGCCACGTAGATCGCGCCGACCGAAAGGCCGACGCGGGCGGAAACTTGCGCCGGCGCTAGCCCTTCCACGGCAGTCAAAAGGAACGCGTCCCATGTGGCAGCTTGAAACTCGCCTTTGACATTTTCCATCGCCCTGGCCGCCAGGGCGCGCTGAAAGTCGGCTTCCCAGGCGGCCGAGAGTTTGCCGTCGGATTCCGCGTGCTGCTCCAACCGCTGTTGATTGCGCGAGTCGCCCGAGCCTTGCTCGCGCCGGCTGCGGCTTTCCATGAAATTGAAAACTTTGTTCCGTGTGACCGTGAAGAGCCAGCCGCGAAAGGTGCCGCGCACCGGGTCATACTCCAGCCGATGGACCGTGGTGGAGACGGAACGCAAGACGTCCTGCATCAAGTCCGCGGCATCCGCATCCTGCAGCCCGCGTTTCCTGGCGAATCCGTAAATCACCGGCGCGTACAGGCGCACGAATTCGTGCCAGGCGTCGGCGTCGTCGCCGTCGCGCAGCCGAACCAGCAAGCTCGCGCGCGTTGCCGGTGACTCTTGCATTCCGTTTCCTCGCAACGTTATCAGGAGCGATTTGTTCCTCCTATTATAGGGCCGCGACCTCGCTTGCGGTTTCGCGCATCGCGTCAAGCGGGGGCTATTGCGCGAAACCGCAAGCGACCGGGAAGATTTACTTCTGGGCGACTTGATCCTGTGAATTCTTGTCGGCGATCCACACAACCTGGCCGTCGCGCAGGTCATCCGACGGATTGACCACTAGCCGCTCGTCTCCCTTCAGCCCGACGAGGACCTCGACCGCCACGCCGAAGTCGCGTCCCAGCGTCACTTTTTGCATCCGCAGGGAATCGTCCGGCGCGACAATCACCACGTGCGGCCCGCTGCTTTGCATCAGCAGCGTCTTGGCGGGAATCGTCAGGTCCGCGTGCTCCTTCGAGGATTGAAATCGTATCTGGGCGTACACGCCGGGCAACAACCGTCCGTCGGCATTGGGCAACTCCACTTCGACCAGGAGCGAGCGCGACATCGGCTCGACGGCGCCTGCGGTCCGCGCCACCTTGGCCATGAACGATTGACCCGGCCTTTCCGGAATCGTCACCCGGGCCTCGTCCCCCGCCTTGATGCGCACCGCGCTGCTTTGCGGCACCGACGCCTGCACGCGCAGCACATCGATCTGCGCCATGCTGAAGAGCGGCCGCGTGCCGGTGTTGCTGCCGGCGGTGACGAGCATACCAACTTCGGCGTTGCGGCGCGTGACGATGCCGTCAAAGGGGGCCACGATTTTCTGAAAGCCGGTCAAATCACGCAAGCGCCGCACATTGGCGTCGCGATTGCCGACGACGGCGGCGCGGCTCTCGATGATGGCTTCTCGCGTGCTCAGGTTCGACTTGCGGCGCGTCAGTTCCGCGTTGGCCGACGCCAGTTCCGCGTTGCGCGCGTCCCGATCGCGCACGACATTTTCATATTCTTCGCGCGCCACCGATTTCGAGCTGATGAGCGCCAGGTAGCGCTTCGCCTGGCCGACCGCGAAATCGACGTTGGCCTTCGCCTTCACGATATTCGCTTCAGCGAGCGCGACATCCGACTTCGCTTCATCCAGCTCGACAATCGCCTGCTGATGCTCGGCACGGCCCTGTTTGAAGAGCGCGATCGCCTGCGCGAGTTCCTGATCCACCTCGGGCGTTTCAATCTCCGCAAGCACCTGCCCCGCCTTGACCGGCGCGCCAATGTCGAAATGCCAAGCCTTGAGATAGCCGTTGGCGCGGGCGAACAAATCGGTCGCCTGGTAGGCCTGGATCGTCGCGGGCAGCGTTGTTGAACTGCTCGACGCTCGGTGCGGAGTAATGACGTTGACCTGGCGAACGGAGACATCAGGGGACGAAGCCACGGATTCGGATGCATTGTGCTGGCGAACAAAAGCCCCCGTGCCGAGCACAGCAAGAATAACGCCTGCCCAGCCGAATTTGCGAAGCCGCGAACCCGTTGGGGTTTCCGCCACTTGCGGCTTCGATTCGCTCGACTCAGTCTTTTTCGAAGTCGTCGGCAAGGCCATAACCATCGTAGTTCTCCGGCGTGTCGTTTCGAGTAGGCTGTTCATGGTTGAATTCCTTGTGAAGGAGATTTCGATGCATCACTCGTAAAGGAATACCGCTCGAATTGGTCGATCTTACAGTTCTTGCACTCAAATCTCACGCAAAGTCGCAAAGGCGCAGAGAATTGAAGAAATGGCATCAAAGCCAAACACAAGACGCCCTACTTTGCGCCTTTGCGCCTTTGCGTGAGATTCAATTATTCGGCGTTCTCCGCAACCTGCGGCTGGCTCTTCGCCCGCAGCAGGCTGTACACGACTGGCACGAACAGAAGCGTCGTCGCCGTCGCGAAGAGCAAGCCGCCGATGACGGCGCGGCCGAGGGGCGCATTCTGTTCGCCGCCTTCGCCCAGGCCCAGCGACATGGGCAGCATGCCGATGATCATCGCCAGCGCGGTCATGAGCACGGGCCGTACCCGCGTGCGTCCCGCTTCGAGGGCCGCGGATAGCGCGTCCATTCCCTCCTGGCGCTTCTCGTTGGCGAAGGTGACGATGAGGATGCTGTTCGCGGTCGCCACGCCGATCGCCATGATGGCGCCCATCAAGCTCGGCACGCTGAACGTCGTTCGCCACAGGAATAGAAGCCACACGATGCCAACCAGCGCGCCCGGGAGCGCGGTGATGATGATGAACGGATCGAGCCAGCTCTGAAAGTTCACGACCATGAGCAAGTAAACCAGCACCGCGGCGAAGATGATGCCGAGCCCGAGCCGCAGAAATGCCGATTGCATGCTTTCGACCTGGCCGCGCATCGTGATCGAGTTGCCTGGCGCGAGTTCCTTGCGATAGGACTCGAGCACGCGGTTGATGTCGCGCGCCACGCTGCCGAGGTCGCGGCCTTGCACGTTGGCGTAAACGTCGTACACCGGTTGCACGTTGTAATGGTTTATGACCTCCGCCGCGACGCCGCGTTCGATGCGCGACACGTTTTCCAGGAGTTGAGCGTCCTTCGCGGATTGATTTCGCAACGGCATGGAACTGATGGCATCGACGCTATCGATCTTGTATGTCGGCGTACGCGTTTCCACGAGGTACGAGATGCCATTGGCCGGATCGACCCAGTAGTTCGGCAACACTTGCCCGCTGCCGGACAGCGACACCAGTACGCTCTCGGCGACATTTTGCTGCGTCAAACCGAATTGCAAGGCGCGCGACTGGTCCACGTCGATGTGCAACTTGGGGACATTGACGACCTGATGCAAGTGCGCGTCCACGACTCCGGGGATGTTCTTGATGTCCGCCACGATTTTCGTCGCGATCTCGAGATTCTTTTTGCGGTCGATGCCGCCGACCTGAATGTCGATCGGCGCCGGCACGCCAAAGTTCAGGATCTGACTCACGATGTCCGCGGACTGAAAGTAGAACGTCATCTCGGGAAACTTGCGCGGCAACTCGCGCCGCAGCTCGGCCATGTAGGCGGGCGTCGATTTCGTGCGATGATGTTTGAGAGCGACGAGAATTTCGCCGTCCGCCATGCCCGTCGTCGAACTGTCGCCGAATGCCAGGCTGTAGCTGCGATTGGGCAAACCGATGTTGTCGATGATCAGCTCAATTTCATTTTCCGGCACAATGCGGCGAATTTCCGCTTCGACGGCGCTGAAGTAACGCTCCGTTTCCTCGATGCGCGTGCCGACCGGCGTGCGAACATGCAGCCGGAATTGCCCCGCGTCCACCGAGGGAAAGAAGTCCTGCCCGACGAACGGCAACAACGTCAATCCGCTCAGCACGACCAACGCGAACATCCCGAACACGGCCCGCCGATGCGCCAGGTTCCACGCCAGCACGCCAACATACGCGTCGCGGAATCGCTCGAACGTCCGCTCGAACGCCTGGCTGAAGCGTCCGAAAAATCCCGGCTCTTGCGTTGAGCCGTGGGCGTGCGCCGCGACCTCGGCCGGCAGAAGATAGTTCACCATCACCGGCACCAGCGTTCGCGACAACAGATACGACGTGCCCATCGCGAACACGACTGCCAGGGCGAGCGGCGTGAACAGATATTGAGCCGGACCGTCGAGGAACAGCACCGACACGAACACGATGCAGATCGTCAAGGTCGAGACAAACGTCGGCCCCGCGATTTGACTGGCCCCGTCGAGAATCGCCAGTTGGAGCTTCTTGCCCATGCCGAGATTGCGATGGATGTTCTCGATCTCGACCGTCGCGTCGTCAACCAGAATGCCCACCGCAAGCGCGAGTCCGCCGAGCGTCATCACGTTAAGTGAATGCCCCATCGCGAACAACAAAAGGATTGACGTCAAGATCGATAGCGGAATGGATACCGCGACGATCAACGTGCTCCGCCAGCTCCCCAGGAACAACAGAATCATGGCCGCAGTCAGCAGTCCCGCGATGATGCTTTCGTGCACGACGCCTTCGACGGCCGCCTGCACGAAGAGCGATTGATCGAAGAGGATCTCGATATCGAGGCCCTGCGGCGCGGACGCCCTGAGGTCCGGCAACATCGCCTTGACCTGGTTGACGACGTCGAGCGTGGAGGCGTTGCCGTTCTTGAGGATCGTCACGAGCGCGCCGCGCTTGCCGTCACGGCGGACAACCGTCGTTTGCGTCGTGAAGCCGTCGCGCACCTGGGCGACGTCCTTCATGTAAATCGTGGCGCCGTTGACGACCTTGATCGGGATGTTGTTGAATGCGTCCGCGCTCGCCGGCGTGTTGTTCAGGCTGACGGGATATTCCTGCGTGCCGATGCGGGCCACGCCGGTCGGGAAGGCGAGATTGTTGGCGTTGACGGCATCGGCCACATCCTTGGGCGTGATGCCCTTGGACTGCAAGGCCTGCGTGTCGAGATCGACCATGATCTGCCGTTCCTTGCCGCCATACGGGGCCGGCAGCGTCAGGCCCTGGATCGTCGAAAGCTGCGTGCGCAGCCGCCACAAGGCATAGTCGTACACCTCGGATTCCGACAGCGTCGAGCTGGACAGGCTCAACTGCACGATCGGCACGCTCGACGCATTGAATCGCAAGATGATCGGCGGCTGCACGCTCGGCGGCATGATTTGCCGGATCGCCTGCGCGACGCTGGTGACCTGTGCGACGGCGACGCCGACGTTGGCGCCTTGATGAAAGTAAACCTTGATGACGCTGACGCCATTGAGCGTCTGCGATTCGATTTTCTTGATATCGCTGACGTTGCCGCTGAGAGCGTATTCGCTGAAGGTGGTGATGCGCCGTTCAAATTCCTCCGCGTCCATTCCCTTGTAGGTCCAGATCGTCGTCACCACGGGAATATCGATCTCGGGAAAAATATCGGTGCGCATTCGCGTGATCGAAGTGACGCCGAGAACCACCATGAGAAGCGCCATCACCACGAATGTGTACGGCCGGCGCAGGGCAAGTTGAACGAGCCACATGATTCACCCCTTCAAAGCTTGAGGAAAGCAGAACTTCCAACGCTCGAAAGGGAATACCGGGCGAGGATGGAATCCTTACAAACCAAAGAGCACGGAAAAAAATCCCGACCTTGTGTAAGAACCTCGAATCGTGCCGGTATTCTTGTTTGTCGGGACAATGAAATGAAACTCAAACCAAGGAGACAGACATGAAACGCTTGAATGGTAAAGTTGCTATCGTCACGGGAGCATCCAAGGGAATCGGCGCCGCGATCGCGGAACGCCTGGCAGCCGAAGGCGCCGCTGTCGTCGTCAACTACGCCAGCAGCAAGGCCGGCGCGGACGCGGTCGTAAAGCGCATCACGCAAAAGGAAGGCAAGGCCATCGCGGTGCAAGCCGATGTCTCAAGGCCTGAAGAAATTCAGCGTCTCTTTGCCGACGCCAAGCGAGCATTTGGGAGAATCGACATTCTGGTCAACAACGCGGGCGTCTACGAATTCGCGCCGCTGGAGTCGATCACGCCGGAACATTTTCACAAGCAGTACAACCTCAATGTGCTCGGCTTATTGATGACGACGCAAGAAGCCGTGAAGCATTTCGGCGCCGACGGCGGCAGCATCGTCAATATCAGCTCCGTTGCCGCAAGCTTGGCCCCGGCGACCGGCTCCGCGTACAGCGGCACGAAGGCAGCGGTGGATGCGATCACCAAGTCGCTCGCCAAGGAACTGGGGCCGCGCCGCATCCGCGTCAACTCCGTCAATCCGGGCATGGTCGAAACCGAGGGCGTCCATTCCGCGGGACTTGTCGGCAGCGATTTCCAGAAAAGCATCATCGCGCAGACGCCGCTCGGCAGGATCGGCCAGCCGGAAGACATTGCCCCAGCCGTCGCATTCCTGGCTTCACCGGATTCCGCCTGGATCACCGGCGAATCACTGTATATTTCCGGCGGCTACCGTTGAGAAACGGCGACAAACCGATCTGCTGCAACAGCTCACGCGCGGCGCTGAACCTTCTGACGCAAGGCCGGCTCAATGTCGCCAGCAATCAAGGCCCCCGTCGACGGTGGACTATGCTGCAGGGCGAGGACTTTTTGACGATGCGCAGCCCACTTCGGCCCACAAATTCGCTCGGGCGCCGTCGCGGACTCACCGTATCGATCTAGGTGCGGGAGCGCCGGATTGGGCTCGCCGTCCGGCAGGTGGCCTTCAGGCTTGCCGGCATCGAACGCGAGCCCCTTTACTTCAACGAGGCAAAGTCAGCCAGGATGGCAAAGTGGTCGGACGGAAACGTGTTATGCGGTTTCACGTCAAGGATCAGATGATTGTGAACGCGCCAGCGCGCGTCCACGAGTATTCCGTCAAGGCACGAGACGCCAATACCGTAAAGCTGGTAGGTCGGCACGGCGAGCGGTTTACCAGCCAGGATCGCGCTGTCGGTCAAGCCGGTTTTACCGTCAGTGAAGAGCAGTCGGCTCGGCGCGGACGGGCCCGCGTTGAAATCTGCGGTGAGCAAGATGGCGTCCGCGGGATCCCCTTGAGCGATCTGTTCAAGGATTATCCGCGCCGCCGTGAGGTTAGGCGCTTCGGTCAGATAGAGATGGGTGTTGTAGACGCGAAAAGTGTTGCCACTGTCCCGGTCGCGCAGCCGCACCCAGGTACAGATTCGCTTGATATCAAACAACGAGTCGCTGCGAGGCGGTTGGTCGATTGGCTCCTCGATCCAGAAGGTGCTGCCGGCTAGCTCCTCGAAGCGTTGCCGCCGAAAACAGATGGCGCAATGTTCCCCCTTGGACTTGCCGTCGTCTCGCCCGCCGCCGACGCGCTGGTGGCCAGGCAGCTTCTCTTCGAGGAATACAATCTGGTCTGGCGTCGCCTCTTGAACGCAGAGGATGTCGGGTTGGGCCTGATCGAGAGCGGCCTGCAGAGCGACCTTGCGCGCGGGCCAGTCAAATTCCTTCCACGGAAAACCGCCTGTCTGGCCACAATGGATATTCCAGGTAATTACGCGCACGAATGTGGGGTCTTGCTTGGCTGCCGGCTCAGGTCCACCGGGTCCCAATG
>Ga0105340_1001099_pt1 | contig 12426 bp, 10 predicted proteins | sample EasRivMeERMLT700_FD_89676 | JGI IMG/M metagenome (GOLD analysis project Ga0105340, IMG submission 89676) | Soil microbial communities from meander-bound floodplain in the East River, Colorado, USA - East River MetaG ERMLT700 | ecosystem: Environmental > Terrestrial > Soil > Floodplain | place... | reverse complement strand
TTCGCAGGCGGTGACCTTCCTCGATGTACGGCATGATGAACGGCACCCAGTTGTGCAACCCCTGGATCGCGAGCGGAAACTCTTTGTAGGTGCTTTCGTAATTGTGAAGCGCCAGCGCGAGTTGCTTGAAATTGTTCTGGCACTGCGATCGCGCCGCCGCCGAGCGTACCTTTTGCACGGCCGGCACGAGCAGCGAAACCAGGATCGCGATGATGGCGATCACGACGAGCAACTCAATCAAGGTGAATCCGCGGCGGCGCATGAACTTATCTCCGTAGGGACAAGCGGCTCGCTTGTCCCTGGGTATCAGGGACAAGCGAGCTGCTTGTCCCTACGAAAAATCGGAAGGCGAAACAAAGCAAAATGCGCGCCGCGCGCAATCAGTGGATTTTTCGGCAAAAAAAGTCGATTGGTGCGCGAGTAGTGACGAAGAAATCGTCACCGTCGGTCAGGAATTGTCCAACTTCGCAAGAACTTTCGACAACTCGGTCAGGATCAAAGTACGTTCGGCCATCGCGCCAACGCCGACGTCATCACACGCCAGTTTCTTTTCGATCGGTTCCACGACATGCAACGACCCGCGCAGATCACTTGCGATTTGCGCCAGATGCCGCGCCGTGGCCGGGTGCTCCCACATCAGCGTATTCATGGCGGGCGCGAGGATCACGGGTTTCACCAGATCCCAGGCGCGATAGACACACGTCAAGCAGTTGTCCGTGATGCCGAGCGCGAACTTCGCCAACGTGTTGGCATCGAGCGGCGCGATCAGAAGCACGTCGGCCCAGCGGCGCAGTTCGATGTGCAACACGGGATCGCCGCGCTGATAGCGTTCACCGGGCCATTCGTCCTCGTCGAGGATGATCGCGTCCTTGTTGCGCCTGCCCGTTGCCGCGGGGGTAATCGTTGTCGCATCGAAAAAATACAGAGACGACTTGGTCGCGACGGTTTTGACAACGTTCCCGGCCTGCCGCAATTCATCGACCAATTGCGGCGTGTAGATGGCGGCGACGGAGCCGGTGACGCCGAGGACCACGTTAGCCATGCGGCGCCTTCCCTTCGATGGCGTCGAGCAGCACGGCGGCGAGATCGGCACGCTTCACTTTGCGGTAGCCTCGCTCGGAGCCGAAGAACGCCCAGTGCGAGGCGTCGTCGAGCGTGTTGGCGACCATCCAGTCGGCATGAGATTGTCGGCGCGATTTTTCAGCGATCGCGAGAAGCTGCTCGTCGTTGACGCCGACTTCGAGTTTGAACTTCACGAGGATGCCGCGAAAGGCCCAGTCGCCGCGAATCTTGTCCACGAGTTTGGGAGCGCGCACGAGACGTAGCCAAAGCTCTGGCTCATCGCTTTTGACTTTGCCGGCGGCGCGATCGAGCATCGCGCCTCCCGACCACGTTTTTGTCTCTGCGTCGAAACGTGTGCCCGCCGCCGGCGCAAAGATTCCCGCGGCGTGGAAATCGCCGACCGCGGCGCAGTGCACGACGGCGTCCGCTTTCGTTGGCCCGATGTGCCCGGCCATCAGCGTTTCGAGTTCGTCGTATTTGCGATACGTCAAGCATTGCCAGCGAGCGGCGTCGAGCGTTGGGTCGGCAACCGTCTCCGGATGGGACGTCGCCAGCGTCACGATGTGCCCGCGGCGATACGCTTCCAGCGCGATGGATGCGCCGGTTCGTCCCGTGAAAATGTTCGTGATGCAGCGGACGCGATCGATCGGCGTTTGCGTATTGCCGGCAGTGACGAAGATGCGCATGGATGAACCCCGTTGTGAATATTATACGGGGTCGCCGTCGTCGGCGGGTTCGCGCGCCGTCGTAGCTGCAAGCTGCCAGCTTGCGTGCTGCAGCAAAAGCAGACAAGCTGGCAGCTTGTCGCTACGAAGGAAGGTTATCGTTTCGCGCTCGTCCCCGACGGCAACTTGCGATCCAGTTCCGCGAGATGATTTTGCAACGCCGTGTCCGGCGACAGAACGACATTCGCGAGCCGCGGCCGCAACGGTCCGGGCGTCGCATTGGTGCGCAAATCTTGCAAATAGCTCAACAGCGCCTGCTTCGCCTGCGGCGTCGAACGCAGCATCAAATGGACCCACGCCCACGATTCGCGATACTCGGATGGCGACATTTGATGCACTTCTTCGAGCTTCTCCAGGCGATCGAGATTGAAACGCCCGCCCGCCTGGCGAAGATTCTCGAGGTGCTTTGGATTGACGCCATTCTGGTTCACGGGCAGTTCGAAGTACTCCGCGAGTCCCTCGTCGAGCCAGATCGGCACGCCCTTGAGAACGCTGTGCAGCATCGCATGCGTCAATTCGTGGCGCAGGTCCTTCTGAATGGTATCGCTCCAGTAGGTGTAGACCATCAGATCTTCGGTTGCCCCCTTGCGCATCGCCTGCGCGACGAAGAACGCTCGCCGCTCCGGCAATTTCGGATGGTTCCGTTGCAAGAACTGCTCGTAGCTCTCCTTGGTGTCAAAAAGATAAACGAGCACGTTGGTGTCCGACGGCGGCAAGCGCAGCTCGCGATAAACATTCGCGCGATGCTTGCTCACTTCTTTGAAGAACGGATGATCTTCTTGCAACTTGATATCGGAGAAGAACCAGAACTGCGCGACGCGCGTCACGTGCTTGCTCGGCGCGCCGACGATCGGCGTCGGCTCCTTGCCGGCCTTGTCGTCGTGGGTCCACGTGAGATGCGAAAAGAGGCTGCAGCCCGACAGAGCGCACGCGAACAAACCTGGGAGCAAACCGGCGACGCGCTTCATGCTTTCCTCGTGATCGATCCGTGACGGTGAGGCCGAACCGGCGGGCAAGGGGTTCGGATGTTATGCGGAAAGTGCCCAACTTACAAGAGGAATCGACGCGGAGAATGGGCAATCTTGCGAGAATTCAAATGAGTTGCAGGCGAGAAAAGCTGGGTAATCACAGCAATGGCTTGCCCCGCCTTTGGTTGCGCTGGATCTTTCTCCAGGTCGCAAGATCGATTTTCTTCCACCAGCTTTTCCAGTCGCAGCGGCCGAACGCGCCGCAGTTGAGATACGTTAGCAGGAAACGGAGCCGATCGGTGCGCGTGATCTTGGCATGATCGTGAAAGCTCGCGTTCAAGCGAGCGAGATTGCGCACCCTTCGAGCGGGCGACAACTCCGCGAACCGCTCGACGCCGACGAGGTCGATGAGCCATACGGAACTTTCCGGCATATAGAGAAGATTCTGTATGTCCTGCGAATACGCGGACGGCTCCTCCGGCGGCGCGTCGTGCCGGCGCACCAGGATGTTAGCCGCCTTCAAGTCGCGATGGGAAAGCTGCCGTTGATGCAGGGCGCGAATCGTGCGGGCGACGCGTTCGATCAGTTGCCTCAGCAAATGCAGACGATTCGCGGCGCCGTCGAGGCTTTGCATGTATTCGTGCAAATCGCCGGCGTGGGCGATCTTTTCCGTTAACAAATAGCCCTCGCGCCACATGCCGACTTTTTTTCGATGCAGGACGACGAAGGGCCGGGCCGTCGGCAGGCCACGTTCGCGAAAGCCTTGTCCCGCGATCCACGAGCGCAGCGCCGGCGTGGGCCTGAAAAGTGATGCGACCGGGTCCTTCCAGGCGGTCACGCGGAAACGTTTGTAGATGACTCTCCGCATCTTGCCGTCGATCGGGAAGTCCATTTCGATTACGGTGGAAGATGCGGATTCCTTTAGCACGCGAACGGCGGATTGCCGAAACGGCGCGTCGGGATCACGCGCGAGCATCGCCAAGTCGTGCGACGCGATGTCAGTAACCGCGTGGCCGCTCACGCCGGGCGCGTTCACTTTGCGATAGTAGCGATTGTTGACGAGGCAGCGCTTGTCGCGCCGCGCCCAGAAGCGCAGGTTGCGTTGCCAGCTCAGTTCCTCGATCTCGTGAAGATCGCGTGCGTAACCCTTGGTGCCATAGTCGTCGCGCTGCCAGACGCCGAGCTTGCGGGCTTCGAAATACGCCTTCCAGAAGCGCAGGCGATCCGCGCGATTGACGCGGAAGGTGAACCAGCAGTTGATCATCACCAGGTTCTCGCGACTATTGCGCCAGTCGAGCGGCGGCCCGACTTTGACCGCGAGCAAGTCGATGACGAACAGCTCGATCCGATCGCAATCGTTGACGCGCACGAGCAAATTGGCGGCGTGCAGATCGTGATGGAGGATGCCGGCGTCGTGAACGCGCGCCACCAGCTTGCCCAGCTCGACCGCGAGTTCTTGCCGCAGGCGCGACTGGCGCGGTTCGGCGAACGTCGGCAGAACCGCGGCGAGGAAGAAGTGCAGCGGGATGCAATCTTCGATGCTCTGCGTGATGAGGATGCTTTCGCCGGAGCCGACGTGCGTTTCTTGTTCGGCGAGCGCCAAGGGCGCGATCGTCGGAATGCCGCGTTCGGCGGCGGCGCGGACGCGATCGAATTCGATGCGCGCCTTGCTTTGTCGCACGAGCTGGCGAAACCAGGCGCGCTGATCGTGCACGAAATTGTGCTTGACGTAAAAGCAAAGCCCAGGCAGCTCGACGCGATAGACGACGCGGTGCGGCCCCTGCTTGACGATTTTCGCCTGGCCGGTTTGCAGCCATTCGGGCAAACGCAGACCGCGTTCGTCGAGGAGCTGTGTGCGCAATTCCCCCACCAGCGACCAGCGGAAACCCGCGACCGAATGATGCGTCAAGTTTGGCATGGCGTCGTTCATATCAATGCCGATGTCGCGTCCACCGACGTAATCAGGTTTTCCCAGGCGTCGGCGCCGCGCGAAACGTCGAACTCCGATTCGACACGGCGTCGCCCCGCCTTACCCATGGCGCGGCGAAGCTCCGGATCGCACGCCAGGCGCTCGACCGCATGGAGCCATTCGTCGGGCGTGTTCACGAGGAAGCCGGTCTCGCCGTCACGCACCAGCGTCTTCTGCACGCCGACCGGATTCGCGACGACCGGCAACCCGGCGGCCATGTACTGAAGAATCTTGAGCCCGCATTTGCCGGCGCTCCAGTCGTCATCGGGCAGCCAACTGATGCCGATGTCGGCGTCCGCCAGGTCCGCCGTCTCGGTCGCTTCACTCCAGGGGCGAAATTCGACGGGCAGATGATGTAGTTGAATGGACCGATTGCAGATGACCTTGAACCGCAGTCGCGGCAACGCCTGACCGAGCCGATCGAGAACGTCGCGGATTCGTTCCAGGCCGCGTAGCGTGCTGGCCGAGCCGATCCACGCCAGTTTGACGAGCGCACCGTCATGGGCGGCGAGAGGATATCGACTCACATCAACGCAGGTCGGGATCAGGTGAACTTTGGCCGAGTCGGTCAACGCGGTGGCGTGATCGTGCAGGAATTCGTTGCCGGCGATGACTGCGTCGGCGGTTTGCATCATGTTGCGGAATTGCTGGAATCGCCTCGGGCAATCGGCGCCGAACGGATTGTACGAACTGTTGAGAAAGATCGAGTCGTCGAAATCGTAAATGAGCCAGCGGACGCGTGGCCGCAGCAGTTTCAATTGCCACGAAGGGAGCAACTTCCGCTGCACGATGAGGACTTCGAGGCCGCCGTCAAACGAAGGGAATAATTGCTGCAACGCCCAGGCGCTCGACCAGGGACGGATTTCGACTCGATGCCCGAGCGCTTCCAAACAGGGGCGGAACGCGGCAATGCGATAGCGGCAACAGACGTGATCGCGGCTCTTCACCAGCGCAGTGACGCGCATCCATCGTCCTCCGTGACTATTTGCCGCTTGCGGCTTCGCGTTCGAATGGCGCCATGCGAACGCGAAGCCGCAAGCGGCGAATCAACGCCGGCGGTTCTTCATCGCCTTGCGGATTTCCTTGGCGGCCTCGGCTTTTTTCTTTGTCTCGCGCTTGTCGTAAAGCTTCTTGCCGCGCGCCACGGCGATCTCAATCTTGGCGCGGCCATTCTTGAAATAAAGCCGCAATGGGATCAGCGTGAATCCCTGTTGCGATGCCTTGCCCGCGAACTTATCGATCTCGCGCTTATGCAACAGCAGCTTGCGCGGCCGTTTCGGCTTGTGGTTGAGCCGATTGCCCATCGTGTATTCGGGGATGTCGCTGCCGATGAGCCAGATCTCGCGAGCTTCGATCTTGGCGTACGCGTCCTCGATGCTGGCGACGTGCTCGCGCAGGCTTTTCACTTCGGTGCCGGTGAGCACGATGCCGCATTCGAGCGCGTCGAAGATTTCGTATTCGTGGTACGCGCGTTTATTTCGGCACACGGATTGGATGTCTTCCGCGTCCTTGGTTTGCTTTTTCGAACCGGCCATGGATTGCTCCCCAGGGCAGTTTATCACAAGGGGACGTGAACGAAAATACGAACAAGAACCGGGTTCGCATCCCAGGGACTCGCTGCGCTCGCCCCTGGGCTTCAGGGCGACCTCAAGTTTTCCGGTCGCCTTGACAGATACAAGAGCAGAGATATAGTGCGACCTTCCCATAGATACTCCGCGCCCGCAGAAGATGCCGATGAGCGGGCAAGCTTGGCGCTCTCGGCAAGCCAACTGCGGCGCCAAGATAGAGAAGCGGCATGAGCGACGCAGCTTCGAGAATCGACGATCTGAAGGCGCTGGTGCGCCAGTTTGTCGATGAGCGCGCCTGGCAGCCGTTTCACAGTCCGAAGAATCTCGCCATGGGAATCGCGGTGGAAGCCGCGGAGTTGATGGAGTGCTTTCTTTGGCTCGATTTGCCCGCGTCCTACGACGCTGCAAAAGACGCGGCCAAGCGCGAGGCGATCGCCGACGAGATGGCGGATGTGTTTTGTTATCTGCTCAACATGAGCAACGTGCTCGGCATCGACCTGAGCGAGGCGTTGCGGGCCAAGATGATCAAGAACGCAATCAAGTATCCCGCGGAAAAGTATCGCGGGAAGTTTGAGGCATAAGTTCGGCAAACGCCCAGCTTACCGAGGACGAAAGTGAAGGCAACGCGCACGCGACTGGGACTTGTGTTCACGACGCTGGCGATCCTCGGCGTCTACTGGGCAGTGTGCGCGCAGGACCGGCCGTCGGTCATACCGCCGGAGCCGGCGAAGAAGGGAACCGAGAAGCCGCCACCGCTCAAGTTTCCGAGTCAAACGCAGCCATTGGCGAAAAAGAAAAAGCCGGACCCGACGTTGATCATTCCGCCGGAGGTTTTCGACTTGCCGCGGCCGATCACGGCGCCGGTCGAGATCAAGCCGCCGGAGGTGGTGCAAACGGGGGGGCAACTTCCGCCGCCGAGTTTTCCGCCGATCGCGCCGGGAGTGGAGAAGAAGGAGCCTCTGCCGCCGTTGCCGCCGATCGCGGACACGAAGCCGGTGGTCATTCCGCCGCTGCCGATGCCGGAGCCGACCAAGGCGTTGATCGTCGATCCGCCCCTCAAAGACATGGACAAGAAGAGCCCGCTGCCGCCGTTGCCGATGCCCCTCGAGACGCCGAAGAACGAAAACGTGGAATTGCCGATACCGGCGCCGGCGAAACCGTTCAGCATCGATCCGCCGGGCAACGCGTCGGAAAAGAAGGGCGTGGAGCTGCCGGCGCCTCCTGAAATGCTGACGGCGCCGAAAAAAGCTCCGATTGCGCCGCCGACAGTCGTTGTGCCTCCGCCGAAGCAAGATATCCCGTTTACACAGCCGGCGACGATGGTGGAGCAGCCCGCGATTGAAAAAATCAAATCGTTCGTGCGAATCCGTCCAACGACGAGCGCGCCGACGCCGCTGCCGCCGCCCGCGCAGCAGCCGACGATTGAAAAGATCGTTCCGAAAGGAATCGGCCCGTTGTCACCGCCGCCGGCGTTCAACCTGAACCCCGACGCGCTGGCTAACTTGCAAACGCCGGCCGTCGTCGTGGAAAAACGCGGGCCGCAATTGCTGCGAGCGGGCGAAACGCAGGATTATCAGCTCGTCGTTCGCAATCTCGGCACGACCGCGGCCCAGCAAATTCGCGTGGACGACGACCTCCCGCCCGACGTTCGTATCGTCAGCGCCGATCCGACGCCGAATTTGCAAGGTACGCGCGCCAGCTGGATGTTGACCGCTTTGTCGCCACAGGGCGAGCAGACGTTGCGACTGAAATTGCGAGCCGAAGCCAATGTGCAAGTCGCCAACAGCGTGAGCGTGCATGTGTCGGCGACCAGCGTCACGACGCGCGCCGCCGCGGCCCCGGCTTCCGGCAGCATTTCGATGCGACTCAGCGGGCCGGATAGCGTCAGCATCGGCAAGCAGGCGGTCTTCGAAATCCATGTCAGCAATCAAACTTCGCAGCGATTGAACGGCATCGTTTTGTACGGCACGTTGCCGGAAGGTTTGACGACGCCGGCTGGCGACAAGATCGAAGGTGAAGTCAGCGAGACGATCGCGCCCGGCGAGTTCAAGATCTTGAAAATGCCGACCACCGCGATCAAGGCCGGCCGACACACGGTCCACGCCAAGGTTATCACGCAACAAGGCGAAGCGTCGGCGACGACCACGATCGAAATTGCCGCCGAGGCGCTGTTGCTGCAGCAAGCGCCGATGACGCGTCTGACGCCGGGCCGCGACGGCAATGTGCGCATCGACCTGTCGAATCAAACCGGCAAGCCGCTTCGCAATGTGCAGGTCGCGTCGCTATTGCCCGAAGGCATCACGTTCATCGGCGCCAGCGAGCGAGGCCTTTATCAATCGAATTCACGCACCGTGCACTGGCTGATCGACCATCTGCCCAACGGGGGTTCGAAGGAACTGCACGTGCGCGTTGCCGCCGGCAAGGCGGGGCAGCATCAGAGCATCATCTCGGCCCGCGCCGACGGCGTCGCCGAGGTGCGTTCCGGCGGCGCCATCACGGTGGAAGGCTCGAGCGATTTGTCGTTGCGAGTCATCGATCGAGATAACCCGCTCGAGCTGGGCCGTGAGACGGTTTACGAAATCCATGTGCAGAACCCCGGCAGCGCGCCCGCGAACAACGTCCGCGTGCAGGTGCAATTCCCGGCCGGTTGGTTACCTAAAAGTGTGCCGGGGAACGCGCGGTTCACGCTGGAAAACAAGGGCATCGCGTTCGAGCCGATCGTGTCGTTGCCGCCGCAAGGTCAAGCGGTGTTGCGCATCGCGGCACAATCGCAGGCGGCCGGCAAGGATCAACGGTTACAGTTCTCCGTGGTCAGCGACGAGGTCCGCACGCCGGTGCAGCGCGAGCTTTCCGTCCTGGTTTACAGCGGCAATTAAGAACGCGTGAAGACTGCTGTTGCTTCGTTGAAGCCGCTTGTTATAAGGGTCGCACAATCGAAGAAGTGAACCGGGGATTGAAACGAATCGCTCGAAAAAACGGTGCGTTTCAAGATGAGAGTTTGACGTTTGTCAAAAGTCGTTTTTTTGGAAATTTTTCTTTGCGTCGTCGCCCGGAAGTCGGTATTCTCTGGCCTTGCCTTGCACACATTGACTCCGACTTCCGATCGACCGGACAGCCACGAAGGCTGGCAAAAGGGGAAGGGACTCCCCCCTTTTTGTCCTCCTCCTGACTCCCCACGACGAGCAAGACACTTTTCCATCCGCCACGCACGGCGGAACGCGGTCGGTTGATCTTGAGCCAATTTTGACCCATTGTTAAGATTCGGCTCGCGATGATTGGAAGGCCTCGATGTCGCGCCCTGCGGCGCACATGCGTTCCCGTCATACCGACCCTGCAACGCGAACGGAAATTCGAAGAGGACAACGCGGCCCGCCGGGGCGCCCAGGGAAGGGCTTCGTCAGCTGCGTCTGGGGGAGGTGTGCAAGATGAACACGGGTCAAACTGCCAAAGAAAAAGATCAAGCTCGAGTCCATATTCGCTGGATGATTCGCCGCGACATGCCCGAAGTTCTCCAGGCCGAGCAGCTCAGCTTTGAATACGCCTGGAACGAAGAAGACTTCCTCCGCTGCCTGCGCCAGAGAAATTGTATCGGCATGGTCGCAGAGCACGGCGAAAAAGTCGTCGGCTTCATGATCTATGAATTGCACAAAAACAAATTGCACATCCTCAACTTTGCGGTGCACCCGGCCTGGCGACGCATGGCCGTCGGGGCGCAGATGGTCGCCAAGTTGATCAGCAAACTTTCCAGTCATCGCCGCACGCGAATTACCCTTGAGGTTCGCGAATCGAACTTGCAGGCACAGCTCTTCTTTCAAAAGCAAGAGTTCCGTGCCGTCCGCGTCTTGCGAGCGTTCTACGAAGACAGCGGCGAGGACGCGTACCTGATGGAATACCGTTTCGGCGACGACGTGGGGGACGAGTTCGACGAGACCGTCAATCGCATCGCGCAGTACGAAGAAAATTAATGTAGTCATCACGCTCCGCGTGATGGAGTTCAGCCGAACTCACAGACAGATTTGTCGTCCTTGGATTCTGCCAAACACCATCACGCGGAGCGTGATGACTACAAAGCCGCTTGCGGCGTAGCACAACCTGCTACGCCGCAAGCGGCTTTTTTTGTATCCTAACGATGAAGGAGATCCCCATGGCAAATCTGGCATCCCTCATCGAAGAATACCTCGACGGCCCGAAAAAGCTGCGACAAGCGGTCGCGGGCATGACGCGGGAACAATTAACAGCTCGCCCCATCGCGGGCAAATGGAGCACGCTCGAAGTCGTCGCCCATCTGTCCGATTTCGATCCCATCCTGGCCGACCGCATGAAGCGCGTCATCGCCGAAGACAATCCGACGCTGGTCGGCGCCGACGAAAACAAATTCGCCGCCGAGCTGGCGTATCACGATCGCGATCTGGAAGAAGAGTTGAAGATCATCGAGGTGACGCGCAGCCAGCTCGCGCGAATTCTGCGCAAGTTGCCGGAGCCGGCGTTGCAACGCGTCGGCCAACACAACGAACGCGGGCCACGCACGCTGGAAGTGCTGTTGTCCACCGCAATCGGACACATCCCGCATCATGTGAAGTTCATTCACGAGAAGCGATGGGCTTTGGGTTTGAAGTGAAACCCGGTTGGCGAGCCACGGGGTTTATCCCCGTGGAGGAGAAGTCCATTCCGCGGGGTTAAACCCCGCGGCTCGCAACGCTCAGCGCCGATACATTGCCTCTCCCGCCTTCGCGCTCTTGTTCAATCGATTCTGCACGTGCAGCCCTTCCAGAATGAACTCCGCGACGCTCGCCATCAAGGCATTCTCGGCCTGTCCACGAATCGCGTGCAAATCCGCCCTTTCCATGAACTTCATCACCGCACTCTTGAGCGCCGGCACCTCATTCAACTTCTGCACAAACGCCGCCGCCGGCAATTTGTCCCCCGTCACGAGCGTCTTGCCGCCTTCGAACCATTCCACCAAGCCGCGGAATTGCTTCAATTCGAAATTCGCATCGAACAGATTCTTGATCGCTTCGCCGAGCAGCTTCGCCAGCACCTTCTCCTCCGCGCCTTCGTCTTCGCTCAACGTCAGCTCCAGTTTGCCGCGCGTGCTGGCGGCCAAGTACGCGAGATCGCTGATCCGCGGCACCACCGGATTTTCACCTAGCAGCAGGCCGCGCCGCTCCGCGTTGGAAATCATGTTCTCCATGTTGGCGATCGACATGCGCACGCTGACGCCGGACTGCTGATTGATCGCCTGGCTCGCCCGCGCCAGCCGCGCCGTTTCTTCGAGAATTTCTTTCATGAACGTCGGTATGAGAACTAGCGAACCACGCTCCACCCACGCATTCGCATCGGTAATCGCAATGCCAATCTCGCGCGTGAGCGGATAATGCGTCCGAATCACGCTGCCGATGCGATCCTTGAGCGGCGTCACGATCCGCCCGCGATTCGTGTAATCCTCCGGATTAGCGCTAAACACCATGCACAGGTCGAGTTCGAGCCGAATGGGATAGCCGCGGATTTGCACGTCGCGTTCTTCCAACACATTGAACATGCCGACCTGAATCTTGGCGCTCAAATCGGGCAATTCGTTCATGCAAAAGATTCCGCGATTCGAGCGTGGTATCAGGCCAAAATGCATCGTCAATTCGCTCGACAGATAGCGTCCCTCGGCATGCTTGATCATGTCGATCTCGCCGATCAGGTCCGCGATCGTGACGTCCGGCGTCGCCAGCTTTTCGTGATAGCGTGCCGTCGGCCCAATCCAATCGATCGGCGTGCTGTCGCCGTGCTTGGCGATAAGATCCTTCGCGTATCGGCTCAACGGACGCAGCGGATCGTCGTTGACTTCGCTGCCGGCGACGATCGGAATCGCATCGTCCAACAAATGGACAAGTTGCCGAAGCATGCGCGTCTTCGCCTGGCCGCGCAGCCCCAAAAAGAGCATGTCGTGCTTGGAAAGGACGGCGTTTTGCACCTGCGGGACGACGGTTTCGTCGTAGCCGAGGATGCCGTCGAAGATTTTTTCGCCCGCTTTGAGCTTGCGGATGAGATTCCTGCGCATCTCATCCTTGACGGGGACACTTTGATAGCCGGACGCTTTGAGTTCGCCGACAGTTCGTGGTTGAGTCATTGAGGCATTATATGGT
>Ga0105340_1001098_pt1 | contig 12431 bp, 9 predicted proteins | sample EasRivMeERMLT700_FD_89676 | JGI IMG/M metagenome (GOLD analysis project Ga0105340, IMG submission 89676) | Soil microbial communities from meander-bound floodplain in the East River, Colorado, USA - East River MetaG ERMLT700 | ecosystem: Environmental > Terrestrial > Soil > Floodplain | place... | reverse complement strand
GAAGCTAAGCGACGCGGACCGAGCAACTCTGCTGCGCGAATTGCAAGCCGTTGACCTGGCACAATTGCGGACCCTCTACGGGCGGCGCGAACAGAAAGACGCCTTGCCCGAACGCGAACGCATCAAGCCGTTGCCGCGACCGAGCATCAGCGCGCACGAACGCATTCGTTTCGAAGAATCCGGCCTGGAGGCGCTCGACAACGGCCAGGTCGCCTATCTCATTGTCGCCGGCGGCCAGGGAACAAGGCTCGGCTTCGATCAACCCAAGGGCGTGTTTCCAATCGGCCCGCTCTCGAAAAAAAGCCTCTTCCAACTTCATGCCGAGAAAGTCCTGATCCTGCATCGACGCTTCGGCGTTCGCGTGCCGCTCCTGGTCATGACGAGCCCCGCGACCGACGAGGCAACGCGTCTCTACTTCAAACGCAAGAACTATTTCCGCCTGCCGCCGCAAGATGTGTGGTTTTTTTGTCAAGGCACCATGCCGGCGCTCGATCTTGCCAGCGGTCGGCTGTTGCGTGAAGCGCCGGGAAGATTGGCGCTCAGCCCGAACGGCCACGGCGGCACCATCACCGGACTCTTCGACAGCGGCATGTTCGAACGCCTCGGCGAACTCGGCATTCGCACGCTGTATTATTTCCAGGTCGATAATCCGCTGGTAAACCTGGCTGACATCCTTTTTTTGGGCAGGCACCTCGACGCGAACGCGGAGGTGTCTTCGAAAGTGTTGCCGAAGACGGGGCCGCAAGAACGTGTCGGCAATTTCGCCCTCGTTGATGATCGTTGTGCGATGATCGAATACTCCGATTTGCCGGAAGCATGGGCACAGGAGACCGATGAGCAAGGCCAGCTCAAGTTCTGGGCGGCGAATCCAGCGATCCATTTGTTCGACGTGGACTTCTTGCGAAAGATCACCGCGGAGGCGGATCGCTTGCCATGGCATCTGGCCCGCAAGAAGGTGCCGCATCTGGATGCCTCGGGACAACTCGTCAATCCGGAAACGGAAAACGCCTTGAAATTTGAGCGCTTCATTTTCGACGTTCTGCCGCAAGCGGAACGCTGGACCGTTTTCTTGACGCCGCGCGAGGACGAGTTTGCGCCGGTCAAAAACAAGGACGGCGTCGATTCGCCCGAAACGGCGCGGGCGATGATGCTGGCCCAGGCGACCCGCTGGTTGCACGAAGCTGACGTCGAGGTGCCGGAGGGAGTCAAAGTGGAAATTAGTCCGCTGTTCGCCATAGACGTCCTCGATTTGAAGTTGGACCGTGGACGAATTCCGCCGATCACGAAGGACACGTACTTGCGCGAGCGCAAGGAGTGACGAAGCCGATGTTGCACGCATTCATCATGGCCGGCGGCGGCGGGACACGGTTTTGGCCGCGCAGCCGGCAGTCGAAGCCGAAGCAATTCCTGAAACTGGTCGGCGACGCCACGCTATTGCAGCAGGCGCTCGAACGTCTCGAAGCGCTGGCGACGCCGGCGCGCACGTGGGTCATCACCGGCGCGAGCTATGCCGCCGAGACGGCGCGGCAACTGCCGAGCCTGTCGCCGGAGCGCATCGTCGGCGAACCGTGCGGACGCGACACGGCGGCGTGCATCGGCCTGGGGGCGGCGCTGTGCGCGCGGAATGATTCCGACGCGATCATGGCCGTCACGCCGGCGGACCAAGTCATCGAGCCGGCCCAGGAATTTCGCCGAGCCGTGCAGGTCGCCGAGCAGATGGTCAACGAACATCCACAAGCTCTGGTCACGTTCGGCATCAAGCCCGCATTCGCCGCCACAGGGTACGGCTACCTCGAACGCGGCGTCGAACTGGCACAACGGCAAGGCGTTCCCGTCTATCGCGTCGGCGCGTTTCGCGAGAAGCCGCACGTCGAGCTGGCGGAAACGTACGTGGCCTCGGGCAAGCATTATTGGAACAGCGGCATCTTCGTCTGGCGAGCGGCGACGATCCTGGGATTGCTGCGCGTCCATCAGCCGAAGCTCGCCGCGGCGCTCGAACGCATCGCCGCCACGTGGGACACGCCAAGTCAGGATGACGTGTTGACGAAGGAATACGCCGCGCTCGACAAGATCAGCATCGACTACGCCGTCATGGAGAAAGCGCCGGAAGTGCTGATGGTGCAAGCGCCGTTCTTGTGGGACGACGTCGGTAGCTGGCTCGCCCTGGAACGCCGCCAACCGCAGGACGCGCACGACAACACGGTGCTCGCCAATCACCTCGGCATCGATACGCACCACTGCGTCATCGTCGGCGACGACGCGAAATTGATTGCGACGCTCGGCGTCAGCGATCTGATCATCATCCAGGACGGCGACGCGATTCTGGTGGCGCATCGTGAGGAGGAAGGGAACATCAAGAAAATCGTTGAACAACTCAAGGCGACCAAACGCGAGAACTATCTGTGAATCCGCGGACCCGCATTCTGGCTATCGATCCCGGCAGCGTTCGCGTCGGCATCGCGATCAGCGACACCGAACGCCGTATCGCATCGCCGCTCACCACGTACACGCTGCGCGATGCGATTCAGGATGCGGCTTACTTCAAGCGAGTCGTTGACGAAGAGGACATTAGCTTGATTGTCGTCGGTTTGCCGATTCGCGAGGACGGCTACGAAGGCGAGCAGGCCAAGGCAGCGCGGACATATGGAGCGTGGCTGCACGAAATAACGGGCGTACCATGCGTTTTCCATGATGAGCGCTTCACCTCGTTCGCCGCGGACGAGAGCTTGAACGCCGCCGGGTTGACGAAGAAAAAGCGCAAGGCGCGGCGCGACCGCGTGGCGGCGCAGGTGTTGTTGCAGACGTATCTCGATGCGGGTTGCCCGGAATCGCCGAAGGATTCCAATTCTTGAACGACTGGATTGGTGATATAATCCTTTCATTATCCATCGCGACTTCCAGGAGTAGAAAACGATGTCAACTCCAACGGCCTATCCGCACATCGAGAAACGCCAGGACGGCAAAGCCTGGTTAATCGGCACGCAGATCAAGGTGCTTGAGGTGGCCCTCGACCGCATCGCCTATCACTGGGACGGCGATGAGATTCAACGCCAACATCCGCATTTGACGCTTGGCCAAATCTACAGTTGTCTTGCTTACTACTATGACCACCAGGCTGAACTAGATCAAGTCATCGAGGAACAACTTCAATCGATCAAGCGACTCCGTGCCCAGCAAGGGGAATCGGCGCTTCAAGCGAAGTTGAAAGCCAAAGGACTCGCCTCCTGATGCTGTCGCTCTACATGGACCATCATGTTCACGCCGCGATCGCCGCGGGTTTTGCAAAAAAAGGGCGTTGACGTTCTTACCTGTTTGGACGATGGCACGACGACATTGGATGACGATCTGCTTTTGGACCGCGCCACTTCGCTTGGCCGAGTTCTTTTCACGGAGGACGAAGATTTGCTAGCGATCGCGCGGCAACGTCAACAGGCAGGGCGCGAGTTCTCCGGCGTAGCGTACGCTCACCAGCTCAATATTTCCATCGGCCAGGCGATTCGCGATTTGGAAATGCTGGCCAAGGCGCTCGACCCGGACGACATGCGAAACCGCGTTGAGTATTTGCCTTATTCCTGAACTTCCTACCTTTGTTAATAGGCGAATCATCCACGCCTCAATTTGGTGTCGGCTTTCCAGGCGAGGTTCCAATGCGCTCCGGTGTGCTGTTTGGTTTTCTGTGTCTCATTCTTGCATTTGGTTGGCTCCTGTCTGGGCACGCGGAGCAAACCAAAGACAAGAAAGACGGCAAAGACAAGGACTACGCCGCCGAATTGCCGCGCATCGCGCCGAAGGAGCCGAAGGACGCGCTCAAAACCTTCAAGCTCGCGCCGGGCTTCAAGATCGAACTGGCGGCGTCGGAGCCGGCGATTCGCTCGCCCGTCGCGATCGATTTCGATGAAGATGGCCGCATGTACGTCGCGGAGTTTCCGGAGTACAACCAGCACGGCAATCCGAACTTCAAGGAACGCGGCGCCATCAAGCTGCTGGAAGACACGGACGGCGACGGCACCTACGACAAAGTCACGACGTTCGCCGACAATCTCGATTCGCCCGTCGCGCTGTGCTGCTGGGACGGCGGCGTCTTCGTCGGCGCGGTGCCGCACATCTGGTATCTCAAGGACACCAAGGGGACCGGCAAGGCCGACGTAAGGAAAATCATCTACACCGGCTTCGCCCGCGACAAGGCGGGCGAGGCGATGCTCAACTCCTTCCGCTGGGGATTGGACAATCGTTTCCACGTCTCGACGAGCGCGGCCGGGGGCAATGTTCAGGTTGCCGAGGCCAAGGACGCGAAGGTGTTCAACGTCAAGGGCCACGGCTTCCTCTTCGATCCGCGTACGCTTCAATTTGAACTGGTCTCCGGCAGCGGGCAGCACGGCATGTCGATGGACGACTGGGGCCGCAAGTTCACATGCGACAATTCGAATCCGTGCCACATGCTGGTGTACGATGGCCGCTATCTCGTCAAAAATCCCTACGTGCAAGCGCTGCCGCCGATGCTCAATATTCACGGCGCCAATCAGGCGAATTATTTGAAACGTGTCAGCGCGAACGAGCCGTGGCGCATCGTGCGAACGCGGCTGCGCTTGCAGAAGATTGCTCCCGGGCCGACCGAGACGGGCGAAGTGTCCGGTCACTTCACGGGCACGACCGGCGTCACCGTTTATCGCGGCGATGCGTTTCCGGCCGAGCATCGCGGGACGTTGTTCGTCGGCGAAGTTTCGAACAATTTGGTCTATCATGCGCGACTAATCGAATCCGGGCTCACTGCAGGCGTTAAACGCGTCGAGGATGGCATGGAGTTTCTCGCGTCAAGTGACAACTGGTGCCGGCCCGCTCAACTCGCCAACGCGCCGGATGGCACGCTTTATATGATCGATCACTATCGCGAAATCGTTGAAACGGTCGAATCAATCCCGCCGTTGATTCTCAAGCATTTGCACATCGACTCCGGCGTCGAGCGCGGCCGCATCTATCGCATCGTGCCCGACGGCTTCAAGCGCTCTGCCCTGCCTCGCTCGAGCAAGGCGACGACGGCGGAGCTGGTGAAGTTGCTCGAACATCCGAACGGCTGGCATCGCGATACGGCGTCGCGCTTGCTTTATCAGAGGCAGGATCGAGATGCGGCGCCGCCATTGCAAAAACTCTTCGACACGTCGCGCTCGCCCATCGCGCGCGCTCATGCGCTTCATGCTCTCAATGGCCTCAACTCCTTGGATTCCGCAGTCATCGTGGCCGCACTCAAGGATGCCGACGCGCGCGTTCGAGAACAGGCGCTGAAGCTCACGCAGCTAAGAGAAGACGAAATCGGCGTCCGCACGCAAATGCTCAAAATGGTGAATGACTCCGACGCGCGGGTTCGCTTTCAACTGGCGTTCTCCCTCGGCGCCGCTCAGGGCGAGGCGGCCACGAAGGCGCTTCATCAGCTCGCAAGGAGTGACGGCAAGGATTCATGGATGCGGTTGGCGATACTCACGTCCGCACACGGGCGGCGCGGCGAACTCTTTCGGCTTCTCGCCTCGGACGATGGTTTGCGCCAGCGGGCCGACGGAAAGCAAATGTTGAGCGCCCTCGCGACGCAAATCGGCGCCGCCAATCAGGCGAACGAGCTGGGTGATTTTCTTGCCGTTCTGGACAAGCTTCCCGCCCAGGACGGACGCGACCTGATGACCAGCCTGATGTCGAAGCTGCCGGCCAAGTCGCGCGATCGCATCAAGAGTTCGGCCAAGTCGGCGGAAATCTTCAAGCAGCTCGTCGGCGACGCGCTCAAGACCTCCGCCGACGAGAAGCAGCCGGTCGTCGAACGCGTCGCCGCGGTGCGTACGCTCGGCCTGGCGGAGTTCGGCAGCGTCAAGGCGAACTTCGGCGAATTCCTCAAGTTTCGCCAGCCCGAAGCGGTGCAAAAAGCCGCCCTGGAGACGCTCACGCGCTTCGAGCAATCCGACGCGGCCGGCCTCATCATCGACGCGTGGCCGAGCCTGAGTCCGCAAGTGCGCATCACGGCGGCCGAGACGCTGTTTGCGAGAACGCCGTCGATTCACGCGTTTCTCGATGCAGTTGAAAAAGGCACGATCAAAACCGGAGAAATCGATCCGGCCCGCATCAAATTATTGCAAGCGTTCGCCGACGAGAAGATTCGCGGTCGAGCCGAGAAGCTTTTCAAAGGCACGCAACTCTCGCAACGCAAGGACGTCGTTGCCGCGTATCAGAAATCGCTCGACCTGAAAGGCGATACGACCGGCGGCAAGGAGTTGTTCAAGAAGCACTGTGCCGCCTGCCATCGACTTGAAAACGTCGGCGAGCAAATCGGCGCTGAACTCGGCGCCATCAAGGACCGCGGGCCGGAGTTTATCTTGCTCAATGTGCTCGATCCGAATCGCGAAGTGTTGCCGAAGTTCATCACGTACGTCGCAACAACGGACGCGGGCCTCACCGTCACCGGCATGATCACGGCCGAGACGGCGACGAGCATCACGATCCGCCGGCCGGACGCGACGAGCACGACGATCTTGCGCGTCAACATCGAATCGCTGCGTTCGACGGGCATGTCGTTCATGCCGGAGGGGTTGGAGAAGAGTATCAATCACCAAGAGATGGCGGATTTGATCGCTTATCTTCTTTCGGCTCGATGAGGATGGCAAAAAAATGAAAACGTGGAGAGGACAGATTCTGCCTTGTTATTTTTGCCACTCATTTTTTTGCCGTGATTTATGGAGAGCCCCGATGTATCGCAATATTCTTTTTGCACTCACATTCCTGGTCGCCGCCCAGCCCGCACTGGCTCAGGAAGCCAAGCCGGTTTGGCAGGCCGGCGTCGCGAAAACCGTCATCACCCCCAAGCAATCCATGTGGATGTCCGGCTACGGCAGCCGCAACAAGCCGGCCGAGGGAAAGGTGCACGACCTCTGGGCCAAGGCGCTGATCTTGCAAGATGCGAGCGGCAAACGCGGCTTGCTCATCACGCTCGATCTGGTCGGCATCGACAAGCAGCTTTCCGACGAAGTTTGTGACGACGTGCAAAAAAAGCATGGCCTTGAGCGCGATCAAATCATGCTCGCCTGTTCGCACACGCATTGCGGCCCCGTCGTCGGCAAGAACCTGATTGCGATGTACAACTTCGACGAAAAGCAGCATGAACTTGTCAAGAACTACACCAAGGAACTGCATCGACAACTTGTCGAATTGGTCGGCGCCGCCATCAAGGACATGAAGTTGACGCAATTGACGTGGAACAACGGCTTCACGACGTTCGCCACCAATCGCCGCACCAACAAGGAGAAGGACGTTCCGAAAATGCGCGACCTGGGCCAGCTCAACGGCCCGGTCGATCATGACGTGCCGGTGTTGTGCGTGCGCGATCCCGACGGCAAGGTGCTCGCCATCGTGTTCGGCTACGCCTGTCACGCGACCGTGATGGACTTCTATCAATGGAGCGGCGATTATCCCGGCTTTGCGCAGCTTGAGCTGGAGAAACGCCATCCCGAGGCGACGGCCCTTTTCTTCGCAGGTTGCGGCGCCGATCAGAATCCGTTGCCGCGCCGGAAGAACGAACTCGCGGAGACGTACGGCAAACAACTTGCGGAAGCCGTGGATCAAGTCGTCAAGGCGCCGATGAAGCCGATCGAGCCGCGTATGAAAACGACGTTCACGCGCATCGACCTACCGTTCGGTGAATTGCCGAGCCGCGAGAAGATTGTGCAAGATACGATGAGCAAGAACGCAACCATTGCGTCGCGCGCCAAGATGTTGCTCGCGGACATCGAAAAAACCGGCTCGCTCAAGGCGACGTATCCGTATCCGATTCAAGCATGGCAACTTGGCAAGGATTTGACGTGGATCGCCCTGGGCGGCGAGGTCGTCGTCGATTATTCGGTGCGGCTCAAGAAGGAACTCGGCCGCGTTTGGGTGGCGGGGTACACGAACGACGTGATGGCGTACATCCCGTCGCTCAAGGTGCTCAAGGAAGGCGGTTACGAAGGGGACACGTCGATGATTTATTATGGCCTGCCGACGGCGTGGGGGCCGCGCGTTGAAGAGCTGATCGTCGGCGAGGTGCATGGACGCGTGGCGCGGGTGCGGAAATGAACCCGTGTCTTCGTTTAGCGCCCGCGTGGCGCCGGGCGAGCGCTAAACGTAAACCGGGTTACTTGATACCAAGCGCCGCCTTGTAAAGATTCAACGTCAAATGCGCCTGCCCCTGATGATGCGCTTCATGCCACGCCAGCACTTTCACCCACTCCTGGTAGGTCCATGGCGCCTGATCGTGCGGCTTCGTCAGCAGCGTTTTTTCATCAAGCTTCTTCAAAAACGCAATCACGTTCTTGCGCTGCGCATCCAGATAACTCTTGATGGCATCGACGTTCGGAATCTCGTCATCCGGCGTCGAGCCGCCGGCGAAGCGGCGCACCAGCTCCGCGTCCTGGGGTTGGCCGCCGGGCGGGCCCATGCGGACGTGGACGTGACGATCGTCGGTCGCGGCAATGTGCATGAGCTGCCAGGCGATGTGCGCTCGGCCCGGTCCGGGACGCCAGGCAAGCGCTTTGGGCACGTCGCCGACCTTGGCGAGGCCGTCGATAAAGGCGAGCGTTTTCGCACGGTTGAAGTCGAGGGTTCCGATCAGATCGGGGATGGTCATTTCAAAACTCCTTGTTGACGTTTAGCGCTCGCATGGCGCCATGCGAGCGCTAAACGTCAACGGTTAGATCCCAAACAATCGCCGCGCGTTGCACGTCGTGTTTCCCGCAATCACGTCAATGGACACGCCGATCGTTTCCGCAAGGACGGCCGCTGTATGGACGACGTGGGCAGGTTCATTGCGTTGCCCGCGGTGCGGCACCGGCGACAGATACGGACAATCGGTCTCGACCAGTACGCGATCAAGCGGCATCTTCGCGGCCACGTCGCGCAACGCCTGTGCGTTTTTATAGGTGAGCATGCCGGCAAAGGAAATGTGCAAACCCATCGCGACGCACGCTTCTGCCGTCGCCAGATCGCCCGTGAAACTGTGCATCACTGCGCGAACGGGGCCGTGCTTGTCGAAATCGGTTCGCAACATCCGCACGGTGTCTGCCTCCGCCTCGCGGCAATGGATGACGACCGCGCGATCGAGCCTGCGGGCCAATTCTAGATGCCGGGCGAAGTAATCCTCTTGTTGCGCAAACGGCGTGTAATCCCAGTGGCGATCCAGCCCCGTCTCGCCGAGCGCGACCACTTCCGGCCGCGTTGACAATGCGACGACTTGATCCCACGCGGTCGGCGACGCTTCTGCGACGTGGTTTGGCTGAATGCCGACGCTCGCTCGCAGGATCGCGTGTTTTGCGGCAAGTTCGACACAGCGCGGGCTGTCGAGCGCGGTGGTGGCGATGACGACGATGCGTTCCAGGCCGGCGGACGCCGAGCGTTCGAGCACGGCCGGCAGATCGGCGTGGAAGCGTTCGTCATCGAGGTGAGCGTGGGTGTCGATCCAGGTTGGCATTGGGAGTATTATAGTGCCGCTTGCGGTTTAGCGCTCGCATGGCGCCATGCGAGCGCTAAACCGCAAGCGGGGCAATTCCGAATTGCGGCAACCCTCGCGGGTTCGTACAATCAACTTATCCTCCCAACCCACGTGGACGTTGCCGCCATGCGTTACGTTGCAGCCGTTTCGGTGTTCATCCTCGCGCTGGCCGGTTACGTCATCAACCGAACGGCCGGTCAAGCCCCTGCTGCCGAGTCGAATGACGCTGTCGAAAAAATCATCGTCCCTTACGTCAACAAGCATTGCGTCCAGTGTCACGGCCCGAAGAAGAAAAACGCGTCGCTCGCGTTGCACATCTACACCGACGAAAAAGCGATCCTCAAGGACCGCAAACGCTGGATCGAAGTGATCCGCATGCTCTCGGCCGGCGAGATGCCGCCCGAAAAGCAGCCGCGGCCCGATGTCAATGACACCGACAAGTTCCTCAAGACGATTCACGCCATCTTCACCGAAGCCGACGCGAAAGGCCCGCGCGATCCGGGACGCGTCACGATGCGCCGGCTCAATCGAGCGGAGTACAACAACACGATTCGCGACCTCATCGGCGTCGATTTCAAGCCGGCCGAGGATTTTCCTGCGGACGATGTCGGCCACGGCTTCGACAACATCGGCGATGTGCTCACCGTTTCGCCGGTGCTGATGGAGCGTTACCTCGCCGCGGCCGAGACGATCACGCAGCAAGCGATCATCGGCGGCGAATTGCCGAAGCCATCGACGCGCACGGTGTCGGCTCGCTTCACGGAGCCGTCGGTGCCGAACCCGGACAAGGTCGGCAAGTTTCGTCCGATCACGAAAACGAAATCTCCGCTGAATACGCTTTACAATCTCACGCAAGACGGCCAATTCAAGGCACGCATTCGCGGTTACGGTCAGCAGCTCGGCGCCGAGCCGGTCAAGATTGCTCTGACGATCGACGGCAAGGAAGTAAAGGTCTTCGATGTGCCGACGAACGATCCAATGAACCCGCAAGCGCTGGAAATCAGGCTGGAGCTGAAGAAAGGCGCCCACCGCATGGCGGCGGTTCTCTTGAACGAATTCAAGGATCCCGACGGCCCCGCGGAGCGAACCTTCTTCCTTGAAATGCTTCAGCTTGAAGGCCCGCTCGACACGCGTCCCGCGTCGCACAAGAAGATCATGGCCCACCAGGACGGCCTCTCGACGCGCGACGCCGTGCCCGAGATTCTCGAACGCTTCGCGACCAAGGCGTATCGCCGACCTGCGACCAAGGCCGAGATTGATCGACTCGCCAACCTCGTTCATCATGCGGAAAAGAACGGTGAAAAGACGGAAGCCGGCATTCAACTGGCGATGCAGGCGATTCTCTGCTCGCCGAAGTTTCTCTTCCGCGTCGAACTCGATCATCGTCCCGATTCGAAGGACGCGCACCCGATCGACGAATATCAACTCGCCTCGCGGCTCTCGTACTTCCTTTGGAGCACCATGCCCGACGATGAGCTGTTCGGGCTGGCCGAGAAGAAACAACTGCACGCCAATCTCGAAGCCCAGGTCAAGCGCATGCTCGCCGATCCGAAGTCGTACGCGCTCGTCGAAAACTTCGCCGCTCAATGGTTGCAGTTGCGATTGCTCAAATCGCATGCGCCGGATTCGACGCTGTTCCCCGATTTCGACGACGGCCTGCGCAACGCCATGATCCGCGAGACGGAGCTGTTCTTCCAGGCGATCATCAAGGAAGATCGCAGCGTGCTCGATTTGCTCGACAGCAACTTCACGTTCATGAATGGACGCCTGGCCGCTCATTACGGCATCGCCGACACCAACGGCAATCGAGTCGGCCAAAAGGAAATCGTGAAGGCCGGCACGCCGTTTGTTCAAGGGCGAACCGGTAAGTTCGGCGGCAAATTCGGCGGCAAAGGCGGCGGCCGTTCGAGCAGCGAGTTCGTGCGCGTCACCTTCGCCGACGACGAACGCGGCGGCATCCTCACGCACGCCAGCATTCTTACGCTGACGTCGAACCCGACGCGCACCAACCCGGTCAAGCGCGGCAAGTGGGTGCTCGAGCAAATCCTCGGCACGCCGCCGCCCCCGCCGCCGCCGAACGTGCCGGAGCTGGAAGAGAAAGGCGAATTGAAAGGCACGTTGCGCGAACGCTTCGAGCAGCATCGCAAGAATCCCAGCTGTGCCAATTGCCACGCCAAGCTCGATCCGATGGGCTTCGCATTCGAAAACTTCAACGCCATCGGCAAGTTCCGCACCAAGGAAGGCGACGCGCCGATCGACGTTTCCGGCATCCTTCCTGGTGGACAAAAGTTTAACGGGCCGAAGGAGCTGCGTAAGATCCTGCTCGACAAGAAGGATGTTTTCGCTCGTGCCTTGACGGAAAAGATGTTAACCTATGCAATAGGCAGAGGCCTCGAATATTACGACAAGAAGCATGTCGATCATATCGAGGCTGCTCTTGCCAAGAACGAATATCGTTTCTCCCGCCTGGTGGTCGAAATAACTCAAAGCGATCCCTTCCGCATGCGTCGAGGAAAGGACCAGAAAAATGACTAACCTGCTGTCGCGCAGAACCGTCTTGAAGGGCCTCGGAGCGTCGATCGCTCTGCCGTGGCTGGAAGCGATGGGCCCCTTGAAGGCGTTCGCGAATCAATCGCCCGGCGGCAATCGGGTGCCGCGGCGCATGGCGTTCGTCTACGTCCCCAACGGCAAGAACATGGCCGACTGGACGCCGAGCGCGGATGGGACCGAATTCACGTTGCCGCGCATCCTCGAACCCTTGAGCGAAGTGCGCGAGTACCTCAACGTGCTGACGGGACTCACCGCCGACAAGGCTCGCCCGAACGGCGACGGTCCGGGCGATCACGCTCGCGCCATGGGCGCGTTCCTCACGGGCGCTCAGCCGCGCAAGACCGACGGCACCGACATCCGCGCCGGCGTCTCCGTCGATCAAGTT
>Ga0105340_1001097_pt1 | contig 12437 bp, 19 predicted proteins | sample EasRivMeERMLT700_FD_89676 | JGI IMG/M metagenome (GOLD analysis project Ga0105340, IMG submission 89676) | Soil microbial communities from meander-bound floodplain in the East River, Colorado, USA - East River MetaG ERMLT700 | ecosystem: Environmental > Terrestrial > Soil > Floodplain | place... | reverse complement strand
GTTCCGGTCTTCCGAGCCTGGAGCGCGAACATCGCGTACAGCTCGGGGGTGCTCTTCTTGTGAAGCTCCTCCTGGAGCGCCCATCGCGCCGCAGGATCGAGGAACTTCTTGGCTGCGCCACCGGAGGCATCATCGAGCGCGCCGACCGCTGAGGTCGATGGCGTGTCGTTCTGCTTCTCCAGCTCCGGCGCAAGCTCCGCAAGCGCCTTCTGGATGCGCTTGAGGGCCTCTACGTCGAGAGACATCAGGAGGTTTCCCTTTCGAGGAATGCGAGGAAGTCGTCGCCGTACACGCCACTCAGATCACGTCGGAATGACTTGATCTCGTGCTGGTACGACGCCTTCCGGCCCATTGGGAGCGATGAAATGCGCTCCACGATCTCCAAAGCGATCCGGCTGGCCTCGCGAGCCTCGTCGCGCTCCCTCGTGGTGTTGGATAGCTGCGTGGTCAGGTCCTGTACCTGCGCCTTGAAGGTATTGACCAGAAGGTCGATACCTGCACTGACGCTGGCCTCGGGCTGCGACTCAGCCTCATCACCAGGAGCGTCCTGGGTAGCTCCGCTGGCCGACGCCTCTGGGTCTGTGGATTCCTCCACATCCTCGGCGGCATCGGTATTCGCGTCATCTGTAGCAGATTTGGCCACCTCTTGTCCAGCCAGCGAATCGTCGTTGTCTGGATCGACGGCCTCGGCACCCTCGGTGTCTTCTGCCTCTTCGTCATCGGCGGGCGGAGGGGTCTCCGTGTCGTCCGCCTTGGTGGTAGCGTTGGCTTCCAGCAGTTCGAGCGTCTCGATCGTGCCATCGGCTTGAGCTGCTGAAAATGCCGTGATCGACTTGACCGCCCCGGCGACCCACGTGCGCGGGTTGGCAGGGATGCCGACGATGCTGGCTTCGAGGAAGTCCACGTCGAGAATCTTCATGATCTCGGCGTTCTTCTTGGACTTCTCCCACTCCTTGACGATCACGCCAACGGAGACGCCCATGCGGACGCCACCCTGGTACGCCTCCCACGCCTGCACGGCGCGCGGGTTGGCCTCGTTGACCATCACGTCGAGGTCGAGGTCCCAGATCGCCTGCTGATCGCTGTCGAAGCCGTTGTGCTTGGCGATGGCGTCAGAGACGGTGCCGAACAGGTCCTCGGGCACCTGGTACTCGTGATTGAGGAAGATGGTCATGCCCTGTGCGGTCTGACCCATCTTCTGGAGCGCCTTGGCGTCGAACTCGTGACCCTTGCGGTCGGTCACGGTCGATGAAGCCGTGGTCTTGATGAACTTGCGCTCAACGCCGCCCACGCTCGCCGTGTACGCCTGCATCGGCCCGGTGAACACCTTGAACATCGGTGCTGTCATGCTGGTACTTCTTCCTCCTTAGCGGCATTCGCCTCTGTGTGCAGCTCGTTCAGCAGCAGATCGAATCGCCGCGCCGCCTCGTCCCACGAGAACTGCATGATGTGGTCGCGCCCAGCCTGGCCGAGCTTTCGGCGGACACCGCCTGCTTGGTACAAGTGCTCGATCGCATCGGTGAAGGCAGGGACATCGGGTAGCCACTGGTCTTCGCCGGATGTGACAGTGATCGTCGTCAGCGGCTCAATAAGGATTCCGCCGGGACCGACCACTTCCGTGATCGATGACACGTTCTGGGCTACGACAGGAGTGCCGCAGGCCAATGCTTCACCGAGGGTGAGGCCGAACCCCTCGCCCCAGCTCGTGGAGACGATTAGGTCAGCCGCGTTGTTCAGGATGGCCAGATCGGTATCGGGCCAACCCTTGCGGGTGTTGTGGTCGCCAGGTACGAAGAAGCGATCCGCGACATCTGGTTCACGACTGAAAAGCTGAGGCAGCTCGACTCCCTCTTCGCCAGTGGGCTTGCAGTGGAAATGCACCTGGATGTCGGTGTGACGCTTCATCACCGGAACGAGCGCCTTGAAGGTCGATGAGAAGTCCTTGCGACGGCTGTTGCGATCTATCCGAACGACCAGGAACCCGTCTGGGTCGTACCCAAGAGCACGCTTGGCGTCCTTCTTGGACTTGACCTCCATGCCACCTGAGCTGATGTAGCTCCGCTCCTTGGCGGGCCTGTAGAGATCGGTGTCGATTCCATGCCAGACAACTGGCGCATCGGGCAACCAGGTGCGCCCGAAATTGCTCATCAGTACCGGTTTCGTGACCTTTTCCAGGACTTTCCAGGTTGACGGCTGGTTGATCCCATCCACCGGCAGGTAGGCCATGATCGGTCGGTACTGGAGCAGAATCTTCTGCTCATCCCAGCGGTTCCGAAACAGGAACTTCGCGATGACGAAGGGGTCCTGGAGCATGAAAACGATGTCCGGGTCAACTGACCCCAACAGCTCGACGAATCGGCTCTGGCCATAGATGTCGGTCGGCACCAGCTTGTTCGGCACATACAGCTTCAAGTTGGTCGGCCAGTAGTCGCCGTCGTAGTTGACAGCGAGGACGTGGACCTCGTGGCCCATGTCAACGAGCCGCTCGCCGATCGCGTGAGTTACACGGGCGAACCCCGTGTGCGAGCCAGCATCACCCAGCCAAAGGATTTTCACGGACCCTCCAAGGCCCTACCTTCGGCGGATCGTCAGCTCGTGCAGCGTTGCTGTCGTCTGCTTGCGACCGTTCGGGTAGGTCACCTGCCATTCGAGAACGTAGTCACCGGGAATCGCCGTGTCGTTCGGCCCGAGCGTGTAATGCACTTCGCCCGAAGCCGCCACAGCGCTTTCGGCAGCCTTATCGATCATCAGGCGGCGATCACTCGCACGCCGCATCTGGAACCTGACGGTCGCGTCCGTCAGGTCTTCTGGAGCCTCGTCATCGCCGGAGTGAATGACCCCGGTGATGAGCGGCCCGGTATCGCCAACTACTAGAACGTCAGCCATCGAAGCCGATCTCCTCCATGGTGGTGCTCGCCCCGGCCTCCAGGACCACGGTCACGGCGTCGATGGTTGGGATCGAAGTCGTGGCCCCGATCGCTGGAATGCTGGTCGTGGCATCGATGACCGTGATCGAGGTGGTCGCCCCGATGCCATGGTCGATACCGAGGCCAGGCTCGCCAATGACTGCGCTGGCGGTGAAGCTCCCGGTAATCGATCGGTAGAGCACCGCGTCGGCGGTGAACAGCCCGGTCGGAGGAATGATCTCGGCATCGGCCGTGAACGAACCCGGTACAAGCGCCTGGAGCTGTGCGTCAGCGGTGATGCTTCCAGAGGTCGTCTGGATGATCTGCGCATCAGCCGCGAAGGAGTCGCTGCCCTGAGCGTAGATAACAGCGTCGGCACTGAACGCGGCAACGTTCTCACCGGGCTGCGCGATCCAGGCTTCGGCAGTAAAAGAGCCATTCGGAGAAGCGCGAAATACAGCGTTCGCATCAAGGACGCCCGTTCGCCCCGCCAGGATGACCGCATCAGCCGTCGCGCCCTGGCCGCGTTCTGCCAAGAGTATCGCGTCACCGGTGACAGAAGCAACCAGTTCCGCACGGAGGACCGCATTAGCAGCGAAAGCGTGCGTTCCTGTACCGACAACAACCGCGTCAGCAGTGGCCGAGCTGGCCGCCTCACGCTTGAGGACAGCCTGCACACTGAGCGTGTTGGTAAATCCGACACTTTTGACGATCGCGTCAGCGGAGAAGGAATGCGTGCCGCCCACGCTTGCAATAACCGCATCGGCGGTGAAAGGAAATGCCTCAGTCCGCCTGATAATGGCGTTTTGGGTGGCCTGTGCGCTCTGTGTGCGCAGCAGTACCGCATCAGTAGTTATGCCTGAGTTGAGGCCCTCGCCCAGGCTGTAGTCGTTGAGGATGATGTCGCCGAGCAACGTCTCGTCGCGGCGATCAGTCGAACGCTCAACGAGCTTCTTGATGATCGCGTCAGTGGCGACCGACGCTTCCGGCTGCGTCTGGATGACCGCGTTGGCTGTCTTAGTAGAAGCCTGCGTGCGCTTGATGACCGCATTGGCCGTCTTCGTAGAGGTAGTCGGGTCCCTGACGATCGCGTCGAGGGTCTTGGTCGAGCTGCGGTTCAGGCCAGGCGAGAAGACGGCAAAGACAACAGATACGTGGCTGATGCTCGCCGTGTTCGAGGCGCTTACTGCTGCGGTGTCGCCACCGGAGTTGCTCGTGGTCGCGCCATAGCCGAAGGCGTAGTGGTGCTGCGAGTTGACGCCGTTGTTGTTGCCCGCAGCGGTTGGCGTCGTGTGGTTGGACGAGAGCGTCTGAGTCGAGGTCGCAGCCGCGCCTCTGTAGATCGAAGATGCGATCAGCATCAACGAACCGTTGAGGGCGTCGGCGGGGACGGAGCCTGCCGTCTGCGGGCTGGATGCGCCATCCTGCGCACCGCGCGTATCCCAACCGACGACGGCACCCGAGAACTCAGCGAGCTGCGCTGAGATAACCCCCGAGGCAATCGCCGCTACGGTCGGCGCAGCGTCGGCCCCATCGGCACGCTTGGTGAAGATCGCAGCCGAACACGAGACCGCGCCGGTCTCAATGATCTGCTCCCAACCGACGGGCGCGGTGGGGGGTGTCGCCGTGCCCGTGACACCCACGAACAGGACCAGCAGGTTACCGGCGGTGCGGTTCTCGCCTGCTCCCCAACCCGGTGACACGGCAGCGCCCGCCGTGCCCTGGACCTTGGTTCCGATTGTGCCGACGAGAGCAACAGCCATTGGATTGGCCTCTCACCCCATTGGATTGGGGTACTAGAAAGCCCGCCCCTCGCGGAGCGGGCTTCTCACTTGCCGCTAGTGCAGCTAGCGGTTCTTCATGACGATCGATCGACCGTACTCGTCGGTCGCCACATCGTCTCCCTGCTCACGAGCTGCGTCATCAGCATCGGTGGGCAGACCGGGCTTGGGCGGGAACTTCTTGTAGCCCAAGCTCTTGGTCCCGTCACCGTCATCGGTGGCGAGAGTGGGGTCCTCGGCGTCGGGGATGTAGCGCATCTCCTCCGCACCTGGATCGCTCACTTGGACTCCTCCTCAAGCCCGCCAGGCGGGTTGAGCGACTCCTCCTGCTGCTCGGTCTGAGCGGCAGCAGTGGGCTTCCCGCCCTGGGCCTCACGGTTGATCTCGTCAACCGAATTCGGCTCCGGCTTCGCGTCCTTGGCGGCCTTCTCAGCCTCCTCGCGATACTGCCGGTTCAGGAGATCGACGCTGTTCGGCTCCTGCGCGTCGTCCTTCTTGTCGTCCTTGTCGGCCATCAGGCGTCCTTGCCCTCCAGGTCCTTGTCGGCGCTGAGCGCCTCCGACGGACCCTCAACCGTGACCGACTGATCCTCGGTCGCGTCAGCCGCGTCCGGCATCTCCGAGGCGTTGCCGCCCGGCTTGTCGGTCTGTACTGCGTCGGCGCTCTTGCCGACTGACCCCGTGGTGATTCCCTTGTCGCCCATTTGGTCCTCCTAGACCCTGTGCGGTTCGACGGTGATCGTTGCCTGATCGACCATCTCCATCACACGCTTGCTGTCGGTGCCCTCGACGTTCTCCTGGGGCACGTAGGCGGTGATCCGCCACGTACCGGCCCAGCCGAACACCGGTGGGAGCGCCCTGAACTTGCCATCGACGGCCTGAGCCGAGATGCGCGTGTTCATGCTCTGACCATCGAGCGAGTCGAAGTTGAGCACTACCTCGCCATCCTGGAAGCCATCGCCGACGATCACGAGGTCCTGCGCTGTGTAGGTCATCGTGTCTGCGGCAACGTCCTTGCCCGGCTCGTCCTTGGACGGACGGACAACCTTGATGCTGCCCTTGCCGCCCTTTTCGATCTGGACCGTCAGATCAACGCCGTGGGCGTTCTCGTAGGTCTCATCCTTCTTCTTGGGCTTCGCCACCCTGAGCACCTCCAGCTCTAATGAATGCGAGCACTAGCGGCTCTACGTCGTCCCCGGTGCAAATTACACCGTTAGGGAGTACCCAAATGCGATCAACGTGGCCATCAAGGCGCTTCTTGCCGATGCCGTACGCGATCATTTCGCCGCTACCGCCGAAGGCGATTCCAACATGACGTGCGGTGTAGTACGGCTGCTCTCCCTCCTGGACCAGGATGATCGCAACCGCCTGTAAAACGGCCTTGTGGCTGAGCATCCATGCACCCGGTTCGCGTAAAAGGTGTGCATACGTGGTCAACCATCCAGTCTCATCGAGGTCGATGACCGTGTTGCCCTCAGCGGTCTGGATCGTCAGGTAGAACGGGTTGGGACCCTTCCACTCGTCTACCACCCCAGCTTCGCCTTGGCCTTGGTTGGCGAGACGGTCGGTAAACCCATACGCTTGTTGACGATGAGCCGCTGCGCGTACTCAGGCATCGATCGCTGGGCAAGCGCCTGGATGAAGTCCTTGTGACCGATCTGGACCTCGCCAACGTGCCCGATCTCGATCCGGGTGTCAACGAAGATACGCGCCCCTGCGGCCTTTACATCCTGGCAAAACTGGAGGTCCTCTCCGAAGTTCTTGTCCCACCTGAAAAAGCTCGGAAGGCCGCCCAGCCGCTGGCGCGTTTCGTAGCTCGGCATCTCCGTGCCCGCAACCGCCGCAAAAACCTCCGTCGGAATCAGAACGAACGCCATCCCGGTGGCATCGACCTCGACTAGGCCCTCGGTCCACTCCTCCATGAAGTTGTACTGGCCCGCTGTCGGCTGCTCCCGCATGTAGAGCGTGGGCTGGTACGGCGGCGTCCGCCGGAAGCACAGCCCTCCCACCATGAACGGCTCGGTAATGCCCGCGTCCAGCAGCTCCATGTAGCTGCCGACCAACCGATGGACTGCATCAGGCGGCCACACCATGTCGTCATCGATGAAAATCAGGTACTTGCCGCGCATCTTCTGCACGGCCTCGTTGCGCTGCATCGTCAGGATCGATCCGTGAAGGACCAGGTGATCCAGGCGCGCGCCTTCGAGCCAGCTCCAGTCCGTATACATCAGCGACATCGCTGTCAGGGTGTTGATGTGGTCTCGGACAGGGAAGGCGAGAGTGCCTTCCGGCTCACTAGCCGCGCGTGCGCTCAGAACGTCGAGCGTCGCTAACGGTGTTTCCAATGGTTCTCCTATTCGGGGGCCTCGGGTGTTGCAACGAAGATGAACGCCTGACCCGACCCGGATTCAGGTGGATCGGTTGGCGCTATCCAAACCTGGAACACATCTGGATCGTCAACGTACATGACTCGCGGGACGGCTGTGGTGCCGAAAATGCCCCAACGCATTCGCTTCGACCCAGCAGAGCTGTTTTGAGCGCCGGTCAACTGGTCAACATCGATGGTCATGACGTTGGCTTCACCTGGCGTCCCTGCCGCGATCAGCATCGAGCTAACCCCGTTCACTGTGCTTTCGATCAGGAGCGTCCCACCAAGAACCAGATCGCCTTGGGCAAAGGTGATCGGAAGCGCAATGCCCATCTCGCCATCACCAATGTCGCCATAGTCCTCGAAGCTCCACGGGACAGGCCCAATCCAGCGCGTTCCCCCGCCGCCGCCACTTGACGCAGGCGGCTCGCCCGTCGTCTTGTCCACCACGTCATCGGTGACGTGACGGTGATCCCGTCTGATGAAGTCAGTCTTCCTGGTCATGGCAGCGTGATCGGGTCGGCAGCAACGATGTCAACCCCCGACTGCTTCGTGTAGAACAGGTTGCCGTTGTAGGCGGGGGACCCCTGTCCCGTATAGCTGCCGTAGTAGATCGCGACGCCTGCTCGTGCGATAGGCCGCTCTTCGTGGCCGGTCAGCAGGGAGGTGTAAGGGCTGTCGCTCATCTCCCCGTCCTGCCAGCCGATGGTCCCATCGGCCGAAACCCACCACCTGGAGCGATAGCCAGTCAGGCCACCCTGCACGTCCATGAGCTTGCCTTCGGCGTCATAGAGCCTGAACTGCATGACGTACGTGCCCTGTCCATCGAAGCCGTACACCTCGGCCATCTCGCCTGGCAAAAGCTCAACGATCAGGGTCTCGTAGGTGGGCACCTGGTCCCACTCCTCCTCCTGATCCGCAGGGATTTCGTACGGCAGGTAGTAGAGGTTGGCTGCGCCACCGGCCTCGCCACCCTCATCACCGCCCCCGCCACCCACGACAATGGATTCGCCGTCCTCGCCAATGATGTGACTCACCGGATGGCGATGATCATGTCTGATCGGGTCCATCTTGGTCTTCATACGGTTACCTCCAGCCGACTTTCAATGTCGGCAAGCACGCGCTTCATCCCCTCGCGCAATCCCACTCGTGACTGGTGGTAGTAGCTCATGCGGCCCACGTCCGCCCACCGCTTCTTGACCCCCTCGGGCTTGCTTTCATCGGTGACAATCTTGGGCGCATACCCCACCAGCTCCGCGCACATCTCGGCGATGATCTTGAATGTGACGGCCTTGCCCGCCCCCAGGTTCAGCGTGTCATAGCCCTTGAGCGGGTACTCCAGGCGTCTCCGGGTCCCCTCCACTATGTCGCTCACGTGGATGAAGTCCCGGCTCTGAGTGCCGCTTCCCCAGATCGTCAGCGGGTCTTCCCTGAGCAGGGCACGGCGAGCTATGGACGGTACTGGATAGTCGAATGACTGCCCTTCGCCGTAGCCGGAAAAAGGTCTGATGCACAGCGTGTTGAGACCGTAGGCGGCTGCCTTCCATGCCAACATCTCCCCGACTAGCTTCGTGAAGCCGTACATCTCATCGGGAGCGAACCAGTTGGGGTTCTGCGGATTGAACAACCACTCCTGGAGCGCGCCTGCGTCTGTGTCGGCCTGGAGCGCCCGCCCGTAGACGGCGGAGGACGAGGGGAAAACCGCTCGATCGACGTGATCGATCGCATAGCGGAAGAACGCTTCATCGATGCCCAAGCTGTGCGCGTTGAACATCGGGTCGCCCTCGATCTTCATCCGCCCACCGACCGGAGCTGCGAAGTGGTAGGCGAGGTCGTACCCGTCGCCAGCGTCACGGAACCACTCGATCACGTCCCACCGCTCGGTCACATCGAGCACGTCCTGCGGCACGGTTGCGATGTCGGTGCCGGAGAAGTCATCGATGCTCACGACCTGATCGTGATCAGCCAGGTGCGCCTGGACGAAATGACGGCCCAGGAAGCCTGCGCCCCCGGTTACCAGAACCCTCAAGTGGTCTCTCTCGACGCCAGTACGTCCACCAGCAACGCGACGGCGGCACCGTCCCAACTGTTGTCAGCGCGGAACGTGACCCATATATCGTCGCCTGCGGCCACGCTGATCACCTCGTCGAACTGATATACGCCGGAGACGGGCGCGGCGATATTCATCGTCTTCAAGATGTCGCCTGCTGAGGCGGACGGCGGCGATGCGACCGATGCCTGACGGCGCAGTCTGACCTGGAGCTGGCCGATCGTCCCTGGCGTACCAGGCGTCGCCATTACGCGGATGCCGTGAATATTGATCGCCGACGGTCCCGTGTACTTGCGTGCAGAGGCAGCGGCGACACTCGCCCAAGCGCACTTCGTCTCGCTCGTATTGCCGCTACCCGCCGAACCCGTCCACGGCCCGTACCACTCATATGCACGCTGCGGCTCAGGTGCGACGAATTCCTGGTCCCCCTCGTCGTTGATAACGAGGACCTCGCCTGGCTCGGCGTCCATCACGAAGCCTCCATCAGCTCTGCGTCGATCAGCGCGGTGATCACGGCGTTGACCTTCTCGGCGGCGTCCTGGGCCGTCGCGCTCGCCGGATCAGCGATCAAGGCGACATTGGCCGCAGGCGTCACCTGCGCAGGATCACCCGTCTCCGGGTCCCTGATCTGGTCGGACGAGTGGTTGTGAAACCGGAAGCTCGCCTTCTGGAACGGCGTGAGCGACATCCTCTCCTCCTACGGCGTCCCGCCGTGCCCCATGATCATCTCGGGGTAGTAGCCCATCGGGAACTTGAACATCTCCCAGATCGGCATCGGGGTCAGCGCAAACCAGTTGCGCCAGTCTTCCTCGGTATATGACCACGAGTGGCCGTGCTCGTAGGGCGGGTCAGGCTCGTTGAGCGGGTGTCCGATGACAGCCCACTTCGCATGTGGCATCCACGCCGTCGCCACCGCCATCGGATCGGCGAGATGCTCCAGGAACTCCGTCATCACCAGGATGTCGCAGTCCTCTGGCTCAATATCTTCCACCGGTGACAAAGTGAACTTCATGCTTGGCCACCGGGCCGCGCACTTCTCCTTGGCGATCGGCACAACGTCGATGCCATGAACCTCGATCCCCACGGTCTCGATGTCGCCACGCGGATACGTGTAGATCGCCTTCTGGCTGAACGGGCCAGATACGTCACCGGCACCGCAGCCCAGCTCCACGATTCGGAGAGGGCGACGGTGCAGGTCCTTGAGCAGAATCTTCTCGATCAGGAAGCGCGCCAGGTCTATGCGGCCAGGCTGCCCCTGATCGAACTCGGGTGCGTCGTTACGCCCGAGGTGGTACTGGAGCTGAAACTCCCGTGACCGCCCCCCGTGAAGGGGTGTCACGCAACAGTCAGCGCCAACGTCGCTACGGTCGAGTCATCCTCGACATCGCGAAGGGTCACCGACCATGCTCCGGCTACCGGGAACATCACGTTGTCCCACGTGTGCTTGCCGTCCGAGGACGGGCCGAACACGTGCGAACGGAGGGTGTCCTGGCCAGCCAGGGTTGCCTGGAGGTAGTACCGCTTCTCCAGACCGTCTGAGTCGTTGTCGTCAACGCCGGTCACGCTGATGTGGGCGAAGGTCAGCTTGTTGACCACCGTCCCGGTTGCTGAACGCGCTGTGATTGCAGCGGCCACTTACTCCTCCTTGCCTACGATGGACGCGACCTGCGGCCACCACTCATGGGACCTGACGTACTCCCAGCCCTTCTTCTCGGCGGTGCCGCGACAGGCGCTACGAATCATCAGCTCATTGTGATCGGTTACCTGCCTGTTTCCTTGGCCAACACGCAGGTATTCCAGGTAGTCGCGGATCATCTCGTCGAGCGAGCGATCGTGACGAATGTGCCCGGTCGGCCACCAAATCCCGTCTTCGATAGGTGGTCGAGAGTGCAGATGGGCGGGCCAGCCCGCACTCGTGTGGAAGAGTCGCAGGTGGGAATGCTGCTCTTCGTATTCGATTCCGTCCACCGATGAACGAAACGGTATCCAGGCACCCCGTGTATGTGCCTTGTGATCGGCATACCAGGTCGCGCTGCTCAGCGAGTCGAGCAGGTCCTTGCTCGGCCACTCATCAGCATCAAGTTTCAGCGTCCAGGGCGTTCGCACACGGGGCAGGAGCTTCGGGCCAAAGGTGGCGTCCCCGAATCCGTGGTGAACGTCCTCCACCACCACGTCGGCAACAGATCGTGCCACTTCGAGGGTGTCGTCCGGTGACTCCTGGACCCCCACGACGAGGGCCTCGAAGTAGGGCCTGACGTAGGCGAGGAGCTTGGCTGCTCTGACTGCATCGTTCCAAACCACCATTACGAAAGTGATGTGGGTGTACGGATGTCCATTGGGGTACTCGATGCCAGAAAGAGCAACGAGTTCATCGATCTCAGGCGCTGGCTTCGGGTCCATTACGCACTCTCTCTCGTAGTTCGTCGATCTCCTGCTCCGTCCTCTCCTCAGCGCCGATCGCCTCGTTCGGCTCCTGCGCATCCATCCAGGCGATGATCTCGTCCAGCTTGAGCTGAATGGCCTTGACCGATCGGTTCTGGCTGGCCTGGATCAGGAACACCATCCAGAACGTGATGACCGTCGTGGTCGTGTTGATGATGAGCTGCCACGTATCGCTGAAATCGAACAGCGGCCCGGTGACGAACCAGACCGCGACACCAACGAAAGCGAGGAGCACCGCGAACGGCGACCCCGCCCACTCAGTCAGCCGATCGCTGACCTTCGAGAAGAGGGCATTCACGCAGCATTGACCCGCTGCTTCTGCACTAGCGCCTGGCGGACCCTCTTCACGTCCTCCATGAACTGCTCACCATCGCGCCACTCCGCGAAGGCCGTCGCGTCATGGTGGTACATGGCCTCCGAGTTGTTCTTGCGGTACTGATCGTCCCACTGGCCCTTGCCACCCGATGGGTGCATGTGCTCCACGACAACATCGGCGAAGTACCGGATCGAGCCGGTGGCCTGACCCAGCTCCAGCCAGGTGTTGTCGAGATAGAGGTGATGAGCCGTCGGCAACGCCATCCAGCCCAGCTTCTTCACGATTCCGGCGCTCATGAAGATTTGCGTCGGGATTTCCCCGTTCTTCCAGAACAGGTCGTTCCCGTAGACGAAGCCCGGTCGATCGTTGAGCGACTCCAGGAAGATGTCATCCCAGCCTGGCGTGCGAAAACGATGGTCGTCTCCGACGAACCCAAGAACACGCTCCTCCGGCCACTGAGCGAGCACATCCTTGGCACCGGCGTTGAGCGCGGCGCTCATGCCTGTGTTGTTCGGATGCTCTGGCCGACGAACGATCAGCTCGCGTCCATCCCGTGGGCGGATGTATTCAGGCAT
>Ga0105340_1001095_pt1 | contig 12449 bp, 17 predicted proteins | sample EasRivMeERMLT700_FD_89676 | JGI IMG/M metagenome (GOLD analysis project Ga0105340, IMG submission 89676) | Soil microbial communities from meander-bound floodplain in the East River, Colorado, USA - East River MetaG ERMLT700 | ecosystem: Environmental > Terrestrial > Soil > Floodplain | place... | reverse complement strand
GAGCTCGGCCTGTACCTGCCGGATTTAGAGAAGTAGAAACGACAAATCACCCGGACCCCTTTGCCGAGGGTCCGGGCGTCTGCCTTGTTTTTACCCACTATTCAGCGAATTCTTCTTCTTCTCGGGTGCCCGCTAGGGCACGCCGCCTTTTTTCGATTGCGCTTTTCTCTTCGCCATTCCCATCTCCTTCTGAAGAAAGCCGGTCGCCCGGCGAACCGTTTCTAAGCCGCAGCTGACGGCGCCTCGGTGAAATCGACGTAATATTTCCTTGCCGACCTCGAAGGCCTTGGCCGCTCAGCAGGTCCTCCACACGCCGCGCTCGAGATAGCCGTGCCACTTGATCTCGCAATCGGCGGCGTACGTCGTAATCAGGATCGAGGGCGACACCGTGATCGTCCCGTCCTCGTGCTCGACAACTTCGTGGTTCTCGAGCGAACCCATGCCGATCGGCCCCGGCGGGCTTGCTTTCCAGTGGCCGTCGACGGGATCCTTACCGTAGTTGCCTGCGGCGAGCCACAGCTCCCCGCTCTCGTTCGGATATACGCGCCGTCCCTTGACAGACTCGCTCATAGCGCCCTTCCGGCGGTTGACGGAATCCTCGAGCACCCCTCGACCACGGCCTCGAGGTCGGCGGTGTAGACCTGCAGGCGCAGCCAGTCGGCGAACATCGCGAGCGTGCGGCGGCCGCGGTCCATCAGCATCAGATCCGCCTCGGTGCGAAGCTGCGGCCGCGGCGGCCGCCTGGCCGGGTCGACGCACGCGACCGGCGTCGGCACTTTCACTTCCTTGGGCACCTCGATCGGCAGCGAGCTCGCGCAGCCGGCGGCCAGGGCAGTCATGCAGACGAGAACCGCGAGGAGGAGGAGGTTCAGTTTCGCCGTCACGGTGCCCTGGCCTTGCGTTCGCGCTCGAGCTGATCCCAGGCCCAGTCGCAGCCCTCGCCGGGCTTCGGCGCCTGGTGGATCACCGTCTCGATGCGCTCGATCGTCTTCTCGCGCGGCGCGGCGAGCTTGCGCGCCTTGCCGAGCAGCTCGTCCATGCCGGCGAGCGCCGCGTCGCTGAGCTTCTTCACTTGGTCAACGCCACCGCTGCAGGCGTGCAGGCCGCCGGCGAGGACCCGGCCCTGGTCGATCGCGCGGTCTCGCTCGGCGCGCGCCTCGTTGCGCTGCGCCTCCATGCGATACGCCTTCGCCTGCCACCAGAGGGCGTACACGAGCAGCGAGAGGCAAACCGCCGCCATCGCCAGCGCGCCGACGAGCAGCATCTTGATCCGAGCCGGACCGGCGTTGAAGAAAGTCAGCAGAGCGCCCATCAGTGCAACCGCACGAACGAGCCGCCGCGCCGGCGCAGACCGGGCGGGCCGTAGATCGCCTGGCGGCGATCGCTGTACTTCTTGAGCTCGCCGCGCTCGAGCATCGCGATGAAGACCTGGTCGAACTTCTCGACCTGGACCGGCGTGCGCGCCAGGCTCTTCAGCACGTTCTTGTTGCGCGGCCCGCCGCTCTCCAGCTGCGTCACCCTCAGGATCCTCGACTTCAGTCCCATCGTTTCCTCCTCGCTCATTTCTCCTGCTAAACGACGAACTCGACCTCCTCGGGCAGCGCCGCCACCAGCGGCGGCCTGCTCGACGGGATGTAGACGCGCCGGCCGGACTTCGGCGCGCGAAGCTGCAGGTGCACCCAGTCGGGCGTCCATTGCGGCCGCTCCATGTAGAGGCCAGAGCTCTGGAGCAGCCCGCCGGGACGCGCGCAGCGCAGCGCGAAGCGCGCGAGCAGCCGCGCCGGCAGGATGTCCTGCAGGTCGACGCCCAGGCCCGTGATGTGCGTGCTGTCGAGGCCTGCATTCTGGGTGCGGTCGTTCAGGACACGCGGCCGCAGGCCGGACGCGACCGGCGTGCCGGTGACCTCGTCGATGCCGATCGGCACGCCCTCGGCCGCCGCCGCCGCCAGGAACAGGGTTCACCGGCTCGAGGAGGAGGACCACGTTCGCCTCGACCTCGGGCGTCACCGCGTCCGGGTAGCGCAGATCCCGCCCCATCATGTAGTCGGCGCGGGTGATCACGCGGCGGTTGAGCTCGAGCATCAGCCCTCCGCCCCGAGCTCGCCCAAGTGGTCCTGGCAGCGCCTGTAAGCGCCGTACGCCGCCTTGTCTGGCGCCAGGGCCTCGGCATACACGCGCTTCGCCTCGCGCTCCACAGCGGCCAGGACGAGCCCGGGCGGGTGGATTTGGCGCAGGTAGTTCAAAACACCCTTGAGCGGCGCGCCGACCTCGCGGTACTCGGCGATGCGGGCGACGACCGCGGCGTATTCGTGGCAGTCGACACGCGCTTTCACCTGCGCGTTTAAACGCGCAGGCGCGAGGGCCAGCGCCACCCCCGCGATCGCTGCGAGGATCGCGAGGACCTGGCGGCGCGCCATGTCAGCTCGGAGCCGGGCCTTCGGGGAGCTTCGGGCCCTCGACGGTCTGAGTTCGAGTCGAGCTCGCCATCGTCGTCGTGATCTTCCCCGGCTCCGGCGGGTTGGTCGCCTTGAGGTAAGCGGCGTGCGCCCCGCGCACCACAAAAGCGAACACATAAATACCGCAAAACCACTCCGTCAGGCGATCCCTGAGCGTGAGCACGACCAGCACCACGGTGAACGCGATCCACGAGCCCAGCTCCATGATCGCCACCCGATCCGGATAACCGTCTCGGGTCGAGATCAACGCGCGAAAGCTGAAGTTAGGCAGCTCCGGGTTCTTGTCCGCGCGCCAGAGGATGACGAGCCACGTCACCGACACGCACACGATCAGCGCGCGGATCGCGAGCTCCCGCAGCTCTTCGGTCATCGGGGCGTCAGAACTTGCCCCAGATCGTCGAGAGCGCCCAGAAGAACAGGCCGAGCCATCCGATGCTGACCGGGCCGGTCGGGACGTTGAAGGACGCGAGCAGAAAAAGAATGCAGGCAACAATGACGAGAGCAAGGATCATGTAGCACCTTTCGTAAGGAACATCACAACCGCCACGCCCACCCCGGCTAGGCCGACGAGCGTGCTGAGCAGCCCAACCGCGCCGAGCGCGACGACCCAAGCCATGCTGATGCCGGCACTCTGGCCCTCGCCCTTTTCGCTGCCAGCGCTCAGTTTTTTAACCTGTTCCACCAGCTCGGCCAGCATCGGATCGGCCACAGCCTGCTTGCCCTTGCCCTCGTATTGATACCGTTCCACCGAAGCAAGCCGTTCATCGAACCGATTTGAAAGCTGCGTCAATTGCGCAGCCAACGCCGCGGCCGTTGTCGAAACCAGCGTGCGAAGCGTCTCGGCTGAGGTCTCGACCTGTTTGGCTAGCACTGTCGCTGTCGCTGTTGCCCGTTCAGTAGCGGCAGCCACAGCACTCGCGTCAACCGCGCGGATAGCGTCAAGGCGCTTGGCCTCTGCCTCATCAAGCTTCTCGTCACAAGCAGCCCGGCACTCCGCGAGATCATTCATCCGCCGCACCTCAACCTCGCGCAGATCGTCGAGACGCTTTGTCGCAGCCTCGACCAGCAAAAGTACGTTCGCCGTCGGATCAATCGGAGTCGTCATTGTTCTAGCCATAGATCGACGCTACGGTAGCGATGCGTACTTCGCGGCGAAGTCGCTCTTGAGCTGCGCGACGGACTTCTGCGTGTACGTCCCGGCCTGCAGCGCGTTGCAGTAGTCGCGCATCAGCAGGCCGATAGCCTTTAAGGTCTTCGCGAGGTTGTCGAGATCCGAAAGGTCGATGGGCGGTTGCGGGACATTGAACGCAACCACGTCAGGGTGGTCATCGGCTAATTCCTCCTGACCATCCCACTGCCGTACTGTCCAGCAGCCGTAGATCGAGTTGTCGCCGCGGCGGCCTATGAACATTGCCTATCGCCTCGCCCAGCGGAAGCCAACCGTCATGACGTTGTATTCATTCACCGTCGCCACTCCAGCCCGGGCAGCAATGGTGCCGGTCGCGCTGGTGCGAATGAAAAGGTCCGCTGAAGCATCCAGGCTGGCCGAGCCGCTGTACACGTTGGCCAGTGGCGCCACCGTTGTGCTTGGGGCCGCATCCGTCTCATCTGGGCAGCACATCCTGACGATGAAGGCCGCCACGTCGATCACGTACACGGTGAGGTGGGCCAGCACCGAGAAATTCAGCGGCACTTTCACCGCATCGGTGCGCCTTGATGTCGTCAGCGTGTTTGAAAGGCTGACGTCGAGAGTGGGCGCGTCCCAATTCATCTCCAGGCCGCCGCCCTCGGTCTCGTAGGTCTTGAAGGCGACGATGGTGCCGCCAACGCGCTTGAACCAGCCGATGAGCCGCTTGAAATCATAACTCGTCGGCATCGTCGGCGCGGTCGACGAGAGCGAAAACAGATAGTCGACGACGCCAGTATCCGAGCGGCCAATGACCCAGATGTAGTAGTCATTGTTCCCGACCGCTCCGGTGTCTAATCCGCCGGCATTATTTCCTACAGCCCAAGCGACATCCGACTGCTTCGTGAGCGCCGCTCCCGTAAGCCAGAACGCCCCTGTCGCGTCCATCGCGCCACCCGCTGCGATGTCGAGGTCGTTCGTCGCATCGGCCACATTGTTCGCGTAGGTGAATCCATATATCGCTTTGGCCAGCGCAGCCACATCCCGCCAACCATCGGTCTGCGCCGAGTCAGCCATCGGGATGCGGCCGTTCGCCGGGACAGCCTTGCGCGCGGGGGCGCCGCTCGCGTTGCCGTGGATGCGGTCGCCCTTCGTGGTGATGACGTTTAGCGTGAACGCGCTGCTGTCTCGCTGCCCGGCGGTACCGATCGCGACGTTATGCAGGGTGTAGATCGACGCGCCGTCGGTGACCTTCACGCTGTAGCCGCGATCAAGGCCGGCGGCGTAGAACGTGAACCGACCCTCCGCGTCGACGAAGTCCGACGGATTGGTGATCGGCGTAGCGCCGGCCTCGTCGGAGTAGATCGCAGCGAGAGCGGCCGTGTCCTCGCGGCGGACCTCGATGACAGCATTGGGCGCTATTACCGGGGTACTGCCGCTGAGGTTCAGGGCGACGCCGTTGAAGATTGCGAGCATTTTTTTCCTGTGTCCTATTCACCATTGACCAAATATGTGCCATGTGCTATATCTGCCCCATGGTGATGAAACGAACGAACTTTTACTTCCCGCCGCAGATGCTGGCTCGTCTCAAGGCGGCGTCCAAAAAGACTGGCTTGCCGGTAAGCGAATTGCTCCGCCGGGCCGTCGAGAACTATCTGAAGAAACAAGACAAATGAGCACCGCAGGTTCATCTAAATGCCAAGCCGCGGTCGCTATGCGACTGATGTTTGTGCTTCTGATGCTCCTGCCAACCGCCGCTCTGAGCGACGGCCTTCGCGCCTACGCGTCTGCGTCTTTCGGCCAAGCGAAGCTCAAGGCAGGCACCGCCGAAGGATCCACGAGCGTTGTCAACCTAGGGGCCGGATACCGGCTATCGGCTAGCTTCGCCGTTGAAGTCTTGTATGTCGACACCGGCGACGCGCTCAGCGTTGACCGGAGTGACATCGGTCCTGTGAGTGAGCAGGTCACGACTGCTACGGTCGAGACCAAGGGCCTCGGCGCTTTCGTCCGATGGACAATCCCCGCTGGAGATACCATCCAATTAGTGGCTCGCGCCGGCGCATACCGCCTGACGTCAGAAGTGGCGGTCCGCGTGGTGGAGCAGGACAAACTGCCGCCGTTCAATCCACGCGTGCTATCCGACACGAAAATCCGCGAGCGAGAATGGCTTCCTGCCATCGCGCTCGGTGCCGACATCGTGCTAGGCAAACATGGGCTCCTAGGAATCGGAGTCGAAGCAGCTCGGGGCGGGAACACGCTCGAGCGTATGAACAGCGTCACAGCGACCATTCAGGTACGCTTCTAGGTAACTCCGCCTCGCCTGTCGCCGTTCGCGATCCACGTCGCGAGGCCGTTGCCTTCGATGTAGTTTCCAGCAGCACCACCTACGCCACCTGGCACGCTCGGATCGCTAAATGGCGACGCCGAACCGGCGTTTCCAGATAGTCCAGGCCCTCCGCCGGTCCCACCGTCACCGCCGTGCTCTTCTCCGAACACCAATCCGCCATGCCCGCCGAGGCCGCCGGCATCTGACGTCCCTGCAGCGCCGGTTCCACCTTGCGATCCCTCGAAGATAGACGAGCCACCAGCACCGCCACCTCCGCCATTAGTGCCTGCCCCACCCCCACCGCCGCCGCCACCTATACCGTCGCCGCTGTCACCACCTCCGCCGCCACCACCGGCCCCGCCCCAGATTTGGCCGGCGGTGTTGTCGATTGAGATCGCGTGCTCCACGAGCAGCGCAGTGCCGCCAGTAGCGCCAGCCGCAGCCGCGCCGCCCCCAGCGCCGTTGCCCCCAGCGCCTCCGGTGCCGCCCTTACCCTGGATGCGTCCAGAGTTCTCGATCGTGATCGCCGTACCGGCTGGCCATGTTCCGGTGCGCATTGCGTACGTGCCGGTCGAGCTCGACCCGACGGTAATCGTTTCCGCCACGATGAACTCGATCACTTCACCGCCCACCGGGGCCGCGTATTGCGAATCGTGCAAAGCCCGAAGGTCGATATTGAACTCGTCGGTGTCGATGAAGATGCGACGCACGCCATCCTCGGCGCTCTCCGAATGCCGAACGCTCATCGCCTCGAGCTCTTCGAAATTCTCGCCGCGCTTGATCGAGACCGGCGTCATCGCAACAGGCTCGACGTCGCCCACGTCGTTCTGCACCTCCGCGGTCTCGAGCTGAAAGTACTTCGCTTCCACGAGCTCGCCGGCGCGCGAGGCGTCCTGCTGGAAGCGCACCTCCAGCGGAGGATCGCGGTACATGGCATAGAGCCGCTCGCCGCACTTCTGCGCCGTCACGCGGCCGCCGGTCTGGATGAAACGCGCGAAGACCTTTCGGACCGCTTCGGCGCCGTAAGGGCTCGCGCCAGGTCCGGGCGTAACCACGCGCGCCGCGTAGCTCTGCGCATCGTTCGCCTTGGAGAGCGCGCTGCGCTTCACGAAGTACACGATCACCTGGGAGACGCGCTTGTCGTCGCGCCGGCGATGGTCGAACGTGCCGTCCAGGATCCAGCCGCGGTCCGTGACTACCGGCGACACCGCGCTGGCGCGCAGCGGCGTGTACTTGATCATCCCGGTCGAGACCTCCGGCCAGAGCGTGAATCCGGAGAGCACCATCACCTCGCCGACGAGCTCGTTGATCGGCGTGGGCTCGGCGATGTACGCCGTGAAGAGCTCGGTCAGCTCGGCCGCGAGGGCATCCCACTCGGGCTTATTGATGCGCGATGGCTCGACCGTGGAGTAGCCGGTGATGAGCTGGTGCGCGATGTCGTGGCCAAGCTCCGTCTCGATCGCGAGCACGAGCTGCACCGCGTCGCCTGCGTCGTGGTCGGATTGCTCCGTGCCGAGCGCGCCGCGCTCGACGACCGTGCACGTGTCGCCAGTACGCGTGACCCTGATCGCCTCCTTGCCGCCGATCGCGACCCAACCCTGGACCGCGCCGGTGATGGTCGAATACCCGCCCAGCGCCGGCGCCAGGCTGCCGATACCGGAGGGCGTGAGCGCGAACGTCCCGGGCGCACCGGTGAGGGCGGCCGCGAGCTCGCCGATCGACGGGGGCGGCGCGAGCGCCTTCTTCGCCTCGATCCTGGAGAACACGTCCTTCGCCACGATCGTGACTTCGCCGTTCACCGGCCCGTCGACCCGGTCGATGACGTAGTGGCGCACCCGCATCTCGTCCAGCGCCTGGCCTGCGTAGCCCTCCCGCACGCGGCAGTTCATCGTCGTGTAGAACGGATTGCGCGCCACCCAGCGCGCCCAGAACGTGCCGCGCTTGTACGGCAGGCGCGCCGGATCGTCGTAGCCGAGGAACTCGCCCACGGCGAGCTCGAGCTCGGGACGCGCTCGAGCTCGTGAGCCGTGGGTCTGGAACGCAGGCGATGGGGTCGCGTAGCCGGCAAGGCGCTGGCCTTCGACGAACGTCCGCTCGAGCCGGTACTTGTCGACCAGGTGGTCGCTCCAAAGGAAGTCGCGCAGACGCACGGAGACGGCCTCGCGCTTGCCGAACACCGCCGAGGAGTCCTCCATCCCCGACAGGTTGATCCGTCCTGGCGTGGTGTCGATGCGATCGAGGCAGGCGATCACCGGCCCGTACTCGAGCGCCGCCCGGTCGTCGTCGCGCGCGAAGCGCACCGTCAGCGTGCCCGGCGTGAAGTTATCGCTGTCCTGGCAGGTGGCGAGCGTGTTGAAGCACTTGCGCGTGCCCGTCACGCCGAGCGCGGCCGCGCAGGGAGACTCTCCGTAGTTGAGGTCGCAGAACGGCTGGTCGACCTCGAAGAAGACGACGGTCCGGCGGCCGTAGGTCATCCATCATCCGTGCGCGAAGTTGGCCTCGAAGTTCGTCACGCCCGCGGCCGGGCCGGAGAGCAGCACCGCGGCGTAGAGCGCGCTGTCGTTGAAGCACCGCGGGAAGCCGAGCGCCACCCAGTCGAAAAGCCCCGAGCCGTACACGGTCGCGATGCGCCGCACCCCCAGGAGCTCGACCTGGCCGCTGACGTACGAGGTCCCGAGCGTCACGCTCTGGATCGAGCGCACGCCGCGATCGGAGCCCTGCAGGCCGAACGGCACCATGGTGCCGGCCACGCCAGAGATCGGCCAGTCATAGGCAAGGCCTGCGCTGCGACCCGCGGTGCCGGCCTCGTTCGTATAGCCGAGCGTGGTGTTGCTGATCGCGCCCGCGTTGCCGGTCACCGTCGTCGCGTGCAGCCAGGCCTCGACGCCGTCGCCGTTGACGCTGCCCGCGATGTCGCGTGCCGGAAAGGCGACAGAGTTCACCGCCTGGCTGCCGGTCGTAGTCTCGGCGATGCCGGACTGGTACCAGAGCAGGTCGTAGAGCATGAGCGCGATGACGTTCGCGCCCAGCGCCGCCTGCAGCTTCGCGAGCCGCGCCTCGCCGCTCGCGGGGTTGTCGAAGCGCAGCGCGCCTCCGAGCGCGTTCGCCACCACCGCGGCGCCCGCCATGCCGGGCGAGCCGAGCGTCCACACGCCGGGGTTGCCGGCGACGACGCCGAGGTTGTGCCACTGCCCCGAGGCCTCGCCGGTGAAGGCGTTCTTGACGGCGCCGACGGCAGGCTTCAACCCGGCGACGATCCCGCTGGTGGTGGTGATCAAGCGTCCTCCCTGTTACTCGTGGCCAATGCCTTCCATCTCCCAGGACACGTCCATGTCGAAGCCGTTGCCGTTGTGCGTCGGCACGATGTCCTCGCCGACGGTCCACACGTAGCCGACTTCGCGCGGCAGCTCGCTTGGATTCCACGCGAAGAAGTACGGCAGGCCGCGCGCGCTCTTCGCGAACGGATCGAACATCGCGCGCACCCAGGCCGCGCTCAGGTTGCGGAAGGCGGCCTCGGACACGAGGCCGTGACTGCGAAACCCCTGTCCGAGGAACTGTCCGCCGCGCGACCTGCGCCCGCTCAGCACCGTCTTGCGCGCGAGGCTGATCGGCTTGTAGGGCCCGGACACCGCTTTTTCCATGGCCAGGACCTCGCCCCCGCTGGCCACCGCGAGCTTCGGCGGCACCGATCCCGTGAGACCGACGCGCAGATAGCGGCCTATACGGGCGCTATCAAGCACCAGGATCGCCGAGTCATCGTCGGGCATGCGCTCCTCGCCGAACGTCGCGTCCGCCGCAAACGCCGGGTCGGTGCCGACCTCGACCTTGACCGCCGTATGGCAGGTGCCGAAATTCCCCAGGAGGCCCACGCCGTCGATCGTCAGCGCCTCGCCCAGGTCGAACACGATCGAGGCGGGCAGCGCCGGCGGCTCCCAGTACTCGTCGGTGTTCGGGCGCGTCGGCGCGTCGCGCGGGCCCGCAGCGGTCTCGCCGCTCACCGTGATCGCGCTGGCGAGGAGGTTCGCGACACGGTTGCGCCAAAGGATGCGCGGATGCGTGAGCGGCGGCGCGCCGGCCGGCGCCGCAAGCAGAAACCCAGACGGCGCGATGATCATCCGACGATGACCTTCGAGCCGTCGCGCGACTCCTCCTGGATCAGCTCCAGGAGCTCGCGCACCTCTTCGCGCGTGTAGCGCGTGCGCTCGGGTGGCAGGTTGATGATGATCGTCGGCACGCTCGGGCGCTGCGGCGCCTCCGTCACCGGCGCGGCGGCCGGCAGGCCGGTGATCGAGTTCACCGGGAAGGTGGGCTGCGCCGATGCGCCGCCGCCGATGTTCGCGGCCTCGACCAGGCCCGTCGCCCCGATCAGTCCGACCTGGATGCCGCCGAGCGTCTGGATCCAAGCGGCGGCTGCTGATCCAGCGATCGGACCGAGGTCGGCATAGGCGCGCATCACCGCGGCGCTGGTGGCTTGGATCGTCTGGGCGATGTGCAGGCCCTTGCTGATCGCGATCACCGCGAGCGCCGCCGCCTTCGACTTCCCGGCGAAGTTCTGAAGCAGCGCTGCGCCGAGCTGCAGCGTGCCTACCTCCATGCTTCGCTGCGCCTGGTGCTTGCGACTTTCGATGTCCAGCAGCCGGGCCTGATGCTGGGCGTTCATGCCCTCGATCAGCGCGTAGCGGCCGCCGTACGCGGCGAGCTCCTCGTCGGTGAAGGCTTGGAGCTGCATCATCCGAAGCTCGTAAGCGTTCGTCTCGAGCGCCACCTCCTCGTCGAGGAGGAGCCGCAGCGCCTCGAGCCGCTGCGAATGCGACTGGCCGTCGGCGTCGATCTGCGCCTGCCCGCGCTCAACCGCGAGCTCCTGCTCCCGGTCGTAAAACTCGATCATCGCCTGCATGCGCGCGTCGAGCTGCGCCTTCTCCGCCTCCCTTTTCTTGTCCGCGTAGAACGCCGTCCAGTGGAACGCCTCGGTCTGGATGCGCTGCTCTTCTTCGAGGCCCTCCTGAAGTTGCCGGGCGACGAAGTCCCGGTCCCTGCGCTCGACGCCCTCGTCCGGCGGCGGCCGGTAGATGAGCGTCTCCGCCTGCGCGTTGTCGATCCTGCGCACGTCGGCTTGCGACCCACGCCCTGGTGTAGTCCTTGTCGCCGCGTCAATGCCGGCGCCCGCAAGCTTCCCGAGTAGCCCGAGCGGCCCCAGCCCGCCCGCTGTCCCGGCCAAGGATGCAGCAGCCCGCATCGTCGCGAGCCACAGACCACCGGCCCGGTTTGCCTCCAGCATCTGGTCGGTGAAGCGCACCATCGCGGGCGTGATGCCCAGGGCGATTGCGGTGCCCGTCTCCGAAACCGCAAGCTTCAGCCGGTTGATGTTCTTCTCAAGCCGCTCGGCTTCCTCGGCCTGCTTCGCCGTACGTGTTGCCAGCAGGTCGGTGCCCTCGGCCATCTCTTTCAACAGGGGTAGGTATCGCTCCGCGCCCTTGCCGAGCGCGTCCTGCACTAAGGCCACCTTGTCGCCGCCGTCCTTGTACTTGGCGAGCCTTTGCGCAAGGTCGAGCAGGATCTGGCTCGTGTCGCGGAAGCTGCCGTCGGCCTCCCGCGTCTTGACGTCCAAGAATGCGAACGCGTGCGCCGCCTTCCCGCCCTCCTCGGTGCCCTCGCGCAACCCCTTCACCATGCGGCCGAGTTGGCCGGTCAAGCCCTCGAAGTCGTGCCCGCCGACCTTCGCCACGCGCTGGATTGCGGACAAGCCTTCCACGCTCGCGCCCGTCGACTCGGCCATGTCATCGAGCGCGGCCGTTGTCCTCACCGCGTCCGTGTACAGCGCCACCAGCGCGCCGGCGCCGACCGTCACTCCGAGCGCGCCGAGGACGTTCTTCACCGCATCGAGGGACTGGCGTAGGGATTTCACCGAGCCCTCGGCAGATCGTGAGGCCGCCGTGATCCGGTCGACGCCCTCGTATACGATCCGCTCGATCGTTTCGTTGGTGACGGCCATCTACCCCCCCCGCGACAGCCGCTTCGACACTCGGAACTTCATTTCCTGCGCGAACACCACGCGAAAGCGCCCGCGGCCGTAGGCGATCGTCTGGGCGCCTACGCCGCGCTCGCGGAAAGCGTGCGACGGGCTCGGAAGCACCACCGCTTGGATCGGCGTGCTCTTCCTTCCTTCGCGCACCAAGACATTCGGCCGCCCGCTCCGGGTTCTCTGGATGAAGAACCTGCTCATCTGCTCGGCGGTGACGGGAGAGCCATCCGCCAGCTCGAGCCGAAACGGCAACCGGCCCAACCTGGCGCCGGTGCCCCACTTCGTGGCGATAAGGCGCAAGGCCACATTCCCAAAAACACGCAGCCGCTTCGCCGAGAACTCGAGTGCAGCCACGGGTCGCGCGGGAGTCGCGCGCGTGATCTTCAGTTGCCTGCGGATGGTGCCTGCCTTGAGACCAGCCAGCTCCGGTCGAAGCAACCGCACGGCGTGCGTGCGTGACGAGGACGCGACGCGGTTCCTCGTGCGCACGTCAGCCGCCAGCAGCTCCTTCGGGTGCAG
>Ga0105340_1001094_pt1 | contig 12476 bp, 12 predicted proteins | sample EasRivMeERMLT700_FD_89676 | JGI IMG/M metagenome (GOLD analysis project Ga0105340, IMG submission 89676) | Soil microbial communities from meander-bound floodplain in the East River, Colorado, USA - East River MetaG ERMLT700 | ecosystem: Environmental > Terrestrial > Soil > Floodplain | place... | reverse complement strand
GCGCGTAAGTGCTCTTGCCGAGGCAGACCACCAAGGTCGAACGCGGGATGCGGAAGAACTCCACCGTGCGCGCCAGCGCGAAGCTGTTGGGCGGGATGATGCAAAAGTCGCCTTCGATATCGACGAACGCGTTCGGCGCGAACACTTTCGGATCGATCACGGCGCCGTAGACGTTGGTGAACACCTTGAAATGCCGGCCCACGCGCACGTCGTAGCCGTAGCTCGATACGCCGAAGGAGACGACTCCCTGGCGATAGGATTCCTCGGCGAAGGGAACGATCTTGATGTCCTTGCGAATCTGCCAGTCGGCTAAGAGACCCATGTTGCGCTTCCTTGTGGAGTGAGGCGAGTTTTCTTCAATGTATTTCTCAAAGAGGAAATTGGCTGCAAGCATGAACGATTGCGGCGACCTCTCTCGGCGTTCTCTGCGCCTCTGCGTTTCAAAAATGGGACCGGGCGCGAGGTGCTCAATGGAAACGCAGAGGCGCAGAGAACGCGGAGTTGCAAAACACGGTTGGTGCTGGTTCGTCGCGACGACATGCGGTATAAAAGATGTTGCCTTCGATCCGTAATAACTCGGAATCCGCTGCCAGCAGAGGATATCCATGCGCCGTTCGATGCTTGCCTCAATGTTGATCTTGACCATGGTCTCGCCGGCCGTCCGCGCTCAGAACGACGCCGACTTGCTCCTGGCAATGCAGCGGACGATGACGAAAGTCATCCAGCAAAACGAGAACTCGATCGCGTGCATTCTCGTGTCGCGCTCCGAGTTTCATCCGCGCGACGTCAAGAATCCGGGCAAGCTCGGGGCGTATGAGCCGGAGCGGCTGCTCATCGATCCGAAAATCACCGGCCTTGAGCGGGATCTATTGCGCAAAAAGCTCGACCTTGCCGATCCCAATAACATCCCGCCGTCGTTCGGCAGCGGCGTCGTCATCGATGCGCAGGGCTTGATCCTGACGAACTATCACGTCGTCCAGGAGGCGGCGAAAATCTACGTGCGTCTGCCCGGCGGCAAAGGAAGCTACGCCGACATCCACGCCGCCGACCCGCGCTGCGACCTCGCGGTATTGAAGCTGCTCAATAAAGATTTGCTGCCGCTCAAGGCGATTCCGCTGGGGGACGCGGACCGGATGGAGCGCGGCAATTTCGTGCTGACGTTGTCGAACCCGTTCGCCGCCGGCTTCCGCGACGGACAGCCGAGCGCCTCGTACGGCATCCTGAGCAACATTCGCCGCCGCACGATCGCCAATCTGAAGGAAGAAGAACGCGTCAAGCCATTCCATTACTATGGCACGCTGTTACAAACCGATGCCCGATTGCATCTGGGTTGCAGCGGCGGCGCGATGCTGAATCTCAGGGGGGAACTCGTCGGCTTGCTCACCTCGCTTGCGGCGATCCAAGGCGGCGAAACGCCCGGCGGTTTCGCGGTCCCGGTCAATGTCGCGATGCGGCCCATTATCGAAGTGCTCAAGCGCGGCGAGGAAGTGGACTACGGCTTTCTCGGCGTCGGCTTCGATCCGCGCGGCGCCGACGGCGAGTTGGGTGTGCGCTTGAAGGTCGTCGGCGAAGGAAGCCCCGCGGCCATCGATGGCAAACTCCGGCCGGGCGATCTGCTCATGGCTGTCAACGCGCAGCCCATCCATGAAAGCGATGATGTCTACACGACCGTCGGCATGCATTTGGCTGGAAGCAAGATCAAATTGCACGTTCGCCGCAACGGCAAGGACAGCATCGTCGATGTCACGCTCGCGAAACTCTACGTGCCCGGCAAAAAGATTGCGTCGTCGCTCGGCAATCGCCCGTTCGTCCGTGGCATGCGAGTTGATCACACGAGTTTGATCGTGCAATTCGAAGAACGAACCACCAACATTGTGCCGCAAGGCGTTCTCGTCAGCGACGTGTTGCCCAAGACGTCCGCGGATGCCGCCAAGTTGCGGTTCGGCGACGTCGTGACGCAGGTGAACGGCGTGTTCGTCGCCAATCCGGCCGCGTTTTATCAGGCGGTGGACAACGCGCGCGGCATCGTCGAGTTGACGTTGGCGACGAGGCCGCCTACCAAGGTTTTTTTGAAGTGACCATCGTCGTTTAGCGCTCGCTTGGCGCCACGCGAGCGCTAAACGTAAACTGGAAATGCCGAATCAAAGGAACGCAATGCGCTACGCCATCTGCAACGAAACATTTGAAGGCTGGGAGCACGCCAAGATTTGCCGCACCGTCGCCGAGTTAGGTTACACCGGCCTGGAGATGGCGCCGTTCACGCTGGCGCCGCGCATCACGGACGTCACGCTCGCGCAGCGTCAGAAACTGCGCTCCGAAGCCGAAGCCGCCGGCGTGCGCATCATCGGCTTGCACTGGCTGCTCGCGAAAACCGAGGGCTTGCAGTTGACGTCGCCCGATGTGCCTGTACGTCAACGCACCGCGGATTATGTTGTTGAGCTGGCAAAGGCTTGCCGCGACATGGGCGGCGACTTGATGGTGTTTGGCTCGCCGATGCAGCGAAAAATCCCGGCGGGCGCGACGCGCGAACAGGCGGTGGAGTACGCGACCGATACGTTCAAGCGAGCGCTAAACGGGATCGTTGACGCGGGCGTGCGATTGTGTCTGGAGCCGCTCGCGCCGACGGAAGCCGATTTCATTCAGACCGCGGCCGAAGGGTGCGAGATTCTCGAGCGCATCAACCATCCGAATTTCGTCCTGCACCTCGACGTGAAAGCGATGAGTTCGGAAACAATCTCGATCCCGGATTTGATCAAGAAACACACGGCGCGCACGGGCCACTTCCACGCCAACGACGCCAATCGTCGCGGTCCCGGCTTCGGCGCCGTCGATTTCGTGCCGATTTTTCGTGCGTTGAAGGAAACGAAATACGCCGGCTGGGTGTCGGTCGAAGTGTTCGATTACACGCCCGACCCGGTGACGATCGCGCGCGAGAGCATCCGTTACATGCGCGAATGTGTGGCGAAGGCATGACCGAATGAAGAACCAAAAGAAAACAACCACCGAATCCGGTCGCCAATTCGTCGAACGCTGGAAGCGAGTCAACGACTTTCAGCGCGAGGAATATCGTCAGCTCACCCCCGAAGAACGATTGCGGCAATTCTTCTACCTGATGGCAATGGCGAAGGAAATGAACTGGCAAACCTCCACGCCAGAGGAAATCGAGGAGGTGCGACGTCGCTGGAAAAAAATCAAGGCCAACGGCGGCCAGTGATTTGCCAAAACTCCCGATTGGCCCACTTGTGGATCTTCTGACTTGGTGGCGCAAAACCAAGACGAAAGGCGTGATCATCGGCGGTTTGGCCGTGGCATTTCGAGGCCGACCGCGAACGACGAATGATGTTGACGCCATTGTCTTTGTACAAGAGGATCAATGGTCTGGTTTTCTCGCAAAGGGACAGGAGCTTTCGTTCCACTCGCGCGTTCCGGACCCGCTGGCGTTTGCGAGGGAAAGCCGGATTTTTGTCGTCCGACATGAGAAAACCGGCACCAATGTAGACCTTGCTCTAGGGGCGACGGAATTCGAACTTGGAATGCTCAAACGGGCGAGCAAAGTAAGAATCGAGCGCACGTCGATTTCCGTCGCAGCCGCGGAGGATCTGATCGTACTCAAGGCAATTGCCAATCGTCCGATCGATGACATGGATATTCTTGGGTTATTGGAGTATTCGTCCGACTTGGACTTCGACCATGTTCGGCATCACATTGAGCAATTGGCCGGTCTGTTAGAAATGCCGGAACTTGTGGAGAACTTCGAGGACATCCTGGCGAAGCACAAGAAACGACATGGGCGCCAACGAAAACGCCCTTGAATGGGTTCTTCAATCGCTCGCCCTGGTGCGAGACGACCGCGCGGAAGGCGGACGAGTTTTTGACGTCGCTCGGCTATCTCAATGGATCGCCGACGTTGAAGCTGCCTGCAGATGCAAAAGTCCTGGAGCTGCGAAAATAGTCGAGAGGTTACTTCGGGCGGCGCAGCATCTGCCAAAGCACGATTGCGCCGACGAATGCGCCGACCGCGCCGCCCAGGCCAATTCGAATCGTTTCATGCGCGTCGTCCAGCGAGAGTCGCACCAACAGGCACGAAGTAAGCCACGCGACGGCCAAAAGGATCAGACCCCAAAAAGCGCCGCCGAGCATGCCATTGACGACGATCGCGGCTATCAGCGAGCGCCAGTGAAGCGAGCCGTCTTCGTAGCGGCCTGGAAAACGCACCCACGCGATGATTTCGTTAGCGCTCATTACGGCGACGCCAATCAAGACGCAGACGAGTACGGAGTGCCAGCTCAAGAATTCGTGAGCGTCCCACCCGCCATAGGCGCCGGCGGCGACCTGGCTGGCGGCCAGGCTCCAGACGAGCAACTTATTGGTCAGCGGTCGCTCGATTTCACTTGATGGCGGCATTGACTCGTTGGAAAGTTCGCTCATGGCCTTACCGAGATTTCGAGAACGTCGTAAAGAAGCATAGCAAGGACCGATCCAAACAACGGGGGCAAACCATGATTCGCTGGCTATTCGCAGGCGTCTTTTTCGTCGTCCTGGTCGGCCCGTCCACGGCGCAGGACTGGCAACCGGTCACCGAAGCGCTCATCATCGCAGAAAAACCCGGCTACGGCAAGCTGTGCGGCGTCGTCGTCGATCACAAAATCGGCGACCTGCTCATCAACCTCAGCGATAAGGGATTTTACCGATCCAGCGACGCCGGTATATCGTGGACCAAGGTCGGCCCGGTGATCAAAGGCCGCACCGAGACTCCCGGATGTTTGATGCTCGATCCGCTGGGCGGCAAACGCATCGTGACCGCGCTTGTGTACGGTGAGCCGATTCAGGTCAGCCCGGATTCGGGCGCGACCTGGAAGTCGCTTGACCAAAAAACAAAGCACGTCGATTGGTGCGCCGTCGATTGGTCCGATGCGGACATGAAATTCATCCTCACGCTCGCGCATGAAAAGAACGACTTGATGCTGATTTCGCGCGACGGCGGCAAGTCGTTCGACGAAGTCGGCAAAGGCTACGGCCCCGCGTGGATTTTCGACAACCAGACCGCCGTCGTGGCCGAGGCAAAATCGAAGGCCAACTCCAAGCCAGGATTGGTGCGCACGACCGATGGGGGCAAGACGTTTCAATACAAGGGCGATTACCATGCCAAGGCGCTGCCGCGCTGGCACAAGGACGCACTCTACTGGGTCGTCGAGGGCGCTTTGATTGTCACGAAGGACAAGGCCAACACGTGGACGAAAATCAGCGACATCAAGGGCGGCCTGTTTGGCCCGATCTTCGGCAAGAACGACAAGCACGTCTTCGTGCTCGCGCAAAATGGCATCCTTGAAAGCACCGACGGCGGCGTGACGTGGGCGAAGCCGATCGCGGTCCCGAAGGAAATGAAAAGTGTCGCCAATCTCGCGTGGATGGAGTACGATCCGACGCGCGACAACCTCTATGTCATGAAGATGGGCTCGGAACTTTACCGCTGGCAACGCAGATAACCATGACGGCGCAATATTTGTTCGTCTACGGCACCCTCAAACGCCGCAGCCGACATCCGATGGCGCGGCGTTTGGCGCAGGCGGCGCGTTATGTCGGTTCCGCCAGGATCGCCGGACGCCTTTACAACCTGGGTCGCTTTCCCGGCTTGAAGGAGCCGCGCGCGCATGAGGATTGGGTGCAAGGCGACGTCTACGAATTAGGTGAAAATTCGCATACTCTCTTGCGCGAGATGGACGCCTATGAAAACGCCGAGTCGCCACCGCCGACGGCGTACGAACGCCTGTTGACGTCGGCGACGCCAGACGATGGTCGCGAGCTTTCGGCGTGGGTTTACTGGTATCGCGGTCACGTGGACGAAGCGAACTTCATCGCATCGGGGTCGTACGAAGACAATTGCGATTCGTGATCGGCAAAGCGAGATTTTCATGACGCTCGACATAGCCCAACTCGGCCAGCCGGTGCTGCGGCAAATCGCCGCGGAGGTGCCGATCGAACGCATCGGAGATCCGATGTTCCAGGATTTCCTGCAAGGAATGTTGGAAACGCTGCTCAGCGCGAAGGGGGCCGGGCTGGCGGCGCCGCAGGTGTCCGTGAGTGAGCGCGTGTTTCTCGGCGCGATCTATCCGCCGGAGGATGAAGGCGAGCCGCCGGGCGTCGAGGCGTTTATCAATCCGAAGATCACGCCGCTGTCGGACGAGATCAAACGCGGCTGGGAAGGCTGTCTCAGCTTTCCCGAGTTGCTCGTTTTCGTACCGCGCTTTCACGCGGTGCGGATCGACTTCATGACGCTCGACGGCGAGCCGGCCGCGCTGGAGCTGGAGGATTTCGCCGCCCGTGTCGTGCAGCATGAGCTCGACCATCTGGACGGCATCCTGATCCTGGACCGCGCGGAGACGACGCGGCACATCATCAAGGCGTCGGAAATCGAAATCGCGCGGCAGACGATTGCGGATGATGATCCGTGATTTCAGTCAGCGAGCCACGGGGTTTATCCCCGTGGTACCGACTGCCATTCCACGGGGATAAACCCCGTGGCTCGCCATTCAATGCCGCGCCAGCCATCGAAACAAAATCGCCCCAACAATCAGCACCAACAAATCCGCATTGTAGATTCCCAGCCACGGCGCCAACTTGCCGCCGCGCGCGAGATTGATCATGCAAAACATCAACGGGTAATAAACAATCACGATCGGCAAGAAGCACGTCACAAACGCGCTCAGGTAATCGCGTTTGCCCAACCAGACGCCGATCGGGCAGCCGACGAGCGCGAAACACAGGCAGCCCAGCGCAAACGCGGGCCGCACGTGCATCTCGCAGGCGATCGCGTCGAGATAGTTGTCGCGAATGCGTCGCTCGTTCGCCAAATGCCGGATGTGCTCGGCGTAATGAGCATCGGCGCGGCCTTGATCGAGTTGCTTTTGATGGCCCGTTATTTCCCTGTTCAATTTGTCCCGTTCCTCGCGAAACTTGCCTTCATAGGAAAGCAACTCCCCCCAGGTCATGTCGGTCGGACGCACCTTCAGCGCGGTCTTTCCCCAGTCGCTCGGCAAGTCCACCGGCAGCGTCCGATCCTCGACGACGCCAATGACGTTGCCATCCACGATCTGGCAGTGCGTGAGTTCAACGAGGAGCTGCCGCTCGACCAGATCGACGCGCAAGACCGCTTCCTTGGCATAGGCGATGAAATCGCAGCCGGCGCCGTTGGCCGCATGCCGTTTGAAGACGACGCCTTGCAGGGTGCGGCCGGAAATGCCTTTGACGTGGATTTCATAAGACGCGCGCGGGTGCCGAATGAAGCCGTCGTTTCTCAACATCGAATAAAGCACCTCTTCGATGTCGGCGCCGAGCCGGCTTCGCATGACGAAATGCGTGCAAGGAATAATGTCGAGACTAAGCCATAGCGTCATCATTGTGGTAATAGCGCCGAGCATCGCGGCCGGCCAGACCACGTGGACGATGTGCGTTCCCGCCGATTTCAGCGCAAGAACTTCGTTATCGGCGGCGAGACGTCCATAAACGATGCAAGTCGCAAACAACGTCGCCGTCGGCATCGTGTACGGCAGCAAGCTCGGCAACAACAACGGCGCCGCGGCGATCACGTGCATCGGGCTCATGCCGCTCTTCAGCGCTTCGGAAATGATGCCGACAAAAAGGACCAGGCCGGTCAAGGCGATCAGCGCGAGGCAGAATACCTTGATCAGCTCGATCAGAATCATGCGATGAATGCGGCCCAACAACACCTAGTTCTCCGAATTAACCACAGATGCACACAGATAAACACGGATGGTCAACAGTAGATTCGCTCATCCGTGTTCATCTGTGTGCATCTGTGGTTCAACGTATTTCCAATCGCGGCAGGCTGAGATCAATGCCCATCACCGACGGGCCCGGCGTTTTGCCGGACTCCACGCCCATCACGCGATCGCGTAACAATAACAGCGGATCGACGACGAGCGGCAACGGCTTCATGCGATACTTCACGTCCTTGGGATTGCCGGTCAGCTTGCCGCGCACGTCCACCGTCAGCAGGTTTTTGCTCAACGTTGTCGGGAACGGACGAATCTGCTGCGGCATGAATTGCTCGACGCGGCCCCACATGGGATAAACTTCGAGATGCAGATTCTTGGTCAAGAGATCGAAATCGCCCTTGCCCGACAGGCTGACGGCGCTGCCGAGCAAGTCGAGCTTCTGAATGTTAACCTTGGAGCCTTGAATGCTGAAACCGCTGTGGAATTCTTCGAAGGCCGTGCGATCCGGCCAGTGCAGGCCGAGGAATTTCAGGAGGTCCAAAAGGAACGGCAAGTTGTAAAAGTGGCCGCGCGGGATGTCGATCGAGCCGTTGCCGTCAAGCGAATCCATGCCCGAGCCGAAGCCGGTCAGGTGCAAACGTCCCCCGGCGATGCCGGAGAGCTGCGATTTGGGTCCGAGATTATGGCGGCCGAACTCGGCGAGATTGATCTGCGAGGCGGTCAGGTTCATTTCGTAGCGCAGAGCCGAATTCAAATCGACGCGGACCTGGCCGACGACGTCGCCGCCGTAGATCGGAGCGCGCAGGCCGACGAGCAAGACATCGGGGCTGGAGTCGCGCATGGCGAACTTGGCGTGGACTTTCTTGAATGGTTGCTCAAAGAGGGAGGCGTGTTCGACGAGCAGGTTGCCGTCGAGGCCGACCATCTGGCCGTTGTAACGCCCGACGCACGCCAACTCGCCGGTGACGTTCTTGAAGTCGAAGCCGACGTTGAGGTTGGCGCCGTAAAGCTCGGCCTTGCCGTCCCAGTAAACGTCGGGCGATTTGCCGGTCTCCGGCGCCTGGGCGATCACGAGGCGCGTGGTGACGCGCATGGGATCGTGGAGGTTGAGCGCCTTGGCGGCGGCAGGCAGCTTTCCCGAGGGCAACGCGCGGATGAAATCCTCGTCGATGCGAAACGCTCGCAAGCTGACGTCGGTCAGGTCGGCATAGTAGCCGCCGCGCGCGTCGAGATCGACGGTGCCCTTGTCCATCGCGATCACGGTCTCGCCGTGCTTGGCGCGCAGCTTGGCTATGTCGAGGCTGTAATTGTGGAACTTGAATTGGCCGCTGATGTCTTCGATCAAATACGGAAAGAACGTCGGTTTCGCGGACGAGCCGCGCGCGTCCACCTCCACTTTCAAGTCCTTCAAGTCGGCCGACGGGCGATGGACGAGCGCCGTGAAATAGAGGTTCCCCTGCGGCTTGAACGTCTCCCAGGCCTTGTGCAGGCCCGGCATTTTGACGAGCGCGTCGCGGAGCTGATCGTCGAGCGGCACGTTTCGGCCCGTGATTTCCAGGAAAATGGACTTCTCACCCTTGGCGTCCCGCCTGGGATACGACTTGCCGTTCAGGATCACGTGCCCGCCGCGCGTCGTTCGCTGAAACTCGTGGAAGTCCCAGTGTTTGTCATACACGTTGATGTTGCCGCTGACATTTTCAAGCAAATAGGAAAAATGGTCCCAGCGTATAGTCGCATCGTGCACGTTGATGTGAAACTTGTTGTTCCAATCCTTGCCGGGATCGCGATGAATGTTGGCCCAGACGTCCACCAGACCGGTCGCGTGAAACGATTCGACGAAGTTCTTCAAGTTTGTCGGCTGCACCGGCAATGCGTCCATCAGTTTTTCGTCGATGGGAACGTTCTTGGCGCGAATCTCCAGCTTGACGTCCGCATCTTTTTCGTTGCCCGACCAGTGGCCGTCGATGAATACCGGCCGGCCGCTGGCGTAGCCGACGAAGCCCTTGATATCGACGCGTTTGTCGAGCAAATCGTACTGAATGGCGCCGGTGGCGCGTTCGAGGAGATAGGGAAAACCTTTGAAGGCGAACTCAATGCTCTCCGGTTGCAACAGGACGCGCGATGGCTGACCGTTCGTGAGCGGTACGCATTGCCCTTCGTGAAATGCGCACTCGATTTGAATCGTCATCGGCCCGCGTGGCTTGAACATCTCATGAATGTTGTGCAACTTGGTCGGCAAGCGAGCGGAGAATTCCTTGCCGAGCATGATGTGCTTGATTTCAATTTTGGCCTCGAACTCCTGATCGATTCGCGGCAGTTGCCCGACTCCCGATGCGGAGATTTCCGTGTCGCCGGAGCGAGCGGTCAACTTCTCAAGATGAAACTCGCCGCTCTTGCAGGACCATTGCACTTCCAGTTGCTTCAGCGCGAGCGGCAAATCGGGATGCTGAAGCTCGCCCTGCTTGACGGTGCCGTTCACGTCGTAGTAGAACGGCTGCGGCTGGCCCGGATGATACGACACCTTGCCCTCGACGCTCGCCAATGCGCTGAGCTGCATGCCAACAAAGAACTCGGGAGGACATTTGCTCGGCAAGCGCGATGCGAGGACCTGCGTCAACGGAATCTGCGTCGCCCGAAACGCCAGAAACGCTTCGCCGGTGTCGCGTTCGAGCGTGCCATATAGATGCAGCTTGCCGAGCAATTCGGAGGCCGCGTCGCCGCGAATCGCGATTCGCGTCACCGGATCGTTGATCATGGTCAGGCCGACATCATTGATTTCAAACGTAATCGGCCGATTCGCGTCGAGACGGTCTTCCAGCACCAGCGTGCCATGATGGATGACGATCGACGGCTGCGGCGTCTCCGGCGGAGCGGTCGGTTTGCACAATACATCTTGCACGTTCCATTTGCCGTCGCGCTCGCGGCGGACGCGCAGACAGGGGCGGAACAGTTCGATCTTGCGCAAGGCAAGCTGGCCGTCGAGGATTTTTTCTTTGTCGTGGTAAAAGATTGCAGACGGGACATGCAGGAACTCGTGCTTCACGGGATCGTCGAGCCGCGAGATGCGCAGGCCGGTGACGTCGATGCCGCCGAGGATGCGCAGCCGCGCCGAATCGAGGCTGATTTGCGTGCCGGGAAACGCCTTGGCGACGGCCTCGATGACTTGCTCACGGACCGCGCCGGGATTTGTCCAGCAGTAGTACAGAACGGCAGCGGCCACGGCGATGCCGAGGATGCCGTACACCACGCCGCGGACGATCCATTTCCGCAAGTCCATGAGTCGCTCGTGTTTATTGATTGCAATCGGCGGACGCGAACCCGGTATCCGCGCGGCCGGGATGATAGGCACTTGTCGCCGCGCGGTCAACGGCGTTTGCCATTCTCCCCTCTCCCTTTTTGTACTCAGGGGGAGAGGGGTTGGGGGTGAGTGGGACGGCGTCCTTTGCAAAAGGAGGATCCCATTGCAAGGGACTCTCTCCCCCTCACCCCCGGCCCCTCTCCCCAGGAGTACCGGGGGAGAGGGGAGAAAAGTTGCGACCCACGATTTCCAATTTATCAAGCCATGCAAGCTCGGCGACCGAGGCAAATTGGGATAGGATAAGGTCTCCGTAGCCGCAAGCTGCTAGCTTGCCGGCTGGACATAACGAAAGCACGCAAGCTGGCAGCTTGCGGCTACGAACGGTGAGCATCCCATGCGAAACCTGGTCGCTTTCGGACTGTTGGTAATCATCCTGAGTGCGTCAACGAGCAACGCCGAGTTGCGCGAATCGCGCCGCGCCGATCCCAAGGAAGAGATCGCGCCGCGGACGCTGCGTTCCTACTTCGGCGCCTTCAAGCCCGACGAACGAGCGCGGGCGCAAGTGTCCGGCAAAGGTCGAAGCACGCTTGGGATATATGTCTTCGACAGCCGCGGCAATTGCGTGTCGTGGGATGACAACACCAAGCTGCAATACTGCGACGAACTCGCGACGGAATGGGTCGCGGACGCCGCGGGCCGATACACCATCGAAGTCCACAACGGCGGATTGGAATCCAACATCTATTTGCTCGCGATTCATTGAGACATGCTGCGGAGTATTGACATGCGGATTTGTGTCGTTATCGGCAGCGTTTTGCTGCTGGCATTCGCTTCGATCGGCGCCGGCGGGCCGGTTACTGGCGGTTGGTTCGACGAACTCAAGATCGGCTCGAAAAGCTGGACCGATACGAAGCGATTCCGCGCCAACGAGCGGGCGTCCGTTCTCGTTCGCGGCAACGCGAATTCGAAGTCAGCCATGCAAATCTCCGTTTACGACAGCAAGGGCACGCTCGTCGTGGAAGAGAAGGGCAAGTTCCCGCCGGTCGCCGACATGCTCGCTGTTTTCTGGTATCCGCCGCGCGAGGCGGAGTACAAGATCGAGATCAAGAATCTTGGCACGGGTGAGAATTCGTGTTATGTCACGATCAAGTGACGCATTTGCGATGACGTGACTCACATACCCAACAGCAGTTGGGTTCGTCGAAATGCGAAGAATACGAGGAAAATCGGCCAAGGCGGCCCACTTACCCACGAGCGCGCGTCTCACGCCCCTGTGTCCGCACTACATACGGATTCGTCGCGCACACACTTAGACACCCCCCCTGTTTTGCGCGACGAATAATTCTTTCACAACCGAGCTTGCAAGGCAAATAAGACTACATACGGATTCGTCGCGCACACACTTAGACACCCCCCCTGTTTTGCGCGACGAATAATTCTTT
>Ga0105340_1001093_pt1 | contig 12483 bp, 9 predicted proteins | sample EasRivMeERMLT700_FD_89676 | JGI IMG/M metagenome (GOLD analysis project Ga0105340, IMG submission 89676) | Soil microbial communities from meander-bound floodplain in the East River, Colorado, USA - East River MetaG ERMLT700 | ecosystem: Environmental > Terrestrial > Soil > Floodplain | place... | reverse complement strand
AAATTTGAAGAGGACTTATAGACCTCACAGGTTTAAGCAGTCACATAAACCTGTGAGGTCTGTAGTGCATTTCAAAAATTGAGAGTGCCTGCTGACCTCAAAGGTTTTAAAGCGGTAAGCCCAAACCTGTGAGGTCTTGGAATTTTTTGAATTTTGAAGAGGACTTATAGACCTCACAGGTTTACGTAGCGATTCAGCAGGAATAACACGCAATTGGTGAGTATTTATTTGTTATTTGTAGTTTGACTATGGTTTAAGTCTGGTTTTAACGATTTTTGACAAGGAATGAAAAGACCTGTTGCACATTTATTATTCTGGCTGGTATTTCTGTTGCAGGATGCCTTCATGCATTATATCTGGATGGGTCCGCTAATACCAACAATTCCTGAGGGAGAACAGGTGCTGATGGCATTTAAATCGGCATTTTTACTATTACCTCCCCGCTTGATATTGGTCTATTATATAGTGCTGATCGGGATTTGGAAATTATTGAATGATAAAAGAAACAAGTTTTGGGTGATTGCTGAAATTTCATTGGTGCTGGTGATTTGCCTGGTTGTTTTCCGGTTGATTTATTTCTATTATGTTTATCCGGGTGTATATGGGTTATCCAACGCCAATTCTTCGTTGCTCAGCTTCAGGAACGCGCTGATAATTTTGATTGAATTGGGATTCATCGCGGGAGTAGCGGCTACCCTTAAGGTTCTTCGAATACAGAACCGGTCAAAGGAAAGAGAGAAAAACCTGGTTAAAGAAAAACTAGAAACTGAATTAAAGTTCCTGCGTTCACAAACCAACCCGCATTTTCTCTTCAATACATTGAATAATATTTATGCGTTAGCCCGAAAAAAATCGGATAAAACAGCCGAAGTAGTAATGAAATTATCGGAACTGCTTAGCTTTATGTTATACGAATCCGGGAAGGGAACTATTACTATTGCGGAGGAGATTAAGATACTTGAAGATTATATCGATCTGGAAAAAATCCGATACAATGAAAAGCTTAGTATCGAATTTAATAAGAAGATTGACAATAATTCACGAACGATTGCACCATTGTTGTTATTACCCCTCGTAGAAAATGCGTTTAAGCATGGAGTAAGCGAAAGTCGATTTGGTTCTTTTATTAATATTGATCTCGAATTACGGGGATCACGATTAAATTTTACCATTGAAAACAGTTTTGAGGATACTAAAGAAAAATCACCCGGGCATTGTATCGGGATGAACAATATCCGTAGACAACTGGAACTATTGTACCAGGAATTTACAATGGATGTTGTGAATCAGGATAAGAAGTTCAAAGTAATTATCACTATTAATCTCGATAGTTATGGAAAAGTTTAAATGTCTCATTGTTGAAGACGAACGATTGGCAGCTGAAGTATTAGAAGATTATATTAGCCAGGTTCCCTTCCTTGAATTGAAAGGAATTTGTTCAGACGCTATCTATGCGCTGGAGGTTTTGCAAAAGCAAAAAATTGACGTGGTTTTCCTGGATATTCATTTGCCTCGGGTAAAGGGTCTTGATTTTATTAAAATGTTGAAGAACCGCCCTCAGATTATTGTTACTTCTGCATACCGGGAATATGCCCTCGATGGATATGAACTAAATGTATTGGATTACTTGCTCAAGCCTATAAATTTTAACCGGTTCCTGATGGCGGTAACTAAATTGAAATCGCAAAACGCCGCTGAAGTGGTAGTTTCTTCCCAGGGAATATCTCCTGAAAGAGCGCATCTCTTCATTAATATTAATAAGAAAAGAGTCAAGATCTATCTCGATGAAATTCTATATATCGAAAGCAAGCGGGAATATATCAGTATTGTTGTAAAGGATCGCTCCTTTCTTACCAAATTCCAATTGAGTGAGATTGAAGAGTTACTGGCGAGTAATAATTTTATTCGTGTCCACCGGTCCTTTATTGTCGCAAAAAATAAGATTGACGCGTTTACGGCCAGTGATGTAGAAATTGCCGGGCAGCAAATTCCGATCGGAAGAAGTTATAAGGAATTGGTGCTGGCGATTATGGGAGAGGATGCGTGATCAAATTTAAATATCCTTGCTAATTCTGGTTATAAATAACTTAACCACTTGTATTTTGATTGGTGAGCCCTTTTATACTTATCAAACCATTTACAGAGAGGATATAAGAAAATCACCAGCCCCAACCAAACAAGATAAACAGTAGTTAAATCAAACCCATAACCCTTCAATTTTTCTACATTATTGACACGGTCATTTAAAATCATATCCGACCAATTGTATCCCAGACTTTGTGCGCCCATCATCGCAAGCAGGTGAATCAGGTAAATATGTACCACATAATAAAAGAAGGGAACTCTTCCAAACACCGCAATTTTTTCAGTTATAGAATTCAGCGGTTTTTCTGTCAACGCCAAAAGAATAAGGGCGGGCCCTAATGTTATAAGCGTGTAAAGTAGCGAGGGTGGGTACTTGGTGACGTTCAGCAGCGATAACAGACTATAGACATTATTTTTTTGAAAAGACCAATGATTCACATCGCCATAAATATTAAAAACTCGTAACCCTAAAAAAACTGCAATCATAGAGAACCCAACAGAAAGTAGAAACTTTTTACGTTTCGAAGGGTTATAGTAAGAATTAAACAGTCTTCCAAAGTAATATCCCAGAGCAATGATACCAATCCAAGGCAATACAGGATAATGAACAGAAATATGAAAGTTGTTAATAACAAAATCTCCGCCCTCATGGAGGAAGGACCAGAGAAAGCTATTTGGCATATGTACGTTGTCCAACAGGTTGTGTCCTGCAATTATAATAATTGCCGTTAAAAGTATAAAGAACCTTCGCATATAAATCATCGCGGACAATACAATCATGCTGATACCAATGGCCCATATCACCTGAAGATTAAAGAACGGAAATGAAGGATTGAATGTGCGGCCTAAACTCAATATAAAAAGCTCCGTGAAAATAAGCCACAAGCCTCTTGTGAAAAGATACCAGGCCGTTTGTCGTCGGCTCTTGTTGGCGCCATATAAATAAGCTGATATACCAGCGAGGAATACAAATACCGGAGCGCAATAATGAGTTATAAATCTTGTAAAAAATAAAAAAACACTTGTTTGCGACAGATCTGTAGGACTATAAAGAAAAGCATCGCGATGGAAATAGTCGCGTACATGATCAAGTGCCATGATGATCATCACTATCCCTCTTAAAAGATCAATGGATTCAATACGATTGCTTCTCTTTTGTGTAGATGTATAATATGTTCCCCCAGGAACAGGAATGATTAAAGTAGACATATTCTTAATAGAATTTTCAATAGTGAAATATTAATTTATTGCGGAAGAACCGGGGGGAGATCGTTCTATAGATCAGGTCAAGTTATTTGGTTAATATTTACCAGGATATCACTCAATTCGTTGAATTGAGTACTTCTATTTGGTGAGGATTAATTTTATTCACAGTTAGTGATATTTACTTTTGATGTTTCCAAACTTTAAAAAAGAACCGGCTGCTGAATCCAGCTGCTTCCGGTTCCGAACCGTCCCAGTTATTAGTTGAAAATCGTGAATTATCACTCAGACTGCAGGCTGCAATGAGATTACTTTTAATGCACTATTACCCTTGGATTGGTTTCATGAAAAATACCATCCGGGTTGAAGTTCCAAACCCACGCATGCAACAACCACAAACCAAATGTTTCGTTACGTTCCCATTCATCTGCATTTCCAATAAAACCTTCAGGTGCTTTCTCGCGGGGATTTGATGGGTCAATCGGTATAGCGAATTCTACAGCTCCTAGCTCGAAACTTCCATCTTCTTTCTTGTTATATACCAGGATCTCAGGTCTCCTGATATCAAACACCTTGTCAACAATCTTCTTTTTCATAAAATGATATCCCATATTAGGCACCACTACATTTATATCTTCGAAACTATCTTTTATCGCATTGTTGAAATTGCGGTATCTGGCCGTGGCGGCACGTGTTTGCTGCAATTGCCAGATGGTATGCCAGTTAAGTCCTCTGTGTTTAGAAAAAGTGAAGGCTTCAGTTTCTGCATGCTTGCTTTCGTTACTGCTCGATAGTGTTTCGTTTGCAGAATTGTCAATTTCCTGTTTTTTACATGCTATGCCGATTAACGCAGTAGTTAAAGCAATTAGAATTAGACTCGATACAGTATTGCTATTGAAGCGAGTTAACGATAGCCGTTTTGTCACAAAGAGGGTATAGCTTGACGCTATTTTTAATAAATATTTCATTTTTTAAGAGAGGTTTAATTGTTAATAAAATCGATTCTTCATGTTGTCCTGATTCTAATAGCAGGTCTGTCTTCCATTTTAGGATGACTACTAAGAGAAAATTTATTTTTTTGAGATTGTTATGAGATTCAATCCCCTTGTTTTACTTTCATCACATGTGTTGGGATTAAACCATGAGCCTCTGTATGAGTACGTATAAGTGCATTGGAATCTTTTGCTTCGGCAAGACACATTACAATTCCTTGTTTTTCGTTGACCCAATAATTGATCAAGTTTACCCCGTATTTTTTCTGAACAGCGAGGTCTTTTTTATGTGCATCTGCTACAGCTTCTGCGTTAACAGCACCTGCACCTAATTCATGTATATCCAGAAATAAATCTTTATGCCCGCTTAAAGCTGCTTCTGCTCCGTCGGTTACCAGGTGAACATGTTCTGGTAATAGCCCATGTGCTTCTGCGTGAGTCTTCCGGATTGATTCTGAATCGCTGGCTGATGAGAGACAGTATACCATGCCTTTTTCTTCATCAACCCAAAACTTTTTGAAGTTCACTCCATATTTATTCTGAATCGCAAGGTCTTTTTTATGCGCTCCGGCAACGGCTTCATAACTAACCTTGCCGGGTTCTAAACGATGAACATCGATAAAAAGATGTCTTATCCCCACTTTTGGGGATGCTTGATCCTTCTTACTTGTTTTTGCTGTTTGTGCAGAAAGATGAAAAGAAGTGAGACTGAATGCGATGGATAAGGTCGCCCCTAGAAAAAATTTCATAATAATTGTTTTGTTTTACTGTGAATAAATAGAATTCTGCACAAAGCACGTTTCAATTCTATTATGGATGGTCAGGTGTTTTCCCTATTTTACTCTAACTTGTCTCTCATTTTATAAAAAGATCTTTATGGAGTTGATTGAAAGGGATGGATTTTTTACTTTGCTACAAACAAAATTTAAAAATGTTTTAGAAGGAGAAGGTCATTGCGTTTTTGTTAGTGGCGAAGCAGGTATTGGAAAAACATCTCTGATAAAAACTTTTTGTAAAGAGGTAAAAAACAAGTGTACTATTTATCAGGGAACCTGTGATGCTTTATTCACTCCGCGTCCGTTAGCGCCTTTATATGACATCTACCTGCAAATTCAAAACAGACTCCCGGATAATAATGATGATCATACCGACAGAACTGCTTTTTTTACACGTTTCCTGCATGCATTGAATAGTCAAAATGAAACAAGCCTGATTTTATTTGAGGATATACATTGGGCGGATGAAGCCACGCTTGATTTTATTAAATTTTTGGCACGACGTATTACACAGTTAAGATGCTTGTTTATTCTAACTTTCCGTGATAACGAAATTCATTCTCGTCATCCCTTAAGAAATATCCTGGGTCAATTAAACACCGATTCATTTACCCGAATGCAACTACTTCCATTGTCGAGACAGGCAGTAGAAAAAATGGCTGAAGAAAAAGGATATAACGGTGAAGATGTTTATAGCATATCTGGCGGCAATCCTTTTTATGTAAATGAAATATTGGCAAGTTATAGTCCAGGCGTACCTGATAATATTAAAGACTCCGTTTTATCTGTTTATAATACATTGGATGAAAAAACAAAACAAGTTTGGAGAATATTATCTGTTCTTCCTACAGCTTTCGAGGTTAATTTTTTGGAGAAGATGGAACCCGAGTATGCACCAGCAATCGAAAATTGCCTGGATAAGAAAGTAATGATATTAGAAAATGGATTGCTTTCATTCAAGCATGAATTATACAGAAGAACAATTGAAGATTCATTGTCGCCACTTGTTAGAATTGAGCTGAATAAAAAAGTACTCGATCTCTTCCTCGATAATTTTGAACAGAATGGTGAGATGGAGCGGATTATTCACCATGCGAAAAATGCGAACGCGTATGAAATTATTGAGCGTTATGCACCGATTGCTGCCAAACAGGCCGCTTTAGTGGGAGCTCATATAGAATCCGCTAAATTATATTTATCGGCCATTGAGTATTACCAGGGAAATGATAAGGATCTAATAATTCAATTGTATGAATCGTATGCTTATGAGTGCTATTTGACAAACCAGTTTAAGGATGCCATTATTTATGCGGGAAAATCGTTGAATCTATGGAAAGCAAAAAATGACGCGGAGAAAATTGGGAATAGTCTGAGATTTTTGTCACGGCTCTGGTGGTTTGATGGCAATAGGAAGCTATCGGAAAGTTACGCCCGGCAGTCCATTGAAGTGTTAGAGAACAGTTCGTATTTAAGAACAAAGGCGATGGCATACAGCAATATGTCGCATTTGAAAATGCTTTCGGATCAGCCCGATGAATGTATCTTCTGGGGAGAGAAGGCTATTGATATGGCAAAGGAGTTGGACGACGAGGAAATTCTGTGTCACGCGCTGAATAACGCGGGTGATGTACAAATAAGAATTCCTTCATCCAGACAGAAAGGTATCGAGTTATTGCAGGAGAGTCTTAAAATCGCATTGAAGAATTCTTATCACGAACATGTAGCCAGAGCCTACACCAATATTGGTCACAATGGATTACTTATAAAAGATTTTGAGTTTGCAAAAGAAGCATTGGAAGCGGGTATCCTGTATTGCGAAGAAAAAGGGCTGGACTCGTGGACAACATATCTGCTATCAAGCAAAGCAAGACTTTGTCTCGAAACCGGTAAATGGAACGAAGCGTTTCAGATAGCTGACAATCTTATTAAAAATGAGGACCAGGCACCTGTGGTTAAAATTGGAGCGCTTATTATTGTGGCAACTATAAAAATGCGGAGAGGCGATGAGGATGTACTTTCTCTTCTGATAGAGGCAAAAGTGAAAGCTTTTCAAACCATGGAATTGCAGAGAATAATCCCCGCATTGGTAGCATTATTAGAATATGAATGGATATTGGACGAGCAATTTATCGAGAAAGAAGCACTTGATACTGCGATCGGCATGGTTGAGCAAATGGGTAATATCTATGAAAACAGTGAATTTGCATTTTGGCTGATGAAATCAAGAAAGCAAGCGGTATCTCTTGTGGAATATTATGAGGGGTATCAGGATTACAATCAAAAACGAGCCCCTAAAATCGCGGCTTTATGGGAAGAATTAGGTTGTACTTACCAGCAGGCAATCGCTTTATTCGAAGGAAATGAGGACGATAAAAGGAACGCCATCACGCTAATTCAAGGATTAGGAGCCCAGGCCGTTTATGAAAAGCTGAAATCGCAAATGCGAAGCTCAGGTATTAAAAGCATCCCCAGGGGTATTCGAAAGAGTACCCAATCCAATCCGGCACTTTTAACTGGCCGCGAATTGGATGTATTACAGTTACTTAATGAGGGAATGCAGAACAAGGAAATAGCCGCCCGGCTGTTTATATCTGCTAAAACCGTTGATCATCATATCTCTGCATTACTATACAAGCTGGAAGCGAAATCTCGTGTAAAGGCTGTACAAGAAGCCATTAAATTGGGAATTCTAAAATAGGGGATACTTCATATTTAAATAGGGAACAACTCCGGTATCGGGGATGAGCAATCCGCTCATCTTTGATTATTGTTCATCGTTTAAAACTATTTATATGAAGAAATTTGTTATAGAAAGAAACCTGCCAGGTGCTGGAAATCTTACCACCGAAGAATTACAATCCATGTCTCAAACTTCTTGTGAGACTATTAATAAAATGGATAAACCCTACCATTGGATACAATCCTTTATTACAGGTGACAAGATCTATTGTATTCATATCGCTGAAAGCGAAGACGTCATCAAGGAACATTCAAGGATGAGTAAGTTTCCGATTAACACAATTTCGGAAGTTAAAGTCGTAATAGACCCATTGACTGGCAATCCTGTTTGATATTTTATTAATCACTTCAAATTTCAATTTGTCAAATAAAAATGATCATGAAATCAACAAGTTCTTTTTTTGTTTTTTTTCTATTATTCTACTTCTCTATCACTTCATTTCACAAATCAAAGCTGGAAATCAAACCTGCACGAATAGTAAGTAATGAAGAATTGCTTACACAACAATCATGGAGATTGATCAGTTATGGTCGTGATTTTAATAGTAATGGGCTAATTGATCTTACTGAAGAACAAATTTCAAATTGCGAAGCAGATAACGAATTAATATTTGCGCGTAATGGTTCAGGAAAAGTAGATGAAAAATCGATTATCTGCGAAGGCGTCGACCTACAGTACTCCTTTAAGTGGAGTCTTGTCAATAATCAAACAGCCCTGGATTTTTATTTCGGCGTTTCAAAAATAGTTAAGCTTACTGAAGATTCGTTGGTACTAGGCGATAAAAGCAATGTCGATGATATGCTGATATTAATTTATAAACATTACTATATCGGTGATTAATTAACAATTTAGGTGATAGAATAAAGTTTAACAACAATCTAATTTTATAAAATGAAAAAATATTATTTCCCTCTTGTAGTAATGCTCTTATCAATTAGTATTGGTTGTAAAAAATACAATGATCCCTTACCTCCCGAGCAACCTCCGCTGCCACTTCCAAATGATGATATAAGAACCGTCTTATTAAAGGATATAGATGCGCAATCGTTGCCTGGTCCCTATTATCACTTTACTTATGACAATCTGCACTATGTTAAGCAAATTAGCTTCGCGTCGGGATTTGCTGTATACGATGTAGAGTATAAGAACAAGAGGGTAAGTATGATGACTAATAGAATTAACGATAACGTATTTATATACCATTATAGTAATACTCAGGTTACAGAAATCAATGAGTTTTCCGGCCCAATTTTGAATAAGACGTTCAGTTACCGTCTTTCTTATAATTCCTCCAATCAATTGAGCCAAGTAAACTGGGTTTTCTTTTCAAGTAATGGCGCGCAGGACACAGTTAAAAAGGAAGTGCTAACCTATTTCCCAACCGGGAACCTGGCAGCAATGGATCATTACTACAGTACTGCACCCGGTCAACCGTTGGAATTATCGAGCAGGGAGGAATTTAGTGATTATGACAACCAACTAAATGTGGATGATTTTTCAGTACTCAAGCACGACTTCTTTGCAGCTTATCTTTTTTTACCTCAGGTTAGATTGCAAAAAAATAATCCACGAAGACAACATATCATTTCTGCTGAAAATGAATATGAGATTATATACAGCTATCAATATCAAAATGGGTTACCAATTTCAAAAACGGGTATTGTTACGCAGAAAAGAGGAATTGTAATTGAAGCACCTAAAACGGTTAGCACACAATTCAGTTATTATTAAGGTATCAAATTTTCCTATTAGACATTTTTAATTCGGCATTGTCTGTAAATAAAAAAGGGGAAGCAATCATTGATTGCTTCCCCTTTTGTTGGCCTACGAGGATTCGAACCTCGACAAACAGAACCAAAATCTGTCGTACTACCATTATACTATAGGCCAATCCTGTAAAATGGAGTGCAAAAATAAGGCTAGATTGTTTTATACCCAAATGTTTTTAAGCTTCTCGCTGTTCGCTGCTCGCCGCTCGCTTAACGGGTTAAAGACGTGACGTTCAGCACTAATGGTATAAGCTTAGTACAAAAGCAGCGAGAAGCGAATAGCTAATGGCTAGCAGCGTATTCAACCTCTTTCTCCTCCCTTTCCTTCAGTTCCCTTATCTTATCCAGCGCTCCGGCTACCACATCACACATTATAGTATAAAGCGCCCCTTGACGAGGATGAGCATAAACATATTCCAGTGCCTCGTTTTCGTTGGCAATAACTACTGTTGGAAGAGCGGGGTTTACCTTTTCAATGCCTTCTTTTAGTAAATTGATTATTTCATCAGCAGTTCTTCCCCTCAGGTTTTTATCACAGCGAATAATGATTTCATCAAAATAATGAGCTGAAATTTCACCCAACTCGCGGATATCTTCGTCCCGACGGTCGCCAGTTCCTGAAATAACACCGATTCGAGTTGGATAGTCCAGCTTACTTATAAAATCGCAAAGCAATTTTAATCCATGCGGATTGTGTGCGAAATCAGCCAGCATCGTGAAATTCCTAAAGTTGAAAAAATTCAACCGTCCAGGCGTTTGAGTAGAAGAGGGGACAAATGAAAGCAATCCGGAGCGGATATCTTCAATACTAATATCGCGGAACAGATAAGCAGCTAAAATTGCCGGTAAACAATTATTGATATTATGAACTGCCTTTCCTTCATAAGTAAGAGGAATGTCTTTTACATTAGATACTCTTATTTTCCAGTTTCCTTTTAAAATACTCACATATCCATTTTCAAAAACAGCTGATAACCCACCTTCACTGCTATGTTTTTTGATTCGGGGATTGTTTTCATCCATACTGAATAGGGCAACATTACATTTCAGGTCGGCTTTCATTGCATATACAAGGTCATCGTCGGCATTCAATACTGCATAGCCATGTGGGAATACCGTTTCGGGAACAACAGCTTTTACTTTAGCCATTTGTTCTACAGTATTAATTCCACCTAAACCGATATGATCAGCAGCTACATTTGTCACAACAGCAACTTCACAATTTTGAAATGCCAGTCCACTCTTCAATATTCCACCTCTTGCACATTCCAGTATCGCGAAATCAACCGTTGGATCCTTCAAAACAAACTGCGATGAAATGGGACCGGTGCAATCACCCTTCATCATTAATTGGTTTTGAATATATACACCATCGGAAGTTGTATAGCCCACTTTTTTTCCAGCGCTTTTTGCAATATGCGCGGTTAAACGGGTAGTTGTAGTCTTACCATTTGTTCCGGTAATAGCTATGATAGGAATTCGTCCCGCGCTTCCCTTAGGGAAAAGCATATCAACTACAGGTTCCGCTACATTTCTGGGCAATCCTTCTGAAGGTTCAATATGCATGCGGAAACCCGGGGCTGCATTCACTTCTAAAATGGCACCGCCGTTTTCTGTAACAGGCGTCCTTAAATCAGAAGCCATTATATCAATACCACAAATATCCAATCCAATGATCTTCGCGATTCGTTCGCACATAAAAATATTTGCCGGATGCACTTCATCAGTTACATCTGTAGAAGTACCGCCAGTAGAAAGATTAGCAGTTGGTTTTAATAATACCAGTTCATTTTTTGCAGGAATCGTTTCAATGGTATATGCTTTTTCATCCAGCATTTTTTGAGTAAACTGGTCAATGGTTATTTGTGTCAATACTTTTTCATGACCATAACCTCTTCTAGGATCCTTATTGGTTTCTTCAATCAACCATTGAATAGTGTGTTTGCCATCGCCGGTAACCGCGGCCGGTGTACGCAGTGCCGCACAGATGAATTTATAATTAATAACGAGTATCCGAAAATCGAAACCGGTAATGAATTTTTCAACAATCACATTGCGACCATATTGTTTGGCTGCGTCCAGTGCTTTGATTGCTTGTTCCCAGGTAGTGATATTGGTGGTATTGCCTTTACCATGATTACCATCGATAGGTTTTATCACAAGTGGGTAACCATATTTATCCACCGCTTCTTTCAGTCCTTCTTCGGAACGGATCACTGTTCCCCGTGGTACTGGAATTTCCGCGGCTTCCAATAAGTTCTTTGTCTCTTCTTTATCACAAGCGATATCAACTGCAATATTGCCCGTGGTACTCGCAATGGTAGCTCGAATCCTTTTTTGATGTACCCCATATCCCAATTGAACAAGACTATGCTTGTTCAGCCTTATAAATGGTATTCCTCTTTTTACCGCTTCGTCTACAATGCAGCCGGTGGAAGGACCGAGCCGGGTATCTTCCCGGATTTCCCTTAATCGCTGAATATCTTCCTCGAGATCATATTCTTTATCATCGATCAGGGCCTGAACAATGCGGACGCTTGCTTTCGCAGCATATACCCCAGCATCTTCCTCCATATAACTGAACACCACATAATAAACTCCTTCTTCCCCGGCGCCACGGGTACGGCCGAAACCCGTATCCATTCCGCTAACTGTTTGTAATTCAAGAGCTACATGTTCAATTACATGACCCATCCAGGTGCCTTCTTCAATTCGTTGAAAAAAACTACCTCTTTCACCCACACTACAGCGGTGTTCAATCATAGTGGGAAACCTTTTTTCAAGCCTTTCTCTGAAACCTGGGATTGAATTAGTGGGTCGTTGCTCCATTTCTTCCAGATCAAGCTTCATCTGAATCAATTGCAAACGACGCACGCTCCAGTAATTGGGGCCGTTCAGCACTTTGATTTCTGTAATTT
>Ga0105340_1001086_pt1 | contig 12508 bp, 22 predicted proteins | sample EasRivMeERMLT700_FD_89676 | JGI IMG/M metagenome (GOLD analysis project Ga0105340, IMG submission 89676) | Soil microbial communities from meander-bound floodplain in the East River, Colorado, USA - East River MetaG ERMLT700 | ecosystem: Environmental > Terrestrial > Soil > Floodplain | place... | reverse complement strand
GCCAGCGGAGTTTCAGTGCCTGCTACTCGCTTTATGGCAATCAGATCAGCACCGTCTTGGTCCACAGCAACATGGTTGTCGGCATCAATCCGAAGACTCAGAGACATCTTTGTGTCTGCACCCGGGTCTGCCAGCTCAATGAAGCAGCGAGACGCAATTGCGTCCCAGAAGTCTAGCGAGTTGACACTTACCACATTAGTGGAAGTAGGTGTCACAAGGACTACGCCTGTGGAAGTAGGTGTGATAGAACCCCCGTTCGGATCCTGCACCCAGAGAGCAGCGTCAATCGCAACCGGATTCTCCAGCAGATCTCTCAGTAGATTGACTTTACTAGCGAGTTGGACAAAGTCTGATCTGTGGGTAAACGGAGAGCCAGTTGATCCTCGGTATAGCACATTCAGCTTGCCGAAGACCGCATCTTCAGCCACTGCTATACCGTTGCCCTGAGTATCAGAGAAACTGACTGGAGAGCCCCACGTATCCGTAGCCATATTCAGCTCACGGTATTCGAGTGGCTCGTCGATTGTCGCCAGCGCACCATAGACAGTTGCGTACACAAGCCAAATCTTCGTTGAGAAGTTCGAGGCCAGCGCATGACGCCCCATAACCTCGTCGATCCAACCCGCATTCGGCTGCGTCCAGGTGGTGCCGTTCACCGTCTTGAAGAAGTTGACATCTGCACTCGTCGCCTCGAAAGATGTGACAAGGAAGTAGTCAGGAGCGGCGATGCACGAGAGAATCGCTCCTTCGCCGAAGATGTTCACAGGGTTCTGATGCGCGGAGCCGGTTACCGCTCCGACGGTTCCCGGAGTCGGAGTCGCGGCGGTCGGATCGAAGGTGACCGTCTCGTGGTCGACATCGTTCGATCCTTCCTGGAAGACGAGTGTGACCTTGTCAACACCGCTCGATGGCCACCAGCCACCAACACCACACTTGGAAGAGTTGGCATCAGAGTTGCCACCAAGGTTCGTGAAGTTCGTAGTGGACCAGTTGCCCCCAGTATCGGCAGCAGAGCCAGCAGCTACGTACCAAACCCTAGTCTCGTAGGTCGTCGCCGCCGTAATCTTGACGGCAATGATCCAGTAACGAGGATTCGAAGCTGTGTCGGAGATGAAGGCATACGGACGACAAACACCCGCGTTCGCCCCGCCCGCGTCGATTGTGGTGTCGGCAGTCAACGATCCCGGAGTGCCGGAGGAGACGTTCGATGTGATCGCCCGCATCTTCAGCGCGTGAGCCGAGTTGTTGCCGCCCGCACCGACGATATTCAGGCGATCATTCGTCCAGTCGTAAAAGGCAGTCGGCATGTAGGTGTTGTTGCCAGCCCACACGACCGTCTTAGAAGACCATGAAGCTCCATTGTTATCTGAGTACTGGTACACAACATCTGTACCATCGTTCCAGACGGCGTACAGTCGCCCGCTCGACACCACGACGAGATTTCGACCGTGGGTAATTGAGTCGGCTACAGTGCTAGTGCCTAGCTGAGTCGATGCCATATCAGCTCCCTAGTAGCGAAGTCGAGGCCATTAGCGCGGATAGCCGCCGGGATCAGCAATGACGGTGCGCGTAGCATCTCCGAGGTTCGCACCGGAGCCACCCTTATTGACATGGCCCTGCCAGGTTGAACTATCGGTGACGATTGTAAACGAAGGAACCTCTGCGAGACATGCGGCGAGCGTCTGTCCGCAACGAACGACTCGATAGTTGGCTCGGCTGATGATCGAAGTCGGGTTCAGCGGAGACTCAGTGTAGCTCGGCGTGTAGAGCTGCGCCTCGTAAATGTCAATCGCCCGCTGGCAGTACCGCTGCGAGTCAGCCGGATCGACACCGGCGCGCAGAGTTCCAACAGGATCCATCGCCCAAGTCGGAGACGCCGGTGCTAGAACAATGTCAATGTCCTTCCATATCTCGACCTTACCGATGCGCTGAGTAGGACTCGGATTCACCACCCCCGCCCAACGAGCAGAACTCGAAAGACCGAAGACGATGTGGGCAAGGAAGTGATTCCATTGCCCATGTACGAGCGTGAACGGCATCGTGATATTCAAGTGCGACTGCCCATCCTCCTGATGCAGGGCAAGATCTAGTGGTCGATTGCCTCCCACGGGGGTATCGGCGACGCTCTCGAACATGAGGATTGGAGAGACAAACGCAAACCCCCAACCCGCGCCTCCTCCTGACCCTGACCCCCAGTTGGTTCCAACCCCCATCGCATGGAAATTGAGCGGGTACACGCACCATGTACCGAGGCCCGAGGTCGTCCAAGGAGTCTCTGCAGGGAACATCATCGACCAGGCAAACCACCACTCGGGAGTGGCATAGGTGTCAATAACCCTGCGATTAGTGACCGTCACCAGTGAGCTGGCAACTGGCATGTTCGCGCCGTTGGAGGCGCAGTTGAGGAAGCCCTTGAAGCCAGTAGTCGTCGGCGCAGCCTGATTCGGCGGCATATTGGTGCGGTAAGCGGGGATGACCGGCGGCGGAATCCCGGCCTGTCCGCCTTTACGCCCATGAGCAAGCCGCTCCGCATCTGCAAGGAGCGCCTTATTGCCCCGAATCTCAGATGCTGATAGCCTATGACGTCGGGACATTCAACCACTCCACGTACACCTGAAAGATACCGTTGTCGCTGGAGTCTGCGATCATTTTGAAGTTGGTGAAAGTAGCAAGACGAATCAGCATCATCTCACCGTGCAACAGGAAGCCCGCTGCATTAGCACCGTCCGATGTAGGCACAGTGCCATCCTGGCGATAGTAGAGCCGTTTAGTGGGGGTGCCTGGGGCCACAGATTCATACACGCGAAGACGCGCGTATCTAGCTGCAGCAGAAGGTGGGTCTAGTGTCACCGCGGGATCAGAGTCTACAGTGTATCGCTCTGCGCCTCCTGCAGGGGCAACTGGCACTTCAGGCGCTTCTATCATAGCAGCAACCTGTGCGTGAATACCAGCTCCCCCAAGGTCTAGTGAGCGGAGAGTCTTGGTAGCTCCTGAGGCAACAATTACAGCAAGTTCGTTCTCAGCCACTATGTACTCCCTCTTAGAGGTAGTAGAACAGTCGCAGGGTCTGGAGGTTGTAGGATTGGAGGAACTGTCACTAATGCTAGTTCAGCATAAGAGACTATGCCTCGCCCGCCGATCGTAGGACTTGGATCTGAAACTCCGATCGACGCAAGTATCTGCATAGCCTTACCCCAGTGTGTAGACATAGGAGCCGTTCCACCAGGATAGCGAAGCGATCCACCCGACTTGAGCCAACCCACATTTGTGAGCTTTAGTTCTTTGACTGCCGCGTCTCTCTTATCAGAGTCGGTTGGCATGACAGAGCTATCAACGCCTCTAGGCGTTAGATCTTTGCGATACGGTTAGAGCCGGAGTCCCACTGCACCGTCACATCGCCACCGTTGAGAGTAACCGGCAGACCTGTGGCCGTGTCGATGTAGATGAGCAGGTTTGAGGTTGCTTCAGAGCCTGTGTTCTTGTAGATCAGCAGCCACTCGCACGGATCGCCGGCAGCAGCGGTGAAGGTAATGTCAGCACCATCGACAACACCGTCCGCCAAGACTGCCAGAGAGCCGATATTGACAGGTCCCTCTTCGCGCGAGCCCGCAGCAACGTCGTTGAGGAAGTCGTGGGTCGCTAGATCGACAGTGTAGTCAGCCGCATCCCCGAGGATAGTGGACATGGTGTCCGTCGCGCTCCAGTGGATGAGGCCCTTTGCCCACTCGGCCATGCCGAGCTGGTAGAAGCCGTTAGCCATTAGTCAGTCCTTCCTGATCGAGAGAAATAACCTGGATGCTTGCGCGGATAGCTGCTATCTCGTCGTCGGAGTAGGGACGTGAGAGTCGGCCTTCGGCGTAGCCCTTGACGATGAACTCGTCCGCTTTCGCCTCATCGACCCACTTGTACTCGCCTGCGGTTAGGTTGTAGTGGCTACCGTCCCGAAAGTAGCCGTGGACGGAGTTGATCATCCTGATCTTCGTCTGAGGCACGAACGGATTCCTCCTTACGGCGCGGAATACTACAGGCTCTAGCTGTTTGGCCTGCTTCATTCGCTTTCGGCTAAAATACATTGGACGTCGAAGAGCTGGGTGAGAAGACATTAGCAGTTCTGGGGTTACGAGTTGTAGTAGAGGATATGAAGAATGCCAGTCGCCGCTGCCTGTAGGAACCTGAGCTTGCTCAAGTCGCCTGAATACTCATAGAGGGTGCCTATAGTCATTGGCATGCCCACAGTAGCAGTCGGGTTCACATCGAGATCGTCGGTCCAGCGCACGATCTGAGCTTCGCAGAGCATGAGACAGCGGTTAGGCTTGCCTTTGCACTGCACGAGTGTCTTGCCCTCAGTTGGAGCGGTGTCGAGGTTCATCCCGCCGGCTTCGCCCAGCTGCGTCGCGTACCTCGCGTAACCGCACGGACGATCAGCTACAGCAGAGACATTATCGTCATTAGCTTGACCTGTTGCCATGTACTCCTCCTAGTTGATATACGCGGATACTGACCTACAACGCGGAGACTTATTGGAGACTATTTGGCAGGCTCTAGGGACTTTGTATCATACCGCACAAACTCGGACCGGACGGGGGGTGGGGGGTTGGTTCCAGAACAGGCAACACGAGGTGCGGTTGCACTATGTGCATCGTGATATGGGGTGTGTGCAGATGATGCAGTGTGTTATGATTAGGGGGATTTATCATCATCGCCGTCCCCATTACTAGTGTTCATTGACATTGGCGCTACGTGTGATACACTACGTGTACGCTCGAATGAACGCCGCGCACACCGCGCGAAGGGCGCTACACACCGAAAGGAGGGATTACCATGGCAGATGTCAAGACCATGACGCCGACTCAGCTCGCCGCGAAGCTCGCGGGTGCTGACAACGCCGAAAAGGTCGCCAAGACGTTCGTTCGCCCGTACCTGCGCAGGCACTTCGCGCGGACCGACGAGGCGCGCGGCACGTCCTGGGTCTGTGACGCCGATCAGATCAAGGCCGTCACCGACGCCTACAAGGCGCGGAAGGCGTGATCCGCGAAGGGGGGCCGGGGAAACCCGGCTCCCCTCCCTTCCACCGAAAGGAGCACCATGCACCTTCCGACTCAGATCCTGACCCTCGTTGAGGAGGGATACGACGCCATCCTCACCGCCGGTGCCTTGAACCCGATGCCTGACCAACCCGAAAATTTCCTGCCGAGGGACCTGTGCCTCGACCTGCACTTTGCCATCGACATCCTCGCCAAGGTCCGTGACGCCATCAAGGAGGAGGTGGGCTAACGCCCATCTCTTTTTTGGAGCGGTCCTGGCCAAACCGTGCCATGTGACCATCAGTCAGGCTCTATTTCCACGATTTCGTCCGGATCCACATCTACTACCTCGTGACCATCGCTGTGGTCCCTTCTCGGACGCGGAATGTTGCCAAACTGGATATTGATCTGTGCAGGAGTGATCTCAGCCTGCGGAGCGTGGCGACCATTCAGCTCGAGAGCCAAACGGGCAGCGTCTACACGTCCTGCCTTCGCCTTACGCGCGATCCCGCGAACTATCTGTGGGGAATCAATGTCTAGCCCGACCATTGTCTCTTCCCACAGTAGGTCTCGCATCTTTTGGGTGCTCATCCACTGTCTGATGCGGTTTCTCGACTTCCTGAGTCGCTTTTTACGGTCCACTTCGTGTGGTACGAGATGATGCTGGAACCTACGGGCTACATCTGCCATCAGTTCGCCCCTAGCCAGTTGCTGGATCACTGCCATCTGGACCGCGGTGACCTCACGCTTGTCCTGGGATGGCTTATTTACAATGCGGACTATATCCTTAGAGGCAGGTCTACTCTTTTTGGCCCGTTGGGCAGCCACTCCACCAAGTTTGGGTCCCATTAGTTATGCAGTATAGCATATCCCTCGGACAGTGCCCGCGCGAGCAGGAACTATGTTGCGAGAATGTAAATATCTCCGTACGCCTATTGACTTCGGTCTCCGCGTATGATAGAGTGGTAGTAATGAATCGAACGCCAACGGGAGGAGGTGATCACATGGCACTCACACCAAACACGCTCGCAGCCAAGCTGGCTGGCGCTGACAACGCGGAAAAGGTTGGAAAGACATTTGTCCGACCGTACCTCCGCAAGCATTTCGCCCGCGCCGACGCAGCCAAGGGCACGTCGTGGACCCTGACCGACGAACAGGTCAAGGCCGTGACGGACGCGTACAAGGCTCGGACCAAGGCGTGATCGTCTAGCCATGACGCTGAGGGGCCTCCGAAAGGGGGCCTCTCTTTTACCCAGTCTCTTGGCCATGCGACTTATGACCATCGGTCAGGCGTACAGAGAGTTGCACCAAGGGCGTTTGGATGCGATAATATCACTGACGCAATATACAATCCACTCCAGGCCGAAGGAGGTGAGACAATGGAAACTACTGAAGTCACTGTGCCGATGTACTACGGCATGACTCTTGAGGACCTCATCCTAGACCCAGCTGCAAAGGGTCACCCGACCAAGGATGCTGTAGAGTTCCTGCAGGAGTTGAGTCGTGAGGAACTTGTACGTGTCCTAACCTGTGCCGTCATGCTGTACCACAAGCAGACGGGGATCCTGACAATGGGTGAGTGCATCGAGACCGCACTTATCTGGGAGAGAGGTTGATATGACTAAGACTAATCGGAAGGGCTATGACGTGATAGTCCTCCCATACGTCAAACCGAAGCGACGCAAGAACTCTCGACTTCGCGCCCGTCGCAGACCCGTTCGAGGTGACCGACTCATAACCTCAGAGGAGGCAATATGGCTACGCGCATAGCCCTCTACCTCATCTGGCTAGTCCTCATCCTACTGTTCCTCTTCCTCGCCGAAAGGGCCATACATTATGAGCAAGATCAGGGTCAACGGCCCAACGTGCCCTCACTGCCATAGGCTCTTGATTATCCAGAACTTCAAGTGCATGACCTGTGGTCATCCAATCACCAAAGAAGACCTACAAGAGAAGGAGAAGAAATGAAGATCAGTCTAGGAAATGATACTCCGATCGAAGTCGGTAGCCTCGGTATTCCGTTGGGTCTACTCCGAGACGGTATACCATACCGAGTAGTCATGATCCAAGACTCAATCAACTTCGAGGAGATCATCGAAGAGGACAAAGATCCAGTCATCCTCGACATAGACCGCTTCTACGAGCTCTGCGAACTAGCCATCAACGAGCTACGAGAAGGAGCGTTCGAGATAGGCTTGTGGCGCCCACACAACGTCGAGTCCCTCAGAGCCATAATCGACGAAGCAATCACTATTCACGGTGCTATGAACATCATCCGCACCCTAATCGACCCGAGAGAAGAGGAAGGAGATCCTCAAGATGTATGACCCAGTCCTAAAACACGATCCATACTGGCACCTGCTCGATGAGTACCCTCGACGGCAACACTCAATCCGCACACGAGGCTATGTACACCTCGGCTCCAGTCCCTCACCCGTGACCACAGAGTTACTGGTCGCGGCAACACAGCTCAAGGGTTCCTTCAACCTGATGGGAGTAATGGCAGAGACGTGGCTGTCCGTGCTCCTGGGGCGCTTCGAAGAGGTGACTCAGCCATGACAACTGACTTCGAGCGCCTACAGTCAGACAACTCTTCAAAGTTCCTCAAGACCCTGCGTGAAGAGAGCGGTCACATAAACGGCTGTCCCGTCTGTGGGTCAGGCTCATGGTCCCATGAGGACATGATCTTCGGTTACTGCCAAGACTGCGGCTTCGATCTCATCACAGCTACCAGCATCTCATACGCAGCGGATGCAGCCAAGTTCTACCAAGGCAAGAAGTTCGACAGAGACCAACAGAAAGGCATGCCTGATGGACTCGCCTAGACCATACACGCCATCTCCCCACGAGTTCAGTGACGACGAGAGCAACGAGCTCTTGAAGGATCTCTACTGTTACTGTGAGTACTACGACACCAAGTCAGACTCAATCGCAGAACTCGCAGCTGAACTTGCCCAGTCTCAGGATCATACGAGCGCCCACAGTGATGAGATGCGCAGAGCCTTGGAGACACGATTCGAGGCTGCTCCTTGAACGTGTACCACTGCTTCGGGGGCGTGCCCTCCGCATGTACAGTGCCGCTACTGTCGGTACTGGGATAAGTTTCACGCAGTGCGACGGCGGTTAGTTGACAAGCTGGCGCGCAGCGTGTAAGATAGTTATGTGAGTCTACTGCGCCCTCACATGACACCACCACATACTCAGGCGCAGAGAAGGAGGCTCGCCAGGAATGGCGAAAAAGAAGAAGGAAGAGCTCGACGAGCTGGACGAGGAGCTCGAAGACCTCGATGACCTCGACGAGGAGGATGAAGACGAGTCCGATGAGGACGACGATTCAGACTCTGATGACGACGAGGACGAGGAAGACGAAGACGAAGATGAAGACGACGACGAGGACGACGACGAGGAGGAAGAGGCTCCCAAGTCCAAGAAGTCGAAGAAGACCAAGAAGCGCAAGCCTCGCGCCGATGGTCTGATCGGTACGTTCGAGCTCGCCGAGGCACTCGGCACCGACGGTCGCAACCTGCGCGTCATGCTCAGGGACCGTGGCGTGAAGGTCAACGCCGAGTCCAAGCGCTACGAGTGGAAGTCCGTCGCCGCAGCGCTCAAGGCAATGGGCTTCAAGAACGAGAAGGCTGCGCAGGCAGCGCTGAAGGAGTCTCGTGACTCGCGTCTCGAAGCTCTGAAGGAGCGCGCTGCTGAGGCACGCGCAGCCAAGGGCAACAAGAAGTCGAGCTCGAAGAAGAAGAGTTCGAAGAAGAAGTAGCGTAGTCAAGCCCTGATACGCTACCAGGCGAGTGTTCAGTGCCATACCCCCTCGGTACTGACGGTAACACTCGCCGACAGCTGGGCTCGGTTCCCTCATCACGTCGGGGGAGCCGGGCCCTTTGTCTTTTCAAAGGAGGTTAGAGACGTGGCTAACCCCATAGCCAGAATACACTCACGCGAAAGTCACAGCCCCTACGCCCTTCGAGTAGTGCAGACAAGCCAAGGCGTCTTCTTCGACAAGGAGGATACAGTCACAGGCAAGCGTACATTCATCATATCCGTGAAGCCCTCAAGCGCCCGCAAGCTCGCAGACTGGATCCTTGCCAACGTAAAGGAGTAGTAATGGAGAAAGAACGGATAATCTCCTTCAACCTCAACTTCTCAAGCTCTAGTGGTAGGCACATAACTCACGGTCTAGCTGGAAGTCCACATACCATCAGGATGCGTAGGCAGGTGAGTCCCATTGACCGCTTCTGCTGCCAGTGTGGCAGTAAGATTCCCACCAAAGAGCAGCACTATGTTGCAGACATATACCGCCTGCATCCTGATTGCGGGCAAGTAGAAAGAGTACTCAAAGAGGAGGCACAATGACCGTCGTCCGTTTCCGCACTTTCTGCGTGGACGTAAAGATCGTGGCGCCCACAGAGGGAGCAGCAGAGGACTTCGAGCGTGAGGTGAAGAGAAAGATCCAGCGCGCCGTAAACACCCAAAGTATCGCGAAGCGGCATGGTGTACTAGTCGCGCCGCCTGGTAGTTCTATACATCAGCCCAAAGACTTAGACTTCTCAGTCTTCCTCAGCGCAACGCCTGCGAGCCGACGATGACTCCCGATCCCACACCCCTCGATCGACTGGACGCGGCCGAGCGGGAGGCTGAGACGTTCTTTACTGACGGAGAGGTGCGTGTTCGGCGCAACGATCTGCGGGCGTTGATCGACGTAGCGCAGACGATCTCGGCGGAACGCCTAAACGATCTGGCCGACTGGCTCGACTTGGATGACGCTCGCAACGGCAGGATCGGCCATGAAGTACAGGACGACCTTCGCTTGCTCGCATCTCGTCTTGCGCCCCTGCTCTCTCCCACAGACGAGAAGGACACACGACCAACGGGGAACATGGGCGGGTTGTTACATCAGGAGCAAGCGGATCGTCTTCGACGTGCTCGCGAGAAGGTGGTTCGGCTGACGCCTCCGGTGAAAAGCGATGATGAGTAAGCGTGCGCGCCTGAAACTACCGGGCGGCGAGATACTCACAATCACTCTTCATCCATCCTACCTTCATCTCCGTAGGGTAGCTCCCGGTCAAAGGTACTTCGTTCACGAGATATACGTTCCGCGGGCGAAACTCGTACCTCTCCTTCACTGGTTAGTTCAAGCACTGAAAAGGGTGCCTCGAGAGAAGTCTCATTATCCACCACTAGCGATGAAGCGTCAGCGTCGGCTAGAAGACGAGCTCGAGTCACAGCAGTCTCAACGGAAGAGGGAGTTTGAGGATCATCGTTATGAAGAGCCGGCGCAGGCGCGTCAGAAGAAGCGCTATCGGGCTGCGAAACGTCGGGCTCGGCGCCGGAAGCGGGAGTCCAGATAGAATCGGCGGCGTCATCTGCGCCGTAAGTGCGAATGTCCCTAACTTGTCGTTCGTACTCATCGAGCACATCGTCGCGAATCCCTACTACACTTAGAAGATCTCTGAGTGTGCTAGCAATGTGTGTTGCGACTGATACTTCGAATGCGCTTGACCCGACGCCCTCAACGATCCGAGCGCGTGTTTCGAGTTCAAGCCCCAGGGCGACCTGACCACAGTGAAATGAGCTTTGGAACGTGGGCCCGTAGCGCTGCAGGTATCGGTTTCGTGCGTCGACTACGACTGGCAACTCTGACATTTTCCATCCTTTCATCTAAACCATCACAACAGTCGTCCCCTCTGTCATATTACCCTAAAGGGTATATATGACGAGAGGACAGTATACATGTGTGGGTTACGGGGGGCGGAGCCTACCTGAGGATGGATTGTAGGCATTACCGAAACCTCTCTTTCATTGTAGTTTGCCTGGGACGGTGGCGTGATTTGGTGACATTTGGGGGTTGTGGTACAGACCAGCATACCGTCAGTACTTGCTCGGAGCGAAGAGCTTTTGGGGCTGCCAGACTCCTGCCTCGACCATCTCTTCGACCGTTAGCCAAGGCAGTTCTTGTAACTTCCAGGCTACACTGGAGCGGGCGAGGATCTGATCACATATGCGATAGGAGACGGCTTTCGATTCTCCGTGATAGACTCGCCTCAGATGTCGGTACTTCATGTTGATTATCCGTGACAGTGCTAGTACTGACCCAGCCTCTTTGACTGCGACTCCGATGAGCGATCGGAGCTCTTCTGAATTAGGAGTCCAGCGAGTGTCCCACAATACTCGCTGGTTGGCGTAGGGCCTAGTTACAGGCGATCGCTTCCTCTTGCGCTTGCGCTTCGGCTCTCTTCCTGTGGTCATGATACCTCCGAGATGATATAGCCGTAGCCACGAGAGTACTTCTTTCTAACGACCTTGTACCCAGCAGCACGGGCGATGAGCGCGATCTCTTTCTTAGTCTCACTGGAGTGAGGATTCATGCCTAGGTCTACTTGCTCCGAGACTAGCTTGGCGTTTAGACCGCGACCATCAGTTCCGGGTAGCAGTCTCTCAATTGCTGACACCACCATACCCTCACGATTCCAGCTGTACACTTCGACGTCCATGTCCAACTCACCTGGCTCGCCCATCTTCCAGGCGATTTCCAGGTCTCCCATAGGAGCTACATTGCGGAACTCACGCTCAACCTTCACGCGCATGGCATCATCGCTGTCTAGTTTCTCCATGTACAGCCCAGATTCGAGCCAGCCATGAAAGAACCCAGTACCCAGCAGACGTTGCCCGGCCCGTCGGAGCTTGGAGTTATCGTTCGCCTTGGCCCAGTGGTGGACCAGTACTACCGCACAGTTGTAGTTATGGCGCAATGCCATGAGCCACTGAAGCAACGGGCCCACCTCGTGCGACTGACTGAGATTGACTCCAGGCATCGCAAGATAGAGCGGGTCGATTACGACCATGACGGCCCCCGTCTTCTGTACCTCACGTTCGAGAAGACGCAGATCTTTCTCATCAGTCAGGTCGAACCCGTAGTTATTGAGCAGGCGAAGAGGTGCTTCGTCGGGAAAGTTCAACCTGACGACGTGCTCGGCGATCGACCCCCTAGGGGCTTCGGAGATCTCTACATCTTTCTTACCAAGGAGACCATACAATCGGGCGAGCTTTCGCAGCCGATCCTGCACAACCCAGGGCGCGTTCTCCTCTTGAATCATGAGGACTGGCCCTGGTTCGGCGATGGGGTACTTGTTGAGGAATGGCTTGCCGGTAGCGACTGACAGCGCCATTGCCATGACCATCGTAGACTTTGAGGTCTTCGGCTCGCCGCCTACAATACCATGAGACGATGCTGACCAGATATCCTCAATCAGCCATCGCGGCGTTTCGATGTTGGTACTGAGGAAGGTGGCATAGTCGACGAATGGCGAAGTGATTCGGGCTCGTCGTTTCTTTCTGGGTTCGTCAGCTTTATCCTCATCCCAGTCGGGTTCAGGAGCTGTACTCTCCACCGATCTGACGCGTCCCACCTTAACGGTAGTAGAGGAGACAACCTTGGCGATTTCTCGTCGGAGTCTTTCCTCACCTGTATTCACCTCCCG
>Ga0105340_1001083_pt1 | contig 12515 bp, 13 predicted proteins | sample EasRivMeERMLT700_FD_89676 | JGI IMG/M metagenome (GOLD analysis project Ga0105340, IMG submission 89676) | Soil microbial communities from meander-bound floodplain in the East River, Colorado, USA - East River MetaG ERMLT700 | ecosystem: Environmental > Terrestrial > Soil > Floodplain | place... | reverse complement strand
GGCAAGATCTTTGTGCGGGATGGGCGCAGCGGCGTGGATCGCATCGCGCAGCGGAGCGATGCCCCAGCCTGCGGGCGAAACAGCGCCAACTCCGCGAACGTAAAGTTCACTCATGGTCCCTCCAGCGTTTGAGAAGGACGGAAGCATTCGCGCCACCGAAGCCAAATGAATTAGTGAGCGCGTAATGAAACTGCCGCTGCTCGGGGCGTGTGACCAGCTTGAACCTGCAGGCGGTGTCGACGGAAGCCGTGGTGTTGGTCGGTGGCAGCCAGCCGCCATTGAGAGCCATGAGGCAGATGCCGACTTCAACCGCGCCGGCAGCGCCGAGCAAGTGACCGATGCTCGCCTTGGTTGAACTCACCGCTACATCGCCCACGTGCGGACCGGCCCAGCGGTTGATCGCGGCGGCTTCGGCGCTGTCATTGAGCGGCGTGCCGGTGCCGTGCGCGTTGACGTAAGCGATCTGCTCAGCGCCGACGCCCGCGCTTTTGCACGCGAGGTTCATGGAATCGAAGGCGGCGTTGCCGTCCGGTTGCGGTTGGGTGAGGTGGTGCGCGTCGTTGACCGCGCCGTAACCAACAATTTCACCGAGCACGCGCGCGCCGCGAGCCTGCGCATACTCCAGAGTTTCGAGGGTAAAAACGGCTGCGCCTTCGCCGAGCGCGAGGCCGTCGCGTGTGGCGTCGAAGGGTCGGCACGCGGTGGGCGAGAGTGCCTGGAGAGAATCGAAGCCCGCGAAGACGAGCTGGCTCAGCGCGTCGTATCCGCCGGTGATGACGCGCGAGGCGTGACCGTTCGTGATGAGCGACCACGCGTGACCGATGGAGTTCGCGCCGGACGCGCACGCGTTGGCGATGATCGTGATCGGCCCGTCGAAGCCAAATGCTTTGCACAGGGTCAATGCCTGGCTCTGCGCCTGGTATTGAGTGACACGCGTGGGTTGAGTGCGATTTCGCTTCGGCTGAGTCGTAGCTTGCCTGTAGTAATCCTGACCCATCGTCATGCCGCCGCTGGTGGTGCCGAGGACGAGCGGAACGTTGCCGCCGCCATCCCAACCGGACTGACGCCATGCTTCGCTGGCCGCGAGCAAGAGAATCTTTGCGGCGCGGTCGAGGCGCTGTTCATCGCGCGCGCGCAGTTCGGTCCCGGGCAGGCTTGCCGGCAGGTCCACTTCGGCGGCGTTCTTGACGCGTTGTCGCGAGACGTCGAACAGTGTCACGGGTCGAAAGCCGGTTTTGCCGGCGTGGAAGCCGGCGGCGTTCGTTTTCCAGTCACAGCCCAGGGCGGTCACCATGCCCGCGCCGGTGATGACGACGCGCGGCCTTGACGCGGGCGCGACTGGAATCGGGAACAGCACAAGGGCTTCAGGTCTTGAGTTTGCGTTCGAGAATTTCGCCGGCGAGGTTCGGGTTCGCTTTGCCTTTGCTCAGCTTCATGACCTGTCCTTTGAGGAAGTTCAGGGCCGCGACTTTGCCGGCCTTGAAATCGGCCGCGCTCTTCGGATTCTCGGCGATCACCTGGTCGCAGAGCGCGTCAATCGCGCCGGTGTCGCTGACCTGCACGAGGCCCTTTTGCTCGACGATGCGCGTAGCGGGTTCACCGCTCGCGAACATTTCAGCGAAAACGTCCTGCGCGATCTTGCTGCTGATCTTGCCGCCTTCGACGAGCGCGACGAGTTCCTGGATGTCTTCAGGTTTGATTTTGACTGCATCGAGAGTGGTGTCCGTTTCGCCCAGGCGCGCGCGGAGATTGTTGATGACCCAATTCGCAATCGCCTTTGGATTTTTCGCTCCCTTCGCGGCGCGTTCGAAGTAATCGGCCAGCGGAATGTCGTAGATGAACGTTTGCGCGTCGGGTGCGGGCAACTGATATGTGCTCATGAAGCGCTGCTTGCGGGCGAGCGGCAGCTCGACGACGCGCCGGCGCACTTCGCCGAGCCATTGCTCCGTGGGGGTGAACGGCATGAGATCGGGTTCTGGAAAATAGCGGTAGTCGTGCGCCTCTTCCTTGGAGCGCATCGTTTCTGTGATGCCGGCGGGCTCGTCCCAGCGCCGTGTTTCCTGCGAGAGTTTGCCGCCCTTTTTCAGCACGTCGATCTGGCGGGGGATCTCGTACTCCAGCGCGCGTCGCACGCCGCTGAAGCTGTTCATGTTCTTGATTTCGATTTTGGCGCCAAGTTCCTTTTGGCCCCTGGGTCGCACGCTCACGTTCACGTCGCAACGCACCATGCCTTTTTCCATGTCGCAATCGCTGACGCCGCCGTAGATGAGGATGTCCTTGAGCGAGTTGACGTACTCGTAAGCCATGTCGGCGCTGGTGATGTCGGGTTCGGAAACGATTTCGAGAAGGGGAACTCCGGCACGGTTGAAATCGACGCCGCTGTTGCGGTCGAAATGAAAATTTTTGCCGACGTCTTCCTCGAGGTGCGCGCGGGTGATGCGCACGCGCGAGATTCCGCCGTTGAATTCGAAATCGAGGTAGCCTGAGACGGTCGAGGGTTTGTCGTATTGGGTGATCTGGTAGTTCTTGGGGACGTCGGGATAGAAGTAGTTTTTGCGGTCGAACTTCGCAAAGGACGGCACGGTGCAATTCAGGAGCAGGCCGGTGAGGGCGGTGAGGCGCAGGGCCTCGTCGTTGGCGACGGGCAGAACGCCGGGCATGCCGAGGCAAACAGGGCAGACATTTGTGTTGGGGCGCGCGCCAAATTGGTTGGCGCAGCCGCACCACATCTTGGAGTTGGTCTTGAGCTGGACATGCGTTTCCAGGCCAATCACCGCTTCATATTCCATTGCGCGGGAAGGATAGCAAAGGGCGGCGGGACAGAAAGGCTGAATCGCGCGGCACAAGCGTGCGTTGGCGGGGTAAAGACCCGAATTGTGCCGTCCGGCGGGGCGAGGAGGTTGATGTTGCTATGGACCGAGAGAGCACCCCGGAAGCTACGCCGGAACATATTGAGACGACGCACGGAGCGGTTGAGAACGCGCAGGAGGAGTTACGCGAGCTTAAGCGCGCGCTGCTCCTTTCGAAGTTGCGTGACACAAAAAGCCTCTCGTTGCCCGAGAAGGCAGACGCACCGACACACGGGAGACAATGAGAAGTTCGGGAGTAACTAAGGTTTTCGGACTGTTTGAGGCCATTGGCCTCGTGACTCGATCAGGGCGCGGGCCGCACCGGCGACAAATAAAAGCAAGTGAGCGGCAATGAAAGCTGCCAGGAACGGACTGGCCAGGGGGTTCCCCCCTGCGTTGGCGCCGAACCAGGCCCAGGCCGTGACCGCGTTGCCGAGAATTGCCAAAAGGATAACCGCGTTCTGAACTGGCCTTAGCCATCGAAGGCCTGCGATAAGGGTTGTCCAGCCGAACACGAAGAATGCGCCTGTTTCCTTGAGATCCCAGTCCCAATAGCGGCCCATGTGGTCCTTTGCCCAAAGCGCGCCGAGAACGATTCCGATGCCGGTCAGGATTGCCGAGATGCCGGCAAATCGGAAGGTGGACCGAAGCAGCGCGTGCCGCTGAGTGGGACCTGACGTGCCGAACCACTGCGACAGGAGTGCGCACACGGCCAAGCCGCCAATGATGAACGTCATCAGATAACCGAGCGTGACACAGACGACGTGCGTGGCCAAAAGGGCACCCTTATCCAACTTGAAAGCGAAGACGGCTGGGAGGAAGAGGGCGACCATCACCACACTGGCGCGAGCAATTTTTATGGGCAGCCATGTCGTGGGAGTGGCTGTGAGTTTCTCGAATTCCGCCGCAACGGGGGCAGGAGCGCCGAGTTTTGACACGGCGATTTCGAAAACTTTGTCGATTGAAACTCCGGAGCGGCGGAGGCGATCGATCTCCTCGCGCAAGTGTTCTTCGAGTTCGTTGAGCAGTTCGGGGCGGTGTCCGGAGGCTTTGGCCATGGAGCGTCGCCAGTCGGCAATTTGTTGTTCGAGGTCACGCATAAGAAGGTTTCCAAAGTTCGTTGAGGGTTTTGTTGACGGTTTGCCATTGTTCCTTTTGGTCACGAAGCGCTTGTCGACCGCCCGGCTTGAGCGAGTAGTATTTGCGTTTGCGGCCCGTCTCGGATTTGCGCCATGCGCTGCGGACGTAGCCCTGATCCTCCAACCAATGCAGCACGGGATAAAGCATGCCGTCGGTCCATTCGATTTTGCCGCCGGAAAGTTCGCGGACGTGCTGGATAATGGCGTATCCGTAACTTTCGCCTTCGGAGAGAATGGAGAGCACGAGTGGGACGGAAGAAGCCGCGACGAGCTCTTTCTCGAGTTTCATGGCCGTAGGATACATTGCAGTGCTATGTAATGCAAGGCGATTCCAAAATATTTTTCAAAGTGTAATGTCGGGATCGAAACCGGACGTGCAGGATGGCGTGGAAATAGCATTCGTATGACTAACATTATGGGAAAGATCGTGGGGGTGGCGTTTGGAGCCGCCATCAGTGTGGTCGCTGCAGACGCGGCGAGCACGTCTGCAAAAACAAACGTGGCTCCGGCGATCCGCGGCAAAACGGTTGAGATGCCGGCGGATGTGGCGAGTGTGCCGGCGTTGGATCTGCAGATCGATGATGATCCGATGAAGCGGTACTTTTTAATCGGCCTGCCGACAAATGCTCCCGCGACGGCGCGGCCGTATCGGCTATTGCTGGTGCTGCCGGGGGGCGATGGGAGCGCGGATTTCACGCCGTTTGTGCGGCGCATTTATAAGAACACGTTGAATGAGCGGTGGCTGATCGCGCAGTTGGTCGCGCCGGCGTGGGACGAACAACAAAAGCTGATGGTGGTGTGGCCGTCCAAAGCGGCGCCGTATGCGAAGGCGAAGTTCACGACGGAGGCGTTTGCGGACGCAGTGATCGCGGACGCAAAAAAGCGGGCGCGCGTGGATACCAACCAGGTTTTTGCACTGGCGTGGTCATCGGGCGGCCCGGCGGTTTACGCAATGGCCGCGCGCGACGATTCGCCCCTGGCGGGAGCATTTGTGGCGATGTCGGTGTTTTTGCGGGGCGAGAACGCGGCGGTGAGCGGCGTGAAAGGGAAGTCATTTTACCTGTTGCAATCGCCGGACGATCGCATCACGCGGTTCGACCAAGCTGAGAAAGCACGGGATGCGTTGGTGGCCGCGGGCGCGCGGGTGCATTTGCAATCGTACGCGGGCGGGCACGGATGGCGCGGCCCTGTCTGGCCGATGATGAGAGAAGGGTTTAGGTGGTTGGAGGGGGGTAATAGTAATCAGTGATCAGTAAGTCAGTAATCAGGGCGGTCGGACGATTAAGATTAAGAGCGGAGGATTAAGATTAAGAAAAAGGACGCTAAGGAGTTTCGGCGCGGTAGAAGAGGTTGCCGGAGGAGATGGGGAAGGTGAGGCGGACGGGGCCGTTGCTGGGTTGGGTGAAGGATTGAACGAGGCTGTAGGGGCCCGTTAGAATCGGGCTGCTCAAGACACGATAGGTCGTTCCGGTGCTGCCAAGCCAGGTGACGACGATGTTGTTGCCCTGTTTGGCCCCGGTGAGTTGGAACGGCACGGTCCCGGTCCCGCCACTGTTACGGACGAGGTCCCAATACGCTGAGATGTCGCCGCGCGCCCGGCCGGCGGCGTCGAATTCCGTGTAAGTCCAGGAAATCCATTCGAAATCGAAACCCACCGCTTCCGAAGGCTTGACCTGGTCGGCACTGCCGCTGATCTGCCAGGTGCGGACTGTGGAGTTGCTGAGGACGACCTGGTAAAAGCGCAGCCGTTCTTCAGAGGGCTGGACCAGTTCAAGAACCGCGCGCGGAATACGTGTGCCATTCGCCGCGCGCAAAGCGAGCAGGGGAGAGCTTTTGTCCTGGTCCTTTTGAAGCCAGAACTCCGAAAAAGTTGGGCGCGTTTCGGAACGGCTCATCGATTTGGTGAAGGCGATGATCTCAATCCAATCCTTGTGCCGGTTATCGGCGGACTCGCCGGGGATGCCTTCAAGAAAAAGGAAGATGTCAGCCGCGTGCGTCACCGAGACGGCGCACAGCAGCAGGATCAAACATTGAAGTCGTTTCTTCACGGCATAGGTTCGGGCGATTGCCCAGCGCCGATTATTGAGTACCCCTGGCCAGATCCCACGACGCGCGCACAGGCGTGCCGCTCCCGCCGGTGGGCAGTTGGGGGATATACTCCCACTCGATTCGCGTGTAGTTAAGCGAAAAGGATTCGGTGGGTCTGTCGCCTCCTCCGGACGCGCCGCCGATAGAGACGCTCGTCACCATGACATCGGTGAGGGTTATTCTGTAAAACACGAGAGATGAGGCGCCAACAGTTCGGCAGGTGAGAACCGCCGTGGGAATATGGGCTCCCTGGGCGCATTTGAGAATGAGGATGGGCGAGGCTTTGTCCAGCAGATGGGTGAAGGAGATGTCGGAAAACTGTGGCCCGCTCGCGGATCCGGCGCGCGCGATGCCCATGCTGAAGGATTCGATGTCGATTTCATCTTTGTGGCCGGTGGCGGTGGCTTCGCCGGGGACACCCTCGAGTTTCAAGAAGGCATCAAAGGCTGCGTGGGCGGGAAGGGAAATCCACAAGAGGCATGCTGAGAGGAGCGTGATGTATTTTTTCATGGCTCAATTGCTGGACAGCATTGAACACGAGATGGCGCTGATTTTCCAGCCCGAAAGGGGATTTCTTAATAAAGGAAACGAAGGGGAGGCGAGATTAAGAGTAAGATTAAGATTAGGATTAAGAAGGGAGACGAGGATTGTTACCAACCAGGATCGGGGCGGAGGTTCACTTTCAGGCCTTTGGGGCCGACGATGTAGGTTGGGCTTTCACCGAAGGGGAATGGGTTCGCGCCGGTGCGTTGTTTGTTATAGGTGACGACGCGTTTCGTGCCGAAGACGTCGTATTGGGTGAGGCCGCGCTCGGTGTTGTTGATGCGCGCGTAGGCGTACGGTTTGTTGGCCCATGCCACGATGGTGTCTTCGCCCTTTGCTTCGTCGGTGAAGACGCAGGCGAAGACGTCCGGTCCGAAAGCATCGTTGCGCAGCCATTTTTTGCCTTCGAGCAGGCGGGTCATGACAGCGTGGGCCTGGTAGGCGTACTTGGGCGTGAGATCGGCGCGCATCATCCCAACCATTTTTCGGCGGCGTCAAACTGCTGGGGGCCACCGTCCTTGAGTGTCCACCAAAAGACCTTTTCGATTTTGCGCGAAGCGATGGCTTGCACGTAGAAGCGCACAAGGAGATCGGCCTGGCGCAGTTCGGGGACACCGTAAGGGTGAATGTGAGTGTTGAAACAAATTTCGGTGACCCAAAGCGGCTTGGCCTGACCGAACGATTTCATGGTTTTGATGAGCTCGTCGGTTTGTTCAAGAAAGCTCATGCGCACGAGCGGATAATTGGTGGTGAGCTGCGGGTTGAAGCGTTTGACGTATTGATCGAGCACCCACCAGTCGAAGTTGTCTTCGGGCGCGTTGGGGTTGCGATAAGGATGGAAGCAGACGATGTCAAAGGCGTCGTAAGGCACACGCCGCATGACGTTGCTGGCCCAGAGCACATCGCAAAACGCCATGTTCATGGCGAGGACTTGCGCCTTCGGATTTGTTTCGTGAATGGCCTTGCCCGCGGCGGTGAGCAATTTTGAATAATGTTCCACGTCGCCGCCGAGGTATCCGAGGTTGGGTTCGTTCCAGATTTGCCAGTGATCGACTTTGCCGGCGTAACGTTTCACGGCGGCGCGAGCGAACGCGGCATACGCGTCCACGCCCTGTGTGGTCTTCATGTCGTAGAACGGCGGGTTATAGGTGAGATTGCCGAAGAGCAGGAGGCCGTGCTGGTGGCATTTCTCGACGAGCACGTCGTAGCCCACCCAATCGTATTGGCCGTTGGTCTTCTCGATGCGCCGCCAGGTGAAGTCCTGGCGGCCCCACTTAATGCCTGCGTGCTGCATGGCTTTGAGGCGGGCCTCGAGGTTGGATGTGCCGGCGTTGAAGGCAGTGTTGATGCCGAAGGGGGAGTCGGCGAGGAGCGTAGCCGGCGCGATGGGTGGGCCGAGAGAGAAGTTAAAGCTGTTGCTTGCTGTGGAGAGGTCGGCGGCGCGGACGGAGCAGGCGCAGAGAAGGATCAAGAGAACGCGCATAATGGGTGCAGGATGGCGAAGGGGGGTTGCGAGGTTCAATCGAGAATTGAGGATTGAGAATCTGACATTTGGAATCGGTGAGAAGACGCTGATTGATAAGGAAGGCAGGAAGCGAGGCAGGGAAAGACGCGAGGAAAGGAAAGAGTTGCTCTCAGAACGGGAGCTTTGCTCCCGGCACGTCCGCTTTGCGGATCGCATTCGAAATGACGAGCATATCTGCGGGGAGGGCGACAAATCGAACAACATTTGTTGTTGGCGCAGGGTCGAATCCGAAAAAGGTCCAGTCAACCTTGTTAGAGCCGGATATGATCTCACCCAACGCGCTACCCATGACAGCATCTGCGGAGGCATTGGAAACGACGAGATCCATTCGCTGAAGAAAGCCAGGGAGAACTAAAGCGTCCCGATGCTGCTTCATCCGAAGGGCTTTCCTTTTGAGCATCAGATTGCCGACAAACTGCGGCGTTCGGTCAATCAGCCAGTCCCCTCCCTCTATCGACTGGAGATCTTTACTTAAGGCCTTCACATGGTATTCGATTGTGCCCTTTCCGGGCTTCCAAAAGAAGTAAGCCGCAACGCCAATCACCACAGCGGCAATTGCTCCTAGGACAAGGCGTCTGCGCACCAGCGCACAGTAAACGAACTGGGCGCAAAAAGCAGTCTGTCCCTCATCCTAACCTTCTCCCCGAGGGAGAAGGGATAGCGGGCGACAGGTCTCAACCATAGACTGCGGCAGGATGCAAACTCCGCCTCTGGTGATGCGAACGACCAGTCTCTGAATCCAATGACACGCGAATTTTACAATGACGGGCGACAGCTCCCCCTCTCCCCCGGGGAGAGGGCTGGGGTGAGGGACAGACCAGTTCGTCTTGCTCAATAAGGAAGGCAGGAAGCAAGGATGGAGGAGGGGCGAACTCCGGCGGCACGATGTGCGCATTCAATGCCGATTTCTTCGGCGGCTTCTTATGTCTTCTCTTTCGTGTTCACTGGCGGCTCAGCGTTCGGATGCGGCAGTGCCTGCTTCACAATCCACATTCACGAAGACGGTCGGTCTTTCAAAGGGCGACCGTCACGCGCAGGAAGGTTGCCGGAATGGACGTGGCATTCTTACTCCTGTTTTGGCTATTGAACAGGGTTTCGAGCTCGTTCTGCAGGGCAGTGTCTCGGCCGTTCTTTTCTGCGGCTTCGAATGCATTCATGGTTGGCCCGTAGTATCTCCTGAATTCCTCGACGAAGTCCAATGGGGCGCCGCCGAAGTTGAAGGTGAACGTCTCGCGCGCGAAGGAGATTTTCTCTGCCGGAACTCCAGCGCCGCGAAATCGCTCGATTACGTTGTCCTCGACACCCCACGTCATAGGGCTGACGAAACCGTCCGGCGGAGGCGGTGTGTAGCTGGAGCTAATCTTCAAGATCTGCGCCACGAACGTGGGGTCATTGGGAATCCAATTGCCCATAACGATGCGACCGCCAGGGCGAGTCACACGCACCATCTCCCGGGCGACGTCGAAAGGTTTGGGGGCAAACATCGCTCCAAAGATCGTCACGACAAGGTCAAACGCCTGATCCGGCAACGGGCGCAAATTGGACGCATCGCCCTCGCGAAATGTGCAGTTCGAAAGACCATGCGTCGCGGCCCGCCTGGTTCCGGCCTCGACCAGGTTCCGCGCAATATCGACGCCCAACACGTCCGCTCCCAGTTTGGCCGCTGGCAATGCCGTCGTGCCATCGCCACAGCCGAGATCCAGGACCTTGAGCCCGCGTTTGATTCCGAGTCGCTGGACAAGGGCCTCTCCACTTTCCCGCATGGTTTCGGCAATGCGCGTGAAGTCGCCCTTTTCCCAAAGGGCTTTGTTTGGGTTCAGGGGAGGAGTCAGCATGGGGTTATTGGTTAGTTTAACCGGTTGGACGTCGGTTTTGGCGGCCTGAACGAAAGATTCCGTTTTCACAGCTTGAATAAGCCGGCACCGACGGCAAACCTTTCATAAAAATGCACTGGCGGTGGGCCACCGCTGGGGAAGGCGGTCCGAAGGGGAGAACGCGCATAATGAGGGCGGGATGAAGAAGGGGGGTGCGAGGTTCAATCGATAATTGAGGATTGAAAATTTGTCATTTGTAATTGGTGAACCGGACGAAGGCGCTGATTAATAAGGAAAGCAGGAACCAAGGAAAGGGACGAGGGGGCGAAGACGAACTCACGTTACGGCGTTGGTCGCCGCACATTATCTTTTTCTCGAAGCACCTCATCTAGTCCCGCCGGTTCTGGAACTTTATCGGGCGCAAGCAGCTTCAGCGATCGGGTTCCTTCCCTCGGGTCCGGAGGGACGCTCGCATCGGCCGTGCGAATTAATCGCTCCCACAAAGCCATGTCCTGCTGCGGCGCGAGCACATTGACGTGACTTGGGGAATCAATATCTGGGGCTGGGGGAACAGAAAGCTCTGTGAATCGCTGGCGTTCCTCCGGAATCACCGCCCATCCATTCGCGAGAATGCTGTTAAGGTACCCTGCCAAAGGGTTCTTTACATCGATTCTCTTTGCTTCAAGAAACCCAAGTCCGATCAACGCTTCCGTGTGCTTTTGCAGTTCCTTGCCGGAAACGCTCCTAAAACTGTAGTTCCGCGGTTTCCTGATCTTCACATAGGTCCGCTCCAATTGGTCCAGAATCGTGCGCCTCTCGATTTTCTTCCGTTCTTTCAAGTATCGGTTTTTGTGCCACTCCAAACTGCCGTCCTTCGGGTGCGGCATCAAAAGGACATAAGCCAGGACGCCAGCCACCACAGCAGCAATTGCTCCTATGACGAGGGGCTTACGCACGGGGCCAGTGTAAGCGAACGGGCTGAGGAGGAAAAGGTGGTGATTGATAAGGAAGGCAGGAAGCAAGGAATCGAGGAGAGGGAAGAGGGATTAAGATTAAGAGTAAGATTAGGATTAGGATCAAGAAAGAGAGGGGACGGGTTTTTCTTGCTGCGGTTCGATGAGGTTGCGAAAACTGGCGGGATGAAATTTCCACATGCAGTCGCGGGCCTGGCGGTGTTTGTTTCGGTCACTTTCATGCACAACGCCATGTCCGCGTGGCCGGAGTTTCGAGGGCCGCGCGGCGACGGTCATGTCCCGCCTGCCGTCGATGGCAAACCGATCGGCCTGCCGTTGCACTGGAGTGAAACGAACAACATTAAATGGAAAACGGAGATTCCGCATAAAGGCATCTCCACGCCGGTGGTGCTGGATGGGCAGGTGTGGCTGACGACCGCAACAGTCGATGGTCACGATTTTTTTGCGATTTGTGCGGACGCGGAAAGCGGCAAAGTGCGGTTCAACGAGAAGGTGTTTCACAGTGATAACCCGGAGTCGCTCGGGAACGGCGCATCGATGAATTCGTATGCGACGCCTTCGGCGGTGATTGAGCCCGGGCGGGTTTACGTTCACTTCGGGAGTTTTGGCACGGCGTGCCTCGACACGAGCACGGGCAAGGCGATTTGGAAACGCGACGATCTTCCGTGCCGGCATTACCGCGGGCCGTCGTCATCGCCAGTGGTGTTCGAGAACTTGCTGATCCTGACGATGGACGGCGCGGATCAGCAGTACCATGTCGCGCTCGACAAGCAGACGGGCAAGACCGTTTGGAAAACGAATCGCTCGGTAAAATGGAACGACGAACATGTCCCCGGACAAATGGCGAAGGATGGCGATTTGCGGAAAGCGCATAGCACGCCATTGATCGTGAACGCGGCAGGCAAACCGCAGATGTTGAGTGTGGGCGCGAAGGCGGGCTACGCGTATGACCCGCGGACGGGCGCGGAAATCTGGAAAGTGGAGTATCAGGATTGGTCGGTCGCGCCGCGGCCGTTGTTTGAGGGCGGGTTGGCGTTCCTGGTGACGGGTTTGAACAAAAAAGAATTGTGGGCCGTAAAAACGGACGGGCAGGGGGATGTGACCGACTCACACGTTGTGTGGAAGCTCAAGACGCGCGTCGGCAAGTACGCTTCGCCGATCCTCGTGGACGGGCTGATCTACACCCCGGCGGAGGAGAGTTTTATCACGTGCGTGGATGCGAAGACGGGAGAAACTGTGTGGACGGAACGGGTAGGCGGCAAATACGCGGCGTCGCCGATTTACGCGGATGGGCGGCTTTATTTCTTCAGCCAGGACGGGACGACGCTGGTGCTCAAGCCGGGGCGGAGTTTGCAGCCCCTGGCGACGAACACGCTTGCGAGCGGCTTCATGGCTTCGCCGGGCGTGGATGGCAAAGCGTTTTACCTGCGGACGAAAATGCATCTTTGCAAAGTGAGCGAGTGAGTTCCGAGTTGCCCGGTAGGGTCGTCGCTCCGCCGACGACCGCTCCCCAAAATCGCAAATCGTAAATTAATCGGCTTCAGCCGGGTGTAGCAGCGCACCATAAATCCGCATCTGTTTCC
>Ga0105340_1001082_pt1 | contig 12519 bp, 8 predicted proteins | sample EasRivMeERMLT700_FD_89676 | JGI IMG/M metagenome (GOLD analysis project Ga0105340, IMG submission 89676) | Soil microbial communities from meander-bound floodplain in the East River, Colorado, USA - East River MetaG ERMLT700 | ecosystem: Environmental > Terrestrial > Soil > Floodplain | place... | reverse complement strand
TATTCGATGTTTCGTGCCAAGCTGCCACGCCAGCCAGCCCGCCGGCAGAACGACGTGGGCGTGAATGACATCGGGTTTTCCGTGCACACGGACGTAACGCTCGAAGCCGCGCCCGACCGCATCGCAATACTTGCGATAGTAAAGCGCGCTGCTATCCGGGCGACGTACGCGATCGAGTGCCTTCGACCAAAGGCTCTGCCGCGTCGGCGCGAATCGAATGATACGGACGCCATCGATATGTTCTTCCGACTGTTCCGCCGCCGGTTGATTCGCGTAGTTCGGAAAAAGAACAGTCACGTCATGACGCGCCGCGAGGCATTGGGCCTGATCGTGAACAAACACGCCGTTGAACGGGTGCTCCGGATGCGGATACCACGTCGGCAGGATCATGATCTTGTAACGCGCACGCGTCATGGCACTTCACCATTTCCCGTATGCCTGGCCAACACCTTGCCGGCGATTTTCTTGACGAATCGTTTCGCTCGACCCGGAATCGCATGCGCCTGATGCGCCACGCGGCGCAGGGAATCGTCGATGGCATAACTCCAGTATGATCTCCGATGTTCACCTTGGTGTCTCATCGCTTGATTCACGACATCATTCACAAATGTGCGATAGGAGTACCGTCCGCTGGCAACGATATCTTGATATGCGCGCTCCGTGATTTCTTGCCGCAACGTGTCCTCTTTGACGAGTTCAAGCACTTCATTGATGTTCGAGAAATCTTTGCGCACCGGAATGTAATGCTCCCACGGCCGCAAGACGCCGTTGTAATCGCCCTCCGTCAGGATTTGGCACGTCCGCGTCATGCAAGCTTCCAGGTGCCGGGGGCCAAGCGCGAATAACTTGATTTCGCCGTCGCGGCCCGGAAAACACGCGGCTTCGGCGTCTTCGAAACCGGCGTCCGGATGTAAGCGGGCGAATTCCATGGTGCGCCGATGGATGGCGCCGTCATGATCGACGATGCTCGTGCCGCTCTCGACGCCGATCGTGTACTTGCAACGCGCGAGGAACTCGTACCACGCGTCGCCGTGAATCGTATCTTCGCCGGACGTGGAAATATCGATGTTGAGCCTATGTTTCGGCGCCTGGGCCAGCACGGCATCGGCGATTTGCTGCTTGAGATATCCATGTCGCCCAAACCAGAAATACGGTTTGCCGGCAGTTCGATAACCAATGTCAATGTCCTTGGGCGGCGGCGCCGCGACACTGGGCTTCAACAAGACGCGATCATCTACATAACCGGTCAAGCTTGGATAGAAGTGAACCTTCGAGAAATCGACATGGCGATAGATCTTCGGCCACTCCGCCGGCGGCGCAACACTGAAGACGCAGTTGATTCCAAATGCGCTGATGAACATGCAATACAGATCGGGGTGATAAAACTCATCCTGGACCAGGATCGCCTTGACTGCGTTCGTTCGTAGCACGGCGCTGGCTTTTCGCATCAACCCGCGAAGCCAATCCTCCCCGCTCCAGTGATTGGCCATATATAAATAATGAAAAACGATCAAATCATATTGACGCAATTCACTCAACGGCGGCAGCGATTCCTTGGCCAAATTCACATAGGTAACCGGATGGGGTGAGTACGCACGAAACGAATCGAGGTGCTCCGCCGTCGTCGGCCGCATCTCGCTCGGTCCATAACTATAAATCAATAGTAAGTTAACTGGCTTCATGACCATTTCCGGCGAGGCAATTGTCTCAATCAAAATAACTGGGCAACGTGGGGCGCTGTGATTCGCGCAGCGACTCGGGTCGATTGGCGAGCCGATTCAATGTCAACAGCCGCAATTGGCCGATCGCGGGCCGGTATTGCGGTGATTTCGTGTCGGCGAGATTCGCGTGCGGAAACACCAGGACTATGATCGCCTTGTCGCGGGTTTCGCGAACGTACAGCTCGTCCCAGCTCGCTTGCACGAAGATATTCATCGTCGCGTCCAGGATACACCAGCGGCCATTCAAACGGACCTCATTGAAGACGTGGCCCGGGATCGAGGTCAAACGGTTGTCGATTCCTTCGTGATCCAGCAGGGACTTCGTCAGGAATGCGAAATCCGTGCAACAGCCGATGTCGGAGTCGAGATATGCCGAAAGCGATGGCACGGTGTCTTGCCAATCGTTATGTTCATTTGTTAGAACGCAACCTGGCTTGTCCAAGTTAACGATGTTGCCATAGCCCCAAAGGCCGGACACGAAGTTCATCACAAACAGCGCTTTGAGTTTTTTGTCGTCGTGTTCGCATACGTTAGCCCAGTCGCGTTTCAACTCTGGAGAACGAACGGCAAAATGTTCCATCACACATTGGTGGAAATTCGTGAAGGTTTTCAAATTGCGGCGTCGAAACTCGGTTCGCAATTCAAAGCTCTGCAAGTTGAGGGAAGAACACTCGATGATCTGCAATCGGTCCAGGTTCTCTTCTCGAAGTTCAAATGCCTTGCTTGAGGCCAGCTCATTCGACAAATCGGCGACCATCCGCCTCTGAAAGCTGTGATGGTCGCGGACCGGGACCAGAATCGCCAGGTAAGAAACGGCGCCAAGGAGGACCAACGTGCGGAAAAACCGAAAACGATCGCAGTTGAACGTCAACGCATAACACGCCACGGCGGCCACGGCCAGGATTCCGGAAATTCGAAACGTCGAGCCGGCGTAAATCGGTTTTCGCTCCGGCGTCGTATCGTCCATTTCCGCGGCTCGTGAATACGCTTCATCCCGCACAATCGGCGCAAACACTACCGCGGTCTGGATCGCGACCAACAGGGCCAAGCATTGGCAGAAACGCACATTCGAATTACCGCGCAGAATCCAATCCATGCCCACGGCGACCCATGAGCGATTCGCATCGCCGACTTCCTTTTCAACCGAATCCTCCCGGCAAAGATTAGCCATCTTGCCAAGTCCTCCGGCGGGCCATTTTTCCCAGCAGCCGTGTGTTCCTCAATAAGCCGATAATCCGATGAATACCTTTGCAGGAACATCGAACCATTACAATACCATCGTCCGTTGCGTCAACGCAGCTTTCGGTGGAGATTTTGCCGATGGGGTTGAATCGCCTCCATGAAGTTGGGAGCGGCATCATCCGTTTCCCTAACCTCAATGCGGGCAATGCGATGAACTCGATCGCTGGAGATTGAAAACGCTCTTTTTTTTTGGGCGCTGATTTGCTAGAACGTTGGACTGCATATTGGCTGTTCAGAGAGGATTGGCATGAACGGATTCGCCGGCATTCTGGAGTATTTGGCGGAGACCTGGAAGCGTAGGTATTTCTGGGTGTCGCTTGCCAAGCTCGATTTGAAGATGCGCTACCGTGGCTCCTTGCTCGGCATCGGCTGGTCGCTGTTTCATCCGCTGGCTTCGACGGCGATTTACTGCATTATCTTTGGCGCCATCTTCCAAGCGGATATACGCAGTTACGTCCCCTTCTTGCTCTCCGGGCTTGCAGCCTGGACGTTCATATCGACATCGATTCTGGAAGGTTGCAATACGATTCGCGCCGCGGAAAAGTTCATGCGCGTTTATCCGGCACCGATCGTGATTTACGGCCTGCGGACCCTTGGCGGGTTGAGTTTCCATTTCTTTGTAATCCTGGCTATCACGGTGATTTTCTCGTGGATCCTCCTCGGCTTCGGCAACCTGGCGGTGCTGCCGTGCTTGATTCCAGCGATATTGATTCTGACGGTGTTCTGCTGGTCGGTAATTATGATCTTGGGAATCCTCGATGTGTACTTTCCAGATAACAAACACATGATGCAAATCGTGTTGCAATTATTGTTCTATGCGGTGCCGATCATCTATCCGCCGGATGCGCTGCGCCATGAGATGCTTCGTACATTTATCAATCACAATCCACTGAGCGCGTTGATCATCTTGATTCGCGATCCGATTGTCAACATGCAGGTGCCCGCAACCGAAGTCTGGGTTGTCGCCATCGGCACGACGTTGATTTCGTTTTGCCTTGCCAGCGTATTGATCAAGCGTACGGAGCGGTATCTCGTTCTACATTTGTAATTGAATCATTGCCCATTGGCGATTGATGGATCGAGGTCAAGGGAGACAGGGATGGTCGGCATACACCTGGAAAACATCACGCTGCAATTCCGTGTGCGTAAGAGCGGGCGCATCGGCCTGAAGGAGTTCATCGTCCGCGGATTGTTTCGCCAAACGGCAAATCCCTATCTCGAAATCAACGCGCTCGACAACATCAATCTAACGATCAAAGAGGGCGAACGCGTCGGCATCATCGGCCACAACGGCGCCGGCAAAAGCACCCTCTTGCGCCTGATGGCCGGCGTTTATCCGCCCACCACTGGTGAACGCCATGTCGTGGGAAAGATCAGCTCGCTCATGGATATCGGCCTGGGCATCGAACCGAACGCGAGCGGCTGGGACAACATTGCCTATCGGTGCTATTTACAAGGCGACACGCCGGCTGATGTGCAAGCCAAGCGTCAGGAGATCGCCGACTTTTGCGAACTCGGCGACTTGCTCCACATGCCGATTCGTTACTACTCCAGCGGCATGTATGTCCGCTTCGCATTTGCGGTGGCGACGGCCGTCAATCCAGAGATCCTTCTCCTGGATGAAGTGTTCGGCGCCGGCGACATCACGTTTCATCAGAGAGCCCGCCAACGCATGCTGGGCCTCGTCGATAAGGCTCGCTTGATGGTGTTCGTGTCGCACGATCTGGTCACGATGGAGGAATTCTGCAACCGCGTGATCTGGATGGAGAAAGGGTCCATCATCCACGACGGTGAGACCAGTGAAATCATGCGGTTGTATCGCAAGAAACACGAAGAACGCATGGCGATCGCCGCGTGATCCGGCTACTGCGGCTTGCGGCGAAACCAAAAGCTATGGCTGACGCCATGAATCGCAGGTTGAAAATGGGCCCAGGCGTTGCGGAATGGCCCGGCGTGATCCAGCATCAAGAAGTTCATGGCCAACATTACTTCAAAGGCTTGGTTGTGTGACAAGAATGCCTGGAGCAAATACGATTCCGTCCAGAACATACGAAATCGCGGATTGGTTAGATAAACCTCGGCATATTCATATGGCATTGGAATGTCGTGAACATGAATGATGACTCCCGGCTTGACGGCGGGGACGATGTCCAGGAGAAGGTAATTGACGTCACTGCCGATGCGAACGGTATGGCCGGAATCGATGAACAAGATGTCGTTGTGGTCAAGCTCTTGAAACAACGTCGGCGAAACGGCTTCGACGCGATCGTTGATGAGGGTGGTTAGTGCGGGCAGGCTTCGCGTGATGTCCGTCGGATAAGGATCGATGATCGTGTAACTTGGAACAATGTCGCCATCCGCGCGATTTCGCATCAAGGCGGCGGAGATGACTCGGGAAGAGCCGCCGGAGCCGATTTCGATGATGCGTCGCGGCTTGTGTTTGCGAATGAGGCTATGAAGCGCCGCGGCGCAGCCGAAGCTGAAGCCGTTCCAGCTCGTGTAAAATTGGTGCGGATCGGCGGGTGGTTCGTGCGGCCATTGGCATTCCGCCCCGAAGGCGCTGCCCAGCTCGGCCAACAATTCGAGTTGTTGGGGCAAACGCATATCGACGCCCGCGAGATTGCTTTTGCGTTGAAACACGCCGCGTGCTCGCAGGTCGTTGGCATCGGGAATCGGCGAATAGAAATGGACGAGCGTGGGCAAACAGCCGAGCTTGAGACATTCTTCGGTGCCTTCGCCGGTCTCCGCCATGTGGCGAACCGATTTGGCGATCTCGCGCCAATAAAAGAGGCGCGAACGAATGCCGTGAAATAGCCCGCCGATTTGCCGGCGCATCGGATGATAGGCTTTCCTGAGGAGATTTCGCATCACGTGCTCGCTTGCATTTGGTTTCGGGCGACTTTCGACTAGCGAGGTTAACGACATGCAACGGGCCGGTCAAGCGCAGCTTATGAGTTGATGGGTATTGCCTGAAATGCGAGGTTACCTTTGAACGCCGCTCACCCCAGTTTGATACGGAAGCTGGCCAAATTCTTGGGCGCAAGAAAGCTCGTCGATTTCTTTCGACGAAAGCCCCATGAGTCGGCAAAAGAATTGGATGTGCAGAATTGTTCTTACTGGACGAATTATAACGTCGCCAATCATCGCCAGTTTTCTTCGATTGCGGACTCGCTCGCGTTTCTCGAATGGCGTAATTCGCAATACCATAACTACATTGAGTTAATGCCCGTGCAAGGGCAGGATGGTAAGACCGTATTGGATTATGGCTGTGGCCCCGGCAATGATCTTGTGGGATTTGCAGCCTATTCGAAGCCTGGCCACCTGGTTGGGATGGACATATCGGCAAAGGCTCTCGATGAAGCGAAGTGTCGTGTTGGACTTCATAACTACGTGGCTGAGTTCATTCCAATATCCGAACAACATAACCAGATACCACTCGACGCCGGTTCCGTGGATTACATTCATTCTTCCGGAGTTGTGCACCATGCGGTCAATCCGGCCAAGGTGCTGAGTGAATTTCGGCGCGTACTCAAGAGTTCGGGCCGATGCCGAATCATGGTATATCATTACGACTGCCTTTGGTTGCATCTATGTGTTGCCTATATCAAGATGATTCGCGAAAGCGCGTTTCCCGGTCTCGGCGTGCGTGAGGCGTTTGGCAAGATGACGGACACGACAGCGTGTCCGATTTCGCGCGTTTACAAGCCGGAGGAGTTTGTCGAACTTGCCGATCAATGTGGTTTTCGCACGCGATTCCTGGGTGCGGCGATTGCGAAGGCGGAAGTCGCGCTGTTGCCGGAGCGGCTAGAGGCGATGGAATGCGAAGCGCTGGATGGGGAACATCGCCGGTTCCTGGCGGGTTTGACGTTTGACGCGCAAGGTTTGCCGTTGCACAACGGAACGTTCGCGGGCATTGATGGTTGCTACGAACTCGAACCGGTTTGATCCACGGATTTGGAATTGAACGGAGTCAGCATGTCGGCGCCGAAACTCAAGATCCTGGTACTTTGTGATTTCGAACCCGGAAACGCCAACGTGATCCGGGATTACTTGTATGCTTTCAACTTACATTCTCGGCACGAATGCTACTATCTGCATACCTGGAAATCTCATCAATGTAGCCGGCTCCAAAAGTTATCGTTGAATCAATTCGACGTCATCCTCATGTTCTGGGATTACTACTGGACCGTCGTTGACGACGAGCTGAGCCCGGCTTACTTGCCTGCCTGGGTCTACGATCAAATCACCGCGGCGTCAGCGCTCAAGGTGATGTTTCTTCAGGACGAATATCGCGCGGTGCGCAAGATCAATCGTACGATGGCGCGCCTTGGCGTGAACATCATTTTTACGTGCGTCGATGAGAAGGACCATGATATCTTTTATCCGAAACGGTTGATCCCTTCATTGCAGGCGGCGCATACGGTCTTGCCCGGTTACGTGCCCGCGAATTTGAAGAGCATCAACTTTCCGGTCACGGCGCATCGCCCCGTCGATATTGGCTATCGGTCAAGGAATGTGCCGTTTTGGCTTGGCGACCTTGGTCAGGAGAAAGTGCAGATCGCGGCGCAATTCGAACGCATCGGCCTGAAATATGATTTTTCGACCGACATTTCCGTTCGGGAGCAAGATCGACTCTACGGCCGAAAGTGGCTTGAGTTCTTGAAGACATGCCGGATTTCCGTGGGCACGGAGAGCGGCGCGAGCGTCGTCGATTTCGACAGCGTCATCCGGGCACGCTGCCAACAATATTGTGCCGAACATCCCAATGCGAAATACGAAGACGTGCGGCCGTTTTTCGCGGACGTGGATGGCAAGGTCGTGATCCAAACGATTTCGTCGCGAATATTTGAAGCGGCCGCATTTCAGCATACGTTGGTCCTTCATGAAGGAAGCTACGCGGGCATCCTCCAACCGGACGTGCATTTCATATCGGTCAAGAAGGACTATTCCAACGAAGCGGAAGTCGTCGCCAAGATGCGCGACATCGCGTTCTGCAAGAAATTGGCGATCCAGAGTCATGCGGACCTGATACAAAGTGGTCGGTATGACTACCACAGCTTCACGAAGTGGTTTGATGGGATCATTGAAGACCATGTTCCCATTCCCATTCGAACTACGACGCCCAATCGCGTGCTGTTTTACGCGGACAATTATCTCCACGGCGATTGCATCCTGCCGCGCAGCGGGAACTATGTGATCCTGCCGGGCGTTGCCGAGATCGCGAAGCAATGCGTCGAGGAAATTCCGTATCGAAATATGTTGATGTTCACGTGCAGTTTCAGTTTGATACTCAAGTTATTGGCGAATTGCGACGTGTTGCGTCGGCGCGTGGTTGAAGCGGTGACGAAATCGGGGTCGCGAAGTTTCACGTGGCGAGGTTTGTTGCGTGACTTGCGGATCCTGGCGCTGTTGAATTCGTCGCGCGCCAGGGGCTGTCCATTTGGACCCCCGTACGAAGTGCGCCTGGACGTGGACGAAGATGAAAATCGATTTGTTTTTCGAAGCATGCCCAAGGAAAACGAAAACGATGCCAGCCAGCATCAACAACAGGAACATGAGTTGCTGAAACAGTTATCGGACGAGCACGTAAGCGGGCCGCTTTCTTGGGATCATGGCGCCGTTGGCACGAATCTTGTAATGCCGATCAGCGGCAAACACTATGATTTGATTCACATCAATGAAAAAGGCGTATACGATCTTACCCATCTTCATCAACTTTTCGCGGAAAACCCACAGGATGAAAACGCATTATTGGATGACGTCTTACACTGCGATTTGACGAAGACGCGACTCGCCAAGACTTTGGCGACGACCGCGCAATTGGCCGCGTCCGTGGGTGTATTGCTTTTTGTTCGCAAGCCGGCTGCCATCGTCGCCAAGTTAACCAATCGCGTTCGGAAAGCCGCCTGAATTACGGGCGACCGCGCCGTACTCCGATTCGATGCCATCACGAAGCGGCATCCTTCAATAACATCTCGTTCAATCGCTGCGCGAACGTCAGTGGGTCTTTTACCTTGGAGCCTTCGAGGATGACGGCCTGATCGTAAAGCAGCCGCGCGAATCTCTCCAGGCGTGGATCATTGCGATCCTTCACGAGGATGCCGCTCATCGCCTGCACGAGCGGATGCTCCGGATTGATCTCCAGGATTCGCTTGCTCGCCGGCGCCGGGCGGTCGCGCTGCATGCGTTGCAGGATGCGTTCCATGTTGGCGCTCATGGCGTGCTCGTCCGCGACCAGGCAGACGGCGCTTTCTTTCAGGCGATTCGTGGCGCGGGCGTCGGCGATGTCCGCGATCTTCTCCTTGAAGTAATCGCACAACGGCTGCAGCTTTTGCTTGACGTCATCGCTCACGGCGCCCGCATCGACGTTCGCCCGGTCGATCGCCTTGAGCGGCTTGTCCTTGTAGGCGCCGATCGCGTCCACCACGAACTCGTCGGCTGGATCGGTCAGGTACAACACCTCCCAACCCTTGGCCTTGAAACTCTCCAGAAGCGGCGATTGTTCCAATACCTCGCGGCCGTCGCCGGCAAGGTAAAAGATCTCCGTCTGATCGCCCGGCATGCGTTCCACGTAATCGGCAAGCGAGGTGAACTTGTCGGCGTCGGTCTTGGACGATTCGAACAGCAACAAATCGGCGAGTTTTTTCTTGTTCTCGAAATCCTGATACGCGCCCTCGCGCAAGAACGCGCCGAATTCCTGAAAGAAGCCGACGTACTTGTCGAATTCCTTGCGCTTCATTTCCTCCAATGTGCCAAGCACCTTGCCCGTCAGGTTCGACCGAATCTTTTCCAGGGAAGCGCTGTGCTGCAAAATCTCGCGCGACACGTTGAGCGGTAAATCCGGCGAATCGACGACGCCGCGGACGAAACGCAAATACTTGGGCAGCAGCGTTTCGCAATCGTCGAGGATAAAAACGCGCTGAATGTAAAGCTGCAAGCCTTTCTTGGAATCGCCGAACATCAAGTCGAACGGCTTTTGCGCCGGGATGTAAAGGAGCGCCTTGAATTCCAGTTGTCCCTCGGCCTTGTAATGGATCGTCCTGAGCGGATCGTGCATGTCATGGGCGAGGTGTTTGTAGAAGGCGTTGTACTCGTCGTCGCTGATCTCGCTTTTGTTGCGCAGCCAAATCGCCTTGCGGGCGTTGAGCACTTCCTCGGACTTCGTGCCATCCTTATCGACATCAATGACGATCGGATGTTCGACGAAATCGGAGTATTTCTTGACGAGCATGCGCAGCGTGTACGGCTCCGCGTACTCCTTCGCATCCTCGCGCAGGTGCAAGATGACATCGGTGCCGCGCGTCGGCTTCTCGCATGGCTCGATGGTGAAGTCGCCTTGACCGGTCGATTCCCAGCGGACGCCGCCGTCGGACTTGCCGGCCATGCGTGAAATCACCGTGACCTTGTCGGCGACCATGAACGACGCGTAGAAGCCGACGCCGAACTGGCCGATCAACTCCGGCCGTTCCTTGGCGTCGGCGGCTTTCAAGCTGTCGAGAAACTCGCGCGTGCCGGAACGAGCGATGGTGCCGAGTTGTTCGACGATGGTCTGGCGCGACATGCCGACGCCGTTGTCGCTGATGGTGAGCGTGCGTTTCTCGGCGTCGGGGATGAGCTTGATCTTCCAGTCGGCGTTGCCCTCGAGCAATTCGCTTTTGGTGAGGCCCTCAAAACGGATGCGGTCGATCGCGTCCGAGGCGTTGCTGATGAGTTCGCGCAAGAAGATGTCCTTGTGCGAATAGAGCGAGTGAATGATCAGGTGCAATAGCTGTTTGAGTTCGGTTTTGAACTGCATGGTCTCGGCTGACATGTTAGGCCTCCGGTTCGGTTGTCGTCAATATTATAAGGGTGTCGTCCAGGCTTCGGCAGGCAAACCAATTCGCCACATCGTTCGTCTTTTCGTTGAGGGCCCATTTCTTCCAAGGAGCGAGTCATGAAGTCACGTCTCGTCATTTGCGGGCTATTTTTGGCGTGCTGCGCGTTATTGTCGCGGCTCGGCGCTCAGGATCAAAAGGACAAGGATAAGAAAGCTCCGGAGAATACCGACGTCACCGCCGACGTGCGGGAGATGAACTCCGACAAATTCGCGTCGCCGCCGACGAAGTTCCGCGAAGGCCATGCCAAGCCGCGAATGTTGGACGCCAACGCGGTCCAACAAACGAAGGCGGGCTTCACGATTCAGCTTCCAAGTAAATCGCCGGTTCCGACGCCAACGATTTACAAGGGAAAAATCCTCGTAAGCGGCGGCTTTGGCAGCAAAGAGTATTTCTGCTTCGACGCGATCACCGGCAAGCTCGAATGGGGCGTTGATCTCGACGATGATGGGCCGACCTCCTCGGTGTGCGGCGACGACATCGTCGTGTTCAACACCGAATCGTGCACGATCTTCGCCCTTGATCTGAAGACGGGCAAGCACCTGTGGTCGCACTTCCTCGGCGATCCATTGACGAGCACGCCGACGATCGCGGGGGGCGTCGTGTTCACCTCCTATCCGGCGATGGGCGGCGGCGGCGAGGCGCCGGAGCAGAAAGTTGAGCCGCCGGCCAAGGGCAAGCTCAAGCTATTGCCTAAAAAGGGCGGCAATCTGCCGAAAGAGTTCCTGCCTGTCATTCCGCCGGACGAAGAGGTCGTCCAGCCGATCGGCAAGAAACAAGCGGGCGAACCCAAGAAGCGGCCGAACGCATCGCACGTGTTCATAGCGCTCGACGTGAAGACAGGCAAGATCCTCTGGCAAAAGTGGATCGATTCGGACGTCATGTCGGCGCCGGTGTGCGTCGATGACGAGGTCTATGCGACGTCGTTTTCCGGAACCGTTTACAAGTTCAAGCAAAAGGATGGCGCCATTGTCTCGGCCACGCGTAGCCGGGCGACGAGCGCGCCGGTGATCGTCGGCGGCAATGTCTACTGGACGCAGCGCGCCGATCGCGGCAAGGACGAGAAGTGCGCCGAGGAGATTGCCGGCAGCGACCGCGCCAAGGGCACCCAAACGTTTGCCGCGGCCAAACGGGATGCGGTTTATCTGGACGGCCCGGTGCAGGAACGATCGGGGATCAACGCGCTAAGCAAGGCACTCGACACGGCGAACGGCCTGGGGGGCGGCGCGTTGAAAGTCGCCAATGCGAAAGCTGCGTACGAGAACATTGGCCAGGGCAACGTCTCTTCCATGCAAGGGTTCCAGGGGTCGCGCATCCTCAATTACAAGAATGCGAACTACAACTGCATGGGGGACAAGCTGGTCAACACCGATCCGAAGGACGGCAAGATTCGCTGGGAGGTGAAGATCAAGGGCGACCTCGCGAAGGAAGGCGGCCATCTCGCGGCGCCGCCGGCGGCCGCGGGGGGACAGCTTTTCATCGCCATGCTCGAAGGCGAGATTTTGCTGGTCGATCCGGAAAAGGGCACGACGACCAAGTCGTACAAGGTCGGCTCGCCGATCCGCTCGCAGCCCGCGATCGAAGGCGGCCGCATCTACGTCGGCACGCAGGACGGCAAGGTCGTGTGCATCAATACCGGTGATGCGCGATTCACCGGCTGGTACACGTGGGGCGCGAATATG
>Ga0105340_1001081_pt1 | contig 12521 bp, 13 predicted proteins | sample EasRivMeERMLT700_FD_89676 | JGI IMG/M metagenome (GOLD analysis project Ga0105340, IMG submission 89676) | Soil microbial communities from meander-bound floodplain in the East River, Colorado, USA - East River MetaG ERMLT700 | ecosystem: Environmental > Terrestrial > Soil > Floodplain | place... | reverse complement strand
GCGGGGGAAGCCGGGGCGCGCTTTACCGTTTCAGATGCTCGATTTTCTACGAGCCGGAGAACCGGCAATGCAAGCCGCGCGCGAGGTTTGCGCATACATGGCGAAACGTCCGGCCGTGCCGGTGGGAGAGCGACTGGCTTACGCGTTCGAGGAAGTGAAGATTCTCGCGCCAATTCCGCGTCCCGGAAAGATTCTCTGTTCGGGAATTAATTATCGCAGTCACAAGGAAGAGAATCCAAATGCAACGATGCCGACGGAGCCGTTCTTTTTTTCCAAGCTGCCGTCGTGCGTCATTGGTCCTGGCGATCCGATCGTCAAGCCCGCGCAAACGAATCAACTCGATTATGAAGTCGAGTTTGCCGTCGTGATCGGCCGCGCCATGAAACAAATGGCAGAGAACGACGTGATGAGTTGTCTTGCCGGATATACGATTCTCCACGACGTCTCTGCGCGGGACGTGCAGTTCAAGGACAACCAGATCACGCTGGGGAAAAACTTCGACACGTTTTGTCCGCTGGGCCCGTGCATCGTTACGCGCGACGAACTGCCCGATCCGCCGCACGTAAAGCTCCGCAGTTACGTAAACGGCACGCTTACGCAGGACGGTTCGACGGCGGATTGGGTATTTTCGCTGCCTCGACTGTTAAGCTTTCTTTCGCACGTCATGACCCTTGAGCCCGGAGATGTCGTGAGCACCGGCACGCCTGCCGGCGTGGGCGTATTCCGCAAGCCGCGGGTTTTTCTGAAGCCGGGCGATGTCGCACGTTTGGAGATTGAAGGCATCGGGAGTTTGGAAAATCCAGTGAAGTAATGAGTGCGCTCCTGTCCATGCACGGAATTCGCAAGCGGTTCGGCGGCGTGCAGGCGTTGAACGGAGTGAATCTGGAGGTGCGCGCCGGGGAGGTCCACGCGCTCGTTGGAGAAAACGGCGCGGGCAAAAGCACACTCATGCACATTCTCGCGGGTGTGCATCAACCCGATGAAGGGCGCATTGATCTGGATGGGAAAGCGAACGTCATTCTTGCGAATGAGCATGCCGCTCAACAGTGCGGCGTCGCTATTGTTTTTCAGGAGCGCAGTCTCTTTAGTTCGCTCAGCGTGGCGGAAAATATTTTCGCGGGCCGGCAGCCGGTTAAGTGGGGTCGAATCAAACGCAAGCAACTCTATCAGGACACGGCGCTGCTGTTGCGCGAAGTGGGGTTGGCGTGCGATCCGAAAACGCCCTTGAGCGAGCTCTCGGCGGCGCAACAACAGATGGTTGAGATCGCGAAAGCGCTGTCGTTGAACGCGAAGCTCATTATTTTCGATGAGCCGACGGCCGCCCTGACCGAAACCGAAACGGCTGCGCTGTTCCGTGTGATCGTCGATCTGAAGCGGCGCAACGTCGCGGTCATTTACATTTCACACCGGCTCGAGGAGATCTTCAAAATCGCCGATCGCGTCACGGTGCTCAAAGACGGCGTCGGCCAGGGCACGTTCGAAGTGTCCGAAATTACGACCGACAGGCTGATCACGCTGATGGTGGGGCGCGCATTGTCGTTTCACCGCGCAGAGACACAGGACGTGAGTGCCGCTCCCGTGATGCTGGAGGTCAAAGGCCTGAATGATCGCAGCCTCGAGACCGAGGTGAAAACCGTCCTGCGCGATATCAGTTTCAAAGTGCGACAGGGCGAAATCGTCGCGCTGGCCGGCCTCTGCGGCGCGGGTCGCACCGAGCTCGCCTTGTCGATCTTTGGCGCGCGGCCACGCGATTCGGGCGAAATTTTCATCGGTGGACAGCGAGTCGAAATTCATTCGCCCGCGGACGCCATTGCCGCGGGGCTTGCCTATGTTCCCGAAGACCGAAAGGAAGCAGGCCTTTTTCTCGACATGACCATCGCGCAAAACACGGCGGCGGGCAGCCTGAAGGAATTCGGCACGTGGTGGTTTGATGACGCGAAGGGCCATGCGAAAGCCGAGGAATTTCGAAACAGATTGCGCATCGCCAGCTACAGCGCTAAACAGGTCGTTCAAAGCCTCAGTGGTGGAAACCAACAAAAAGTGGTCCTGGCGAGATGGCTTCTCATCCGTCCGAAGGTTTTGATTGTGGATGAGCCGACGCGCGGAATTGACGTTGGCGCGAAGGCGGAAGTGCATAATTTGATCCGTGACCTTGCCCGCGCCGGCACGGCGATCGTCGTGATCTCGTCGGACTTGCCGGAGGTGCTCGCCGTGGCCACTCGCATGCTCGTAATGCGCGAGGGCCGGATCACCGGAGAGTTAAATGGCACGGACGCCACTGAAGAAAAGATCATGCGCCATGCATCAATGAAAGTGGCCGCATAACATGCCCGAAGTTCTCCAGGCCGAATCGCCGGCGCCTGTGCTTTCCGCACGGCGCTCGCCGAAGGGCATGGCATTTTCGCGCGAACTCGGTCTGGCTGCCCTGACGATCTTCATCATCATCCTGTTTTCGGTTTTATATCCTGTCACCTTCAAGTCCTTCGGGAACTTCAACGCCATCCTTCGGAACCTCGCGTTCGAAGGAATACTCGCGATCGGGATGATGTTCATGCTGGTCGGTGGCGTGTTCGACCTTTCGGTCGGGGCGATGGCGTCGATGATTGGCGTGATCACGGGCTGGTTGATGAAAAACGCCGGATGGCCCGTGCCGCTGGCGGTCGCTGCGGGCCTGGCGGTCGCCGCTGCCGGTGGATTTCTAAACGGCTACATCGTCGCGCGGGTGCGCGTGAATGCGCTCATTACTACACTTGGGACAATGGGGGTTTTCCAGGGGATCGCCCTGTTGATCGGCGGGCCGGGAATTACGTTTTTACCGGAATCGTTCACGAAGTTCGGCCAGAGCGAGGTCTTCGGCGTCCAGGCGCCCGTCCTTTTGATGGTCGGCCTTGCGGCGGTGGCGCACTACTGCCTCGCGCACACGCGGTTTTTCCGCCAACTATATTATATCGGCAGCAATCCAAAGGCAGCCCACCTTTCAGGAATCAATGTCGAACGCCTGCAGATACTTTCGTTCACGTTGATGGGGCTCATCGCCGGGCTCGCCGGAATCGTTTACGCCTCGCGCATCGCCACTGCCACGTCGACTGTCGGCGTCGGCGCGGAGCTTCAAGCAATCACGGCGGTGATCCTTGGCGGGGCCAGCCTGAGCGGCGGCAAAGGCACGATTTGGGGCGCGCTGATCGGCGTATTTTTCATGGCACTGATGAAGAACGTGCTCATCATCTCACGCGTCTCGTCGGAGTGGCAGGGCATTATTCTGGGCGCGGTGCTGGTGCTGGCAGTGGCTTTGGACTCGATAATGAACCGCAAGAAGAGTTGAGGAAACCATGAACAACAAATGGAATCGGCGCCGCGTCATCCAGGCCGGCGCCTTGAGCGGGCTGGGGCTCACTGGCGCGCTCACTGGATGCGAACAGAGGCCACAGCAAGGCGCTGCTCAAAGCGGCGGCAGCAGTCAATCCTATGCGGACGAGGAGTACGTCTGGCTGTCTGCAAACTCAAACCTGCCGCTGTTTACTGCCCATGATCATCCCGCACTGCGACTCGTCGGCAACGAACTCGGCGTGAAAGTCCAAATTGCCGGACCGAACAGTATCGACATCCCCAACTTCGTCGCGGCGATTGAGCAAACCGCCGCGCGAAAACCGGCCGGCATGATGGTGGTGGGATGGGACCCTTCCGCGCTTGTGCTGCCGATCAACAATGCCGTCGAGAGCGGCGTTCCGGTCGTGTGTGTCGATGCGGACGTGCCTGCGAGCAAACGATTGGCGTTCATCGGAACGGATTGGTACGACCTCGGCGTGCGCCAGGGTGAAGCGATGGTCAAGGCTCTTGGGCGACGACGCGGCAAGGTCGCGCTTCTCGGGTTGATCGAGCAAGCGATCGATCAGCAGGCGTTTGCAGGCTTTCGCAGTGTCACGGAAAAGGCAGGTCTCACTGCCATGGAACCGCAACAGGACAAGGGCAACCAGGCTGAAGCCGCACGCGTCGCCGCCGCGATTATCCAGGCAAATCCCGATCTCATCGGCATGGCGGGGTTTGATTCTGAAAGTGGACCGGGCATGGGCCAGGCGATCAAGGAGGCCGGAAAAGCCGGGAAAATTGTCGCGACTTGCGTCGATGCCGAAGAGCAGCACCTGCGTTTGGTGAAGGAAGGCGTGTTGACCGCGGCGATTGGCCAAAAGCGCGAGCTCTTTACCTACATGGGCGTCAAGGCGTTGTTTGAATTGCGGCACTCGAAACTTCGGTTCACGTCCGATGACAAGGCGGCGGGCGTGACGCCCATTCCCGTCAACTACAACACGGGCACGTATACGGTCACGCGCAACAACGTGGATTTGTTTTTGAAGAAAGCCTAGGGCATGCGACGTCGCGATGCTCTCAAGGTCGGCGCGATTGTGGCCGCTGCGACCATCGCCGGTTGCGAACGACGCCCGTCTTCTGCCGGAGGTCCGTCGGCCATTCGCGCATCCCGCGATGAAGAGTACGTCTGGATTTCGGCCAATGCGAACCTGCCGCTGTTTACGGCGGCCGACCATCCCGCGCTGGACCAGGCTGGCGAGGAACTTGGCGTGAAAGTCAGCAAGGCCGGCCCGAACAGCATCGATATCCCGAGCCTGGTCGCGGCCATCGAACAAACTGCCGCGCGCCGTCCAACTGGAATGATGGTTGTGGGCTGGGACCCTTCGGCCCTTGTTGCGCCGATCAACGCTGCGGTTGACTCCGGCGTTCCCGTCATCTGCGTCGATGCCGACGTGCCTGCCAGCAAGCGACTCTCGTTCGTGGGCACGAACTGGTACGACATCGGCGTTCAGCAGGCACAGGTGATGTTGAAAGTGTTGGGGGATCGCCGCGGCAAAGTTGCGCTGCTGGGCCTCATCGAGCAAAACATCGACCAGGAGGCGTTCGCGGGTTTTCGCTCTGTGGCGGTTCCCGCAGGGCTGCAAGTGATGAAGCCTCAGCAGGACAAAGGGAACCAGGCCGAAGCGACCCGCGTCGCCGCCGCAATTATCCAGGGCACACCCGATTTGGTGGGCATGGCGGGGTTTGATTCGGAGAGCGGGCCGGGCATCGGGCAAGCCATCAAGGAAGCTGGAAAGGCGGAGCGAATTGTCGGCACGACCGTACAAGCCGAAGGGCAAGTGCTCCGCTTCATCAAGGAGGGAGTCATGGCGGCGGCAGTGATGCAAAAGCGGAAGCTTTTCACCTACCACGGCGTGAAGGCCCTGTTTGATGTCGTGCATTCTCCGCTTCGATTCACGACTGATGATCGTCGGGCTGGAATCGCACCCATTCCGGTTAACTACAGCACGGGCACGTTCGTCATCACGCGCGACAATGTGGGCTTCTTTTTGAAATGAAACCGTTGCGCTTCGCCATTTTCGGCGCCGGCTTCTGGGCGAACTATCAACTGCCCGCCTGGCTCGAATTGCCCGGGGTCGAGTGCGTCGCGATTTACAACCGCACGCTCGGGAAAGCAGAAACGCTTGCCGAGCGGTTTGGGGTCACGGGCGTTTATGATGACGCCGAAAAGCTCATCACCAGTGAGGAACTCGATTTCATCGACATCATCACGGACGTAGAAACCCATGGTCGCTTTGTTCATCTCGCGGCGAAACACAAGCTTCCCGTGATTTGTCAGAAGCCGATGGCCGGATCACTGCGCGAAGCCGAAGCCATGGTATCTGCCTGCCGGCGCGCTCGCGTGCCGTTTTTTGTTCACGAAAACTGGCGCTGGCAAACGCCGATTCGACAGCTTAGGAAGATTCTGAAAAGCGGCGCGATTGGTCGGCCTTTCCGTGCTCGCATTGACATGGTGTCCGGTTTCCCGGTTTTCAAGAACCAGCCGTTCCTCCGCGAGCTCAAAGAGTTTATTATCGCAGATCTTGGCAGTCACACCCTCGACACCGCGCGATTTTTATTCGGCGAAGCGACTGAGCTTTATTGCCATACGGCACGTGTTCACAACGACATCAAAGGAGAAGACGTTGCCACAATCATGATGAAAATGGTCAACGGTGCCACTGTTACCTGCAACATGGCGTATGCGGAGAATTTTCTGGAGCGCGACCGTTTTCCAGAGACGTACTTCTTTGTCGAGGGAGATAAAGGATCGGTCGAGGTCGGTCCCGATTATTGGATTCGCACAACAACCAAAGCCGGCACCCACGCCCAACGCTGCCCGCCACCGCGCTATGCCTGGGCGGACCCTGCTTATGATGTCGTCCATGCCAGCATTGTCCCGTGCAATGCCGACATTTTGGGGGCGCTGCGAGCCAAACGGCCCGCCGAAACGACCGGCGAAGACAACCTCAACACGGTTCGATTGGTCTTCGCGGCGTATGACTCGGCCGCCTCTGGCCGGGCGGTGCGTTTCTGACGTCGCCTTTTTCCGTAACGGGCCATAAGCAAAACTGGTCGTCCAGCAAACCCTTTGCTACATTGCCGCGCTACATGAAAGGGCTGGTTGAATGAGGGAACGGTTTCAGGGCCTCGGGCAATTCGTCCTGTGGGCAAAAGAGGTCATAGTCTCGCTGTTCACGCTGCGCGTGAGCGGTCGCGATCTTGTGTACCAGCTCTACTTCATCGGCGTTAAATCGCAGTCGGTCGTGTTCATCACGGGCGCTTTCACGGGCATGGTGATGGCGGCGCAAACTTACTTTCAATTCCATCGTGTCCGCCTTGATCACGCGACGCTCGCGGTTGTCAGCGTGTCCATGTGCTCGGAGCTTGGTCCAGTGCTCGCGGGGTTGATGGTGTCGGGGCGCGTCGGCGCCGCGCTGGCCGCTGAACTTGGCACCATGCGCGTTACTGAACAGATCGACGCGTTGCGCACACTGGCCGCGCATCCGATCGACTATCTCGTCGTCCCGCGATTTCTCGCGACGCTCATTGCCATGCCGCTGCTCACGTCGGCGTCGATCGCCATTGGCATCGGGGCGGGCTACGGCATCTGCAAGGTCTTCATGGGACCATTTGCAACCTATGCGTATGACAATATGGTGTATTACACGGGACTGGAGGACTTGCTAACCGGGGTCATTAAGGCGTTCATTTACGGCGGCATTATCGGCATGATCAGTTGTTACAAAGGGATGACCTGCCGCGAAGGCGCAGAGGGCGTCGGCCGGGCGACCACCGAAGCCGTCGTTTTCTCGTCGATTACTATTCTCATCACGAATTTTTTCCTGACGCTCATTCTTAACAACCTGATCCAACCTGCATGATCGAGGTGCGCGACTTGCATAAGAGCTTTGGCGCACTGAAGGTCCTTCAGGGGGCGAGCCTGAGCATCGCAAAAGGGGAGTCCGTGGTCATTATCGGTCGTAGCGGAGGCGGAAAGAGCATTTTGCTTAAACTCCTCATCGGCTTGATCAAGGGCGACAAGGGCGAGGTGCTCATCGAAAGCGAGAATATTAGCCGGATGAACGAACGCCAGCTTCTGCGCGTGCGGCGCAAATTCGGTATGCTGTTCCAAAGCGCGGCGCTATTCGACTCCATGACCGTTGCCGAGAATGTCGGTTTCGTTTTGATGCGGGAGAAGCGCTCGAGTGAAAACGATATTCGGCAGCGCGTCGCCGAAGCGTTGGAGATGGTTGAGTTGCCTGGCATCGAGGACAAAAAGCCGTCGGAGCTTTCGGGCGGCATGCGAAAACGGGTTGGTCTTGCGCGCGCGATCGTTTATCGCCCTGAGATCGTGCTGTATGACGAGCCCACGACCGGCCTTGATCCTGTTGTTTCCGACAGCATCGATCAGCTGATCGTCAGTATCCGCGAGCGCCTTCACGTCACCACGGTCGCCGTGACGCACGACATGCGCAGCGCGCGGCGCATCGGCCAGCGCATTATGATGCTGCACGAGGGCAGGATTTATTTTCAAGGCACTCCGGACGAGGTGTTCAGCTCCGAAGATCCGGTCGTGAGCCGGTTCGTGACCGGGGTGGCCGATCCCAAGGACCATTCATTTTGATATGAGCGAAAAACGCCATACTTTGAAAGTTGGATTGTTTGTGACAGCGGGCCTCATTGTCGGCGTCGTGCTGCTCCTCATGTTCAGCAAGGGATCCACGCTTTTTACGCCGACGTACGACCTGCACCTTAAGGCGCAGACAGTCGCTGGCCTTCGCAAGGGTGGGGCCGTGCTGCTTTCCGGCATCGTCATCGGAAATGTCGTCGGGGCTGAGGTTGCGCCCGGAGGTCGTGGCGTTCACATCCGCGTTCGGATCAAGGATAAATACAAAATTCACTCCGACGCGCGGTTTGTGATCGAGCAGATCGGTTTTTTGGGCGACCAATATGTGTCGATTTATCCACAGGAGAATAAAGGCGAGATTCTCGCCCCCGGCTCGATCGTCCCGCTCGAAGAGCCGCTCAATTTCCAGGAAATCGGCCGTGGCGCGCGCGACCTCATCGCGCAGTTCAACGAGACGGCAAAGACTCTGAATGAATCCATGGAGCGTGTCAGCCAGACGTTGCTAAGTGAGCAAACATTGACGAACGCAAGCGCCACCCTGGCGAACTTCCGCGTCGTCTCTGAAAAGGCGATCGTTACGATGGATACGATCAACGGGATCGTCCTCAGTAACTCGGCGCCCATTGGGATAGCTGTCAGTAACCTGGTCCAATTCTCACAAGACCTCGACAAACTCGCGGGGGAGCTTGGGGAGATGATCCTCACCAACCGGCACGAGCTTAATCTGGCTGTAAAAAGCCTTCAGGAAACCAGCAAGGTGATCGAGAGGGTCGCCCGGGACGTGGAAGCTGGCAAGGGCCTTGCTGGCACCCTTGTGAAAGATGCGGGATTGCAGAGCAATCTCACGAATATGGTGGCGAACCTGGCGACGCTGAGCAGCAATCTCAACCGATATGGCCTGTTATATAAGCCAAAAAAGCCCAAGCCGCCGGAAGACACTCCCAGGGTCTACCCGGGCCGCAATCCCGTAGCGCCATGAAGTCACTCTGGGTCATCCGCATTTTCTTCCTGTTGCTGACCACATTTGCCGGGTATGCGGTCAGCCAGCATAGGCCCGAACTCATCCATGGTGCCATTTACGGGGTGATGATCGGCTTTGGCCTGGGTTGGCTCATGATCGCCATCGACATCATGCTCAAGGGCTTTTCGCTCCGCGCCTTTTCGTCGGCGACCTTTGGGCTTCTTCTCGGAACCGTCGTCGCCTCCCTGGTTGATCGGACCGACCTGTTCGTCTATGGCGCCGATGAGAAGACGCGCTGGATTGTGCGCCTCGGGCTGTTTCTCAGCTTCGGTTACATCGGCATGGTGCTGGCCATGCGCAGCAACAAAGAAGATTTCTCCCTGATTATTCCTTACGTTCGTTTCAAATCGCAGAGCAAGCCGGAGAACCTCCTCGTTCTCGATACCAGCGCAATCATTGATGGACGCATTGCTGATCTCATTGAATCGGGTTTCATCGAAGGAACGATCGTCGTGCCTCGTTTCGTGTTGAAGGAACTTCAATTCATCGCCGATTCCTCGGACACCATCCGTCGGGCGCGTGGACGCCGTGGGCTCGAGATGCTCAACCGCATCCAAAAAAATCCGCGCAACGAAGTGCGCATCCACGAAATGGATATTCCGGACGAGAAGGAAGTGGACGCGAAACTTGTACGGCTGACGCGCACGCTCGATGGCAAGCTCTTCACAAACGATTACAACCTGGGCAAGATTGCCGAGCTCCAATCGGTGGCGTATGTTAACTTGAACGAGTTGGCTTCTGCGTTGAAGCCGTGCATTTTGCCGGGCGAATTACTGAACCTCCGCATCGTTCGCGAGGGCAAGGAAAAGGATCAGGGCGTCGGCTACACGCACGATGGCACGATGGTAGTCGTCCACCACGCGCAAAACCTCATTGGCCAGCAGGTCCAGGCGCAAGTCTCGACGCTGCTGCAAACGGGCGCAGGAGTGATCATCTTCGCAGAGTTGAAACAACAAGCGGCTGCTGCTTAGTTGTATTCATGAAACTGGTCACGGTTTACCGTGCGTTCAACCCCGTGGACGCACAACTCATTCGATCGCTTCTCGAAGCTGCCGGAATCCCCGCGATAGTTGCGGATGAAACCGCCGCTCTCAGCACAGAAGGATACTCAATGACGACGGGCGGGATTCGCGTGCAGGTGGCCGAGGAGCACGCCGAAGACGCTCGTTATCTTATCACCAACAGAGCCGACACCCCAGAGGGTTAAGGAAATGGCCGCTCGTCCTTCGAAAGCTCTCGATCAGTTGGCGGGCTCGCTCCTGCGGGGCGAACTTCGTCGCGACCCGGAATTTTGCGCGAAATACGGCGGCGACAAGTGGTTCGCGGCGCGCGTCCCCGACGCCGTTGCCCTGCCCGCCAGCACTGCTTCAGTGTCCAAGATTCTTCAATTCGCTTTTCGGCATCGAATTGCTGTCACCCCTCGCGGCGCCGGCTTCGGTTACGTCGGAGGCTGCGTCCCGGTGCGCGGCGGCATCGCCCTCTCGCTGGAGCGCATGAACCGCATCAAGGAAATCAACGCGGAGGACTTCGTTGCGGTGGTGCAGCCGGGAGTCATCACTCAAAAACTTCAGGACGCCGTCGAAGAACGCCGGTTGTTCTATCCTCCGGACCCCGCCAGCCGTGCGGATTGTACTTTGGGGGGCAACATCGCTACGAACGCAGGTGGGCCCCGCTGCCTGAAGTACGGAGTGACGCGCGATTACGTTCTCGGCGTCGAAGTCGCGCTCGCGGATGGGACTGTCGCGCGCCTGGGCAGTCGCACACACAAAAACAAAACCGGTTTTGATCTTGGGCGGTTGTTCGTCGGTTCTGAAGGCATGCTGGGGGTTGTTACGGAGGCAACGTTGAAGCTTCTTCCGTTGCCTCCATTTCGGGCGGCGCTCTCGGTCGGGTTCATGAGCATGAAGCACGCAGCCCAGGCGATTCGAGAGATCTTTCGCGCTGGTTTTTTGCCGTGCGCCCTGGAGGTCGCTGATGCGTTCACCCTCGCGGCGGCCCGCAAACGCACTGGCAGCAAGCGCCTCGATGGCTGCAATGCGCACCTGATCGTCGAACTCGATGGGCAGGAGGCTTCGGTGCGCCGCGAACTGAAAGTGCTCGGCGGGGTCGCGGGCAAACTACAGCCGGTATTTGTGGAGAGCGCATGGGGCGCGGCTGCGTGCGAAAAAATCTGGCAACTGCGCCGTGAGTTCTCCTACGCATTGCGCGATACGGGACTCACCAAACTAAACGAAGACATCGTGGTTCCGCGCGGAAAGCTTGAAGCGCTTTTTGCCTTTGCGGCCCGCCTTCAGCGCAAGCACGGCCTTCCGATCGCGTGTTTCGGTCACGCAGGCGATGGGAACATTCACGTCAACGTGATGGTCGACCTCGAAAAGTCGGGCGGGAAAAAGCGCGCCGATGCGGCCCTCGACGACCTCTTCCGGCAGGTGCTCGCCTGGGACGGTGTGATTACCGGCGAGCACGGAATCGGGCTCGCCAAGAAAAGGTGGTGGCCGCTGGTTGCGGATGACTCAGTCCGCGCGCTCCATCGCACCGTGAAACGGGCGCTCGATGCTCGGGGTATCCTGAACCCCGGGAAATTTATTTAACGGCGGTAGTCGCGCCGATTATCACGTCCTCCGCCACGATAGCCACCACCCCCGCCGCGGCTGCCGCCGTGGGATGGGCGCTCCTCACGGGGACGGGCTTCATTCACGGTCAGCGCGCGACCCTGAAAGTCCTTTTGGTGGAGTTCCGCGACCGCCTTTTGGGCTTCATCGGCCGAGGACATTTCCACGAAGCCGAAGCCGCGTGATTTTCCGGTGAACTTGTCCTGGATAATGTTGACGGAGACGACAGTGCCGGCGCCGCTGAAATGATCCTGCAGGTCATTTTCGGTGGCGTCGTGGTTGATGTTACCAACGAACAGTCTGGTTGCCATAGGTTGTGCTTCTATTGCCGTGACGCTGCGCGAGCAGGGGTCGTGGGATCAATCAAGGTGTCGGGAACGACACAGAATGCGGCCAGACAACATACTTCGCTTTGCGCTTAGGGCTTTCGGGTTTCGCGACTGATCATCCGCATCGCGCGAAAAATGACAAGCGAATTTGTGGCGCAATGAACGAGTTGGTATTGCCGGACCCCGAGCGATGTTGCCAAATTACTGCGAAGAGGAAGGCTTTGGCTCGACGGACGGCGCTGGAATCCCAAGTTTGGTGCGCAATCGCATCTGGATTTCCGGACTTGCACCGCCCGGGCGTAACATATCGTCGAGCACGGTCTTCTTCATTTCATCGAAGGGAGGAAGTGCCAGCACATTGCGCCTGGTGGCCATTTCCCGCATATAGTAGTTCCAAAGATAACGTGCCTGGTTCTCCGTGCCGATGGCCCGTTCTTCTTCCTCCCTGTCTTCGTCGGCGAATGCGATGTGAAGCCAGTAGGAGCGCAACAGGCCCTCAAGCTGCGCTTTGATTCGATCGTGGCTCATCTCAAAGAAATTCCCCATGATTAACTGCAACGAGAACTCCTCGAGTGACACACCGG
>Ga0105340_1001080_pt1 | contig 12524 bp, 11 predicted proteins | sample EasRivMeERMLT700_FD_89676 | JGI IMG/M metagenome (GOLD analysis project Ga0105340, IMG submission 89676) | Soil microbial communities from meander-bound floodplain in the East River, Colorado, USA - East River MetaG ERMLT700 | ecosystem: Environmental > Terrestrial > Soil > Floodplain | place... | reverse complement strand
GACGAGCAGTTAGTGTGTGAAGACGCCGGAGGCACCTTCGTTGAACAGCAGGAGGTCTGGTCCTGGATCATCCTTTGAATACAAAGAGAAACGGCCGTCGAGGAGTGAACCGGCAATGCGTTGGTGCACCAGGGCTCCATTCACGTGGTATCGGACAGTGTTCGCGGCAAGATCGGCGGTGAACGCGATTCGATACCAAACGTTGGAAGCGAGGCTCGCAGAAGAATATCCCAGTTCAGCAATGCCGAGATGGCCTGTATTGTCGATGTACCAATCCGCGTCATTGTCGTTGTCGGGATTGGTGTTGAACAACGCCGCCCAGCCGATGGTTCCGGGCACCAGAACGTCGGCGATGAACGTAAAGCGATTGATGTACGCGCCGCCACCATTGGCGCCACTGTCGTTGAAACTCAGCAGGTAACCGTTCGCATCGTTCGTGAAACCAGGAACACGAATGTATGTCGCGGGACGCCCCCCGATGTGCGGCACGGTCGCACCGTCGGTCGTGCCAAAGACGGTCATATTGGCCGTGGCGTTGTCAGCGTATTCCATTGTGCCACCCCCAAGCGCAGCGGACAGATCGGCGCGATCGAACGTCCACTCGTAAACGGCGTTTGTCGGCAGCGACGCCGTGCTGGTGGTGAAGCTCCATACCGCGCCGGTGAGGACGCCTGATGGCGTCACTTCGTCGACGCGCCAGTAATACGTGGTTCCGGCGAGGAGGTTTGTCAGGGGGACGAGGTCATAATCCTGTTGCCGCAAAAACGCCGGCGTCGACTCGGAGCCGAAATAAATGCGATGCGCGGTTGCGTTGGAACCGACGACCCACGTCAGCGTTGGGTTAAGCGTGACATTGGTGGCGCCGCTGAACGGTGTCCCGCCAGCAGCATTTGCAATTTGCGGCGGCTGCAATTGGTTCATAATGTGCGGGAAGTCCGTCTCCATGAAGTCGACACCGGCCGCGGCGTTGCGCACCATAGTGTCGGGATCGAGGATGGTGTAAATCGAAACCACGAAGCCTTGCTGCTTCGCGGCGAGGGTGAAGGCACTGCTGACAGTGCCGTAATACACGCTTTGATCGAACGCGTACACGCCGATGTTCCGCATGGCGTTGAAGAAGTTGGGATCGCTGCTCCAACTGCCCGGCGCTTCCCAAATGATCTTCGCGTTTGGCAATCGCGCACGGATCGAAGCCGCGTCGGAAGCGTTGTTGTAAACCCAAAACCAACAGTCGTCCGGATTGAAGCCCGTCGCGTCGAGATCGTTCATGATGGCGTCGATCTGTCCTGGCACTTTCAAATCGAAATAGAGGATCATCCTGCCTTTGGCTTCGAGCATGACCTCCGCGACGGTTGGGATTCGTTCGCCCGCAAATTCGGGACTGAACCAGGAGCCGGCATCGTATTGCTTGAGTTGCGCGACGGTGAGTGACGCGACCGCGCCCGTGCCGTCGGTGGTGCGGTCGATGGTGGAGTCGTGGACCAAAACGCAGACACCCTCGGCCGAGAGCCGCGTGTCGATCTCGATGACCGGGACGTTGTTGCTCAAGGCGTAACGGACCGACGCCATGGTGTTGTCGGGCGCGCAGCAAAAAAATCCGCCGCGATGGCCAATGACGCCGACCTTGCGCAACATCCGCTGTGGCACCGGGGTTGCCGGCGCGCCGGGGACGTTCGCGCCGGCCGCGTGCGAGCCGCCGAGCGCTTCGATTTCGTCCATCCTCATCGCCCGATCAACGAAATAAAAACTGCTGAGATAACCACCGGCGGTCTCGTTGTTGTTGTCCGTGAGAAGGAGAAGAGCGCGATCAAGGGACCAGCGCAGGTCAAGACCCGATCCAGTCGAGCCGATGCCGCCGGCGAATTGGCCATCGATGAACCGCTGGCATTTGCCTTCCCCGGGCGCGGACTGCATCACGATCGCAATACGGTGCCATGTGTTGGAACGAATGGAGCCGTTGTACACGTTAATAATTCCAAAGCCCCCGCCGGGTGTATTTTGAACGTAGAATTCAGCGTCATTCGCGTTGTTGGTGTCGGTCTGGTAAAGCGCTCGCCAGCGTCCGTCGCTTGCGGCAGGGAAAAGCACATCGAAAATCAGCGTGTAGTTTGAAATTCGATTGGCAGTCTCGCCGTAAGGGCCGTTGGCGGGTGAGTTATGCGTGACGCGAAAACCCTGACGCGACGTGCAGGCGGGAAACCGCATCACGTCAGCGTCGCCACCGGGCATCTCAGCCAGGCCGAAGGCACTGGCTTTGCCGAAGGCCGTCCCTGAGGAGCCCCATCCGGTGCCGTCGGGATCATGATACGTCAATGTGCCAGGTCCAAAAGCCGCCGACAGTCGATTGGAGGGATCCGAGAAATTCCAGAGCGTTGCGGCGCCGAAGCAGGACGTTGCTATCGCCAACATTATAAAAATTGGCGGAAGAAAACGCTGCGTCGATCGTATTAATATCATGTGAGCGTTTTAATGTTGAGTTACGTGGTTGCGACCAGCAAGCAACAACTCGATGACAAATATATAGCCACCGTGGCAAAAACTTTGTTCTGCAAAATTTTCGAACTGAAAGCGCAACTAGAGCGTCTGTTCTGGTGTAGTAAGGAGTAATGGATGTGACTGGGTGGTGAGCGGGTAAAAGGCAGATTGCGGCGAATGGAGTTGCCTTGGTGCAGTCTGGAAGGGACGAGAGGGAATGGCGAATTTCCTGAGAAGTGCAACGCCTCTCGTTCTCATGGCGAGAGCCACTGCGCCTGCCTTAATCCCCTGTAGCGATGGCCTCGTGCCATCGCCCCGCCGTCGTGTTGGAATGACGAGGCGGCCCGCCGCAAGGCGGGCCGCCGCTTTTTTTGCGTCAGAGAGATTGAAGCCGATAGAACAACTGCGGGCTGTTGGGACTGATTGCGGTCGTGAAACTGAATGCCCCACTGATAGCGTCAAAGGTGTTCGTTGCCATTCGAATCCAGTTGACCGTGGGCAACGACATGTTGGTTGACGTGAGGACGCGATAAGCGCCACCGGGATGACCGGTGCCGCTGAGCACGAGGTTTGTGCCGGAAAGGATTTGACTCGTAAACATCCACACTGGCGCCGGAACAGAGTTGGTCGAGAAAGTGACCGTTCCAAATTTGTCGGGTTGATGAAACGAAGGAGCGGTTCCGGGCACGGGCGACCATGCGTGATAAGTGTCGGTGCCCGCGGCGCCCGGACCGCCCTGGGTGGCCGGTGTGTTCCAGTTGATACGGTTGAGGTTCAGGCGCAATTGCGTGCCGTTCGTGGGATGTCCGCCGGGAACGCCTTGATAGATATCCGCAAAAGGCAGCCGTATTTCGCCGATGAATCCGGTATCCTGGTCAGAAGAATTGTTTAGCGTGCCATTGACGCGTGCGGCCAACTGAAGGCCGGTGATGGTATAACTGCCGCCAGGGCCGCGGAACACGTTGGTGAACGAACCATCCCAAATGGTTCCCGTGGGACTGCCTTCCACCTCCACGTAACCGGCAGTGCCGGGCACGGTCACGAAGACCTCGAAGTTGTCCTGTTCCCAAAGCCTGGCGTCTCGAGCGGTGTAGGTCGAGTAAACGTCCCGGTCCGTGGCAACGAAAGCAATGTAAAGGTAAACGTCGTCCCAGATCATCTTCGCTGTGGTTTGAAGATCTGCCGGGGCAGAGGTGCCGTCCCAATATGTGAGCGCGGAGGTGTCCGTAGCGCCGTGCCAGGAAGCCTCGTTCAGGTTCCCGTCAACGGCGATCGTGTCGATGCGGCGCTGGGCGGTGTACGAGGCGCCGCTCTGCGCTAAACCGGTGCCGTTCAGGCAAGTGAGGACAACCAGCGGCCAAATGAGATGAAGGATCCGCATATGCTAAACCGACGAACCGCCTGGTACGACGGATCGGCTAAACTATTTTCCGAGCGCCAGGCGATCAGCGAGGCGATCAGGCAGACCCACGGCACGGATTTTCGCCTGGGCCTTGGCGATGTCATAATCCAACCGGCGCAACTCGATGGAGCCCTCGTCCATGTCATAAATGACGTACGCGGCCTGCGGATTGCCGTCGCGCGGCTGACCGACGCTGCCGACATTGACGAAATATTTGCGGCCCGGCTCGACCTTGAATTTCGAGTAGGTGCCGCCGCGCACGACGCTATCGCGGATGAACGCGACCGGGACGTGGGTGTGGCCAAAAAAACAAACGCTGGTGTTTTGGTAAGTGAAACTGGCTGCGGCGGCCAGTTTGTCGAAGACGTAGCCCCAGCGTTGGGGACCGTCGAGGGTGGCGTGGACCATGGAGAAGCTTGCCACAAGGCGCATATACTTGAGGTCGCGCAGCCATTGCTTGTCCGGTTCGCTCAATTGCTTGCGCGTCCAGCTGACCGCTTCGGCAGCGTGCGGGTTGAAACCTTCCAGGGTGTCTTCGGTGGAGCAGTACTCGTCGTGGTTGCCCTTCACGCAGGGCATGCCCATGTTGCGGACGATGTCGAGGCACTCCTTGGGATTTGCGTTGTAGCCCACGACGTCTCCAACGCAGCAGTAATGGGTGCACTTTTGGTCCCGTGTGTCCTGTAGAACAACTTCAAAGGCCTCCAAATTGGCATGTATATCGGCAATGACCGCGTACTTCATCGTCCCTCAAATAATCTACCTGATAATCTCAAACCCGCGAAATTCGTTTTTAGCTTCGCTCCAGGTCTTTTCCTCGCCGCGAATAAACGCGCCGATGTCGGAATCCTGAATCCCCTTCAGGAATTCCTCCAATTCGTGTCGCTCGCCCTCGGCGACCATTTCGACACGCCCATCGTCTAAGTTACGCACAGTTCCGGTAACATCAAACCCGTGGGCGACCATTTTCACGGTGAACCTGAACCCCACACCCTGCACACGCCCCGAGTAGAAGACATGAACCCGTTCCCGCTTCATTAACACCGCCTCCACCGTCAATGGTTCCGCGCTGGAGCGCCCCTGATGAAGCCAAACCACGGGCCCATGTGCAATGATTTAATTGACCTTTTCGGGCCATTCGCGGGCACATTGAAATTGCCCGTCGGCGGCACCCAGCAATAGCCCGCCATTCGCGCCGTAATCGCGCACGTTTTAACGCGCGATCTCGTGACCAGCCCCGGGAATCAAGCCTTGCACTGTCCGCTCATTAACACCTCGTTGAGGTGCAGACGCCTCCACTCCAACGCTTTCAACCGTCCTCGGCCTGATGCCAACCCTCGTAGCAGCCGACCTGCGGAGACGAAGTCTCTCGGGCGCAGCAAGAGTTCCGAAACCGAGGCTCTGACCAAAAAGTTTTAGCCCGAATCGCACGAACAACAAACCGCGTGGGCCGCATCCGGCACCGCGTCGGAGTTCCGCATTTATGCGGCATTGAGCCTCAAACTCCTCAGCCTGAAAGGCTGCAACAAACCTAAGCCGAGGGCAACGCCCTCGGACCAACACCCCACGTTCCCCTCGCCCTGAAGGGGCGAACCAGTTTTCTGCCAATCCCGCCGTCGGCGTCAACCGGTTGTTGTTCGCATTCGCGAAGCGTCGTGGAGTGCGGTAGTCCTCTACCGCTTTCAAATCTCGCTGACTTATCGCCGAAATCCGCACCGCGTCCGAGTTCCGCGTTTACGCGGCGCCCCTCCTGTAGCCCCCGACGTGAGAAGGGGGCATTTCTCATGGTGGACTCACGACAACCCAAACCCGTGCTCCGCGTGAGCGGTTCATCACTTAAAGACGCAAAGAGGGAGGGGTTAGGGATCGAGTGGGTCGCGCGGACCACTTGGAGTGGAGGGGAAATCGCCACGGAGTTGGCGGCGGATCACACCCAGGAAGGAGTTGATCAGCTCAGCAGGGCATTCCTGCTCCGTCGATCGTAGGGCTGAGGACGGCGAATCACGGTTTGTTGATGACAGGGCCAATTGGCCGCTTCTAATTGCGTCAACGGCAAGATCAAGCGCCGAACACAAAACGAGACCGGAGTTCCCCAATGCAACAAGGCCGGTCTCTGGATCAACCAGTCGCGGAAAAATGACCCTGTCTTCCGAGAGTCTGTATCCGGATACGACTCCTGCGATCCGAAAGAGTTTATGATCCGAATCCCAGAACACGGCGGGACCACCCGAAAATCCCGGATTATTCATCCCATCAATCCAAAACTTGCCGGGTTGCATGCCAGAACAAATGCCTGACTTAACAAACGGTAGTGGGATTGGAACGTTGGGCATATTATCCATGAACATCCCGAAGGGAAATCCAACGAAGTACATCTCCTGACTGAGGGCAAGGCCAGGCACGCCAAGCCGTCCAACGGGAAATGTGACTGTAAGCTGAAATGGTGGAACCAGAACGAGTATATCGATGTCGGGTGCGCATGGGATCACGTTGAAGTGCATCAGCTTCCACTGCTGCTCATGGAAAACACTGATTAAAGCTCCGTCAAAAGGCTTCGGGACGACATGCGCAGCGGTAATCAAGTATTGGCGGTCATCGACTTCGATCGTGAACGCGGTCGCGCGGTTTGTATTGACCTGAATGTTGGTGCTTACCGTTCCAGCAAGATTAGTGAGCGTGAGTCTATTTGTGTAGACGTGCTGAATGTGCAGCACTCGGTTATAGATGTTAACAGTAAGCTTCTGTTCTGCGGCAGCGTTGAAACCGAGCGAGAGAGCGAAAAGACAGAACAACTTGTCCATGCAGGTTAGACGGTAGCTACGCAAATATACTCTCGCAATCATCGCTGTTCCGGTAGTCGAGGCTCAATTGGAACACGTCCCCTTCGGAGTGGACGACGAAGGGTTCACCGCTATCTGATTACATCACTAGTACGGCGGTTGAGATGCCGCTCCGCTGGGGCTTGGTTCTGGCGGCACGTGTGGTTTCTACAAACATGGCGCTCCTACGAGCTGAACACAAATCGTCTTATTTACCGGGCTCATCTATCGCGATCGCGAGACACTGAACCGTAAACTCGAAATTGTTTCCCGCTTTATCCGTCGCGACCATGTCCACGTTCACCACAGGATAAATCGTATATTGTGGCACGCCCTTGACGCCGACATACCATGGCCTAACGCCCGTTACCTTGAACGCTTTCGCGGGGGGTGGCGCCAGAAGCACCGGAGGGATTACCGCTCGTCCAGCCTTCAGACGATCCAAAATCTGTTCCTTGCCTATGGTCCGGTAGCGTTCAGCGGGTTCAAGTTTTCTCCAACTCAATTCCAGATCCGCTACACGGGCGTCATTTCCAAACTTGATCGAGAAAAAGCTACGGGAAAGATTGATGCCCTCGATCTGACGAAACATTGTGATCCACCGTGCACTCACAAGTTTGCTGAGCTGTTCCCCTCCTGGCTTGGTGAAACTCGTTACGGTCGTCTCACTACGTGGCCCAGGCTTCCGATCCAGTTCATTCACATCACCTCCAAGTCGTTCGAACCAGGATAAAGCAAGTTTTTCAACCTCCTCGAAGCTCGGGACGCCGCGAATGGGGTGTCCGTCAGCCTTGTTGTCGAAATAGCGAATCCATCCTTGCGCGGGCATGATTCGCAGACACCGCGTCATGTTCTCCCGGTTGTCTTCGAAGTAGAGCAAGCCTTTATCTGAGGTGCGTATTCGTTGCGTTGGCCTGAAGCTACCAAGGGCCATTGCATTCGAGATGACCGCGCCTGAAAAACTCTGCGGAACGACTTTATACACTGTCATTTGCTCCGGCAGTGAACTGGTCGCCTGCCATTCGATGGGCCCATCCGGTTGGAACAATTCACCTTCCAAAGATACTGCGCGGGCGGAATATACCGTTGCGACAATGATCAGGTTTGCAATTGCCTTCATGGCCTGAAAACAGGGGTATCAATAATCTCGAACGCAGTATCCGGATCGGGCTCGTTGTACTGATAGAGTCTGTCCTCCATGCAAGACCGAAGTCCCATTACGCGCACTGTTACGGGGTTCGTCATGCCTCGCGCGCCGAGCAGCTGGGCTTCCCGGTACGCACTCTGACAACCATTGATCCATGATTCCTGAATAGTCGCCCGAAATACCAAATTGCTCGCATACGCGATCCCCAGCGTCGGAAATGCATACGTATAGGTGCTCGCGCCCAACAGCAAGTGAAGGTTGTCATTTCTTGGCAGCCGAGAGGCATTCGCCATACTCGTAATATTCTCCGGCCGAAGCATATTGCATGACAGAATCGTCATCCATTTCAAACCATTCGCCCCAGGACTGCCAAAATTCATGTCCGAAAGTCGCACATATGATGATTGATTAAGCTTCGGATCGAAAAGCGCCAAATAAGTGTACTTAACGCTATCGGCTTCACTCGTTGTTCCAAAGCAGCCGTGCGTCACCAGTAGTCCAAGATTACAGGAATTGAAAAGGTTGCTTCCACCCAGAGACGATTTCTGGATATCGAGTGGTCCCCATTCACTATCCCCTTTGACAAACTTTTGCTTCCAGCCACCGAGCTTCATGCCTTGGGCAAACCCATCCGCTATGGGTTTGCTGCCCTTCAAGGTGCCCCAATTGAGAAATCCTGACGTTGCAGGCCTTCCATCGATGGCCACAAATCGCGGCAGGGGAGCCGGCCAGCCTGTCCGCGGCGCCTGCGCAAGAAATCCATTCGGACATGTTTGGTAACAGACCCCAAACGTCCCCGTCTTATTTTTGACGCCCACTTTCGGTTTCCGTTTCGGTGCGCGATTCGATTGGTTGGCGGCTGTCGCGGCTGTGGACACGTTCCCGGAACTGCTAACCGTCGAGAAGCCCTCCGGGTTTTGTGCGAATGCTTCCTGAACACCCAATGGAATCTGCACTTCGATTGGAGGAACCGGTCCGAAAATGTCCTCCCACGAGTACCAAACGTCATGCACTTTGATCGAAGGCATCGGTGGCGGTGGTAAAGAGTACGACGTCTGTCCTGCTTTGAGAGCTTGCTCTCGTAGACCTACAGTCGGCGAAGGTGGCGGATCGATGCCACCTGTTCCACCTCCGCCCCCACCCAGTGGCAGGCCATTGGTTTGGGCGTTCAACAGGTAGCTGTACAATCCATCCGGGAGGACAGCTCCATTTGTCCCTGTGCCATCCCAGTCAAACCGCATCGAGCCGCCGGATCCTGTTGCGTAGCGAACGGTGTTGGTGTTCACGTCCTGAATCTCGAGGGTCCAATTCACATTTGCCGCAAAGGTCGCGGTCACTCTCTGCGTCTGGCCCTCTGATGGCTCGAAAAACGGTTCAGAGAAATCGAGTTTCGAAATCAGGTTACTAAAGGCGACGTTGACGTATGACGAAACCGCTCTCCCGTAAGTCACAGTGTGGTCAAGCGGGTTTCCCTCGATTGCGGACACAGACTTAGCCACTGCAAAGATCATGTGCGGCCCGTTGGACCATTCACACGTGTTAATCAGAAAGTTGGTCCCGTCGTCACTGTGCCACTGTTCCTCACCGTCAACATAAAGACGCACTTCGCTTAGCAGTTCACTGCTGCTGGCGGAAACTGAAATAGTTGCAAGTCCTGTCAGCACAGCTCCATTTCCCGGAGAGGTAATCGCAACCGTCGGATTTACAGGAGAGGTACTTGTGCCTGTTTGCACCACACGGTAAAAGCGTTTGGGAGCGTCTTGCGGTCTCTTGATCGACGGCTCTTTGGTATAATCTCCGTTGTCTGTCCACAGCGTGTTTGTGCCATGCGAAGGATAATCTTCGAAAAGAGTCTCGAACGTCGTCGCGCCATCGGCCAACTCGGATGCATATTCGATTCGGTAAACGGCCTTGGGCTCGCTTGCCCACCGAATCATGATTCCGCCACCGTCCAAGGCCTTTGTGTCCAAGATCTCCGGCGTTGCCGCCTGAATGACTCCGCCTGTGGCTACTGTTATCACAAAAAAAACAATCTCTTCATTATAGTTCTCCTCTGATTCTGTGTTGGTTGCGTTGCCTCCGTTCCAAATACGTGACGAGCGCTGGTGCGATCGCTCGATTGTGATCTCAGTATCGCAAGGTGAGTTCAACTATGCAATAAAAATATCACAGTCTATAGACGGTGGAAACATTTGCGGATTGTTGCTTGCGTCTCGCGAATGCCATCCACACTGAAACATCGAAAAGTTGTGGGTCTGACCATACGCCGGTATCGAACCAGAGCGGGGCTCAGCATCGAAAAACTGGCTGAACGCGCGGATCTACATCATAATTACGTGGGTGAAATCGAGCGCGGCGAGAAAGCCGCGAGTGTCGACACGCTGGTGAAGATAGCAAAAGGGCTGCGGATCAGGCCGTATCGACTACTACTAAAGTGCTAGTCGCGAGCCTCCTGTGAAATCCGCAGAAATGTACAAAACCAGTACATTGAAGGGGCGAGCTCCGCGCCCAATCCGCATTCGTAAATCGAAAATTGAAGGTTCTCCCCCGGCCCTGTATTGATTGGGCGTGAGTCAAAATGGTTATCGCCTCGGCATCCTTGGTTCGGGCAAAGGCTCGAACATGGCTGCGATTGCCGAGGCTTGCGCCGCGGGGACGGTTCCGGCGCAGATTGCCGTCGTGCTGAGCGACGTGCCTGATGCGGGCATTCTCCAGCATGCGCAGCGGTTTGGCGTCCCGTTTGCGCATATCGCCCCCGGTAAATACCGCACGAAACTGGACGAGGATTCGGAGAGAGCTTACATTCAGCGGCTCACGGAAGCAAAAGTCGACCTGATCGTGCTGGCCGGCTTCATGCGCATTTTGAAGGGGGAGTTTCTCAAGGCGTTCGCGAATCGTGTCGTGAACATTCATCCGTCGCTGCTGCCCGCGTTTCCGGGGCTTGAGGCATGGAAACAAGCGCTCGACCACGGTGTGAAAGTCACGGGCTGCACGGTACATTTTGTGGACCAGGGGGTGGACAGCGGGCCGATCATCGCGCAGCAGACTGTTCCAGTGCTCGAAGAGGACACACCCCAGACGTTGCACGCGCGAATACAGGGAGCGGAACGGGAGTTGTACCCGAGGGTCGTCGGCGCGTTGGCCCAAGGGCGGATCGTGGTGAAGGGGCGGCAGACGCTTTGGCGGTCGTGAGAAAGAAGAAGAAAAAGGTCGCTTTGCCCCGGCGGCAGTGGCAAATCAACCCGGTTACACGGGTGAAGCCGTGGAGTATTCCCGTTCGCGCGTGAAGTCCGAGACCCGCGAACAATCAGAGCAATGAAAGAGAAATCAAAGCTGCGCCTTGGGTTGCCGAAAGGGAGCCTGCAGGAGGCGACGTTGGAACGCATGGCGAAGGCGGGATGGGACATCTCCATCAGCAGCCGCTCGTATGTGCCGTACGTGGATGATGAGGAGTTGGACATCCGGATGATCCGGGCCCAGGAAATCAGCCGCTACGTGGAGCATGGGCATCTGGATTGCGGCCTGACGGGTTACGATTGGATCCAGGAGAACAACTCGGATGTGCACGAGGTGGGTGAATTTCTCTTCAGCAAAGTGTCGCGCCAGCCGACGCGCTGGGTGCTGGCGGTGCCGGAAGACTCTCCGATCAAATCGGTGAAGGATTTGCAGGGCAAACACATTGCCACCGAGGTCGTGAACATCACGCGGCGTTACCTCAAGCAACATGGGGTTGAGGCCGAGGTGGAGTTTTCTTACGGCGCGACCGAGGTCAAGGCGCATGAGATGGTGGACGCGATTGTGGATGTGACTGAAACCGGGGCATCGCTCAAAGCCAATAAGCTGCGAATAGTGGACACATTGCTGATCTCGACGCCGCGACTGATTGCGAACCACGAGTCGTGGAAAGATCCGTGGAAGCGCAGAAAAATCGAAACCATGGCGCTGCTGTTGCGAGGGGCGATGGAAGCGGAAATCAAGGTTGGGCTGAAGATGAACATTGAGGAGAAGAACCTCAGCAAACTGCTGCAGGACCTTCCCGCGCTGCGCCGGCCCACGATCTCCTCGCTCAGTTCGCCGGGTTGGGTCGCGGTGGAAACGATCATCGACGAACATGTGGTTCGCGAGCTGATTCCACAACTTAAGGCGGCTGGGGCCGAAGGAATCATTGAATATCCCCTCAACAAAGTCGTATACTGACAAAAATATGGGTTCACTGAAAAAACGCCGGAAATCGAAGATCAACAAGCATAAGCGCCGCAAGCAGTTGCGCGCCAATCGCCACAAGAAGCGCACCTGGCAGAAGTAGCCGTTCGGCTGCTCCCATATTGTTCGCAATTTCGCTAAAGGAGGTTGCGAGGTTTGTTGTGGACACGGTAAATTGAACAGCATGCCGCTGTGCCTTCATTTGATCGCGTTGGTGGTCGCCGCAGCCTTGTGGGCGGGGTGCGCCCGTTCGGAAAGCACTTCGCGCCCGGGCGTCGCCAGCCAGGGAATTGACAAGGCTGAGGAGGATCTCGGGCGTTTGCCCGAGGCCGTTGAAAGGCGGACGGAAGCGCATGCTCGCTATGCCACTGGGGTGATCCTTGACCTGAACGAGAACCCGGAAGCGGCCGTGGATGAGTATTACAAGGCGGCGCTGGCCGACGTGCGTGACGAGGACCTGGTGTTGGAGGTGACGCGG
>Ga0105340_1001078_pt1 | contig 12531 bp, 9 predicted proteins | sample EasRivMeERMLT700_FD_89676 | JGI IMG/M metagenome (GOLD analysis project Ga0105340, IMG submission 89676) | Soil microbial communities from meander-bound floodplain in the East River, Colorado, USA - East River MetaG ERMLT700 | ecosystem: Environmental > Terrestrial > Soil > Floodplain | place... | reverse complement strand
TGACGCCGCTTTCTTTCTTTCCTTCTTTTTTCTTTTGCACATCGAATTACCAAAGAAAAAAGGAAAGAAAGCGGCGTCAAATCGCCGCACTCCAAAAGTTTCGAGCAAACTGACCCACTACCGAAGAAGCCGATGCGGCCGCAGCGGCGTCGCAAGAGATGGCGCGTCTCGCCTTGGCGCGCGTTACGCGAGGTAGATCCGCACGTTGACCGAAAAAAGTGGATGGTGGATCACGCGGCAACCAAAGAACGGGAACCCATGCCGCGCAACTCAGCAAGTATCGGCCCGGTTAACACCTTTTCGAGCTTGTCGAGTGCCCGAGCGGCCGTTGCCCCGTCGAATACTCGGTGGTCATAGATGAGACGGACCCAGACGGTCCCATCGGAGTCGATGACGCCGTAATTGAGAGTCGAGGTCAGCGGAGTGAGGGGATGCAAGGACTCCGCGCCGAGCGACGAATAGACGCTCAGCCCGAATGTCCCGAACTGTCCGGGCCGCATGCGGGGCAAGTTGAGCCCAAGCCAGAGTAAGGCCCGCCGCACCGGTCGCGGCCAACGCGCGAAAGACAGCATCTTGCGAAACGAGGGAATGGTCTCAATCGGTGCTTCGGCGAACTGGCGGATACGGGAGTGAATCTCCCATATCGGCAGGTTCGCCGGGTCAACGATCCGGCCGAAGAATACACACGGCTCGTTCTCATACACCCGCTCGACCGCGATGCTCGCCACGGACTTCGGGTACTCGCGCAGGTGCGGCCAAGGAAGGTTGAGGTAGGCACGCCGCAAGGGGGGAAAGTCAGCCGCCACAAGGGAGTAGGCTTTGAGGAACACCGCCGGCCAACAGGGGCGATCCGCCAAGCACTCGCGGGCCGCCACCACCTCGGCCAACGCCATCCGCCGCTGGACCGGCACCGTCGGGACTCGTGCCGCGACGTGCAACAGATCCACCAGGAATCGACGGGGGCGAGACAGTCCGATCGGTTTACCGCGCATGACGGCCCTTTCGGTTAATTCGGCTTCAGGGCGCGGAAGACGTACGCTTGATCGCAATAACTCAGGCGATGGGCGATGGATACAAATCCCGTGGCGGTCAACCTGCGGTTTACCTCGGTAGCGGGAAGATAGTGGAATCGACCGGTCCGCGCCTCGCGCTTGAGCCAGCGCCCGTACCGGAGCATCCGCCAGGACCGTTTCAGGGAGCGCAGCGTGTGCTCGCCGTGGAAAAAGCCGGGCAGGGACCGCCAGGCCACCTTGGCCCAGGAGGGTTCAGGGACGTTGACCGAGAAGACCAATCGGCCTCCGGGACGGATCACCCGCAGGAGCTCGCCGAGCAGGCGGTCGTACGCCGCCCCGGTCCACCGCCCTGCAGATTCGTCGTAGGACTCGGCGTAAGAGATCGACAGCCCGGACACGGCGTGGTCAAAGACGCCATCAGGAAAGAGCCCGAGCCCGGAGCTGAAGTCGTGGTGAATGAACTGAATGCGATCCGCCGGAGTTGGACTAAGGGTCTCGCGCAAGCGGCGATAGGCGTCGTCGTTTGCCGCCGCGCAGTCCAGCCCAACCACGGCCCCAACGGCGCCGCTCGTCCGCTCCCAGATCGCTCTGGTGACGGAGCCACCGCCGCATCCCAGATCGAGCCACCGCTCTTGCGCTCCGGGGGCAGCCCAGTCAAGCGTGTCTTTCAATAATTGCTGGTACGGCCGGCAATCCTGCTGGGCCCAGAAGGCCTTGGCGCATTTGTCGCTTGGCCACCAGCTCGTAGCTGGGATCGTACTAGGCATTTGGCATCCTCGCTCGGGCAGTCCGTGTATCATTTAGAAGTATCGGCAAGGGGCGCCCTCCCCTCCAATTAATCAGCATTCTTTGCCTATCTTCCCAGCATGCCAAGTCTCCGTGTTCTGCGCCGGCGTGGTTCGCGGGCAAGCGTATCGCATTTCATAACATAGACGCCGATGGGAGTCGAACCCATTTCAAACCGGGTTGCAGCCGGTTGCCTGGCCGTCCAGCCCCAGCGTCAAAAGTGTCCCCGGCAGGATTCGAACCTGCGCTACGACCTTCGCAGGGTCGCGTGCGATTCCGCTACACTACGAGGACGGTTGAGTAGTCGTGAGTGGCGAGTGGTGAGTGGTGAGTGGTACTCACCATTCGCTTCCACTCATCACTCACCACTCGCCACTCACCACTACTCAAAGGGTGGTCGGGGGGAATCGAACCCGCCGCCGCGACATTCACAGTGTCGCATGCAAGGCCACTACACTACGACCACCGTAGTAGTGGAGAGTGGCGAGTGGTGAGTGGTGAGTGTGGAAAGCAATTGACTCGCTCTCGGCCCACTTCACTTCTCCCCACTCTCCACTCTCCACTCTCCACTCTCCACTGCTCAATGCCCCGACCAGGATTCGAACCTGGAACGCCTCGTTCGAAGCGAGGTATGATCGTTCCGTTTCACCATCGGGGCCTCTCGGCCGCTTGCGGCTTCGCGTTCGAGTGCTGCCACGCGAACGCGAAGCCGCAAGCGGCATCGGTAAGCGGAAGGTGAGGGAGTTGAACCCTCCTCTCTTTTCAGAGACCCACCTTAGCAGAGTGGTCCGGCCAACCGATATCCGGCTACCTTCCAAGCCTCAACGGAAGGAGAGGGAGTTGAACCCTCAAGGTCTTTCGACTCGGCCGTTTTCGAGACGGCTGCCATCGCCCTTTGGCTTGCCCTTCCTACGTGTTGCTCCCATCGCCCTCCGGGAGAGGGGTTGGGGGTGAGGGACGCCGCGCGCATGAAAAAAGCCAGGCATCCGTGGACGCCTGGCTTTGCTGCTGGACAAGGATTGGCGTCAACTACAGATGCAATGCGAGCGGCTCGCGCGACAATGGTGCCGCGAGGAAGAACTTCGTGAATGGAGGCGATGCAACATGATCGTGCCCTTGGAGGGTTGTCAATGTGGACGTGGAATAGACGACGCGGCCCGTACGATGGTTCGCGCGTTTTTCCGTTTTCTGCGTTTAGCGCCCGCGTGGCGCCGCGCGAGCGCTAAACGAAAACCGGTTCACCCCGCCGGCGGCGCCGCGGACTCCGCCGCCAGAAACCCGCACGTCTTGTGCGAACCGTCACAAAACGGCTTCGTCTTCGATTGCCCGCATCGGCACAACGCGACATTCTCTTTCCCCGTCGGCAACACAAATTCGTTGCCCAGGTGATCGACAATCTTGAACTTCGCCGGCAAAACCAGCGGGCCGTTCTCGCGGCAACGGATCGTCAACATTTCGTCAGCCATGTTATTTCTCCATCTTGTTCGGCAACACGCCCACGTGAATACGACTCGGCAAGTTCCCCGTGCGATAGACGCGATGCGTCGCCACCGTGAAATCATCCTCGTTCGCGAAGAATATGTTCGGCACGTACTTCTGCGGATTGCGGTCAATGAGCGGAAACCACGAGCTGTGAATCTGCACCATCACGCGATGCCCCTTCTTGAACGTGTGCAACACGTCCTGCAGCGTAAACTTGACCCGCGCCGGTTCGTTCGCCTTGAACGGCTCCGGCTTCTCAAAGCTGTTGCGATATCGGCCGCGTATCATCTCGCTGCGGACGTGCATCTGGTAGCCGCCCATCGCCTTGCCGATCGATGGGCTGCTGTAATCGTCGGGATAAACATCGATCACCTTGACGATCCAGTCGGCGTCCGTCGCCGTCGTCGATACCGCGAGGTCCGCGATGATCGGGCCGGCCAAGGTCAAGTCGTTGTCGAGCACGTCGGTCTGATACGTCAGCACATCGGGCCGCGTCGAGGCGAAACGCATGTCGTCGGTCATGTACGATTGCGGCATGCCGAAGGCGATGCGATCCGTTGTCGGCACCGGCTTCTTCGGGTCGCTGATGAAGCTGTCGAAGTCGTCCTTGTCTTTCCAGTTCGACGCCGTGTTCATCTTGCCTTCGCCGCGCAGGTGGAACGTTTTTTCCTGCACGTCCCGCGGCGGCCAGTGGTCGAACTTGCGCCACGCGTTCGTGCCGGTCTCGAAGACGAACGCTTCCGGCAGCTTCTGTTCGCCCTTGCCCTTCAAGTGATAGTTGAAGAACGGCAATTCGATTTCCGTCTGGTAGAAGGCCGCGGTGTCGGCGCCGAAATCGATGTTGCCGAGGCTCTTCGCACTTTGGTTCGACCATTGGCCATGCGCCCACGGTCCGCACACCAGCACGTTGAAGATGCCCGGATTTTGCTTCTCGATCGCCTGATAGGTGCGGAACGTGCCGTACAAATCCTCGGCGTCGAAGTGACCGCCGACGGTCATCACGGCGGGAGCGACCTTCTTCAAGTGCGGCAACAGATTGCGGTCTTGCCAGAATTTGTCGTAGGTCGGATGGTCCATCATCTCGTTCCAGAACGTGATCTTGTTCTTGTAATGGCGCGGATTGACGTTCTTCAAGGAGCCGATGTCGAGGAAGAACTTGTACCCATCCTGCGTCCCGTAATTCGGCGGCGTCACGCGCGCTGTCGTCGGCTCCGGCCCGCGCGGGTCGCCGAAGCGGCCGAAGAACGGGAAGGCGTGCGACAGGAAAAACGTGCCGTGATGGAAGAAGTCGTCGAAGTACCAGTCGGCGATCGGCGCTTGCGGCGACGCGGCTTTCAATGCCGGATGGGCGTTGATCATGCCGGCCGACGTGTAAAAGCCGGGATACGAGATGCCGAACAGGCCGACCTTGCCCGAGTTGTTCGGCACATTGTTCACCAGCCAGGTGATCGTGTCGAACGTATCGGTGCTCTCGTCGATGTCTTTTTCCCCGCCCGGCTTCTGAAGCTGCGGCCGCATGTTCGCGTAAACGCCTTCGGACATGTAACGGCCGCGCACATCCTGGTAGACGAAGATGTACCCCTCGGCGGCGAACTGCGGATTGGGGCCGAGCGAGAAGCGGTGCTTGTCTTCTTCATAGGGAGGAATCCCGTAGGGGGTGCGCGTCATGATCATCGGGTATTGTTGCGACTGGTCCTTCGGCGCGTAGACGATCGTGTAGAGGCGGACGCCGTCGCGCATCTTGATCTTGTGGGAGCTGCGCGTGTAGTTGTCCTTGATGTACTTGCCGGTGGGTTTAACCTTGCCGTCGGGTTGCTGTGCGATCGCGGCGGGGACGCAGGCCAGGATGGCGGACAATGCAAGGGGCCAAACGCGTGACATTTTTTTCCCTCGTGAAGTTGGCGAGCCACGGGGTTCATCCCCGTGGATTTGATGCTCAATCCACGGGGATCAACCCCGTGGCTCGCCAACTGGTTTTATCACAGTAGAGCGGAATCGCCAGTTATTTTTTTGCCGACGTTTTTTTTGCATTTTTTTGCCAGCGTCGGCCAATGTACAATGTCCGTTCGTTACATCATGTTCCTGACGAGACGCGTTCATGTCGTCCATCGCAGCCATGTGGTCGCCGTTGTTGTTCGGGTTCGCGTTGTTCATGAACGCGGCGCTCTTGTTCATGGTGCAGCCGATGATCGGGCGAACGCTGTTGCCGCATTTGGGCGGCAATCCGCTGGCGTGGAACGCGTGCCTTGTTTTCTTTCAAGCGACCCTTTTAGCCGGTTACGTCTACGCCGATCTCGCGCATCGCTTTCGCGGCGTGCGCTGGCAACCGTGGCTGCAATTCTTGTTGTTAGGAACGGCGACGGGCCTGTGCATCGCCGGCGTCCTCGGGGAGCAACCGCTCAACGATTTCGCCGCACGGCTGCCGACGATCGACACGTATCCGATCATCACCAGCCTGTCGCTCTTGATCCTGACGATCGGCCTGCCGTTCTTCGCCCTTGCGGCGGTCAGCCCGCTGGTCCAGCGCTGGTTCGCACACCTCGATCATCCAAAGGCGTCCGATCCGTACTTCCTGTTTGTCGCCAGCAATCTCGGCGGTCTCACGGCGCTCGTGCTTTACGCGACGCTCATCGAGCCGTTCTCGCCGCTCTATGCTCAATGGCTGTCGTGGAAGCTGGCCGTAATTGCGCTGGGCGTCCTGCTATTCATGGTCGCGCTGGTGACGTGGTTGTCGCCGCGGAATCCGGAGCTGGAGCCGGCGCCATTGTCAACGGATCCGAACGCCCCCGTCGTGCCGAAATTGATCGGGCGCGGGCCGGCGACGTGGTCGCGGCGATTATTCTGGCTGACGGCGTCCGCGTTGCCGGTCGGCTTGATGATGGGCGTGACCGATTATCTCACGCTCGACGTCGCGCCGGCGCCGATCCTGTGGACGCTGCCGCTCGCCTTGTACCTGCTTGCGTTCAGCCAGGCGTTCGGCCGATTTTCGCCGCTCCATTTCGGCGGCTCCACCGTCAAGATTGTCATGCACATCGCGCTCGGCTTGCTCTTCGTTGCGACGATCACGCTTGGGTCGGCCGGCCTTTTCGCGCTCGTCCGGCCGGGCGACAACGCCGAGACCGGTGTCATCCTGTTCATGACGATCGTCTTCGCGATGATGCTGATCGTTCCGCAATCCTGGCTGGGTGTTTTGCAGCCGATTTCGGTGCTCTTCGTCGTCTTGCTGCAAACGAACCTCTTTCCGCTGCGCGGCCTGGGCCCGGGGCTGGCGTTCTTGCATCTTACGTGTTTTTACTTAAGCGCCCGTCTCTGCCTGGGCATGCTTGCGAACGATCGGCCCACCGCCGCGGCATTGACGACGTATTACAACTGGATCGGCGTTGGCGGACTCGTCGGCGGGCTCTTTCAGCTCCTCATCGCGCCGCTCTTGTTTCGCCGCGATTATCTTGAGTATTCACTCTTGGCTGCGCTCGCGAGCACGCTTCGGCCCGCGTGGTTCACGAACGGCTTGACCGATTGGATCATTTGTTGGCTCATCTTGCCGAAACGCGATCCCAAAGAGACATCTCCCTCACCCGCGCGGCGCTGGATCGGCGTCGGTTTCGATCTGGCGTTTGCGTTCTTCGTCGCCGTTTTCGCGGCCGGCGTATTCCTGGCGTTTCGCGGCGACATTCGGCAACCGTTTAACCTGGGGGGCCAAAATTGGTTTGGCCGGGAGCTGGGAACCGTGCTCAGGGATATTCCGCTCGTGGTGGCCCTTTTGTTTGCCGGGATCTTGTTCTTGCGGCCAATGCGTTTTGGTTTCGCGCTGGCGGCGATCGTATGTCTATCGTTCATCGGCGCCGGCGCGGGCGACGGGGACCGGCCGATCACACAACAGCGCACGCCGTTCGGCATCATGCGCGTCGCGGACCAAACCAAGACGCTTCGTCTCGGAGTTTTGCGGCCGTTTCCGCCAGCAACGTTCACGGAACGTACGCTACTGCACGGCAACATCAACCATGGCACGATGATCGTCGAGCCGGCGGAGCTGCACCGCTATCCGACGACGTATTATCATGAACTCGGCCCCGCCGGCCGAGTGATGAGCCGATCCGCCTGGTTCACGCCGACGGCGCGCGGCGTGAAAGAAGTCGATTGGCTTCGCCACCATCGCGATCACGCGCCGAACGACGCGCGTATCGCGGCGTCGCTGGTCGGCCTTGGGGCGATGCCGCTGGGCGCCGCGACATTGCCGGCGGGGCAGCTCGCCGCGCTCTGGAGCGAGCCGCCGTTCGCCATCGTCGGCCTGGGCACGGGAACGCTTTACGCCTATGCGCATCCCTATCAATGGGTGGACGCCTACGAACTCGATCCGGCCGTCGCCGCACTTTCGATGGGCGAAAAACCGCTGTTCCATCATTACAAGATGGCCCAGGAGCGCGGCGTCGCCGGCGGTCCGCCGAAGATCGGCGACGCCCGTCGCAATCTGGAGAAACCGGGGCGCGAGCATTTTTATCAAATGATCTTCCTGGACGCGTTCAACTCCGACGCGATCCCGATTCACTTGCTCACGGAGGAAGCGTTCGTCACCTATTTTCAGAAACTGGCGCCCGATGGGATTATTTGCATTCATACCTCCAATCGCCATGTCGAATTGCCGAAGGTCATCGGAGAGATGGCTCAAAGGCTCAACGTGACCGGGAAAGTTGCCAACGACTCCGGCGAGCGCGACCAGTTTCCATCCTTCTTCACGTCGGAGTGGGTGCTGTTGACGCGCGACGCGGGAACGATGAATCGATGGATGACGCGCGGCAGCGTGGAGGCCGTTGACATCGCGGCGCCGAGGCAATTTGGCCCGCCCAATCGACGCCGCGCCGGCATCGTCTGGACCGATGAGCAAGCGAGCTTGATGCCCGCCGTGCGCGACCGGCAGATTTGGCCGGCGTTCAACTACGCGACGCTGGTGCTGATTCTGATGTTCGCCATGCTCCTTGGCGTCATTGAAATCGCGACGGCGATGGTCGCGAAGTCGAAGCCGACGCCGCCGTCCCCGCCAACACCGCCGTCGCCGCCAACACCGCCGTCGCCGTAGGGACAAGCGGCTCGCTTGTCCCCTGCACCTCAAGGTACAAGCGAGCCGCTTGTCCCTACGAGGCGCCGCTGCATATAATGAAGTAGAGGAAAGGGCGAGCAAGCCCGAACCATGAGCTGCCATTGCAGCTAATTAAACGGCCGAATTCAAATCGGCGAAAAAAGCGGAGGGCTTGCGGGATCGGGGCCGACGGCGTGACGCGAGCTTCGCACCAGCCATTCACGGATCGACTAACGGCACGACGTGAATGGTCGTTGGGTTTTGAAGCACGTGGGATGCGGAACCCTCGCCATACCGAAAGCATCAGTCCTTTCCAGAACCCTCGGCTGCACAGGCAACCGAGGGTTTCGCGTTTGAATCTCGAACCCCGGGTTCGAATCGTCTTTCATTTCACATGATTTCATGTCGTTTCAGGGGGAGGGGGGGGTAGGTGAAACGATGAAACGAAATCTCGGTGATCAATAATCGCCATTGACAACTTCACTGGCGCCGCGCGTGCACAAGGCCGCCATGGTTCGTAAGTTGATCGATTCACTAATGAATTGCACGTGTCCATCGGCGAACAGAAAATTGGCGCCGCCGGGATGGAACGAGTACGGCTCATTGTCGTTGCGGCGATTCATCGCAGCTGAGCAGCCCGCGGCAGGCGTGCAGCCTTCCTGCGAGCCGTCGCCCGACGCGCCGTCGAGGCTGAACGGCCCTTCGCTGTCGGCCCAGCCGATGCCCTGATCGTTGGCGATCGTCGGTTGCTCGCGGCCGGCGCGAAACGTCAGCGGCCTGGCGGCGCATTCGACGACCATGATGGTTTGCGACGTGCCGTCCCAAATCTCCACCATCTTTGTGCGCGAATTGCGAAACATCACCGAGAAACGATTGTTGGCGTTGTAGAGCACCGGATCGATGGAAGCCGGCTGCACGCCCATGATCGCCTCATAGTCGGTCACGCCCAGCGGCACCGGAAACGTCATCGCGGGCCGCGGCGACTTGGCGATCGCGGTAAGCACTTCACGATTCGGGGCACTCGGGCAGCGATACACTTTCACGTTGACGCCGGCCGCGGTCGGGTTGGTGCCTTCCCACCAGTTGGATTTGAAGTCGTAGAGCTTTTGCAGATTGTCCTGTTCGATGTACGGCAACGTCAACGGCCGCCAGCCGACGAACTTGCCGTCCGGGTTGCCGGGCCCAGCCATGGTCCAACCGGACGCGGGGTAGACTTTCATCGAATCGTGGAAGCCGTGCAGGGCCAGGCCGAGTTGTTTGAGGTTATTGATGCATTGCGTTCGCGACGCGGCGTCGCGCACCTTCTGCACCGCGGGCACAAGGAGGGCGATCAAGATGGCGATGATCGCGATGACGACGAGCAGTTCGATGAGCGTGAAAGCGCGGCGTTGGCGATTCATGGTGCAGGGCTCCGTCGTCGCAATCGAACGAGCGTATTGCCATCATAGGACATCGTTGTGAAACTCAAAGGCCGCGGCTGGCCCGGGGCGCCAACGCAATACGTCAATAGGTCGCCACGCACGCGGCAAATCGCTTTCGTCTTGAGAACGCTTTGGTCGGTGTGGTCAGTCGTCGTCATGTCTAGCGACATCGGTCGGCCAACGACGGCCTGAAACACCGACGTCCGCGTTGGTTTCTTGGTTGGCGCCTCAACGAGGCCCATGTTGAGCATCATCCCTCAGGATGGTATTCGCCGGTTTGCGTCGTTGAACGCCTGCAACACCTGCGGAAAGTTCAAGCGGCCGTCCGCCGCTTCGAAATGAACTTCATTGCCGGCAAATCGAATCGTATGGCCGACGGGCGCCGCATCGGTAGTGCCTTGACGCACGACCGAGACGATCTCCCATTCGCCTTGCAGGGCTGCGGGGTCGTCGATGGATTCTTGCCAGTTGCCGAGAATGAGAATCGCGACAAGTCCGAACGTCACGCATTTGAGTCGAAGCATGCCAATCTCCGGGAATGTTCCAAACCTATTACGATTCCCCGGACACCGCGGTTCAGTTGCGCCGCTAATTTAGCTTCGCGCGAATGCTCGTCAACAACCTGCTGACGCCCATGGCCGCCCGATGCTTGCCATCGCTCGGCTCCGTCGGCAGCTCATGCACCTCCTTGGCGATGGGCCGTGCCTTCTCGCCGAGGCGATCGATCGCGTTCAGCGCGGCAAGACTAACATATAGGGAGTTCTTCTTGGCGTCCGCGTGAGCGAGCAGCACCTTCAGGCCGGCGTCTTCTTCGTCACCGGCGTACGTCGCCAGCGCCTCGGCCGCGGCCACGCGCACCGCCGGCGCCTCGTCTTTCAGCAACGCGCGCAGCGAATCCTTCGCACCGATGACCGATTTCTTGCCGTGGATCAACAAGCCCATGGCCGTCCAATAACGAACTGCGCTGTCCTGCGATTTGATGGTGGTCGTCCATACCTGTGGTCCAAAGAATTGCGACGCGGACGCCTTTTCGCCTGCGTCGAAAATCCGCTCCAGTGCGTAGCTCGCCTTGTCGTGCCCCATTTCGTACGGCGTCATTTTCGCAGTACGCCGATGAATCTCATCCTCCGGCAAGAAGCCGACGTCGCGCACGCGCATCACGTGCTCGCGATGCGCCGCGCGCAACTTGACCAGGATTTGTTGATGCTCGATGGTCGCCACGATGTTCTTCACCTCGTCCGGATCGTTCTGCAAATCGTACAACTCTTCTGGCGCCCGCGGCGCTTTCCAGAACAGACTCTGCGCCTCATTCAATTTGCCCGCGTCGTACAGCTTCTTCCACACCGCGGTTGTCTTCGTCTGAAACATGTACTCGACATGCTGCCCTGCCGGCAGGTGCGGCATGTAGTTGCGCAGGTAGACGTAGCGGCCGTCCGTGGCGCTGCGTTGAAAATCATAGCGCTCGTCCATCCGGCCACGGAAGCCGTGCAAGTACTCGTTCGCCTTGGCCATGTGCTCACCTGCGAACGCGCGGCCCTGCATCCACTCGGGCGCCTTGATGCCGGCGATTGACAGCATCGTGGGCGCCAGATCGACAAAGCTGACGAGCTGATCTGAGCGTCCGCCTTCGGCATACCAGAGTGGACGAAGATGCTTCCAGTTCTCCGGGAAGTGCACGATCATCGGCACATGCAAACCGGAGTTGAGCGGCGTGCGTTTGTTGCGCGGCATGCCGGACCCATGATCGGCGAAGTAGATGATGATCGTGTCTTCGAGCAAGCCGAGCGCTTCGAGTTCCGCGATAATCTCGCCGGCGTCGGCATCGACCTTGGCGATGTTGTCGTAATAACGCGTCCAGTCCTCGCGCACCTCCGGCGTGTCGGGGTGATACGCGGGAACGCGCACCTTCGCGGGGTCGCCGAACACCTTCGTCTTGTAAAGGCGAATCTGGCTCTCGTGGCTCTTGGTCGAATTGAAGACGGCGAAGAACGCCTGGCCGGCGCCGCGGTTCTTGTAATGGGCCTTGTTCGACGAATCTTCCCACACTTTGCCGGTCTTTTCGAGGTTGTAATCCTCCTTCACGCGATTCGTGCAATAGTAGCCGATCATGCGCAGGTAATGCGGAAACATGTGCATGTTCGCCGGCAGCCGCGTCATGGACCGCATGTGTTCCGACCCGGTGGACGTCGGATAAAGACCGCTGATGATGGTAGTGCGAGCCGGAGCGCAAACGGGCGCGTTCGACCAGGCGCGATTGAAGATCATGCCCTTCTTGGCGAGCTTGTCGAGGTTCGGCGTGCGCGCGAACTTGTCGCCGTAGCAGCCGAGGTGCGGGCCGTGATCTTCGCTGGTGATCCAGACGATGTTAGGGAGCTTCGGGCGTTTGTTTGCCTGAGCGGCCGCCGAGGCCGGCGCAATGAACACGACGGCGCTGACAACGAAAAGCAACCAAGTACGACGCAACATGAATGAATCCTCGACGGGTCAAGTGAGCATGACCAGCAATCCAAGTTTCTGAGCGACTGCGCGTTGGACCAGGTTTTTCATCCCATTGAAATAAGACAAATACTCCTCGCGCAGGTCGCTTTCGGGCTCGTCCCAGACTTCCGGATAAACGCCGTCGGCCGACATCTTGGCTGGATTGAAACGGCGCCACAAGTCGTCATCGGAAATCGCTGCCAGCGCGGAGTTCAGTTCTTTGGTCTGTTCGGGATCGAAAAAACGCGGCGGACCGTAGCCGAGATCGTCGCCGATC